>Ga0187784_10003868_pt1 | contig 12119 bp, 15 predicted proteins | sample 1015_SJ02_MP15_2_FD_132964 | JGI IMG/M metagenome (GOLD analysis project Ga0187784, IMG submission 132964) | Tropical peat soil microbial communities from peatlands in Department of Meta, Colombia - 1015_SJ02_MP15_20_MG | ecosystem: Environmental > Terrestrial > Soil > Wetlands > Peat | place... | reverse complement strand
TGTCTGATTCCGACGGGGCGGGTTTGATAATGCCCTATAAGGGTGCAAAGTGGCAAAGGGTCTTCCAGCCCTTAACCTTCCCGTAACCTTGAGCCGCCTTTTCCACAAGGTTTTCAACAAAACTGTGGAAAAATGACTGCTATGAGATTGATGATAGGTGTCAGGCGTGAGGGGGTGGGCTGTCAAAGAGCCAGTCGGTCGGAGAATGTAAGAAAATTGGCAACACGGCTTCCGGTCGATGTGCAGAGGACGCCGCTAAACGAGACTCTCTCGGTGAACCCTACCGTTACAGTTGACATTGCGTTATGTCTGTGGTGCACTGCAACTGACCACGCACTACGGTCGTAACCCACGGTGAATTCGGTGCAAACGATGAGCACGCAGACGGAAAAGACTCACAGCATTCGACATCGAGATGCCAGTGTCATTGGCCCGAGTCCTGCGGAGCGTATGAGCGCGGGAAAAGGGCTGCGGCAAAGAGCTCCACGAAGTTCCCATAGCGGGTGGTCCGTCGCTGCCAACCGCCCTAATCCCATCGAGGTGCTACGGGAGTCCGACCGCGGGCGCCTTCCCGAGCTCTTGCCTATCCGCTACGGCCGGATGCGGCAATCTCCTTTCGCATTTTTCCGAGGATCCGCGGCGGTGATGGCGTGGGACTTGTCAGCGACTCCTGTGACTGGAATTCTCGTGCAGGCCTGCGGCGATTGCCACGCCTCGAATTTCGGCGGCTTTGCTAGTCCCGAGCGCCGGTTATTGTTTGACATTAACGATTTCGACGAAACCCTTCAGGCCCCCTGGGAATGGGACATCAAGCGGCTGGCGGCGAGTATTGTCCTGGCATCACGTGAATTCGGCATGGGCGGGGGGCGCTGCGAAGATGCCGTGCTGACGATGGCGCAGTCGTATCGCGAGCACATGCGCGAGTATGCACTCATGCGCCTGCTGGAGGTCTGGTATTCGCACATGGACGCCGAGGTATTCGTCGAAGAAGCCAGAACGGCGGCGGCGCGAAAACGCTGGGAAGGGGTGGAAGAGAAAGCGCGGGTGCAGACCGCCGAGCACATTTTTCCGCGCATCGCGAAACTCGTCAACGGGCGCCCGCGCATCCTGGATCATCCACCACTCGTCTACCATCCGCGTCAGAGCGACGTGATCCGCAAGCACGTGATCCGGATGTTCCATCAATATCGGGAAACGCTTCCGGCGGAGCGGCGCGTGATTCTGGATCGCTATCACATTCTCGATGTTGCACGTAAGGTGGTGGGAGTGGGCAGCGTGGGAACCCGCTGCGCTGTGGCCTTGCTGATGGCGGACGAGCACGACCCCCTGCTGCTGCAATTCAAGGAAGCGCTCCCCTCGGTGCTTGAGCCGTATGCGGGCAAGAGCCGCTATTCCAACCACGGCGAGCGGGTAGTGACCGGGCAACGCATGCTGCAATCGGCGAGCGACGTATTTCTCGGCTGGACCCGCGATGAGGAAGGCCGCAGCTATTATTTCCGCCAGCTCCGCGACATGAAAATGAAAATTGATCTGGAAAACATGACCAAAGGCGACTGGCTCGAATACGTCGAGATCTGTGGGTGGACACTGGCGCGAGCACACGCGCGTACCGGGGACGCCGCCCTGATTGGCGGTTATCTCGGCAAGAATGATGTGTTCGATTCTTCCCTTGCGAAATTCGCCACCGCCTATGCCGACCAAGCCGAACGCGATCACGCCAGCTTGTTGAAAGCGATTCGAGCTGGGCAGTTGAAAGCCCAACGCACCGCTGCGGGATGATTACAGATCGATCCGAGCCGAAGGGCAAACGGACACCTCTCGGTCGGGCAAGAGGCTCTTTCTGCCGAGACGCTTACCCAATTTCCTACCCAACGAAGCTTTACCTTCCACGTTCTTGCCGGGGTTTTGGCGGTCCCCGTGGTTGCGTATGTTGTTGAAAGTATTGGTTAGGCGGGGTGTGTCAAGGTAGCGCTCTAACCGGGCTGAGCTACGGGCCTAGCTTGCCGCAAATACGACACTTAATATGTCTACGTCTTACGTGAACTTTTAGGGCCCAGGGCCGATGAGGGACCGATTGGCCAGCCGAACGGGCCTCCTCCGGCTTCCCTTCATACTGCTTATCCAACCGAATCACCGCAGCCATTTTATCATCAAAAAGCGAATGCGCATAGCGTAGCGTGCTGTAGTAGTTAATGCGATTATGCCCGAGAGTTCTCTGGACCGTGATCAGGTCGCCCGCACGGATGAGACGGCTGGCCAAGCTGTGTCGCGTGTCATGCAAGCGCATGTCTAGGATTCCAGCGAAGTGTGCGGGTTTGACGAAGCTACTTTATGGCCGAGGATTCGGTGGCCCGGATTCCATGGGCTGGGGAAACAAGTTGTCACTTTCTTTTTCGGCGAAGCTGTGTGGACAGCCTGCACACAGTTTCATTCATTGGAATGAATCGTCGGCTGATGGCTTCAAGACGTCCAGTTCATTCAATCAGGGGCGAGGCATCTAAGGCGTCTCCTACACGCGCGATCTGGGATGGAAGTGGAAGGGTTGCTGGGTGGTTGCTGAACGGGAGGCTCCGGCATGATGTTGGTAAGACTACTTACAAAGTTGTGCAACATTTCCGTCCTGCCAGACGTAATAGTTGTTAGAGTGCGGCAAAGGGAGGGAAGCATGATTCTCAAGATTAACGGCTCGTTTCGGATAGGTAATCTTCGGCGCTATCCGTCTGAGACGGTCGAAGCGCTACGTAGCGCACTGCTGACGGGAGTGATCGCGGCTGCCGACCCCCACCGCAAGAACTTCTATGACCTTGAGGCTGGAGATAATATCTTTTACATTCATTTGAGCCCAACCGGAACCGTGCTTTTTCTCGCCTGCTGGCGCCGAGAGCCTGCCCAGCGAACCATCCCAGCGCAAGCGCCGGTCCCCGAAGTGAGGGCCTATTGATGATGCGGAACAGCGGCTGACCAAACAAGTCACGCTTCGGATCTTGAGGCTTGCATTACAGCGCGCGGCAGCCCTACTCGGCCATAACACGTCCTTTATGGATCGGCGGGGTTTCCTGGTACTGAAAGATGCCGGGCATCGAGGCGCTGATAAACTTGCCGGAATGATTTGCGACCGCTTGCACGGAGGCCGGGGTGACGGACTTCACCTGGCACTGCTTGCAGCACACCTTCGCCAGCCGGTTGGTCATGGCGAGGGTGGGGCTGCGAACGCTTCAGGAACTAATGGCACACAAGAACCTTGCAGTGACTTGCAGGGATGCTCAGCTTGCGTCTCAACACCAATTGGACGCAGTGAGCCGATTGGACGGCTGGGGCCGGGAACCTTCGGAGCCAACTGGCACCAAAACTGGCACCAGCGAATTTCGAGGTCCAGAGACTACACCGGTTGAAAACGTCCAACCCGTTCTGCAATAATGGGTTGTCTCAGTTTGCGAAAGTGGCGGAATTGGCAGACGCGCCAGACTTAGGATCTGGTCCCGCAAGGGGTGGGGGTTCGAGTCCCCCCTTTCGCACCAAGCACTTGTTGAAATTAAACTCACTTCAAGAGAGGGAACAGACCGAAAATCTGGTGCACAAGGTTGCGCGATTGGTATCAGGACCTTCAATGGACGAAGCTCACCGGTTCTCGATTTCAAGGATTCGGAGTTCCGATTGTATGGGCGCGGCTTCCTTCTCATGCTCTGCGCATTTTCCTCTCGACAAACGGGACAACATAGGCTAGAGTTGTTTCATGGTGTTGGCAGAGCGGGCAAGCCCTGCCGGTTACGTTATGGCAGGAGCCCTCTTTTGTTTTCGTCCGTGGTCCCTGCCCGTGGTTCCAGCCTTCAAATGCAGTCAAGAAGTCGAGACATCAAAAGGTCGAGGAGTTGCGAACTGCAAACTAAGAGGCGGCCGCAACACCTGGTCTGCAGCCAGGAAGGCGGCGGGCGCTCCTCGACTCCTCAATTTCTCGACGCCGCAGTTCGGCGAAGGACCAGGGAGGCAGTGACTCCGCGAAAACACGAGAAACGATACGACCGAAGCCAGTATATTATTGAAAAAAAAGACAGCGTTGGAAAACGAACCCAAGAAGAACCCAAAAATGACCCCTGACTCTGAGTGCCAAATGCGCGGATTAGACCCAAATAGTGGGCTTTCCCGTGCAGCGCGCGTCCAGGCTGAAAACCACGCCCCAGCGGCGGCAGGCGCGCGAAGGACAGACCAGAAAAGCCCGTCATGAAGCCACCCCATAACGCAAGCCGCCGCAGGATACTGAAAAAGCCAACGACTCCGCTTCTCGAAATACCCCGGAAAGCGGACTGGACGGAATTGACGGTGAACGGCGAGTCGGTGCGGTTAACCCATTTGCGCAAACTGTTCTGGCCGGCGCTTTATCTCACCAAGCGTGACCTTTTGCAGTACTACGTCGACGTCGCGCCGGTCCTGCTGCCGCATCTTCAGCATCGCGCCATGGTGATGAAGAGGTATCCCAACGGGGCGGGCGGCAACTTCTTCTTCATGAAACGGGCGCCTTGGCCCCGGCCCGGCTACGTTGAAATCTGCGACATTGAGCACGGCTCGGGACAAGTGATCGGATTTCCGGTGGTTGGGGACCTCGCTTCCCTGCTGTGGGTGGTGAACCTGGGTTGCATTGATCTTAACCCCTGGTACGCCCGTTGTGACGATGTTTATCGACCCGATTATCTACATTTTGATCTGGATCCCGTTCCGGGCGCGAGGTTCGAACAGGTCCTCGAATGCGCGTTGTTGGTTCGTGACGCGCTCACTGCACTGCGCATCCCTTGCTATGCGAAAAGCAGCGGGTCAAGAGGCATTCACGTCTACGTACCCATCGTGCGCGGTCCGACGCAGAAGCAGGTGTGGACGTTCGCCAAGGCAATGGCCGGGACGCTCGCCGCGCAAAATCCCAAGCTCATTACGGCGGAGTACCGAATTGCGAAGCGTCCGTCGAAGCACGTGCTGGTGGATTACAACCAGAATGCCTTTGGGCGCACGCTGGCTTCCGTTTACTCGGTGCGGCCCACACCTCGGGCCACCGTCTCCGCGCCTTTACGATGGAAGGAAGTCGAGAGGGGCGTGCGGATGGAGGAGTTCCGCATCGATACCGTGCCGCAACGCATCAGGAGCGTGGGCGACCTGTGGGAGCCAATGCTCGCAAAAACCGGGCGCTTGCGCCTGGAGCGGTTCCTGTGAATTTGCCCGTCAAGCCGTCCTGACTATTCGCCTTCCAAGAAAGGATCTTTCCGATCGAGACGGTCGACCACAGCATTCGCTTCGCGAATGGCGCGGCCTTCGTCGCCAGTGCGCTCGAGCGTCTCGTTTGCGACCTTGCGCCAGATCTCGCCCAGCCTTCCTTCCGCCAGCTTATTGTGCCGGAGGGAGTCGGCATCCGTTAGCCATGGCATAGGAACCTCCTAAACTCGATAATGACTCAGGTTTAATGCTGCCGAAAACTGTCTGTCCCGTCGCCCCCTGCTATGCCGGTTGTGGCAACCAGGGAGTCGCTTTGCTTGCCCAAACGCTCGAGGGATAGCTGCTCCGAAGCTCTTCGGCGAATTTGCTCAGCACGGTGTGATCGTTGGCCGCTTTGTACTGAGTCACCGCCCGCCAGTACATTGCCTCGGGCGCCGAATGAGAATCGCCAAAGCGTGTCACCACGTCGCCGTACCAGCGTTCCGCATCGGCATATTTCTTGTGCACGAACGCGATTCGACCCAGTCCGCTCTCCAGCGCCGCCGTGAAATCGTCCTTGGGCAGATAGCCTTCCAGCCGCACCCGTTCCTTGCCCTCGCTATCGAGCAGCAGCACGGTCGGCGTCCACACGGCCTCGAAGCGATGGAACCAAGCCGGATGCTCCTTGATGTGGGCTTTGACGGGCAGGAAATTCTGGTGGATGAAATCGGCGGTCTTCTGGTCTTCGTAGGACTCGGCATCCAGCCGAGCACAGGCACCTCAGGCAGGAGCCGCACTGAAGTTCAGCAAAATCGGGCGACCTTGCTCTTTGGCTGCGACTAGCGCCTGATCGACATCCTGGCTCCAATCTACGGCCATAATTTACCTCCTGGACTAATGATAGAGTCAGACAGTTTCCTTTTGCTTCTCAAAGAGCGCTCGCAGTTCCTGCTTCGCTTGCATCAGGATTTTCTTTTGCGGGTCCTTCAAGTTCTTCCCTGCTCGGTTCATGTAGAAGTTGAGCATCGACATCGCGGATTGCAGTGGCGTCCCTTTTCGGCGCGAGCTGCTCTCTGCCGACTCCTTTAGCGAACGGGCCATACGCTTCGGGTCGCTCCACGTAAACACACCCGGTTCCAGATCGAGCGCGTTGCTGTGCTTGGTCACCTCGCCTGACCAATACTTGGTTGCGGCCTGCTGGGATGGTTTCTTGGCTTTCGGCATAACCCTGCTCCGATTTACGGCACGTTCACACCAATGTACACGCCTCCACGGTAGACATCAGGGTAGTCGTCAACCGGTCCTCGCAGCCGGAAGTGTTGCGGCTCGTCTCAACAAATCACGCACTTCCTCATCAGAGGTTTGTGAAAAGTCCCTGTACCATTCACCTACCGACCGAAATGGCTCCGGGGCAGCTACGTAGACGAGCTGATCGACTTCCGATCCGATCTCAGCGCAAGTCGCCGGGGCACTCACGGGAACGGCGACCACAATTTCAGCCGGTTTTTTCCGCCTCAGGGCCATGACCGCAACGAGCATCGATGAACCCGTTGCCAGACCATCGTCAACCAGAATCACGGTGCGGTCTTGCACGGCGACGGCAGGCCGGCCTTCACGATACAGGTGTTCCCGGCGCTCGAGTTCTCGCTCTTCATCTGTAGCTACCGCGTTAATTACCTCGTTGGGAATACCGAGAGCTCTTACCAGCTCTTCGTTTAACACGCAAATCCCACCCGACGCGATTGCCCCCATCGCCAACTCTTCCTGTCCGGGCACTCCCAATTTGCGCACCACAAACACGTCCAACGGGACATTCAAGGCTTCGGCCACTTCGAATCCCACCGGCACTCCACCTCGGGGCAAAGCGAGCACCACGGTGTCCGGCCGGTTCGCAAAGGGACGCAGCTTGCCGGCCAATAACCGTCCAGCGTCGAAGCGATCCTGAAATAGCATAGGAACTCTCCGTTTCTGATGGCGCCGTTCGCAGCCCGACCGCACTCACTGGATGAGCAGCACGGGATTACTGATGTGGTCGAGCAGCTTGCTGACGGCTGTGCCGGGCAACCGCGGGCTGGAGAGGCTCAACACCAAGAGCGCCGCTTCATCCGATTGGATGGCCTGAAGCAGGTCGTCCCCCTCGGCCAACGCAAGGGATCGCCGCCGCACCTCAATTGACCCGCTGCCAGCACTTCCTGGGCGATGCGCACGGGCCACGCGGAACGACCAGTCGTTCACCATTTTGACCCGCCGGTACCGGCCGGCCCCAGCGCGAACAGGTTGTGACCCTCACGGCGAATGGCAGTTCCAAATTCCACGCCTTCCACCGCTCTCTTCTGGCTGATGCCCCCTCCGGATCGTCGAGTTCCGCAGTGCTCCCGAATTGGAACTGCTCAGGATCACAAAGTCGGTAGAGTGCCTACGGCTTCAAGGATTCAACGGGTTCCATCTCGCTACCACCTGCGAATGCCGATTTCGTTTGCACAAGTATAGAGAAGTGTTCACTGCTGACGCAACGGGGTATCTCAGGGCATTCCACTCCTTCTCTGGTACTGTACGATCAGATTTAGAGGCGGTTGTATGCCGCCATTTGGCGAGCTAAACTCGCTGCTACAACATCAGACTGTACTGCTACCCTCTTCATCCGATTTGACTCTCAAAGTGAAACCATGATAGAAAGGCTGAATTATTCATAGGGGATGGCAGGATGCACCGGAATCTCGTTAAATTCTTGATTCTGCCCGGCCTTTGGCTACAGTGCACGGCTGCCAACCCACAGACTCTCTCCCCCTCCGAAGTTCGCGCATTGACTGAGAGGATTCCGCCCAGGCCGACTCAGGCTCTCACAGGATCACAGTTTGCCGAATACGTTTCCAAAATGGATCCCCAGCAGCGGGAGCAGGCCATTCAAAGCGAAATCCTCGGGGGCAACCTGCCGAGTTTTCTCAGGAAGCTAATCCCTGTGCAACTCAAGCACGTACTCGCTAATGGCAGGACTCTTATCGCCACCGTCTTTGTCATGCCCGATTACCTCGCCATCGGGTCAGACAAAGATTTCTTGCGAATTCCTATGAATCTCTACACCGCGACTGCCATCGTGGCGCGGTTTGGCTTCGTTCTGCCGACCCAAAAAATCGTTGATGCCATTTATGATCAATCCTCCTATCACTTCCAGCCGCAACCCTTGCCACCCGGTCCGCAGATGAGGTCCACCGAGTACTATCGAATCCATAATCGGATGATCGAAGAGCAATCCCTAGCGCGGGCTATTCCAGTTGGCGATCTGGTTTCCGGTGATAAGAAAGACGTGGTCATCACCAATCTGTTGGCCAGGAGACCCGACCGAATCGCTATTTATGGGTGGCATCGGTCGACGGGCGATCCCATTCAGCCTTTGAGCACCGTGCATGGCGCACGTTACGCCGACTATAGCCATGGCATTCGGCTGATCAGCGATGTGGCCGTTCTCAACGGGGAACTTCGATCCATTTACACAATTCTTCAGGATTCGTCCATGGCCAAAGTGCTCAGTGATGAGGGACCCATCCGCGGACTTTGGCAACTTGCAGCCCCTCCAAACAGCTTACATACAAGCCTGACGAGCCCCATCGAAAGCAGGTAATTTCCACCCGCTACCGGCCGCTACGGGACGCCAGTTCACCAAACACCCGCGATTCGCCGCCCGCAGCGCGGACACCTTCCGGCCTCGAGTTTGCACTCGACTATTTCGAAGCCCATCCGCCGAATCAACAGTTCTCCGCACGCCGGGCAATAGGTGTTTTCATGCAGGTCGCCCGGCGCATTACCTGCATACACGAACTCTAACCCCGCTTCCTTGCCGATTTGCCAAGCGTGCTCTAGGGTCTGACTCGGGGTAGACGGCGCAGTAAAGCGGTAGGCGGGGAAGTAGCCGCTGACGTGCCAGGGTATCTGGGGATCCAAGTCTCTCACTATGCGCTCCGCTATCCCCCGAAGGACTGGGTTGGAATCATTGACGGTGGGAATCACCAACGTAGTGAGCTCGATATGCACGCCCCGCGAGTGGGCAAGCTTCGCGATGGCCCAGACCTTCTCGGCGTCTATCATCCGACAAAACTTTTTCACGGCCGCGGCGTCCCCCTTGATATCGATGTTCATCGCCTCCAGGCCCGAGTCAATCAACAGCAGCAGCGCTTCCGGGGTCATATAGCCGTTGGTCACATAGGTGTTGTAGAAACTGTGCCGCTTGGCCAGGCGAAACACATCCAATGACCACTCTAAGGACAGTACAGGTTCATTAAAGGAAATGGAGGTTCCCTGAGAGCCGCTTTCAGCCGTCAAGTCAACAAAGCGCTGCGGAGACACATAGTTGCCGTCTACAGGCGGTGCTGACTTGGCAATCTCCCAATTCTGGCACCATGGGCAGCCAAAGTTGCATGACCAACTGCCTGCCGTGAGTGTCCTGGTGCCTGGGTGAAAGTGGAAGAAAGGCTTTTTTTCAATGGGGTTGACAGCCAAGGAAGAGATCGAGCCGTAAATCAGGGTTACCAGTCTTCCTCTGCGGTTTTGACGTATGCGGCACCAGCCAAAGCCACCCGGGACAATCGTGCACCGCCGCTCGCAGACATGGCAGCGCACCTTACCGTCGATTGGTTCTTGCAGCAGAGCGTCACGAACAAAAACGTTTTTGGCGTCCTCTGACCAGGTGTTTGCTAAGGTGGTGTCTGACAAGCTTTTATCCTTTCTCAGTTATGTGCTCACCCCTCATTCGGGTGCCGTGCCAGAATGGCGCACGCCGCCGCTGCCGCTGCCTTGCTGGAGAACAGGCATTTTCCTTGCCAGATCAGAAACTGCGTGTAGGTTCGGCTAAGTGGCAAAGGAGATTCTTAAGCTCCCACGAAATGCGGTATGGACTTGTTCGAGATGGGCCTGATGCCGGTCGGCGTGGTGGCCAGGTGCGCGAACTGGGTAAGGTATGTACCCTGTGGTTTGCTGCGGCGGACTCGCCGACGACCAGCAAATATGCACCATGCCTGCAAAGCCGAAGCATGCTTCCCTTAATATTCCGGCCTTAGCCCTTACGAACTTCGCGAATTCGCGAAGAAATTCCTGCTTCATCGAGGGTTAAACCCTGCGTTTTGAACAGCTTAAGAAATTGGAGCTTATCTTGCGCTAGGGAAGGCGGAAGTGGAGATGCCAATTGAATCTCGCGCTCTGGCTGCCGGCGATGTTTCTTCTCGGCATTGTATCAATGCTCTTGTGTTTCCTGTTTTTGGACGGCTGCGAAAAGATGTAAGGCGACGCGGCAAGACCACCCTGACGCCGATCTATAGAACATTCTTGGCGATTTGGTGACGACATCGGGTTCTGGCCTCGATCCTGACATTACCCTTCAGAAAGCTGAATACCAGTCGGATCGAGTTGCTTCCAAATGAGCCGTTGACACCCAGCGTGATCCTATGGTAGTCCGTGGTGAAATCGACCAGATACTTCAGGCCAACGCCAAAGCGCCGTTTGGCGGGCTGGCAGGGTAGAAGTGGTAAACGTATTGGAGATCAACCTAGCACTTCGCAGACGCTACGGAGCGCCGAGGTGAACCCACTGGGATTGGGGGTTTTGCCATGGTAAGAATATGCAGCCGGTTCGCATTAGTGATTGTATTGTCATCTCCGTTGGCATATGGCCAGTCAATGCTCGGGGGCTTTCATGGGGTCACGCAGACTGACAACGGATTGCCGCTGTCGGGAGTGCAAGTTGTCGTGCACAGTGTGGACGAGAACACCGAGCGCAGTGTCGTTAGCAATGACCGCGGAGCCTTCTTGGTTGAGGATCTCAAACCGGGATGCTACCAATTGACGGCAAGCAAGGCAGGATTTACAAGCTCACCAGCGATCAGCGTGGAATTAGCCCCACAAGAGAGTTTGCGGGTTGACTTGACTCTTGCAGCTCCGAACGGCCCCAAGGAATCGCCTCATCCGGCCCGCAGCGCGGACTTGCACGGACAACAGTTAACCGAGAACCCACACAAAGGGCCACTCGCCGAGCAGATAAAGCAATTGCGCGATCAGCTCAACCAATTGGAACAACGCTTAGCCGTCCTGGAAACCGAGGAAGCTAAGGGAACAACTGAGGCTCCGGTCTCGACTCAGCCCAAACCTTTAGTTGGACCAGACTCGGGGCTCACTCAAGCTGCTGCCCCGGCTGTGCCCGTGCTCATAGCTTCAGGGGATGGGACTGCGGGCTTGAAGCCCCCAGAAAAGCCCGAGGCGCTCTCAATGATGGCGGTTCCGGGAGCACCTGTAGCCGCCAAGCCGTCCGGAGCTTCCCTAGCGGGGGAGAGTCCGGCTTCGATCCCTCAGGAGGCTAGCCCCGACCAGAACAAAAAGATCGAACCTTTCTCGGACGCAGACTGGACTTGGCTCAACGGCAATCCCCGCACCAAAGACATCTATTGGGACACGAAATTCTTTACGCCCGAGATCCGAGCTGACATGCACTATGTCTATGACTACAACCATCCGGGAGATCACTCGATGGGCGGGTCGAGCGAACTCTTCCGGACAGGAGAAGTCCAGGTGGAACAGCTCGGCGTCGGCGGGGACTTCCACTATGACAACGTTCGCGCCCGGTTGATGACCCAGTTTGGCATGTATTCAGAGACCACACCCCGCAATGACGCCAGTCCCGGAAACGGCCAATGGAGTCTGGACACTGCCTACCGCTACGTTTCGGAAGCGTATGGAGGGTACCATTTTAACGTCTTGAATGGGATCAACGTGGATGCTGGAATCTTCATGTCCTACATCGGGCTGTTCAGCTACTACAACTTCGATAACTGGGCTTACCAGCCCTCGTATGTGTCTTCCAACACGCCCTGGTTTTTCAACGGAGTGCGCATTCAAATTTTCCCCAGCCCCCACTTGAAGATTGAGCCGTGGTTCATTAACGGCTGGCAATCGTACGCCTCT
>Ga0187784_10003867_pt1 | contig 12120 bp, 10 predicted proteins | sample 1015_SJ02_MP15_2_FD_132964 | JGI IMG/M metagenome (GOLD analysis project Ga0187784, IMG submission 132964) | Tropical peat soil microbial communities from peatlands in Department of Meta, Colombia - 1015_SJ02_MP15_20_MG | ecosystem: Environmental > Terrestrial > Soil > Wetlands > Peat | place... | reverse complement strand
GGACGCTATTTTACCGAAATGCTGGACCCTTCGATGAACTGGAACGATGTGGCTGAAATGGTCCGCATTTGGAACGGTCAATTCTGTCTGAAGGGCATCATGTCGGTCGCTGATGCGAAACGTTCGGTCGACATAGGCTGCACCGGCATCATCCTATCCAACCATGGCGGGCGACAGCTCGATGGCTCGCGCGCGGCATTCGATCAGCTCGCTGAAATCGCCGACGCCGTAGGCGACAAAATCGACGTGATGATGGACGGCGGGGTTCGGCGCGGGACCCATGTTCTAAAGGCGCTTTCTTTGGGGGCCAAAGCGGTGGGTGTCGGCCGCTACTATCTGTTCCCGCTCGCGGCGGCCGGCCAAGCGGGCGTCGAGCAGGCCCTGAGCCTCATGCGTACAGAAATCGAGCGGGATATGAGGCTGATGGGATGCTCGTCCGTCAGCCAGTTGTCACGCGCCAATCTGCGGTTCCGCTAGTGTCAGCCGCCCTCACCCTGGCATGGGCTCGTCGCAAGCGCAGCAAATTCAGCTGCTCAACTTACGCGAAAGGTCAGAACCGACCGATCCGTTCGACGATGGCACATCCGTTATGCCTCCCAATAGCGTTGACTGAGAATGATCATGCGCCCGGGTATAAGGGTATGCGCGCCGGGCCGCGCGACGTAAAAACTCGCAAAGCGCATTTCGCCGACCCCAAGCCTACCCCGACAAACTGACCCTTCGAAAAAATGGCGGTCCCGGCAAGACTCGAACTTGCGACCTTCGGTTTAGGAAACCGCTGCTCTATCCGGCTGAGCTACGGGACCAGAAAGAATTTCGCGCCGCCGTTATAGCATAGGTGGGATCAGCGCGCGGGCGCAGCGGGCGCCGCTGCCGTCGGCGCCGCCGGCTCCGGCACCTCGTCGGTATGGACCATAAAGCCCGCGAGCGTGTTGGGGCCGAAAGATGTGGTGATGGCGACGTCGGTCGCATCGCGGCCGCGGGCCATAAGAATACGCCCGATGCGCGGGATGTTGTGGCGCGCATCAAAAGTGTACCAGCGGTCGCCGAGATAGACTTCGAACCAGGCGGAAAAATCCATCGGCGTGTCCTCCGGCGGCACGCCGATGTCGCCGAGATAGCCGGTGCAATAGCGCGCCGGAATGTTCATGCAGCGGCAGAGCGTGATCGCGAGATGGGCAAAATCGCGGCAGACGCCGCGGCCCTCCTCGTGCGTCTGCCAAGCGGTCTTACTCGGGCTCGCGTGCGCGTAGCCGAACTCAATGCGCTCGTGGACGTAATCGCAAATCGCCTGCACCAGCGCCCAGCCCTTAGGCAGATTACCGAATTTCGCCCACGCCAGCTGAATGAAACGGTCGGTCTCGCAGTAGCGGCTGCCGAGCAGATAAACCAGCGTATCGACCGGAAGCTGTTCCAGCGGATGCTGGGCGGCATCCGGCGCGACGTCGTCCGGTCTACCGGTATCGTTGAGCAAAAAGTCAGCCGACAGTGTCAAGTGGCCCACGGGTGCGTGGATTACGTGGCAGACATTGCCAAAACCGTCGCAATAGACATTGGCGGCAATCGCCGGACGCAGGTTCGGGCCGTCGGCGGTGATGAGGTCGCCCGCGCGCGAGGGATGCACGCTGAGCATTACGATCATCGGCGTCGGCTGCGGACACTCATAGGTAATTTGATAACCGGCGCGAATTTTCATCAAACAAATCCTCCGCGCGCGGCCCGCACCGCCCACGCCGCCAAAGCGATGGCGCTCTCGCGCTGTTGTCGGCTGAGAATTGGCGTCTTGCTGCCAGCATAACGCATATGCCGGCTTTATGCATGTCCCGGGCCAAGTTTCGCAAGTTCCGGGGCATCAACCGGATGCCTGCAGCGCGGGATAGCAGAGCCGGCGCCTTTAATTTTTCTCACTCAAGCACCCGTGATCGCGAGCTTGGAATATCCGCCGAGTTTCCCGGTCTCTCTGCTGAAGCCGCCGAAGAACGACTTCGCGGCGTCGTGATCGAGATCACGACAGAACAGGAGAATGCAGATGTCCCAACTTCGTCACGGCGCCTATGCGGTGGTCGCCGCCGCTGTGCTTTCGTCGTCGCTGATTTCAGTCGCGCTCGCTAAATGCGGCAACCAAGCGACGGCAGTTTCTTACCGGACTGCGACGCAATCGACCCGCGCCATGCCTGCTCCGGCAAAGGCGATTGCCGTGCCGCAGACTTTCATCACATTCCCCGAGGGAAGCTTTGACTATCATGGCGCAAATGGCGGCTGAGCGTTCAGTTGCCGCGCTGTTCAGAGCGAATTGCCTAAAGGCTTCGTGATTTGCGCGGCGGCGCCCCGGCCGCCGCCGCGATCACGAAGCCGCTTGATAATGACGATCGGCAAGAGCCGGCCAAAATCCTTCGCCCGCCGGCCGCGGCAGATTCGGCTCGGCCACGCGTACCGTTTGTCCCGATAGGTAGCGTTGCCTGACGTCTGCCGGCCGGAACGGCTTCTTCAGCGGCGGCAACATGGAAAGCCCATGGTTGGCGCCAACTTGCGCGATATCGCAAAGCGTCGTCTCGTCGCGGCCGCTGATCAAGAGCACCTTGCCCTGGCAGGCGGCGGCTTTGAGCCGGCATATGACTTCGACCGCATTGGACTCGCCGAGCGACAGATCGAGCACAAGGAGTTCCGGCGGGTCGTTTTTCAGTTCGGCGAAAAACGCCGGCAGCGTGGTAAAGATGCGCGCCACGAAGCCGCCGGCTTCCAGCATCTTGCCGACAATGGCCGCGATGCGCGGCTCGTTGTCGAGTACGAAAGCGCGTGCGGCCGCGGGCTCCCCCGCGGAGTTTTTCGCCGCGCCGACCGGGCGCGCCTGCGCCTTGTCCGACATTCCGCCGTTTGCTCCCGATCCGGTCGCCGCCGGCAAAGGCTGTTCGTCGCCGCGGCGCTTGCCCGCGCGCAGCAAATTCGACCACTGCGCGTCTTGCTCGTCCGCTTCGGCTGCAGCCGCGATCACGCGATCGCGCCCCGCGCGTTTGGCCTGATAAAGCGCCGCATCGGCGCGCTTAAGGAGCTGGTCAATGGTCTCTTGCGCGGCGCGTCCGGCAATGCCGAAGCTTGCCGTAACCGAGAAGGTTTGCCCCGCGGTCTCGAACGACAAAGCCGCGATCTTGCCGCGCAGCTCCTCGGCATAGAGGGTTGCGGCTTCAACGCTCGAGCCCTCGAGCACGATGGCAAATTCTTCGCCGCCGAGCCGACCGAACATGGCGCCGCCGTTGCGTGCCTCGCGGCCGATGACGCGCAGCACCCGATCGCCGACACCATGTCCGTAGGTGTCGTTGACCTGCTTGAAATGATCGATGTCGAACATCACGGCGGCAAAGTGGCGCCCGGCATCGGCGAGATCGCCGGCCCTCTCGAAGAAGGCGCGGCGATTGAAGGCGCCGGTGAGCGAATCCACATTGGCAAGCACGATCAGTTCGCGCTGCTGGCGCAACAGCCGCTCGGCGGTGCGCAGCCGCGCATAAAGTTCCTCGCCGGCCGGCGGCTTTCTGATGAATTCGTCGGCGCCGCTGTCGAGCGCATTGACCACGTGGCTCTGCTCGGCGTTCGACGACATTAGAATAATGTAGATGGCGCGGTCGCGCCCGGAGAGCAGCCGCACCTCCCAGCACAATTCGAGTCCGGACATGGAGGCAAGCTCGGCGCTGGTCATCAGTACGCTGACGTCGGGCGCCGACTTGATGAAGTCGAGCGCCTCTTGGCCTTCGCTGAAAGCGCTGACCACATGACCGTCGTCTTCGAGAAGCCGGGAGACGGCTTTCAAGATCGTTCGGCTCGGATCAACCACTACGATGCGCACTTCCACCCCGCCTGCACTGCGCTTAAGCCTAGCCGCAGAGTCATAATTCGGTATTTACGCCTAGCTGCCCTGGGTCGTCCCCGCTGCGCACTCACACGCCCGGTTCCGCCGCCGGCCGCGGACCCGCCCTAATTGTAGATGCTGGTCAATCGACCTTTCGTTGTTCTAAATCGCTCAATCATGGCGCCTGCGAAACATACGTTTCGTTTACCTAGTCGCGAGTTTCCGGCCGAATACGCAGGCATGCCGCACAAGCTTTCGGCTCCCGGTGCGCAATCTGATCGGCCATGACCGACGCGCCGCAAAACCTGCTCGCCGCCGACGAGCCGCCGCCCGTCGCCATCTATAATGAGAGCGGCCGATCGCCTTTCCTCCTCGTCGCCGACCATGCCGGCAATAGGTTTCCGCGCGCGTTCGGCCGGCTCGGGATTTCCACCGCCGAAGCCGAGCGGCATATCGCACTCGACATCGGTATTGCGGGCTTAGGCCGGATTTTGGCCGAAACACTCGACGCCACCCTGATCCGGCAAAACTATTCGCGGCTCGTTATCGACTGCAATCGGCCACCCGGCGCCGTCACTTCCATTCCAGAAATCAGCGAGCTCACGCGCATTCCCGGCAATACGGCCTTGAGCGCAGCCGAGCGAGCGGCGCGCGAGCGCGAAATTTTCCGGCCCTACCACAACGCTATCGCAGCTGAGCTTGAGCGCCGCCGCAAGGCGAATGCGCCGACCGCGCTGATTGCGCTGCACAGCTTTACGCCGGTGTTCAAGGGCGTCGCGCGGCCGTGGCACGCGGCGCTCCTTTATCATCGCGATCCGCGGCTTGCCCACGCGCTGCTTAAGTTGCTGCGCAACGAAAGCGGACTCAACGTCGGCGACAACGAGCCCTATTTTGTCAGCGACGCCACCGATTACACCATCCCCGTGCACGGCGAGCGGCGCAATATTCCGCATGTGCTGATCGAAATCCGCCAGGATTTGATCACGGAAGAAAAAGGCCAGCGCCAATGGGCGATGCGGCTCGCCCGGCTGTTGCCGGAGGCGTTTGGATCTCTGTTGCCGAAACTGCACGGGTGATTTCGGCATAATCGCCATAATTGCATTTTATTTGTAATACAACTTATACTAGACGCCGTTGTCAAACCCCTGTAATATTCCCGTCAGGGGAGTAGGGGGCATGCGCAGACTTTCGCAGTTCTGCGGGCGCCACCAGTGGCGTCGGATTAGTCACGACAGCTGTGGCGTTCACCGGAGTGGCTTGCCCGTCATCGCGATGCTGTTGCTTGCCGGCTGCTCGCTCGCGCCCGTTATCGCGGAGCAAAGCGCTGACTACAACAGCACGGTCGAGACGGTTACCAACAACGTCCTGGTGACCAATATTCTCCGGGCCCGCGACGGCGCCCCGCTCTACTTCTCGGATTTGTCGCAAATTCGCGGATCGGTGCAGCTTAACCTGCAGGCGCAAACGGCAGTCCCATACGGGCCGGTGTTTCCCGGGGCAGTCGGAGGCTCCGTCCAACCCGGCCCGCTTGCTATCAACAGCCAACCCGGATTCGACTTCGCGCCCTTGAACACGAAGAAATTCGCCGAAGGCATGCTGCGGGGAATCGATGTAAAGATCTTCGCCTATTTCATTCAGCGAGGCATTAATCCCAAGGTTTTTCTCAATCTTGTTGTCAGTCGCGCCGAAAAATACCGGGAGAAAAATCTGGTCGGCACTTGCATTCCGGAAACATGCTTGGCCGATGTCATTTCTTCGTGGACCGCGAACGAAAGACCGCCGCCCAAAATGGGCGAACAGTCCGAGACAGCCGCCGTCGGCCCTCCGATTCCCGCCGATGTTTTTGCCAAGCAGAACAACGTCGTCGCCAGCTTGGTCCAGTCCGATGGCGCCAACATCGACGTGAAAAAGTCCGGGAACGATTATCAACTCTCGAAGTCGAGCGTGAAGTACGTGCTTTGTGTCGCGGCCGGACCGCACCGCGGATACTCGGCCGTAGGCCTCGCTTCACCCGGCGCTACCAAAGACCCGATTAAGCCGCCGGTGCCAAAGTCAAACGGCAATTGCGGCGGACCATTTCCGGATGCGGATCGATACGTCATCTATATTCGCTCGGTAGAGGCGGTCTTTTATTACCTCGGCGGCCTGCTCAATCAGCCGGAACATTCCCCGATCCCCTTCCATATTTATGATCATCCGATTGAGGATGCGCGATTCCACACGGACTATCGTGGCAGATCTTATTTTGTGCGCGAAGCGACGGCCGAGGGCGGCGACGCTACGATTACAATATTGGCGATTTTGAATGATCTTTTGAACTTGAACAGAGACGCCGAAGAAATCCCCAGTACCAAGACTGTCGCCACCGGACCATGAGCGATGCGGTCGGCGGCAATGCTGCTGACGATGGAGGACATGAACATGGACGCCAAAATACGAACCAAAATACGAGACGCCGTAGAAAAGATTCATTCGGACATGAAGAACGACCCCGAGTTGCGCAAGCAAGTCGCGCAAAATCACGTCCGCGTCCTGGCGGAACGCGGCGGTTTGAGTCTGCCTGAAATCATAGCGGCGCATGACATGTGGTGCGAGGGGACCACGAGGGCGTGCTCGCAGGCGCTGACAATGATGGGATAGCGCCGATGCCGCGATGTTATGAATTGCCGGGACCAAATCCGGGAAAAATTCCGGCGAGAGCGTCGCAAAGTTTGCATTAGTCTGGGCAACGATTGGAGCGTCGTCGCATTCCGGGATGGCGCGGTGAACTGGACGGTTTTTCAGTCCGCTCGCCGCTGCATGCACGAGCAAGGCTGGAAAATCCACGTCGCCTCGTCCGTCCGCGAGGCGCCGCGTCTCTTTACTGAAGTGGTGCCGTTTCTGCTCGCCAGCGGGTGCTCGTTCAAGATGCCAGCGTCCATCGATGACGCCATCATCATCAATTCGGGCAATGCCGGCAGAGCGCAGATCGGCAAGATCGTCACGATCTATGCGAGTGACGACGGTGAGGTCCCAGGCCTGGCCGCCTCCCTCCATCGGCTGTGGCAATCGGACGAGGCGCCGGAAATTCTGACCGATCTTCGGGTATACCCGGGCAGCGCCATCTACATTCGCTTCGGCGCATTTAAAGCCGATCCGGTCATCCAAGATGCGCACGGCCTAACCCACAGCGCCCTGCGCCGCCCCGATGGCGTGCTCGTGCCGGATCAGCGCCGGCTCGACGGAGCTCAGCCTGCGTGGGTGGCCTCACCGATTCCGGGCGCACAGCCGGTGCAAAAGGAGCCGCAACGCGAGCTAAATCTGTGCGGCCACCGCTATCTGTTGCTTGGCAGGATGCAATCGGCGCCGAAAGGCGACACCTTTCTCGCCACCGACGCAGATTTTGCCGGAACTTACGTCGTCAAGGTAGCGCGACGAGGCGTAGGCGAAAACGGCACCGGCGTGGATGGCCGCGCGCGGCTCAAGCGCGAAAGCCGGTTTTTGAATTTTTTGGCCGCGCGCGGGTTTAAAAGCCCCAGGCTTCGCGCTGTAGCTGACAACGCGATCGTTGTTGCAGACATCGAGGGCACGCCGCTTGATGAATTGCCCCGCGCGCAAATTGCCGGCGCGTTCCGCCGCTTCGTCGCCGCGGTCGCCGAGCTGCATCGGCTGGGCGTCGTTCACCGCGATCTGAAATTGTCGAACGCCATTCTTTCGGGAATGGACGTCTACTTGTTGGATTTTGAGTTGTCGGCATTCGCCGGCGCTCCCGACGCGCCGAGCGGCGGCACGCGCGGTCATATGGCGCCGGAACGAGGCGCTGAGCCGGCCACGTTCGCCGGCGATGTCTTTTCACTCGGTGCGAGCCTAGCGCATGCCGCCTTGGCAGTAGATCCCGGCGCCCTCGCTCCGGGTGCCGGCCGTCTGCAGGCGCTGCTGATATCTACGGGACAACGGCGCATTGCGAAAATCGTCGCGGCGGCACTGAATGCAAATCCGCAATTGCGGCCGACGGCACACGCGCTGGCGACACGATTGGCAGAGCTACCGGACCAATCGCCTGCGTTTTTCGCAAGCTGCCAGCAGCCACCTGGGGCTCATGCTGCAAAGCTAAAGCATCGGCGAGCGCGGAAAATCATGGAGGCCGCGATTTCGTCTGCTCGCTTTGTCACGAGCGGTTCTACGCGGCCGGATGCAGTGACCGCCGCTCCCGGCATACCCGCGGACGCAATCGCGTCCGGGCTCGCCGGCATCATCTTGGGTCTTGCGGCAATCGACTTTGCGATGAAGCGCAGCAGTTTTGACGACGCCATACTTGGAGCCGCCGCGGAGCTTGTGCGCCACACCAAAAAGAGGCCGGCGCTCGGCCTCTTTACCGGTCAAGCCGGAATAGCATTCGTCCTGGCGCTGGTGGGACATAAGTACTCACACGGCGGCCTCCTTGCCGCCGCGCGACAGCTTTTCGTCGCGGCCGCCGAAGACGTGGTCGAACTTGATCTGTTTTTCGGAGCAGCCGGGATTGTCTGGAGCGCCTGCATGCTTGCTTTCATTCTGCAGGCACAATGGCCAATGCGCGCCGCCGAGCAGGCGGCGCGCCGATTAACGCAAGACGTAAAGGAACAGGGCGGATTGTTGGTGTGGGCCTCTTCGCCGGCCGACGATGTCAATGACGCTCATCTCGGCGCCGCCCACGGATCGGCCGGCATTGCGATGTCACTTGCAGTTTGGGGCCGCGATAGCGGCTGCGCGCGCTCGCTCAAGCTTGCTCATGATACTTTTCTCCGTCTTTTTCAAAGTGGCCGCACGTCCGATCAACGCGAGCTGCTGTACAAGTTGAATGCGGAATCGGGCACCAAGTGCGGAACGTGGTGCCATGGCTCGGCCGGTTATCTGTGGTGCATGCTGCAGGCATTCGGCGATGACGCCGCGCTGAGGATGCCGATAGATTGGGCTTTGCGCGCACTTGTCGATGTCCCCTTACTGGCAAATCCCGGTTATTGTCACGGCATGGCCGGGCAGCTTGATCTGTGGTGCCTGCTCGCCCGCTATCCGCGCCTTGCGGAAATTGCGCGACCGCGCGCCGCTCTCGCCGCGCAACTCACCGAACAGCTGGGATTTCGTACTGACAATGCCTGGGCATGGCCGGCGGACGAACCTGATCAGATACGCCCCAACCTTTGGAGCGGAACATTGGGCCCAGCCTGCGCGCTGGCGCTACTCCAAAGAGGAGAGTGGGATACGTTGCTCTCTCGCGAGACGCTGGCTCGTATATTCGCTCCCCAATCTTAACCCGCCGGAGGCGGCATCACGCCCTCTTGCCAAACGACGCAAGACGGATGATTGACATTGTCATCATCCCGGCTCGCTAGCTCGCGTCGAAAATCCCGGGGAGGAACATTCATGCCCAAGCTCACGCAAAGCTATGTCCACGGCGTGTCGATGACGCCGCTGATCGGCGAGACCATCGGGGTGCATTTTGACAAGGCGGCGGCGCGCTTTGCCGACCGCGATGCACTGATTGTGCGGGCGCAAAATGTCCGCTTTACCTATCGGGAGCTGAAAGAGAAAGTCGACGCCCTGGCCGCAGGCCTTCTGGCGCTCGGGCTTTCGCCCGGCGACCGCGTCGGCATCTGGTCGCCGAACAATTCCGAATGGGCGATCACCCAATTCGCCACCGCCAAGGCGGGCTTGATCCTGGTCAACATCAACCCGGCCTATCGGCTCTCCGAGCTCGACTATGCGCTCAACAAAGTCGGCTGCAAGGCGCTGATCACCGCCGACAGTTTCAAGACCAGCGACTATGTCGGCATGCTGCGCGAGCTGGCGCCGGAAATCGAAAGAAGCGCGCCCGGCCGGCTGCAGTCAAAGCGCCTGCCGGCGCTCACCACGCTCATCCGCATCGGCGAGGACAAAAAACGCGGCTTTTTGCGCTTCGGCGACGTGCTCGGCATGGGCGGCGAGCGCCACCGCGCACATCTCGCCGAGCTTGCCGGGAAGCTGCAGTTCGACGACCCGATCAACATTCAGTTCACCAGCGGCACCACCGGCGCGCCCAAGGGCGCCACACTTACTCACCACAACATCCTCAACAACGGCTATTTCATCGGCGAGGCGCAGCGGCTTTCCGACCGCGACCGCGTCTGCATTCCGGTGCCGCTCTATCATTGCTTCGGCATGGTGCTCGGCAACCTCGCCTGCATCACCCACGGCGCTGCCATGGTCTATCCCGCCGAAGGATTCGATCCGCTCGCCACGCTGCAAGCGGTAGAGGCCGAGCGCTGCACCGCGCTCTATGGCGTGCCCACCATGTTCATTGCCGAGCTCGGCCATCCGGACTTCAAGCGCTTCGATCTTTCTTCGCTGCGCACCGGCATCATGGCCGGGTCCCCCTGCCCGATCGAAGTGATGAAACGCTGCGTCGCCGAGATGCATATGGGCGAAGTGACCATCGCCTACGGCATGACCGAGACGAGCCCGGTCTCGACGCAGACCTCGCACGACGACCCGCTCGAGCGCCGCGTCTCCACCGTCGGCCGCATCCACCCGCACGTCGAGATCAAGATTGTCGACGCCGACGGCCGCATCGTGCCGCCGGGTGTTTCGGGCGAATTGTGCACCCGCGGCTATTCGGTGATGCTCGGCTATTGGGGCGACGCGGAACGCACCGCCGAAGCCATTGATCGCGGGCGCTGGATGCATACCGGCGACCTCGCCACTTTGGACGAAGAGGGCTATTGCAACATTGTCGGCCGCATCAAGGACATGGTGATCCGCGGCGGCGAGAACGTTTATCCGCGCGAGGTCGAGGAATTTTTGTTCCGCCATCCCAAGATCGAGACGGTGCAGGTGGTCGGCGTGCCGGACCTAAAATACGGCGAGGAATTGTGCGCCTGGGTGAAGTTAAAACCCGGGGCGAACGCGGCCGCCGCCGAGATCCAGGATTTTTGCAAGGGCCAGATCGCTCACTACAAGATCCCGCGCTACATCAAGTTTGTCGACGCATTCCCCATGACCGTCACCGGCAAGGTGCAGAAATTTTTGATGCGCGAGGAGATGGTCAAAGAGCTGGGCTTGAGCGAGCAGAAGACGGCGTGAAGTCCTTCTCCCCGCGTGCGGTGGAGCGGTGGTTTTAGACACAGGCCTTGAGCGAGCCCTCATTCCGGGACACCCGGGTCGTCGCGCCGGCTTTTTTCCCTGCTCTCGACCGTAATGAAGCTCGCCGCTTCCTTTCCCTCGCGCACCACAATGATCTTCACGTTTTTCCCGACCACCGTCTTCGCCACCATCGACCTCAGATCGACCGCGTCTTTGATATCGCGATCGTCAAACTTCACGACAACGTCGCCGACTTCGATGCCCGCGGTTTTCGCCGGCCCCCACGGGTCCACGGCGATGACCAACGCTCCGCCCGCCCGATTGATTTTCAGTGCGTCGCCAAGCTCATTCGTGACTTGCTCGATGCGCAGACCGATCCATCCAGCCGGCGGCTCTTGCGCGACTAAAGCGGTGCTCAAAGGGAAGCCAAGAATGCAAAGGCGCACGAACCGGCTCAACATCGCACTCCTCCGGTGAAGCGGCGGGCGACATTATCTTTGCATCTTTGCCGAAAGGGCAGCTTTATTCACCCGCGTCGAGCATCTCTTCCAGCTCGACATGCAGGCGCTCACCGAGCGCCGCATGATGGCCCTGGCCCGAAGCGAGCAGGGCTTCCGCCTCCTCGGCGGAACGCGCCTCCACCCACCATTCCTCGGCGCGGGTGACAATAAGCCGGGCATGAAAGGTTTTCAGCCGCGGCTGCGGCTGTTGCTGCGGCCGCTCTCGCGGTTTCTCGCGCAATTTGTGCTGCGGTCTTTCTTTATAGGCGACGGCCGGCATGAAGCATTTCCCCGGAAACGCGCGAATCATTGCGCAGGAAATACTTTACCCTAAAACGGACGCGTGCGGAACAAATCGTAAACGAGGCCGCGCCAGCGCCTCCCCGGAAGATCGGGAACGCGGTATCATTACTATTGTTGTCAAGGTGTTATTAACCAGGAGTTCCGCCGTGGCCCCGCGCGCGTATTGGAAAGGTTACCTAAGGCTTTCGCTCGTTTCCTGCCCGATTGCGCTGTTTCCGGCCACGTCCGAGCGCGAGAAGGTCAGCTTCAACCAGATCAACAAGGAGACCGGTAACCGCATCCGTTACCGCAAGGTCGATGCCGAGACCGGCGAGGAAGTGCCCTCCGATCACATCATCAAGGGCTACGAGGTGGCGAAGGGCGAATACGTCGAGGTCACCGACGACGAGATCGCCTCGGTGG
>Ga0187784_10003866_pt1 | contig 12120 bp, 10 predicted proteins | sample 1015_SJ02_MP15_2_FD_132964 | JGI IMG/M metagenome (GOLD analysis project Ga0187784, IMG submission 132964) | Tropical peat soil microbial communities from peatlands in Department of Meta, Colombia - 1015_SJ02_MP15_20_MG | ecosystem: Environmental > Terrestrial > Soil > Wetlands > Peat | place... | reverse complement strand
CGATATGACCCGCAACTTCCGCGACGTGCTTGGCGTCACGTCGGTGGGCGACCGGAAGGACATTTTCGAGAAGTTCAACCGGTTCATGGACAACGTGGCGCGAGATCCCAAAGTGCTTCAGCGGGCCCGGAGCGAAGAAGAACCCCATCAGTATCAAGCGGACCTGGTTGCACTGTACGCGCTGGCAAACGCCGATTATTCCCCGCAATCGTTTGCGGATTTCTTTGATCGGCTTGGGCAAACAAGAGGCAAGACTGGCGGCTTGATGTCAGACATTTTCGGCCTCACAACGCCGAACGAGAAGCGGCTTCGAGAAATGCGCAAAGCGATCGACGCGATGCCGGCGGCTTGCCGAATCCAGTCTGCCAGCACACCTTCGGAGGAGTTTCTTAGCTGGCAGTCCGACGTGATCGCGTATTCCGGTCTGGGCCGAAAAGACGTGTTGCCCGGCCTCCTCGACAAAAAGGCGCTGGACCCAGCGCTCCGCAACGACATAACGAACATTAGGTTCAGCCCGGACGGCAAGTTTGTCCTAGCCCAGGACGATTCCAGCGTCTTTGTCCTGTCGCGCGATCCGCTCCGGCTGCTGTTTCGCGTGGACGCCGACGGCGCGCACGCCGCGCAGTTTACGCCGGACTCGCAGAGCGTGGTCTTCGACACGCCCGGATTGAGGGTCGAGGAATGGAGCGTAGCCGATCAGGAACGAACAGGCGTTCACGAGCTGGCAATCGCCGGCGGGTGCGTTCAGAGCAAACTATCGCCAGACGGAAAAACCTTGGTTTGCATCGATCCAGAATTCGATTTCTCGCTGTATCACGTCTCTCAGGGGACGCAGCTTTTCACGAAGAAGAGCTATTTCAAGCCGGATATGTACGACCTCTGGACGTTCGAATGGCAGCTCATACTGTCGAGAGAATTGGGAATCGACTTCGAGTGGGTGCACCTCGGTTTTTCCCCGGACGGGCAGTTTCTCCTTGCTGCAAATCCCGAGTCGACGATCGCCGTCAACACGTCGACACACGAACAAGTCTCTCTGCATGGATCGCTTCCCGAGATGGTTCGGGGAGGCTTCGCGTTCACTGCTCCGGACGAGGTCGCAGCGATCGATCGGTCCGAAATCAAGAACTCCGCGATCCTGAAGTTTCCGTCTGGACAAGTCGTTAAGCGTCTTCCGCTGGGGGGCGATCGAATGTCGCCTGCGGCCCACGGCAGCTATTTGATTGTTGGGCCTCTCAAGGACTATGTCACAGGGGTCCTCGACCTCTCGACGAACAAGTTCGCCTTTGGAACGAAAGACAACTTCGCCGTGGACGCCTACGATCGGACGCTCGCTGTGCAGGCGCGGAATGGAGAAATCGCGCTTTACAACCTCGACAAGCAAAGCGTCGAATCTCATACGTCGATCTCGCTGTCTCCACTGGGGCACCTGCGAGCGACCGCCGTTTCAACGGATTTGAAATGGCTAGCCCTCTCGGGGAACACGCGGGGCGCAGTTTGGGACGTGTCAACGGCGAAGCGCCTCTACTACACTCGAAGCTTTCACGGAGCCTACTTCGACGGAGACACAGCGCTCTTTGCCGACTACCCGAAACTCGACCCTCAAGCAAGGTCGATTGCCCGCCTCGATCTGGCAAGCGGGCGCAATCCCGAGCCTGGCCCAGCTCTCGACGATCGATCAACCGCGCGACAATTCGGACAATACCTCGTCTCGCGCAAGCCTGCCGCGAAGGGCGGAGGCTATGCGAGGAACGTCACAATTGAAGTCAGCGACGTTCGCGGGGGAGGCACCCTCTGGAGCAGAACTTTTTCGAAAGAAGCGCCCGAAATGACGTGGTATCCAGCATTCGGAACTTTACTGATCGGCTGGCAAGTGGACCTCGACGCTGCAAAGGACGAACTGAAGAGCCGTCCAGCGCTTCAGGCTCGATTGGCGGCGATTCGGGATCGCAAGACGGCGTGGCTCCTAGAGGTACTGAACACTCAAACGGGACGCGAGACCGGCGCCCTGTTCGTCGACACGGGGAAGGGATCGTTTCGAATCGAAAACGGGTACGCGGCCGGGGATTGGGTAGTGATCGTTGATAACGAAGGCCGCACACTAATTTACTCGGTTGCCAGCGGCGAGCAAAAAGGAGCGGTCTTCGGGACGCGCTCGGAGCTATCGCCCGCGGGGGACATCTTGACTGTTGAGAGCCAGCCGGGACAGCTTGATCTCTACGATCTGCCGTCCATGCAGAAGCGCGGCCAGCTCGTTTTCTCTTCGCCCATCTCCATTTGGCAGTTTAGCAACGATGGGAAACGAATGCTCGTTCTGACCAAGGGTCAAACGGCGTACACCTTCGATGCGTCGCGCATCATCTCTGCAAGCACGATTCAGCCCACTACGGCAGACAAAGTTACACCATAGATTGAGGCCGGAGCCATTCAGCTGGCGATGCCGTTCAGGCGGGCGGGAAGTTCGGCGAGGCTGTCGAGCATCAGGTCCGGGGGATGCGCGCGCAGTCCCTCGCTGCCCAGGCCGTAGCTGACGCCGCAGGCCCAGGTGCCGGCGTTGCGCGCGGTCCGCACATCGACCTCGGAATCGCCCACCATCATCGCCTCGCGCGGCGCAATCGCTAGGTCGCGCAGCAGCACATTGACGCCCTCCGGATCAGGTTTTTTCGTCTGAAAACTGTTACCCCCATAGACGTACTTGAAATAGTGCGCGATTCCCAGCCCTTGCAGAATCCGCTCGCTGAAACGAACGGGCTTGTTCGTGAGCACCGCCATCGAACGCTCCCGTAGTAGCTCAAGGCCCTCGCGGACTCCGGGATAGGTGACCGTGTTGTCCAACATGTGCGCGCGATAGTAGGAAAGGAAGTATTCGAGCCCCTCTTTGGCCTCCGCGTCGGACGCGCCTTCGCCCAGCGCCCGCCGGACGAGCGACGGAGCTCCGTTGCCGACGTAACTGTAGATCGTCTCGTGCTCGAGCGGCGCCCGCCCCATGTGCTCGAGTGCCGCGTTGACCGAGAGCGCCAAATCGAGCTTCGAATCGATGAGCGTGCCATCGAGGTCGAAAAACAGCGCCCGCACTCCGGCAAACTGCCCGTTCCTGTTGCCCACACACTCTCTCATCAGCTTTCCCATCATTGTAAGCGGCGTGGAATTTCGTGTCACGCTGCGTCGCCGGCGCTGGTCCGCTGGTTACTGAAACGAAAACGCAATGAAAGCCTGTTGGCCGCTCACGCATCGTGTGCCCTTATTGTTGTCGTACGGCGAAAGCCCGTAGTTACTTGGGAGATTGCGTTGAGCCGCATCTGGGAAGCGCTGAAGCAGGCCGAACGGCAACGGTCCCGCGCCCATGGACGCGAGGCCGACTCCCCTCGATCAAGCGGGCACAACATCGAGGAGTCCGATCGACGCAGCGATCTTCGCCACTCGCACAACGCAACGCTGCTTGTCTACGGCTTAGACGGCGATAAGCAGCCCTTCCACGAGGAAACCGAAACTCTCGACGCCAACGACGAAGGCTGCTTGCTGGCACTCGAAACCGTCGTCGTGCGCGGCCAGCGGCTCTTTCTCACCAACATGCGCACGCAGGCCGAGCTTGAATGCCGCGTCGTTCACATCGGGCAGCGCATTAAAGGCAAGACGCGCGTCGGTGTCGCATTCTCCAACGCTTCTCCAGATTTCTGGAGCCGTCAGTAACTCCGTTCTCTCCCGTCATCACTTTTTGCGCTCGCGTCGCGCACTGCTACAATGTTCTGTCTCCGCGGTGCCCACAATTTCATACCGAGGCCCTCATGGCTGAAATCCAACCCTTTCGCGCGTACCGCTACGATACAAACCGCGTCGCTCCGCAGGACGTGCTCACGCAGCCCTACGACAAAATCACGCCTGGAATGCAGGACCGCTACTATGCCGCGAGCTCCTACAATCTGATCGCGGTCGAAAAGGGCCGCGCTGCGCCGAACGACACGGCCGAGAGCAATGTGTACACGCGCGCCGCGAGCAAGATTGACGAATGGATTGCCGAAAAAATTCTCGTGCAAGACGCTGCTCCGAGCATCTACGTCTATTCGCAAGAATTCTTAGTTCCGGGCACGCACACGCGCCGTGTCCGCACCGGCTTCATCGCCCTCGTACGTATCGAAGACTACGAAAACAAAGTCGTCTTCCGTCACGAGCGGACGCTCTCGGCCCCCAAAGCCGACCGGATCGAGCTCCTCCGCCACACGCGCGCGCAAACCGGCCAGCTCTTTCTGCTGTACGACGATCGAGCAAGGCAAATCGACGCGCTGCTGGACGAAGCGGCGTCCAAGAATCCTCAAGTTGAGCTGCGTGACGAATTCGGCGTGACAAACCGCCTATGGCCCATTGCCGATCTTGCATTCATCAAACGAATTCAGAATGCGATGGCCAGCAAGCAGCTCGTGATCGCGGACGGCCACCACCGCTACGAAACCGCGCTCACCTACCGCAACGAATGCCGCCTGCGCACTGGCAAAAGTGATCCGTTCGCTGCGTCCGAATTTGCGATGGCGACCTTCATCAATACCCACTCGAAGGGCCTGACCATTCTCGCGACGCACCGCCTGGTGTCACGCCTCGCAGATTTCAATTTCGATCGCTTTCGCAAGAACATCGCATCGCTTTTCGACTGGTATTCCTATCCGTTCGCCAATGCGGACGAGCGCGCGGCGGCCTCCGACGAATTCCGCAAGGACTTCGAAAAGCTAAACGAGGATCGCCGCACCATCGGCGTCTACCCTGGCGTGTCTCAACCCAACATCGGGGCTTTCTATTTGTTCGTCCTCAAACGAAGCGTCGATCTCAAGGATCTACTGCCTGATCTCTCCGAGGCGCAGCGCGGCCTCGATGTGGTGCTGCTGCACCGGTTGATTTTGGAAAAGGGTCTGGGGATTACCGCCGAAGCTGTTGCCGCGGAATCAAACGTCAGCTACGAGCGGGAAATGGACGCGGCGATCGCCGCGGTGGATGGCGCTGCGGCGCAGATCGCTTTTCTGTCGAATCCGGTCCGCGTCGAGCAGGTGGCAAAGATCGCTTTGGGTGGAGACGTATTGCCTCAAAAATCCACGGATTTCTACCCGAAACTCTTGAGCGGTCTTGCGATTTATCGCGTTGAGGGAAAAATCGGCAGCTAGAGACGGCGCGCAGCGGAAAGGCGCTTCTGAACGGTGGCCCCCCAGCAGTTTTTCTTTTCCGGAGATCGGTTCTGCCGATCTCCGGTTCAGAACGCAAAGCTCAAGGACTTCTGTTCGGCGGGACTACACAAGCCTTACTTTCCGAAGCTTTGAATGGCGGCAGCCTCGTTGTCGTAGGTGTCGAAGACCGTCATCAGCTTCGTCACCTGCAGCACTTCCTTGAATTTCGCGCCGAGGTTTACGAGCTTCAGCAGGGCGCCCTGCGAGCGCGCGCTGTGGAACGTCGCAACCAGCGTCCCCAGACCGGCGCTGTCGATATAGCTCACGTTCGCCAGATTCAGCACTACCTTCTTCTTGCCCGCCGCCAGCAAACTTTTCACCTTCTCGCGGAACGAGTTGCTCTCCTCGCCCAGCACGATGCGCCCCTCGATATCGAGCACGGCCACTCCACTGACATCCCGTTCCGTCATTCGCAGTGCCACGTTCGCGCCTCCTAAACGATTTGAAATTCGCTTCCAGCTTCCAGGTGGGAAAGCAGCCGCGCGGGCTGCGAACCGCCGGTCGATCTCCTCAGTAAAAGTCCGAGCAGGACATGTAATAGCCGCAGTCCGGACACATGAGCTTGCAACTTCGCGCTGCGAGCCGCGCGGAACACCGTGGGCAGTGGTTCATCGCCAAACCACCCTCCTCACCAGCATCACGGGTGGCCGCGCGCAAGCTCGTCGTCCGTTCCGCTACTTTTGCTGGTGTGACGCCCGCTTCCGGCTGTGCCATTTCGACTCCCAGGCCAGCTCCTCGGAGCGTCGTTTATAGCACATACTTCCCATTGGGCAAAGCAAACGGTCTGGGTTAGAGCCTTGCAACCCGGCGGCGCTCAGTTTGCAACCCTCGGACGTACCCGGGCGTCTGATTGTGTAAGAGCGAGGTTGCCATGATGACCACTCGTCGGTTTCGGGTTTTCGCAGCAGCCATCGGATTCTCGGCCTTTCTCGGCACAGGTTTCGCGCAGGCACAGCGGCCTGCGCCGACCGCCGCGTCGCAGGTCTCTACGGTTCGTATCCGCCACACGGGAACGAGCGTCGCGGGCGTTCCGCGCACGGGCGCTAGGATTTCCGGCGCGCCACCCGTCCGTCTGCATCCTCGCGTTACATCCGATGGTTTCTCTTCTGGCACAGCATCATTCGGACTCTTCAATCTCATCAACGTGCCAGACTTTGGCTTCGGGTTAAACTCCAGCCTGATCAATCAGGATTGGGCCATCAAAGCTGCCATCGATCCTGCAACCGAGTGGCGCTTGCTTGAGGCGCAGAGAATCCTTCGCGGTGCTGGGTTCGTAGGCTCCGGCTTCTATTTGCTGGATGGCGGCGGCTACTACGAAGTGCCGGCGGATACGGGCGAGGCGGAGCAGCTTCCGCAACAGCCACAACAGCAGCCCATCGTAATCGTGCAGGCGCCACAGCAAGCGCAGACGGACGCGGCGTCAGCGCCGCCCGAATCGGAAGAAACGTCCGCGCCGCCGACCGAAGATGTCGGCCAGTTCGTGCTTGTGTTGCGCAACGGAACGCAGATCGATGCTGTGGCCTTCAGTCGCTCCGGCGATCGCATCGTCTACATCACAGTCGATGGCCTGCGCCGTGCGCTCGCACTTACGGACGTCGATACTCAGTCCACCATCCGCATCAACGAAGAACGCGGCACGCCAGTCCAGCTTTCGCTCTAGAGCGATCACCTCCGCCGCGTCAGCGCAAACCAGCTCGCGACAGCGGCACTATTTCCAGCGGAAAATCAGCGCCGCACCCACCAGCGAAAAAATCCTTGTATAGAGGAATCCAGCTGTCGGGCTGACGATGGATCACAAGGCCCACCGCCGCGCTCGAGACAAGATCGCCGTGGCCGCTTCGTGCTCCCACTCTGAGAAGAAGCTCGCGAGGCCGACGCCGACGCAACCGCGTCAGCATCAAGGTAGAATCGGGCGATGCGAGCCGTTGTTCAGCGTGTTACGAAAGCGCGAGTCGTTGTGGAAGGCAGCGTCACCGGTGAAATTGGTCCGGGACTGGTCGTCCTTGTGGCCGTTGGCCGCGATGACACCGACGCGACCGCTGCAACCATGGCCGACAAACTCGTGAATCTCCGCATCTTCAACGATGACCAAGGCAAGATGAATCGCTCTCTGCTCGATACGGGCGGAGCGATTCTGGCGGTCTCGCAATTCACGCTCTATGGTGACGCGCGCGGCCAGCGCCGACCGAGTTTCATGCAGGCCGCTCCTCCCGAAAAGGGCAAAGCCCTCTACGAGGAATTCGTGCGCGCGCTCAAAGCGATTGGCCCTTGCGTTGAGAGCGGAGTTTTTCAGGCGCACATGTCCGTTGAGCTTGCCACCGACGGCCCTGTCACCATCCTTCTCGATTCTGACAAACTCTTCTAGCTTCGCGCCGCTTGCCACGCTTGGCGCACTGTCCTACGCTTCTAACCGGGAGATTCCGATGCGCGAGATCGATAGAATTCTCGACCAAATGGACCGGGCCTTTTCCGGCGACGCCTGGCACGGGCCGTCCCTCGTGAGTCTACTCGACGGTGTTTCCGCGGAGGATGCGTCGAAGCACGCGGTTAGCGGGGCCCACTCGATCTGGGAGTTGGTGCATCACATGGGCGCGTGGAACTCGATCGTGCAACACCGCCTGCAGGGAGAAACTGTTGAGGTGACCACCGAGCGGGACTGGCCTCCCGTCTGGGAAGTGAGCGAGGCTGCCTGGAAGCGGGCGCTCGAGAACCTCGCGGAGAGCCACAACCGCCTGCGGAATGTTGTCGCCAGTTTACGGGACGACCAACTCGATCTCGTGGACCAAAAGACGAGCGGACCCGACACCGCCCGCTATGTGGTGCTGCACGGAATCATTCAGCATGATCTTTACCATGCCGGCCAGATCGCTATCCTGAAGAAGGCGCTCGCTTGACGGAGCCGCTTTGCACCTAACCGCCCTCCAGCCAGACGCGGCCGCCGAGATCGTCTGCGTCGTCGTGATGCTGTGCTGGCTCGGATTCGGAGCCATCGTCGTGGTTGGCAAACGCGGAGCCGCACCTGGCTCGCAGAGGCGCAATTGGAAATCGATGATGGGGCTGCTGTTGCAGGGCTCGGGCTACGCGATCTGCTTTGCCGCCTTCCGGCCGTACTTCTCGCCGCTCTTCCCAATGTCGAAGACGGCTGAAACAATTCTCGCGGTGCTTACGACCGCTCTCGCGCTTGCGTCGACGTGGTTTTGCTACGCTGCGGCGCGCGCGCTCGGCAAGCAATGGGCGCTCGTGGCGCGGGTCATCGAAGGCCACGAACTCGTCAGCACTGGGCCCTACTCGGTGGTGCGCAATCCGATCTATCTAGCAATGTTCGGCATGTTGATAGCGACGGCACTCGCCGTCGGCCGCTGGCAGGCGCTGCTTCCAGCCGCGATTGTGTACCTAATCGGTACCGCGATTCGCATCAGCACCGAGGAACGTTTGCTGCGCTCCACTTTCGGAGTGAAATTCGACGACTACGCCCGGCGCGTTCCTGCGCTCTTGCCTCGTCTCTTGTGACCCATAAACGTAACCTCCCCAAAATACCGCGCGTCTGATTGTGTTTATTGGTAGTATTCTGCGCGACTTTCGGAGGGGAATGGATTCATGCACTGTAAATGGATAACGAGATCTTTGGGCGTCGCAATTCTGCTCGCGTTTCTGGCAAGCGGAAGCCAGGCGCAGTTTGCCCCGGGCGATTGGCCATTCTATCGCCACGACCTCGAAGGCAGGGGTTATTCCGAGCTTAAGCAAATCAACACGAGCAATGTCTCGAAGCTCACGCAAGCCTGGACGATGACGCTTTCCGAGCGCGGCGGGCTGGAAGTGACTCCCATCGCGGTGAATGGCGTGCTCTATCTGCCGGGAACGGGCAAAGTGTTCGCAGTGGACGGCGCGACTGGCAAGGAAATTTGGCACTACGACGTCGCGCAATCGAACACGCGCGGCGTCGCCTATTGGCCCGGCGACAAAGACAATCCCCCTCGCATCATCTTCACGACCGTGAGCCGCAAGGTGATCGCGCTCGACGCCGCTACCGGGAAAATCATCCCTACGTTCGGCAAGGACGGCGTCGTCGATCTCGACGTGGGATATAACGGCGTTCCCACCATCTACAAGAATCTCGTCTTTCTCGGCGCGAGCGTCGGCGAATTGCCTGTTGGCCCCCCGGGTGATACGCGCGCGCTGGACGCGATCACGGGCAAGCTCTTGTGGACGTTCCATACCGTTCCGCAGCCCGGTGAGGTCGGCCACGAGAGCTGGCTCGATGAAGGCTGGAAGGGGCGCTCCGGTACTAATGTCTGGGGCTGGTACATGACCGTGGATAGGCGGACGAACAGGCTCTTCATGCCTATCGGCGGACCTTCTCCCAATTACTACGGCGGTGACCGTCCCGGCAACGGCTTGTTCGGCAACTCGGTCGTCGCCGTGGATGCAGACACCGGAAAGCTAAAGTGGTATTTCCAGACCGTCCATCACGCACTCTGGGATGAAGATCTGCCGCCCGGCCCCGGATTTGTGGACATCAAACAGAAAGGCAAGACGATTCCCGCTCTGGTGGCCATCAGCAAGCAAGCGCTGATGTACGTTCTGAATCGCGACACCGGACAGCCGGTGTTCGGTGTGGAAGAGCGCCCGGTGTCCAAAGGCGACGTCCCCGGCGAATGGTATTCACCCACGCAGCCTTTCCCGCTGAAGCCTGCGCCGCTCGCGCGCAATAGCTACAAGCCGGAGGATATGGTCACGGCGGACGATACGAGCCCGGAACACGCCAAAGCATGCCAAGACGTGCTCGCCAAGAATGGTGGCACCCTGTATAACGCTGGCCCGTTCACGGCGTGGCTCTACCATGAAGAAGGCGCTCCGCCGAGGACTACGATTCAGTTCCCGGGCGGCACCGGAGGCGTGAACTGGGGCGGCACTGCAACCGATCCGACAACGAACTACGTCATCTTGCAGAGCCACGACGTCTCTCTGATGGGCTGGATTGAGAAGAAGAAAGCCGGCGGGAACTATGGACGCGGCACGGAAGGCTCGACCCAGCAGTACGATCGCGCTAGCGTCGACGGCCCCGGACCCTACTTCAGCTTTAGCGCGACGGTGAAGGACGCCAACGGGAAAGTGCTGGGTAACTGGCCGTGCCAGAAACCACCGTGGGCCCAGTTGATCGCCGTGAATGCGAATACTGGTGAGATCGCCTGGAGATCAGTCCTCGGCGTCACAGAAGGCCTGCCCGAAGACAAGCAGAAGACTGGAGGGGCTGGCAGCGCCGGCCCAATTGCCACCGCGGGCGGCCTGGTCTTCATTGGTGCGACTACGGACAACCGTTTTCGCGCGTTCGATTCGAAGACCGGTGCCGAATTGTGGGTCACGAAGATCGGGAAAACTGGCAACGCCGATCCAATGACGTATCAGGCCAAAGATGGCAAGCAGTACGTTGCCATCGTCGCCGTCGACTCCGTTTACGTGTTCGGCCTGCCCTAGTGCTGTCGCAGCATTCAAGCCGAAGTGTGAGAGCGGCCACCATGCTCTCACACTTCGACGCGGCGCCCAGCAGCATCTAGCACCGCCCCCCGACTCTTAGTTTTCCGTCGCCGCTCTTTATTCTTATCGCTGGCTCATCGCTATCTTCAGTGTAAATTATATCGTTCTACGATATAATAGCAAGCGTGAGCGAGTCATCATCGCGGCGGATCGATTACCAGTCTCTAGCCGACTTCCGCTACGAAATCCGCCGCTTCCTGAACTTTAGCGAGGCGGCCGCCCGCGCCGCCGGAATCGAACCGCAACAACACCAAGCGCTCCTCTCGATCAAGGGGCGCGGGCTGGGAGTCGAGACCACGGTCGGCGCGCTCGCCGAGCGCCTGCAGGTCCGGCATCACACGGCCGTCGAACTGAGCCGCCGGCTCGAAGCTCGAGGCTGGATTCGCCGCTCGCGCAGCGGAAGCGACGGCCGAAAGGTCGATCTTGGCCTTACGCGCCGCGGCGAAGCACTTTTGAAAAAGCTTTCGATCGCACATCACGACGAATTGCGCACCGCCGGGCCCCGGTTGATCGCCGCACTTCAGTCCATCGTCGCGCATAACGGAAAGCAGCGGACGCGATGAGAGCGCCTCGTCCAGCTGCTGTGAAGCGGTCCACTCCGCGCTAGGTGCGCCTCAAGGAGAGATTCGTTGGCATCTTCCTCACAACCCGAAACGTCCGCAGCAAGAAACGGAATCACCGCGTCGCCCGCTACGTTCAGGATCGGATGGATTTCCCTGCTGGCGGCATTGGTAGGCGTTCTCGCCGGACTGATTGCTTTTCTGCTTTACGACCTGATCGGCGTGTTTACGAACCTCGCCTACTATCATGAATGGTCGTTCCATTTCCGCAGTCCCGAACAAACTCTGCTCGGTCCGTGGATCCTCATCACGCCCGTGGTTGGCGGGATAATCGTCGGCTTCATGGCGAAGTATGGTTCGCCGAAAATCAAAGGCCACGGCATTCCCGAAGCGATAGAGGCGGTCCTCACATCCCGCAGCCGTATCGAAGCCCGCGTCGCCATCTTGAAGCCGCTCTCCGCCGCAATCGCGATCGGCACCGGCGGTCCCTTTGGCGCCGAAGGCCCGATTATTCAAACCGGCGGCGCATTCGGCTCGCTCATCGGCCAGTTCATTTCCACTACGGCCGCTGAACGCAAGACTCTACTCGCCTGTGGCGCCGCGGCGGGCATGGCTGCCACGTTCAACACACCGATCGCCGGAGTGATCCTGGCCATCGAACTGCTTCTATTCGAATTCCGCGCGCGCTCGTTCATCCCTCTCGTCATCGCAACGACACTCGCCACCAGCATGCGCGCCGTGCTCCTCGGCCAGCGCTCGATGTTTTCGATGGGCAACGTGAATTTCGACGTCCTGCACGGCCTGCCCTTTTACGTGCTGCT
>Ga0187784_10003864_pt1 | contig 12124 bp, 9 predicted proteins | sample 1015_SJ02_MP15_2_FD_132964 | JGI IMG/M metagenome (GOLD analysis project Ga0187784, IMG submission 132964) | Tropical peat soil microbial communities from peatlands in Department of Meta, Colombia - 1015_SJ02_MP15_20_MG | ecosystem: Environmental > Terrestrial > Soil > Wetlands > Peat | place... | reverse complement strand
ACCGGCGATCCGCAGGTGCTGCGCGGCACCACCGGCCTGGTGATCGCCGGGCGCGCGGCGCTCATCGACCGGCTCGCCGGCGTGCGCGAGCGGCTCAAGGGAACGCGCTTCGGCTTTGCCGAGCAGAACGATTGCGTCGAGGCGACCTGCCCCTGGGGCAACCGCGTGCGCTGCCACGAGCCGGATCCGGCGCGCTTCGGCTCGATTAGTCTCGGCATTCCCTATGTCGAGTTCGACGTGCCGGTCGGCACGGCGGACGGGATCGCCGAGTTCTATCGTCGCATGATCGAGGTGCCGGCGCGGGTCGAGCGCAACGGCGAAGGCGCCGTCGCGCGCGTCACGGTCGGGCGCGACCAGTATCTCACGTTCCGCGAGACCGACCGGCCGCAGCCCGAGTTCGACAATCATCACGTGGCGATCTATCTCGTGAATTTCTCCGGCCCCTATCGGCGCCTGCGCGAGCGCAACCTAGTGAGCCAGGAGGACAACCGCTATCAGTATCGCTTCAAGGACATCGTCGACCTCGACACCGGGCGCGTCCTGTTCACGATCGAGCACGAGGTGCGCAGCGTCACCCACCCGATGTACCTGCGGCCGCTGATCAACCGCAATCCGATGGTGAACAACAACAATTATGCGGCCGGCCACGAGGACGCGTCGTGGGCGCTCGAGCCGGCGTCATACGACGGCGGCGCGCGCCCCGCGCGGATGTAAACGTAGGGCGCAATAGCCTTGCTCCCGCGCAAGCGGGAGGAAGCGTATTGCGCCATTGCCCGGCACAACGGCGCATTACGGCGCTGCGCGCCTAATGCGCCCTACGAGACGAGCGCCGCTGCCGTGTTGGGAGCGCGCGGCCCGAACAGAATGTCGGGCGTGATTTCCTCGACCGTCCTGCAGCCGCAATAGACCATCGTGTTGTCGAGTTCCTTGCGCAGCACCGAGATCGCCTTGGCGGCGCCCGCCTGGCCGCCGACCGAGGTGCCGTAGAGCGTGGCGCGGCCGACCAGCACCGCCTTGGCGCCGAGCGCCAGCGCCTTGGCGATATCGGAGCCGCGGCGCACGCCGCTGTCGAGCAGCACCGTCGCCTTGCCGCTCACCGCTTCGGCGATCTCCGGCAGCGCGTCGATCGAGGCGACGGCGCTGTCCATGTTGCGGCCGCCGTGGTTCGACACGATGATCCCGTCGCAGCCGTGGCCGGCCGCGCGTACCGCGTCGTCGGGACGGTTGATCCCCTTCACCATCAGGATGCCGGGCCACATCTTGCGGAAGATTTTGATGTCTTCCCACGACAGGCTGTCGCGCCGCATCACCGCGTGGGCGGCCGGGTCGGTACGCACCGAGTGGCGCAAATGCGCCGGATAATTCTCGTAGCGCGGCAGGCCGCCGTTCATGAGATAGCGTGCCATCACCGACGTGAGCCAGCGCGGCTTGCGCATCATGTCGAAGCTCGCGCGGGCGCTCAGCCGGAACGGCAGATTGAAGCCGTTGCGCGGGTTGTATTCGCGATTGGGGTTCGCTCCGGTATCGACCGTGACGATCAGCGCCTCGAAACCGAGATTCTTGGCGCGCTCGACCACCTCATAGGAAAGCTTGCGCTCGTGCCAGACGTAGAGCTGCATCCACAGCCGGCCCGGCGCCTTCTCGGCGATCTCCTCCATCGGCGTCATGGCCCCGGTCGCGAGCGTGAAGGGAACCTTCGCCGCCGCCGCCGCCTTCGCCAGTTCGAGTTCGCCGTGATACCAGCACATCCCCGCGACCCCGGTGGGCGCGATCGCCAGCGGCATCGACGCGGGCTTGCCGAACAAGGTCGTCGCCATGGTGCGGTCGGTCATGTCGACGAGCGCGCGGTGCTTGAGCTTGAGCCGCTCGAACGCCGCCCGGTTGTTGGCGAGCGCCACCTCGTCCTCGGTGCCGCGGTCGACGAACTCGAACACGCCGCGGGGCAGCCGCCTTTTTGCCGCCGCCCGCAGATCGAAGATGTTGTAGTAGCGGTCGAGCCCGTCCATTCGCGCGTTTCCTTCTCCCCGGCCGTCGCCTCGTTGGCGCGGCGGCGGATAGTACAACGATCGACGCACCGGGGTCATCAGCACGAAGCGAGGTTGGGCGCCTCATCGGTGAGCCCGGCGAGCCGCAGATCGTCGGGCGACATGTCGGTTGCCGGCCGCGCTGGCACCAAGCCGTGCTCGGCATAGAGCGCGCCCAACGGCTGCCAGTCGTCGGTGACCGTGCGATAGATCCACCGGTAGTAAGGCAAGGCGCGAACGTGCCCGATCACCCGCTGGCGATCGAAGAACCGGCTCGTCGTTTCGACCTCCAGCCAATTCACCACCAGATGAAGGTATGTGGAAAATTCGTCGGGCGCGCCCTCCGGCCCGCGCGCCGGCACCTGCCGGTATCGATCGCGCAGGTTCACGAAGACGTCGCGCCATTCGTCCTCATGGGCGTGCGAATACCAGGTGGCGTACCAATGCATCTGCTCGTGCAAATAACCGGCGAGCAGCGGCAGCTCGTCATTGGCCCAGGTGCCGAGGGTTATTTCGGGATGACTGTACGGGATTTCGGTCGGGGCGATGCGCACCCGCCGGCAATATTCGAACGGCGCGAGGTCGAAATCTTTGCGCAGGCGCAAAAGCATGTCGCGCACCTGCTCGGCCGAGCGCTGCGCGGAAGTCAGATCGAGCCTGACGACAAAATCATCGCGCTCAGCCATTGCTGGAGGTCCTCGGTCGGAAGCGCATGTCGAAGCCGTATGGGTCGAGGTTGGGCAGGCATCCGCCGCAGGGCCTCGGCGGGATCGAGCATCCAGTCGGCGTCCGACGCCGGGTAGCGCGCGAGCTCGGGCGGCACGAGTATCAGCAGAACGGCGCCGGGACAGGGAGAGCGGTTCTCTTTATTTCATGGACTCAGGGAGGATTTCCCTGGCGCCGGGGCAATGCAGAATACATTGAACACCATGGCTGCGTAGCTGCTCATCCTCATGTCCAACCACATCCACCTCCCGCTCCGAGACTAAATTTGTTCTGACCTTCCAATTCTTTCCCGGGACTTTCCCTGTTTCCAAGTGGACCCGTTGCCAGAGCGCGATCTCCCCTACCTCTCCATAGTTGAACTGGGTACCTTTTTGCAGTTGAATAGGATTGATCGCCGGACGACACCCACCAGTAAATTTTGCTTTCAAAGCTGGATCCGGTCCACAATGCAGCTTGTCTGGATTCTGTATGAAATGCCAGACGATTCCACATACCGTTTTATGCTGGGGCGGCAGGGGTTTTGTCCTCGTTGCTTCCCCTTCCAGAAGGATACTCTCATCCTTTGCTATACTTTTATCATTGTCATCTTCATATAGCTTCTTGTAACCGACCTTACTCTGGTGAAAGCGCCAGCAAGCTTCCTCTTCTTCTTCCTTTGCTTTGGTGTCAGCTTCGGCTCGTTCTCTCTTTTCGGGGGGTATTTTGACATCCGGTCGCGGAACGGTTGTTGCCCCAGGCAGCGTTGCTGCGCTGGCATACAGTTCGAAAGGATTAAGGAACATCGAGAGATAGAGTCCTATTAGGTCCCGCTCTACCGACTTTACGGCGGACGAAATCAAGTCGACAACCGAGCCCGCCGGGAGCGCAGATACCGGCTTGATGGCAGGGCTGGTTGGGATTTTGTCTTCGCAGAATTTGACGCAAACGCCGTTGCCGGGTGGCGGTACACGCAGGCTCACGCCGCCGATCGCGCTGACGGCCTGAACGTCGGGCCGCGACGGGTCGGGAGACCAGGTAATGAAGATCACGCCGGGAACGCTCGCGGGCCCGTTCCACGTGTCGAGCCCGGCAGCCGGCAGCCGGTACGCCGGGTTTTTGGCCTTCAGCCACTGCGCGACGTAGGCAAGCTTGGCGGCTTCGCGTAGTTCGTGAAATACCGGGGAGTAATGGCGGGCAAAGCCATCGTAGAGAGAACTGAGCAGCCTTTCATATTCACCCGGCTGCTGGCCCGGCAGATCCCGCCCGCCCTGCCCAAGCTCGCGCATGTTGAAGCGCATCTTGGCCTCGCCGAGCGCGAGGATATTTCCGTCGGTGGATTGCGATGCATCGACGCTATCGACTGAAATCCATAGCCGCGACGTCGAGACCCGGTCCGAGCCCCGGAAACTTCCCCGTTTCATGCGGTACGCGAATTGAGTTTGATATCCAGGAATTTTCTCGGCAAGCTCGGGCGTGTTGATCAAGGTTTTTGCCGTTCGGTCGGCGTCGAGCAGGAGCTTGGCAAGCAGCGAGGAGGAGTTCACGCCGATGTATTTCGGCTCGACGTTGAGCGCCCCCTGCCATGACGGATTGACGAGCGTGATCGGAACCTGGATCTCCGACTTTGACCGGTACAGCCGACGAAGCGCTTGGCCGTAAGCGCCCTGAAACTGCCGATCGAACTCGGTAAGTCCCACTCCCATTGCGCCGTCCGCCGACTGGCCTCGGCGGAGCGCGCTCTCGAACGCGGCTGAAGTCGGACTGCCGGCAAAGTTCAGGGCCTGGTCGAAGCTGGCGAACAAGGCGCGATAAACCCTCGCCTTGACTTGCTCGTCGGTCATCCTTCCAGCCTGCATCTCCGCTCGGGCGTCTTGAAATACCTCGAAGACACCGGCTGCCCGGAACAGCCGAAAGAGATGCTCACTCGTCGGATTCGGCATGGCGCGATACATCGTTCCGAACGCGGCGAGAATGTCGGCGGCCTGCTCTTCACGGATAGCACGAAACACGCCGGCGAGAACTTGATATCTGTCCATGTGGCTTCCGGCGGGAACAGACACACCGAACAGCGGCATGAAGTATCGCCCCGCTGGCGTTATTTGCTCGGAGTCGTCGATCCATCGGCCCCATTCTCCGGCCAACTTCTTCCATTCGTCGTCGGAGTTGAGCCGGCGCCGCAAATCGGCCACGCGCGCCTCGGCGGCAGGTGTCCACTCGAAAGAGAATTCCGGATTCGGATTGTCCAGGAGCACCGCCAGATATTGCAGATACGGGATCCGGCCGGTCGCATAGCCCGGGTCCTTGTGACCCATCAGAATTAGCTTTCCGGTCGCGCGGTCGATTTCGACGTGATCGAGTACGTTGAAGGTGATTTCGCTTTCGAGGGCATAAAGTCCGGTCCCGCTCTGCGCGGCTGCCAATGCGCGCTTTGGTGAGCCGACCGGACCTTCGGGTGTTGGCGGCGAGGCTATTGGCGCAGGCGACGGTCGTCCTTCAGCCAATGCGATCCGCTGCGGCGCAGCCGTCGGCATGTACACGCGTAGGCAGTCGCCGTTTTGATTTGCCACGACCCACGGATGTGTCAGGTAGGTCGGCTGGACGGCCGTCCGGCCTGCCGGGATCTCCGAATAAAATATTCGCTTGCCTTGATAGTCGAGCCAAAATAGCCGCACCGCTTCGGTCGTGTCGTTCACGAACGTCATGGTCGTCGACGTCGTTCCACTAAGGGAGCGCAAGCCCGTCTCCTCGGGGCATCGCGCTCCCGCGGCAGCGTTTTGGGCAGTGGAATCAAAAGCGAGCAACAGGAACGGGATGAAGCTGAGTGCGACGAGAACGCTGTTCCTACCTTGGCCCGAGGGGCCCACGGACCGCACTGTCATGATCGCCCTCCACCAAAAATAGCCAGCTCCAAGCCGGTGCTGTTTCAAACTTCGTTATAATTTTCACAGATATTGCCATGTTTAGTAGAAATCAGTAGAGACTGCAAGATGCCAGAAATGCCGATGGGTGGCTGAATCCGACGAGGCTTCGAACAGGAGGCGAAGCGGCCAAAGTACTGGCCCGAAACCCGCACCATATGGGAATCTGTCGGGCAGGGCGGCTTACGTCGCTCAAGCGTGCTGTGCGTTCGCCCCCGCCTCAGGCGGTTTCGGCCGCGCGCGCGTAGGCTTCGTCGATCAGGCGTACGGCGCGCAGACAGTCGTGTACGGAAATCGGGGGCGGGGCGCCGCGCTGCCAATGGTCGAGCGCGTCGCGCAGCGTGACGAAATAGGGCCCGGTGACGTCGGTGCCCGGGAACGTCTGGTCCCCCTGCGCGGTGGCGAGTTTGAGAACGCCGTCCTTCATGGTGAGGATGCCGTCGCGGCCGGCGAGCTTCCATTCGCCGTCGGTGCCGTCGCGCGGGAAGCCGTTGCCGACCTCGACGGTGCCGAGGATGCCGCTCTCGGAGCGCAGCATCACGGAGGCGTAATCCTCGACCGCAAGCTCGCCCGCGCGCCGGCTCAGCTGCGCGCCGGTCACCCGCGCGTCCTCGTCGGTGAGGTAAAGGAACATGTCGAGCCCATGCGAGCCGAGATTGCGCAGGCACCCGCCGCCGGCCTCGGCGGGATCGAGCATCCAGGCGCTGTCCCATGCGAGGTAGCGCGCGGTCCCGGGCCGGTTGATGCGCACATAGATGTGCGAGAGCGGGCCGAGGCGCTGGGCGCGGATCAGCGCGCGGGCGCGGGTCGCAAACGGCGCGTAGCGCTGGGCGAGCGGGACGGCGACGAAGGCGTTGCGCCGCGCCGCCTTGGCGGCCACCGCCTCGACCTCGGCCGCGTTGATGCCCATCGGCTTCTCCATCAGGAACGGATAGCCGTTGTCGATGAGGTCGTGGGCGATCGCCGCCATCTGGCGATGGCGTCCGAGAGCCACGACGAAATCCGGTCGCGTTTGCGCGAGCATCTTGCGGTGGTCGGTGAACGTCGCGGGATTTCCCACCTCGGCGGCGCGCCGGGCAACGATTGCGGCGTCGGAATCCTGGATCGCGACGAGCTCAACGTCCGGCATGGCGATGAGGTGGCGCAGGTAGGCGGCGTCATTGAGCGCGTGCCAGTGGCTTACCTCGATGGCGGCGACACGGATGGTCATGGCGTCTCTTCCTCTGCGCACGTCCTTTCCGGAACGGCGCTGCCTGTCGTCCTGCCGAGTATACTCGCGTGTTCCGTCGCCCGCCCGAGGAGAAGCCGATGACGCCCGGTGCCCGCAACCTGATCACCGACGTTGCGGGCTTGCGCGTGGGCAATGCGGAGGAGCCGCGCTGGCGTTCCGGCATCACCGCCGTCGTGTTCGACCAGCCGGCGGTGGCGGCGGTGGACGTGCGCGGCGCCGGGCCGGGCACCCACGAAACCGACCTGCTCGCGGTCGAGAACGCGGTCGAGACCGTCGATGCCATCGTGCTTTCGGGCGGATCGGCCTTCGGGCTCGATGCGGCCGGCGGCGCGCAGGCGCAGCTGCGCGCCCAGGGCCGCGGCTTTCCCATCGGCGCGGCGCGGGTGCCGCTCGTGCCAGCCGCGACGATCTTCGATCTCCTCAACGGCGGCGACAAGGATTGGGGCTTCTTCTCGCCCTACCGCGAGCTGGGCGCGGCGGCGGTTCATGCCGCCGGATCGGATTTCGCCATCGGCAGCGTCGGCGCGGGCCTCGGGGCGACCATTGCGGGTCTGCGCGGCGGGCTCGGCAGTGCATCGGCCGTCTCGCCCGAGGGCTACACCATCGGCGCGCTCGCGATCGTCAATGCAGTGGGCCAGGTAACGATCGGCGATGGTCCGCATTTCTGGGCGGCGCCCTACGAGATCGGCGGCGAATTCGGCGGGCTCGGCTGGCCGGCGAAGTTTCCGCCGGAAGCGCTCGCGCTGCGCACCAAGACCGAGCCCGCCGGCAACACGACGACCGCCGTGATCGCGACCGATGCGGTGCTCACCAAACGCCAGGCGCGGCGGCTCGCGGTCACGGCCCAGGACGGGCTCTCGCGGGCGATCCGGCCGGTCCATACGCCGTTCGACGGCGATACCGTGTTCGCCGCCGCGACCGGCCTGCGCCCTTTGACCTACCCGATCCTGACGCTGTCGTCGCTCGGCGCGCTCGCGGCAGACGTGCTGGCGCGAGCGGTCGCGCGCGGCGTTTACGCAGCCGCGTCGAGCGCCGGCCTCGCCGGCCTGCCGCCCGCCTGGCGCGACCGTTTCGGCGCCTAGCGCATGATCCCGAAAAGTGGGAACCGGTTTCCCGCCTGCGCGAAGCCCTTGGCATGAACTATCGTTTGGCTTGACGCTTTGGCGGGCGAAGGCAGGTCGGAAAAAGATCATGCGCCAGCAAAAACTTAGAGCGTCGCGGGCCACATGCTACAGTCCGCGTTGCGCAATCAGAACAACGGGAGGACCGCTATGGCTCAGCATGAGAAACAACATCTGTCGCGGCGATCGTTCATGGCCGGAACCATGGTAGCGGCGGCGGGCAGCTTCGGCTCGACGGGGGCGCTGGCGCAGTCCGCGCCGGGCAACATCAATTTCCGCGTCACCGGCAGTGAGGATCCGACCCTGTTGTTCGTGCACGGCTTCGCCTGTGCGCTCGACGACTGGGACGCGCAGGTCAAGGCGCTCTCCCCGCGCTTCCGTTGCGCCGCCCTCGACCTGCCCGGACACGGCGCCTCCGCCAAGCCGGCGACGGTGTCGATCGCCGCGATGGGAAGCGCGGTCGCGCAGGTGAAGCAACAAATCGGCGCCCGCGCGACGGTGCTCATCGGCCACAGCATGGGCTGCCGCGTGGTGGTCGAGGCGCTGCTCCAGTCGCCGTCGGGTGTCGCCGGCGTCGTGTTCGTCGACGGAAGCCTTCTCGGCGGCGACCCGGAGACCGGGATCAAGCGGGCCAAGGACGCCATCAGCAAAGCCGGCATCGACCCGCTCACCCAGCGGCTGTTCAACGACATGTTCCTGGAAAGCAGCGATCCGAAGCTGCGCGAGCGGCTCCTCGCGCGCACGCAAGCCGTCGATCCCGCCCTGCGCGAGGAATTATTCGTCGATATGGTGCGCTGGGACCTCACCAAGTCGCAAGAGGCGCTCAAACAGATCAAGGTGCCCACTCTCGTGCTGCAGGCGACCTACATCAACGCCGACCTCAAACGCGTGCCCATGCAGGCGGGAATGACGACGCCATTCATGGACGCGGTCGCCAGCGCCGTGCCGACCTCGGAGGCGCGGATCATAACCGGCTCCGGCCATTTCGCCATGATCGAGGCGGCGCCGAGCGTCAACGACGAGATCGCGAAATTCGCCGCGCGGCTGGGCTGAGCGCGACTTAGCGCAACCAACACAACCGTCATCCCCCGGGCACTTCGTCCCGGGGGCCGCTCGCGTAAGCGAGCGGCCGTGTGGAAGGATGGAAACACGCTCCGAGCTTGTGGCCATCCTTCGAGACGCGCGCCTTCGGCGCGCCCTCAAGATGACGTCCGTATTTGTTGCGCGACCAGACCCGTGCGATCACGCGGCGTGGGCGAGTGGCGGCCCCTCGGAAGGCCCTCGCGCGGGGGCGGCACTGTCGGATGCGGCGCCAGGGTCGTCTGTAGCTCCGTCGTTTCGCGCATTAACAGGAGAATACAGGGCCGGATCGGCGGGGGTGTCCGTTTGCGGCGCCGGTTTGGCTTCCGTTTCCTCGTCCGCCGCCATGTAAGCCTCGATGCTCTCGCGAACCGAGCGCCCGAGAGCCACGGCCTTTTCCTCTTCGCGGCGGGCGCGCTCGCTTTGCCAGATGCGGTCGGCAAGGCGGAGCATGCGCTCGATCAGGGCGATGAGCCCCGAAGCCTCGCCGACGGTGAGGTTGCCGGCGGCAAGTTCCGCGACCACCACCGCAAAGGCTTCGCGCGCGTCCTGCGGCGTCTCGATCACCGGCAGGTCGATGGCGATCGTACGGTGGCGCCTGGGCGCCAACATCCGTTCCATGCACAGCCGTTGCGCGGTCTTGTCGCCGTTCTTCGCCTGGTCGATGAGGTGATGGAGGATTTCCTCGGCGTGCTCCTCGAAAGCTTCCTCGACCGCCAGCGTCTTCTTGTTGCGGCTGCCGAGCGGCCGGCCGGCCGGATTGCCGCTCTGTCCGGGCTGGAACTTCATGGTCAACTCCTATGGTTTAACTACCCAATCGCTATATTAACACTACAAATGAGAATGTCAATACCTTTATGCTTCGGAGCCGGTACACAATCACCGCGTCGGCACGCGGCGCAATACGCGGCGTCGCCGCTATTGCGCGCTTACGTCTTCGCCACGTCCCAGAACAGCGGAATCGGCGACTGCACCACGCCAGTGACGTTCTTGCGCCACGCCGCGTAGCGCAGGAAGAAGCCGGTCGGCCCGAAGATCGCGAAATCGAACGCGACCTTGTTGACCCGGCGGACCGCCGCCATTTCCTCCTCACCGCCCTTCGCCTCCATCCACCCGGCGATCGCCGCCTCCAGTTCCGGGCTCGACGGCCAGCCGAACCAGGCGTCGTCGCCGTTGGCGCGCAGCGCCTGGTAGGACATCGGATCGATGCAACCGACGCCGGGATGCACCGTGTGGAACATGTTCCAGCCGCCCTGGCCGGGCGGCGACTTCTGTGCGCGTCGGCCCACGACCGTGCCCCAGTCGGTCGCGACGAAATCGACGTTGACGCCGAGCCGGCGCAGCAGATCGACGGTGATCTCGCCCATCGCCTTGTGCTGCGGCTGGTCCTGCGCCGCCATGCAGACGACCGGCTGGCCGGCATAGCCGGATTCGCCGAGCAGGCGTTTGGCCGCTTCGAGGTTGCGCGGGCCTTTGAGAATCTCGCCACCCTCCTCGTTGTAGATCGGCGTGCCGGGCGGGATGAAGCTCGGCATCGGCTTCCACAGCCGGGTGTCGTCGCCGACCACCGCGCGCATGTAATCCTCCTGGCTCATTGCGGTGAGGATGGCGCGGCGCGCGCGCACGTCGTTGAACGGCGGATGCAGGTGGTTCATGCGGAAGGTGCCGACGTTGCCGAGCGGATCGGCAATGTCGATCGCGATGTTGCGGTTGCGCCGAAGCAGCGGCGCAAGATCGGAGAGCGGCTGCTCCCACCAGTCGATCTCGCCGTTCTGCAGCGCCGCGGCGGAGGCGCTCGGATCGGGCATGACGATCCACTCGATCCGAGCGCCTCCGCCGCGGCGCTGCAGAACAGCATCCTCTTGCCGCCGGCAAGCCACGACGCCGGTTCCGGGCGGGGAACGTAATCGGCCAAGCGCTCGAACACGGCGCGTGCGCCGGAGACCTGCTCGGCGGCGACGAACCGCATCGGCCCGCTGCCCACGTGCTCGCTGATCTGTTTGTACGGATCGGTCTTGGCGATGCGCTCCGGCATGACCACCGCAAGCGTGCCGATCTTGCCGAGCGCGGACGTGAGCCGGGGAAACGGTTTCTTGAGCACCCAGCGGAAGCTGCGGTCGTCGAGCGCGGCAAGCTCGTGCTCGATCGCGCGGATCATCATGCCGGCGCCGTCGCGTTGCGACCAGCGCTTGAGGCTCGCGACCGCGTCGCGCGCCAGCACCGGCTCGCCGTCGTGGAACCTGAGCCCCTCGCGCAGGCGGAACGTCCAGACGAGCCCGTCGGCGCTCGTCTCCTCCGCCTCGATCATCTGCCGCTGCGGCTGAAGCTTCGCGTCGAAGCCGTAGAGCATGTCGTAGACGAGCGCGCTCGCATTGCGCACGATGACGGCGGTGCCCCAGGTCGGATCGAAGTTGGCGAGATCCGCGTGCGGCACGAAGCGCAAGGTGCGTGCGGCGCGTTGCGCCAGCGCCGGAGCGGCGAATTTCGTGGAAGCGGCGAGGGCGGCCGCGCCCGCGGCCGAGGCGAGAAATCGGCGCCGGTTCATCTTTATCCTCGCTTGTCCCGGCGTGGAGATACGGAGCCCGCGAGCGGAACGCGCGCGCCGCCGCTGTGCTCAGTCTAGCATGTCCCGTCCCGTGCACCGCGCGCCGCCCGCAAAGCCGTTGCCCGGGCTTGCCGTTTCGAGGATGATTTCGGCCCCGCGGCGCGTTGGGCGCGCTTTGCGGGAAGGCGGGGCTAAGGCCGGGGAGGATCAGCCATGTCGTCGAAAGCCGCCACCGTGGTGCGCGTCACCAGCGGCAACTTCATGGAAATGTTCGACTTCTTCCTGTTCGGCTTCTACGCCACGCATATCGCGCGCGCGTTCTTTCCGGCCCAAAACGAGATCAATTCGCTGCTCTTCACGTTCATGACCTTCGGGGCCGGGTTCCTGATGCGGCCGCTCGGCGCGATCGTGCTCGGCGCCTACGTCGACCGGGTCGGCCGGCGGCTCGGGCTGATCGTGACGCTTTCGATCATGGCCATGGGCACGATTCTCATCGCCTT
>Ga0187784_10003863_pt1 | contig 12125 bp, 10 predicted proteins | sample 1015_SJ02_MP15_2_FD_132964 | JGI IMG/M metagenome (GOLD analysis project Ga0187784, IMG submission 132964) | Tropical peat soil microbial communities from peatlands in Department of Meta, Colombia - 1015_SJ02_MP15_20_MG | ecosystem: Environmental > Terrestrial > Soil > Wetlands > Peat | place... | reverse complement strand
TGTTCGACACCTACCCCGACGCCAGGATGGCCTGGCTGCACCGGGACCCGGTACAAGTCGCCGCGTCGCGCACCATGATGATGGCTGACATCATGGATGGCATCGTTGGTCCGGTCGACCTGCACGCCGAAGCCAAGAAGCACCTCGACATGACCCGCGCGAGCATCGCTAACACGATGAGCAATCCCCTCGTTGACGACCCACGCATACTGCACATTCGTTACACCGACTTCATCGCCGATCCCATCGCCACCGTGCAGCGCTACTACACGTTCTGCGGCCGCCGACTGACGGCTGAAGCCGAATCGGCGATGCGCGCCTACCTCGCCGACAATCGCGGCGACCGCTACGGCAAGTTCAGGTATTCCACTCAATTGCTGGTTGACATCGGCGAAGACCTCGACGCCTTGCATGAGGAATTCCGGCCGTTCCGGGAACGATTCGGCATCATGATCGAGAACCGGGCCTGACATGACGACAGCTCACCAACGCCTGTCGGTACACAACGTCACTTTCTACGGTGCGTCGCTGGCCGATCTGGAGACGTATTGGGCGTTGCTCGGCGTTTCCCGGCTGAGCATTCTGGATAGTCAACTGCTCGATCCAGGGTTTCCAATGCTGTTGCAGCGCCACCACTACGCCGTGGAAGCGGTGTGCCACGTCTTTGCGGGCGGTCGGCTGGCAGGCGACCCGCAGGCCGCGCGGGATGCGCTGTGCACCGTGATCGACGCCGCGGCTGGCGTCGGCGCGCGTACCGTCTACCTGCTCACCGGTGGCCGCGGTTCCCTTTCGTGGCAGCAGGCCGCCGAACGGTTCTGCGCGATGGTCGCCCCCTGCGTAACGCACGCGAAGACAGCCGGTGTAGCGCTGGCCATCGAAAATGCTTCCAGTCTGTACGCCGATATCCATCTCGCCCATACGCTGCGCGACACCATCACGCTGGCCGAGATAGGCGGGCTGGACATCTGCATCGACGTGTTTCACTGTTGGGCCGAAGGGGATTTCGAAGCGATGGTACAGCGCGCGCTGCCGCGCACTGCGCTCATCCAGTTGAGCGACTACGTGCTCGGTGACCGGGCGCTGCCGGGCCGGGCAGTTCCCGGCGACGGCACGATTCCGCTCGAAGCATTCGTTGCCCAAACTCTCGCGGCAGGCTACGCGCACGGCTTCGACCTGGAACTCATCGGTCCCCGCATCGACCGAGAGGGTCGCCTCGAATCCGCCCGCCGCGCATGTGATGTCGTCGGGGCAATGCTCAACAGGCTAGGTGCATGACGATGGCTTTCGGCGACGGACCCGACGACGCGGCGCTGCAATCGGCCTGGACCGAATTCTGCGCGCAACTGCAGCGCGCGGGGGAACGGGTTTTCAAAGACGCAAACCCCTCATCGGGTGTGCAGCGCGTCGATGCCTTCCGCTTTCTCACGCAGAACCTGGGCCAGGCTTTCGATCTGGCGCTGGAAACCCGCGACACCCGCTACCCGGTGTTGCACACCTTCTGCGGCCCGACCCGCAAGCTGGGCGGCGACTGCGCTGACTTCACCTATCAGCAAGCGTGGATCGACGGGCAGTCGACCTATCGGCTCACCGGCACCCGCGGCACCTCTCGGTTCTTCAATGTCACCGTCCAGGGCCCGCGCACACCCGGGCCGGGCGTGCTGCATGAACCCTTCGGCGACACACCCGAGGCCAACCTGCTCGGCCATCAACTCCGCATCGGCGACGGCGGGCAATTCGAGCTCTACATCGGTGGGCCCGAACGCGGGCCGAACTGGCTGCCCACTACCTCGGGTTCACGAAAACTGTTCATCCGGCAGGGCTTCGACCGTTGGGATGAGCTTCCGGCGCAATTGCGGATCGAGCGGGTCGATATGGCCTCCCCCAAGCCGCTGCCCACACCTGCCGGCCTGGTTGAGGCGATGGGCTGGGCCGGCGAGTTCGTTACCGGTCTGATGTCGGATTGGCCCGAATTTCCCTTCACCTATGGGGGCGTCGACGCCGACCACCCGAACACTTTCCCGCAAGTCGGTGCGACCGACGCCGACAGTAAGCGAGGCCGGGCCGCAGCCAACATGTATTGGGAGCTGGCCGCCGACGAGGCACTGATCGTCGAATTCGACGCCCACGACGGGCTGTGGATGTTCACCAACATGGGTGTCTTCTTCAACAGCATGGACTACCTGTACCGGCCGGTGAGCTATACGCCGAGCCGCACGAAAGTCGACCGGGACGCCCGCATCCGTCTCGTCATGGCCCATCGTGATCCCGGTGTGCACAACTGGCTGGACACCCAAGGCTTCGAATGCGGCAACCTGACCTATCGGCACATGCTCGAGGGCGAACCCGCCGTGATAGACACCCGATCCGTCAAATACGACGAGCTGCTCGGTGTTCTCCCCGCCGGCACCGCCATGGTGAGCGGCGCAGAACGAACCGCCACCATGTGGGAGCGGTTCCACGCCATCCGGCGTCGTTACATCCTGTAGACGCCGACGCTAGTGTCTGAGATCGTGACCGAGAATTCTGAGGACGGACTGACGGGATTGTCTGAGTTCTCGCTGCTAGCCGAGAACGCCGAACAGGCCGGTGTTGCCGGTCCACTGCCCGACGTGGAGCGGGTGGCGGCGGGCACGGGCGAAGGCAAGATCAGCGCGCTGCGCTGGGGCGTTACTCCCCCACGGATCGTCTTTCTGCACGGCGGCGGGCAGAACGCGCACACCTGGGACACCGTCATCGTCGGTATCGGTGAGCCGGCGCTGGCGGTGGACCTTCCCGGTCACGGCCATTCCGCCTGGCGTGAAGACGGCGACTACTCGCCGCAGAACAATGTCGCCACATTGGCGCCGGTGCTCCGCGAGCTGGCATCGGACGCCGACCTCGTGGTGGGCATGTCACTGGGTGGGTTGACCGCCATAAGGCTGGCCGCCGTCGCGCCCGACCTGGTGAATGAACTCGTGCTCATCGACGTCACGCCATCGGCGCTGCAGCGGCACGCCGAACTCACCGTCGAGCAGCAAGGCACGGTGGCCCTGATGCACGGCGAGCGCGAATTCCCCAGCTTTCAGGCCATGCTGGACCTGACCGTCGCCGCAGCGCCGCACCGCGAGGTGAAGGCACTGCGCCGCGGCGTGTTCCACAACTCCCGCCGGCTCGACAACGGCAGTTGGACGTGGCGCTACGACGCCATCCGCACCGTTCCCGACTTCGACGCTTTGTGGGATGACGTCGACGCTTTGTCGGCGCCGATCACTTTGGTGCGCGGCGGCAAGTCGGGCTTTGTCAGCGACGAGGATGCTGCTGAACTCAGCCGTCGCGCAAGACATTTCCGCACGGCACACGTCGTCGACAATTCCGGGCACTCCGTGCAAAGCGACCAGCCCCGCGCGCTGATCGACATCCTGCGCGGGGTGCGCGACGCCCGCTGAGCCTACGGTTGACGGATGACTCCCGACCAACACATCCGTATCGGGGTGCAGCTGCAACCTCAGCACGCCCCGCATTACCGCGATATCCGTGACGCTGTGCGCCGCTGCGAAGACATCGGGGTTGACATCGCCTTCAACTGGGACCACTTCTTCCCGCTCTACGGCGATCCCGACGGCCCACATTTCGAATGCTGGACCATGCTCGGCGCCTGGGCGGAGCAGACATCGCGCATCCAGATCGGTGCGCTGGTGACATGCAACTCCTACCGCAATCCCGAGCTGCTGGCCGACATGGCTCGTACCGTCGACCACATTTCGAATGGCCGACTCGTCCTGGGGATCGGATCAGGCTGGAAACAAAAGGACTACGACGAGTACGGCTACGAATTCGGCACCGCCGGCAGCCGTCTCGACGACCTGGCGGCCGCGCTGCCGCGAATCAAGTCGCGGCTGGCCAAGCTCAACCCGGCACCCACCCGCGACATTCCGGTGCTGATCGGCGGCGGGGGTGAACGCAAGACCCTGCGGCTGGTCGCCGAGTACGCCGATGTTTGGCACAGCTTCACCTCCGCCGAAGAGTTCCCGGCGAAGTCGGCCGTCCTTGGCAGACACTGCGCCGACGTTGGTCGGGACCCGGCCAGGATCGAACGGTCGGCTGCGGTCGAAAACGGTGGCGGGCTGATCGCCAATGCCGAAGCCTTCGTCGGCCTCGGCGTGACGATGCTGACCGTGGGGTGCGATGGCCCGGGATACGACCTGAACGCTGCGGAAGCGCTGTGCAAGTGGCGCGATAACCGTTGAGCCGGCCATCCGAGGTTTGCCTTCGTTTCATCGGTCAAACACCTGAACGCCCGCGCCCGTTCATGAGAAACTTCTCAGCGCTAGTTGGCCGGAGCGGCTTGAAAGAGACTAAATAACCGATGCCGAAGAAATACGGGGTCAAAGAAAAAGACCTGGTTGTTTCGCACCTCCTCAACCTCCTTTTGACCGGAAAGCTGCGCAGCGGCGACCGTATCGACCGCAACGAGATCGCGCTGGTACTGGGAGTCAGCCGCGTCCCGATTCAAGAAGCGCTGGTCCAGCTCGAACATGACGGCATCGTGTCCACCCGTTATCACCGCGGCGCGTTCGTAGAGCGGTTCGACGAAGCCACCGTCCTTGAGCACCACGAACTAGACGGCCTGCTCAAAGGAATTGCGTCGGCGCGCGCAGCCGCCAACCCCACCCCGCGAATCTTGGGACAACTCGACGCACTCATGCGGTCGCTGCGCACCGCCAAGGATTCGCGGGCCTTCTTTGACATCGCCGCCGAGTACCGGCGCACCATCAACGACGAGTACGCCGGCCCGCGGTTGCTCGCCACGATCCGCGCCTCGCAAAACGTCATCCCCCGCGTGTTCTGGACGACTTACCTGTTCAGCCGCCAGGACATGCTGCCGTTCTACGAAGACGAGACCTCCGCGATCCACCGGCGCGACCCGCAAGCCGCGCGGGCCGCGTGCGTCGGTCGCTCCTACCTGCTGGCCCAGACCATGCTCGCCGAACTGTTTCGGCGCAGAGTGTTCACGGCATCCGACGAGATGAGCCGCGTTGCAGTCGACCCACTGCGGGCACTGGCCGGCGCCGATGCAATGTGCGAGGAGCCGTCGCTGGCGCTCTGAATGGGCTCTGGACGAGCCGGGCCGCCGGTCGGTCGATACGGTGACGGTGATGAGTTTGCGCGTTCGGCGGCGCACCGGGCGCCGCGGAAAGCTGCTTGGACTGGCCGCAACGATCCTTCTGGTGTGCGGCCCGATTGCATTGGCCGCGCCCGCGGCTGCCGACCGGAATCAGTGCGCGCCGGCCGGCTTGGACAGTGCGACCGCGTTGCCCGGCGATCTGACGGCCAGTGGTGCCATGGGCCAGCAAGACCAGCACACGACACCCGGCGTGGAGCCGCTGAGTGCGGTGAACGTCGACGCGTTGGGACTGGGCACACCGGGCGTTTTGACCGTCGGCACCCTATCGGATGCCCCGCCAAACGTCTGCATCACTCCCACTGGACAATTCAGCGGCTTCGACAACCAGCTGTTGCGGGCGGTCGCCGGCAAGCTGGGCCTGCAGGTCCGCTTTGTCGGCACGGACTTCGCCGGGCTGCTCGCGCAGGTGGCGTCGCGGCGCTTCGACGTCGGCTCGGCGTCGATCAAAGCCACCGATGAGCGCCGACGCACCGTCGCCTTCAGCAACGGCTACGACTTCGGCTACTACTCGCTCATCGTGCCCCCCGGCTCGGCGATCAAGAGCTTCAGCGATCTGGCCGCCGGCCAGCGTATCGGGGTGGTCCAGGGCACCGTGGCGGAGTCGTATGTCGTCGACACCTTGCACCTGCAACCGGTGAAGTACCCCGACTTCGCCACCGTGTACGCCAGCCTCAAGACCCGCCAGATCGACGCATGGGTGGCGCCGGCGGGGCAGGCCGCGAACACGATGCGACCCGGTGACCCGGCGGTGCGTGTGGCGAACACCTTGAGTCCGGGCAATTTCGAGGCCTATGCGGTGGCAAAAGACAATCAACCGCTAGTCGATGCGCTGAACTCCGGGCTGGACGCCGTGATCGCCGACGGCACTTGGGCGAACCTGTACTCGCAGTGGGTGCCGCGGAGTCTGCCGCCGGGCTGGAAACCCGGGTCCACAGCCGCCTCTGTACCGACTCTGCCGGACTTCGCCGCGATCGCTGCGAGTCACCACCGGAAGCCGGTAGGCCCGGCCGCCCCGAAATCCACCTTGGGCCAGTTGCGTGACTCGTTTCTCGACTGGGATATGTATCGACAAGCAATTCCCACCTTGTTCAGCACGGGGTTGCCCAACACGTTGATCCTGACCAGCGCTGCCAGCGTGATCGGTCTGGTGCTGGGCATGGCACTGGCAATCGCCGGAATCTCGCATGCGCGCTGGCTGCGCTGGCCGGCGCGGGTGTACACCGACGTCTTCCGCGGTCTGCCCGAAGTGGTGATCATCCTGGTCATCGGGCTGGGCATCGGTCCATTGGTAGGCGAACTGACGGACAACAATCCCTACCCGCTCGGCATCGCCGCGCTGGGGTTGATGGCCGCCGCCTACATCGGCGAAATTTTGCGTTCGGGAATACAAAGCGTGGACCCCGGCCAGCTGGAAGCCTCCCGTGCGCTGGGGTTCAGCTATCCGGCCGCGATGCGGCTGGTGGTGGTGCCGCAAGGGGTCCGACGGGTGTTGCCCGCACTGGTCAATCAATTCATCGCGCTGTTGAAGGCCTCAGCGCTGGTGTACTTCTTGGGCCTGATTGCGCAACAGCGGGAACTGTTTCAAGTGGGCAGGGACCTCAATGCGCAGACCGGCAACTTGTCGCCGCTGGTCGCCGCCGGTGCCTTCTATCTGATACTGACCATCCCGTTAACGCATCTGGTGAACTACATCGATGCACGGCTGCGCCGCGGCCGCGCCGCGGCTGAGCCCGAAGAACGTGTCGACATGCTCACCTTCGGCCAGGAGATCACGTGACGGGCGGCGAGGCGAGGCGCCTGTCAGTATCGTTGACCGCCAAAGGTATTCACAAAACCCTCAGCGGGACGCCGGTGCTGTGTGGCGTGGATATCGAGGTCCCTGCCGGCAGCACGGTAGCGGTGATCGGACCGTCCGGCTCGGGTAAGTCGACGCTGCTGCGCACCCTGAACCGCCTTTATGAGCCGGATAGCGGCGACATCCTGCTGGACGGCCGATCGGTGTTGCGCGATGACCCCGACGCACTCCGTCAGCGCATCGGCATGGTTTTCCAGCATTTCAATCTCTTCCCGCACCGCAGCGTGCTGGACAACGTTGCGCTGGCGCCGCGAAAGTTGCGGCGGCTGCCCGCCGACCAGGCCCGCGAGTTGGCGTTGAATCAGCTGGACCGAGTTGGCCTGAAGCACAAGGCCGGTGCGCGCCCCGGAACGTTGTCCGGCGGCCAACAGCAACGGGTCGCGATCGCCCGTGCGCTGGCAATGGCGCCACAAGTGATGTTCTTCGACGAGGCGACCTCGGCGCTGGATCCCGAAATGGTCAAGGGAATTCTGCAACTGATTGCCGACCTTGGCGCGGACGGCATGACAATGCTTGTCGTCACCCACGAAATGGGTTTTGCCCGGTCGGCATCCGACACGGTCGCTTTCATGGATCACGGCAAGGTCGTGGAATCGGGTCCTCCCGAGCAGTTATTCGATGCCGCACAGACTGAGCGCCTGCAGCGGTTCTTGTCCCAAGTGCTTTGACGGCCTCTGACTGAGTCGCCAATAGCTACCTTGTAAGCAGCGGATATCGGGTTAGACTGCCGACTTATGGCGGATAGCGAACCCACCGCGGCCGAGGTGACGGAGCTTGCGGAAGGTTTGCACCGTGCGCTGTCCAAACTGTTTTCGATTCTGCGCCGCGGAGACCCCAACGGTGCGGCTGCCGGAGACTTGACTCTGGCACAGCTGTCGATCCTGGTCACGTTGCTCGATCAGGGGCCGATTCGGATGACCGACCTGGCGGCCCATGAACGGGTGCGGACTCCCACCACCACCGTGGCGATCCGCCGGTTGGAGAAACTCGGGCTGGTGAAGCGATCACGTGATCCGTCCGACCTGCGGGCGGTGCTGGTTGACATCACGCCACGAGGGCGGGCCGTTCATGGCGAGTCACTGGCCAGCCGCCGTGCCGCCTTGGCCGCGATGCTGAGTCAACTGCCCGAATCCGACCTGAACACCCTGACGAAGGCGCTCACGCCACTGCAACGGCTGGCCGCCGGTGAACCCCCGTCCGGCCCCGCGAGAGAGACACCGGCACGCAGAGAGGCATGAAAGCCCCTGTTATTCAAAGGCATTGGTCCGCACGTAAACTGAAATCATGCCAACTGCACTCATCACCGGCGCCGCCGGCGGTATCGGTTCCGCTATCGCCACAGTGCTGGCACCCACGCACACCCTGCTGTTGGCCGGCCGGCCCTCTGGCCGGCTCGACGCCGTCGCGGAGCGGCTCGACGCTACAACGTTTCCGCTGGACTTGACCGATAGCGCCGAAATCGAGGCCGCCTGCGAAATCGTGGACGAACTCGACGTGCTCGTGCACAACGCGGGAGTATCCATCCCCGGCCGTGTGGCTGAGTCGAACGTCGACGAATGGCGTGCCACCTTCGCCGTGAATCTGTTTGGACCCGTGGACCTTACGCTGGCTCTGTTGCCTGCGCTGCGACGGGCCAAGGGCCGGGTCGTGTTCATCAACTCCGGGGCGGGGCGCAACGTTTCGCCAGGCATGGCCTCTTATTCGGCCAGCAAGTTCGCGTTGCGCGCCTTCGCGGACTCGCTGCGCGCCGATGAGCCGGAACTGAGGGTGACCACGATCTATCCGGGCCGCACCGACACCGACATGCAGCGTGAACTCGTCGCCTTCGAGGGTGGCACATACGACCCGGCCAACTTCCTGAAACCTGAAACCGTCGCCGCCGTGGTCGCCAACGCGGTGGCTACCCCACCTGACGGTCACATCCACGAGGTGGTAATTCGGCCCGGACGTCGATGACCCGGGTGCGCACGACTTTCAGACGACCAAGTTGACCAGCCGACCGGGAACCACGATCACCTTGCGCGGGGTCGCACCGCCCAGGAATCCCTGGACCTTTTCGTCGGCCAGCGCCGCAGCTTTGAGTGAGTCCTCATCGGCGGCGGCGGCCACCACAACTCGTCCGCGCACCTTGCCGTTCACCTGCACCGGGTATTCCACGGTGTCCTCGACGAGGTAGGCGGGGTCGGCCTGCGGGAACGGACCATGTGCCAACGACGTGGTGTGGCCCAGCCGTAGCCACAGCTCCTCGGCCATATGTGGGGCCAATGGCGCCAACATCAGCACCAGCGGCTCGACCGCCGCGCGGGGCACCGAGTCGCGGAGCTCTTTGGTGAGGTGGTTGGTGTACTCGATCAACTTCGCCGCTGCGGTGTTATTGCGCAGTGCCGCATAGTCTTCGGAGACCCCCGCGATGGTGCGGTGCAGTGATCGCAGCGTGTTGGTGTCCAGCTCTTGCCGTCCTGCCCCGCCGTCGACCACCCGCATTTCGCCGCTCTGCTCGTCAACCACGAGCCGCCACACACGCTGCAAAAAGCGGTGCGCACCGACGACGTCTTTAGTGGCCCAGGGCCGGGAGGCCTCCAATGGGCCCATCGACATCTCGTAGACCCGCAGCGTGTCCGCGCCGTATTCATCGCAGATCTCGTCGGGTGATATCGAATTCTTCAAGCTCTTACCGATTTTCCCGAATTCCTGGAAGACTTCGATTTCGCCGTCGGACCCCGGATAGAAGAACTGATCGCCACGTTCGATCACTTCGTCGGCCGGAACGTATGAGCCGCGAGAGTCGTTGTAGGCGAAGGCTTGAATGTAGCCCTGGTTGATCAGTCTGCGGTAGGGCTCGCGAGAACTGACATGCCCCAAGTCGTACAGCACCTTGTGCCAGAACCGCGCATACAGCAGATGAAGTACCGCATGTTCAACGCCGCCGACGTACAAGTCGACGCCGCCGGGATCCTGCGGTCCGTGCTCGGCAGGTCGCGGGCCCATCCAATACGCCTCGTTTTCTTTGGCGCAGAACCGTTCTGAGTTATGTGGATCGGTGTAGCGCAGTTCATACCAAGAGCTGCCGGCCCACTGCGGCATCACGTTGGTGTCTCGCGTGTAGGGCTTCAAGCCGTCGCCCAAGTCCAGCTCGACGTGTACCCAACCGGTCGCCTTGGCCAGTGGTGGCGACGGCTCGCTGTCGCTGTCGTCGGGGTCGAACAGCACCGGCGAATAGTCCGGCATATCCGGTAGCTCGACCGGCAAAGCGGCCTCATCGAGGCCATGCGGGCGTCCATCACTGTCGTAGACGATCGGGAACGGCTCACCCCAATAGCGCTGCCGGGCGAAAAGCCAGTCACGCAGCTTGAATTCGATGCGCGCCCAGCCACGTCCCTCAGCCCCCAAGCGAGCGGTGATCGCTTGCTTGGCCGCCGCCACGTCCATTCCATCCAGGTAACCGGAGTTGACCAGAACACCGTCGCCTGGGTACGCAGCTTCCGTAATATCGCCGCCGGCAATGACTTCCACGATTGGCAAGTGCAGCTCGGAAGCGAACTCCCAGTCGCGCTGGTCGTGGCCGGGGACGGCCATGATCGCACCAGTGCCGTATCCGGCCAGCACGTAGTCGGCAACGAAGATCGGTACCGGTTTGCCATTGGCAGGGTTGGTCGCGTAGCTGCCCAGGAAGACGCCGGTTTTCTGCTTGCTCTCCTGGCGCTCGAGGTCGGACTTCACACCGATCGCGCGCCGGTAGGCGGCGACAGCCTCAGCCGGCGTTGCGGCGCCGTAGGTCCAACGGGGGTCGGTCCCTTCCGGCCAGGCTGCGGCGACCAACTCGTCGACCAAGTCGTGTTCGGGGGCCAATACGAGGTAGGTGGCGCCGAACATCGTGTCTGGCCGGGTGGTGAACACTTCGATGTCGACTTCTCTATTAGCGCCAGCACCGCGCGTCTTGGTCGCCGAAAACAAAGCATTCGTACCGGTGGAGCGGCCGATCCAGTTGCGCTGCATTGTCTTGACCTTCTCCGGCCAGTCCAGCAGGTCGAGGTCGTCGAGGAGCCGATCGGCATAGGCGGTGATACGCATCATCCACTGCCGCAACCGTTTCCGGAACACCGGAAAATTTCCCCGGTCGCTTCGGCCGTCGGCGGTGACCTCCTCGTTCGCCAGCACGGTGCCCAGCCCGGGACACCAGTTCACCATCGAGTCCGCCCGGTAGACCAGTCGGCGGCTGTCGATCACGTCGGCCCGCTCCCCCGCCGACAACTTGGCCCAGTCCCGACCTTCTTCGAGATGGCGTGCACCGGAATCGAATTCGGCGATCAGTTCGGCTATCGGACGAGCCTTGTTGGCTGTGGTGTCGAACCAGGCATTGTAGATCTGCAGGAAGATCCACTGGGTCCACTTGTAGAAGTCGGCATCGGTGGTTGAGAAGCTGCGGCGGCTGTCGTGGCCAAGACCCAGGCGGCCCAGCTGACGCCGGAAATTCACGACGTTGGCCTCGGTCCGGGTCCGCGGGTGGGTACCGGTTTGCACCGCGTATTGCTCGGCGGGCAGGCCGAAGGAGTCAAAGCCCAATGCGTGCAGCACGTTATGGCCGGTCATCCGGAAATAACGGGCATATACGTCGGTGGCGATATAACCCAGCGGGTGGCCGACGTGCAGTCCCTCACCAGAGGGATAGGGAAACATGTCCTGCACGAACAACTTGTCATCGGGGACCGGGGTTCCGTCCGCCGGAGCCAGTGAACCGACCGGGTTGGGCACGTTGAACGTCCCGAGCTTCGCCCAGTTGTCCTGCCACGTCCTCTCGATACGACCCGCCAGTGCCGCTGTGTACCGGTACGGCGGCGCATCGGGGTCCGTCGGAACGGCACCAGAGTCGCTCCCGGGCGCGGTCGTCGGGGATTCGGTCACGTGAACAGGGTATAAGGACCGCCTCGACGGGTCCGCCGGCCACAGGTTGGTCTCGGTTCCGTTGCACACGGATCAGAGCTTCATTCCAGCTCTATTTCGGGCCTGTCCACGCGTTTGACCACTGGTTACAGTCAGCCAGTAACGACGGGTGCCGCCCGTGCCCGCGTCATCGGGAAGGACCGACGCAGATGATTCAGATCGCCC
>Ga0187784_10003861_pt1 | contig 12130 bp, 13 predicted proteins | sample 1015_SJ02_MP15_2_FD_132964 | JGI IMG/M metagenome (GOLD analysis project Ga0187784, IMG submission 132964) | Tropical peat soil microbial communities from peatlands in Department of Meta, Colombia - 1015_SJ02_MP15_20_MG | ecosystem: Environmental > Terrestrial > Soil > Wetlands > Peat | place... | reverse complement strand
TCGACGCGAGCGAAGAAGAGCACCTGTTCGAGTATCTGAACCTTCTGGCTTCGCGTCCGGAAGTGGCGCGGGCCTTGGGCGCGCGCGCTCGCGAATGGGTCTCGAAGGAATGCAGCTGGGAATCGGCGGCGCGGCGATATTTGAGTTTTCTGGAAGCCGTGGCCCAGAATCGCGAGTGGCGCGAGCCGGAGCCCGCCGCCATCCAATCGCAAGAACAAGCCCCGCAAGAAAAAGCCCCGCAAGAAAAAGCTCCGCAAGAAAAAGCGATCGCGGCGGCGGTTTCGGGCGATTACATTGCGGCGTGGGCGCCGGCGGAAGACGGATCCCGAGGCTACGTCGACACGCATCGTACGCGCCTCGAAAAAACGCTCGCGATCACGCCGCCCGGCTCGAGCGAAGATCGCATTCTGGAGATGGGCGCGTATCTGCAAATCACTCCGGCGCTGAAGACCAAGCTCGGCTATGGCGAAGTACGCGGCTGCTATTTTGGCGAAGCAGGACACGTGGATCACAGGCAGGTCACGTCGGAATCCGGTGAAACATTCGAGTGCGATGTTGATTTATTCGACGCCGAAAAAGATCCGTTCCCATACCCCGACGGATATTTTTCCACGGTGCTGTGCTGCGAGCTGCTGGAGCATCTGACCACGGATCCGATGCACATGATGATGGAGCTGAACCGCATCCTCAAGATCGGCGGGAGCCTGGTGCTGACGACGCCGAATATCGCGTCGCTGCGCGCGGCAGCCGCGATTTTACAGGGTTTTCATCCCATGCTGTTTCCGGCGTATATCCGTCCGAGAGCGGGCGGCGAAGTGGAGGCGCGGCACAGCCGCGAATATACGCCGCGCGAGATTCAGTCGCTGTTCGAGGTCGCCGGGTTTGAATTGACCTTGCTCGACACGGGACCGTTTCGCGAAGAGCCGAAGCCCGAGCTCCAATGGGTGGAGCACCTGATGGACCGCTACATTCTTCCCAAAGATCATCGCGGCGATGGGATTTACGCGGTGGGACGGAAAACGGGCGCGGTGAAACAGCGATACCCGGAGTGGCTGTATAACTGACGCGGTTGGGACGGCCACGCCGGCGTGCTACGATTGCGGCAGAAATGCATTTCCCTTCTTTGAACGTCGATCCGTCCGAAGCCGCGTGGCCGATTTTTCTCGAAGCCGTGGTGGGCCTGGCGGTCGGCGCGCTGATCGGAATGCTGGTGCGCATCCTGAGAAGGCAGCCGATGACCGGCGTGCTCGCTGATGCGGCGCTGGGCGCGCTCGGTTTCGTGGGCGGCGCGGTCGGCTCTGTGCTGATGCCCTACAAACAAAATACGGTGACCTATCACGTGGGCAACACGATCGTGCGCACCACCACCAGGCGTTATCAGCATCCGTACCGGGCGGCGTTTGTGCTGGCGATCGCGTTGCCGGTGGTGTGGGAATTGTTTCGCTATTTTCGCAGCAGGCGCGCCACCGTTTCCAAGTGATAGGTTTGCGGAAACAGATCCACCAGCGTGAGCTTTTCGATGGTGTATTCGCGGAGGCCGGCGAGATCGCGCGCAAGCGTTGCGGGATCGCAGGAGACGATGGTGATGCGCGGCGGAGCGAGCCGGTTCAGATGGGCGACGACGCTTTTGCCGAGTCCCGCGCGCGGCGGATCGGCGAGAACGAAATCGGGCGCTTGATCGGGCGCCGGTATATTGAGCCTGGCAAGGTAATCCTCGACGCGCGCGTGCTCGGCACGCGCTTTGGGAACGTTGACTTCAAGATCACGAACGGCGCTCGCGCCGGCTTCGACGGCCGTTACGGTCTCGAATTTTTCGGTGAGCGGCCGCGCGAATAATCCGACGCCAGAATACAGATCGAGCGCCGATTTTCCTTCGGCGTTTTGAAGGGCGGCGTCGGCCAAGGCTTCAATCAAAAATCGATTGACCTGGAAAAACGATCGCGGGCTGACGCGGAAAGCTCCGAACCTGGTCGGATAATTCAGCGCGACTGTGGATTCCATCCACTCGTAAAACGTTTTCGCGACCGGACGTTCGTATTCGAGCACGTTGATCTGCACGTCCCGCTCATTGGTGAAGATTTCGATGGAGCTGACGAAGCGCGGGAAGCGTTTGTCGGGCAATCGTTCGCGAATCATCGCGAGGGCCTGATTCAATCGCGGCGACGAGATGGGACAATCGCCCGCAAGCGCGACCAGATGGTGCGATCGCGCGGCGCGAAAGCCGATGTTTTCGCCGGCGATGTGAAACTGCGCGCGATTGCGATAAGCCAGCGGCTCGGCGCTGACGACGCCGATTTCTCCTTCGTAAGAGAGTTTGCCGACGCGGCGCAACTGCTCGTGCAGGATCTCGATTTTTCGCGCGAGCTGAAATTCATAAGGCGCGTGCTGATACTGGCAGCCGCCGCAGGCTCCGAAGTGCGGGCAGGGCGGCGCGACGCGCTCCGGCGCCGGTTCCAGAATTTCCATCAGGTCGGCGTGAATATCTTTTTGAACTTCTACGCGCGCAAGCTCGCCCGGCAAAACATAAGGCGCAAGCACCACGCGCCCGTCGTCGATCCGCGCCAACCCGTCGCCGCCGTAGACCCACTTTTCGATACGAACTTCGTTTACGATGAAAATTTCCCCTTAAATCAGAATGAAAGCACGAGTCTTTTCCGGCATTCAACCCACCGGCAGTCCGCACATTGGAAATTATTTGGGCGCGCTGAAGAACTGGGCCAAGATTCAGTACGACTACGATAGCATCTATTGCATCGTCGATCTGCACGCGGTGACGATTTATCAGGAGCCGCGCGAACTGCGCCAGAAGATCGAGGAGCTGGCCGGAATGCTGCTGGCGATCGGCATCGACCCGACGTATTCCTCGCTGGTGGTGCAATCGGCGATCCCGCAGCATGCCGAGCTCGCCTGGATGCTGACGTGCGTGACGCCGGTCGGATGGCTCGAACGGATGACGCAGTATAAAGCGAAGGCGGCGGCGCAGGAGACGATCGGCGACGGGCTGCTGCAATATCCGGTGCTGATGGCGGCGGATATTTTGCTTTACAACGCGGCGATCGTGCCGGTAGGCGACGATCAATCGCAGCACCTGGAGCTGACGCGCGACCTCGCGCAGCGCTTCAATTCTCTGTATGGCGATACGTTCGTCGTGCCGGCGACGCATCTGCCGACGGTGGGCGCGCGCGTGATGGGGCTGGATGAGCCGGATAAAAAAATGAGCAAATCGGCGACGGGCAGCGGGCATGCGGTGAGCCTGCTGGATCCGCCGGAAGTGATTCGCAAAAAGATTTTGCGCGCGACCACGGATTCGAATCCGGCGGTCGATTACGAAACAATGGGCGCGGGCGTCGCGAATCTGCTGACCATTTATCAGGCGTTCACGGAGCTGCCCGAGGTCGACGTCCGCGCGCATTTCGAAGGGATGCGCTACGGCGATCTGAAGAAGCAGGTGGCCGAAGCGGTGATCGCCGCGATCGAGCCGATTCAGAAGCGGTACCGGGACATCATGGCGGAAACAGGCTACATCGCGCGGGTGTTAGAGGATGGCGCGGAGCGGATCATTCCGATCGCGAATCAGACGGTGGAGAGGGTGAAAAAGGCGATGGGGTTGTATACGGCGAGTTGATCCAATACGGCTCGGATATCCGGTGCCCGAACCTTCCTCGCGAGCCGAGGAAATCACCGTCGACGCGGCTTGAGTTTGACCGGCGCACTCCCGCTGCGATATCCTGAAAGCTCGAATGGCAAATACAGTCTCCGCGCTGAAGCGCGTGCGTGTGACCGAGCGGCGGACCGAGATCAACCGGACCCGCAAAACGCGGCTGCGTCACCAGATCCGGGCGATGCGCCGGCTTCTGGACACCAAGGACGCCAAAGGGGCTGCGGCGCTTGCGCCGAAAACGTTCTCCCTGGTGGATCGCGCCGCCAAGTGGGGCATCATCAAGAAGAATACGGCCGCGCGCTATAAGAGCCGGCTCACGCTGCGCCTGCGCAAAATTTCGGCTGCCGCGTAGTTCCGGCTACCTGGTCAAATCCAGTATCATTTCCTCCATCACGATGCGGTCGTCCGGCCGTGCATCGCGAAGGGAGCGGTCCGCCTCGAAAAGCTTCACCACCGCGCGCTCCAGTTTGGCTTGGGGAAACGCATGTACGGTCTGCTCGACTTCACGCGCGCGCTGCGGCCACATGCGGCCGCCGAGCCTGGTGAAATGAGCCTGAATCTGACTGGCGGTTCGCAGATTCGCTTCCCGCGCAACCAGCGCCATGCGGAATTGCGTCGCCAGAAACGTCAAGGCCAGCGGCATGTATTCGCCTTCGCGCGACAGAGTATCGAGAATCTTCAAAGCCTCGGTGCGATCGCCGCGGCCGAGCGCGCTCACCAACGCGAAAATCGTGGACGCTTGCGCGTCGGGGACCAATGCGGCGATGTCGTCCGCGGTCACTTTCCGGTTCGGACCGGCGTAGATGCGCAATTTTTCGATCTCGATCGCCAGGCGCGCGGCATCGCCGGCAGTCGCTTCGAGGAGCAGCGCCAATTCCGCCAATCCGAGTTGCAGGCCGGCCTGTTTCAATAGATCTTGCGCGAGCGATCGCGCGGCTTCCCCAGAAAAGGCGCGAAATTCCACCTGGTCGCGGACCGCGGAAAAAAACTGCTGAACGCGTTCGAGCCTGGCTTTGTCCTCGCCCTCGAAATCGTAGCGGCTCGATTCGATGACGACGACGGTCGCGGGCGTGGGCTCGCGGAGATACGCGGCAAGTTCCCTCGCATCGCCTTCGCCCGATTCTTCCTCCGACGATTTGCCGCGCGGCAATGCGGCTTCCGCGCTGCGAAGCCAGACGACTCGCCGGGAGGCGAATAAAGAGAGCGATCGCGCATCGTCGAGTGCGGAGGCGAGCGGAATTTCCGAGAGATCGTGACTGGTGAATCCGCTCTCGCGGTCGCTCGTTCCCGAGCCGCCCAGGGCGGCTTCCATCAAAGCCCGGCGGCATCGTTCGCGCTGATAAGGCTCGGAACCGAGGAACAGATACACGGGCTTGGGCGGGTGTTTGCGGAGACTGTCGAGAAATTGGTCCGGAGTCACTTTAAAAATCGCTCAGGATCGCGGTGACGATTTGCTGCGCGGCGGCTTTGCTGGCGCGGGCCAGCGCGGCGTCGCTTTCCTCGAAATAGGCCTTGGGATCGACGCTGATTTCGTAGCGCTCGCGCACTTCCAGGTTGGGGCGCGTGAACAGCACCTTGCCGGTGGTGCGCTCGACCAGTTGGACCCGCATGTACACGCGAAGATCCACTTCGGTGGCGCGGCCGGTGGTGGGATCGGCGACCGTCGGGTAGTGGACGTAATTCACGATCGCGCCTTTGAGGATCGCGTCGGCGGCGTTGGGGTCGGAGACAACTTTATAACGCGTGCGTGTATTGAATTCGCGCGTGATGGCTTCCGGCAGCTCGTCGCTGAGCTTGTAGCGGGTGGTGACGTTGGCGAACGGCGGAACCGCGATGGTCTGGATGGTTTTCGGCAACAGGTCGGCATGGCCGGCGACGCGATAGCCGCACCCGGCGAGGAGCAGGAGAACGATCGCCGGCAGGCTCTTCCCAGCAGCGCTCGTCACAGAATTTCCCTGGCAACGGCGATCGCGTTTTCCGCGGCGAGCTTCAGATTGTCGGCGACCATCCACAGCCACGACGCGCGCGTCTGGTTGTGATCCAGCGAAATTGCGCCGACGCTCAATCCATGTTGTCCGGCGATCCCTGCGTTGGTCGGCGGATCGCCGGGGCGAACATCGAAACCCGATTCGCCGAGCCACGCGGCCAGCTTTTCGGCGCCCGGATTTTGCTCGAACTCGATCCACATCGAAAAACTGTGCCCATGAAACACGGGAGCCTGAATGACGCGCAGACTCGGCATCGGAATGGCGGAATAGGCCGAAAGCAGCGACGCCAAGTGCCGCTCCAGGCGCTGTTCGATCAGCTCGAGCGGCTCCAGCGCTTCCTCGCCATAGCGCGCCAGAAGATTGAAAGAGAGCTGCGCGTCGAACACGTCGGCTTTGAGCTTCTGAAAGGAAAGGACGGCGACGGTTTGCTGTTGCAACTCGTCAACACCGCGCTGGCCGCGTTCGCTGGCCGGTTCGAACACGTGAACGATGGAGCGGCGAATAGCGGTGCGTGCGGCGATTTTCGCGAGCAGCATCGCGATAGCGATGGACGCCGGGTGCGCGATCACCTGAATCCGCGAGCCGGCGTGAGCGGGCGCCATGGACGGTTCGGCGGAGGGCGCGCGCAATCTCGCTTGCGGATGTTCATCGAGCGCGCCGGTCAGGTCGATGAGCACCGGCCCATCGCCGGGATTGACCTTGAGGGTCCGCCGGCTGGATGCGGCCGAACCGGCGAGGAACGCGACGCGCGATCCTTCCAGGCTCGCAGCCGAAAGCGGCGCCATGATGAGCGCTTCCTCGGGTTCCAGGCCAATCTGCACCGATTCCTCAGCGGCGGAGGAGATCAACTGCACGCGCGGCGCGGGTTTGGATTCGCTGAGAAGATCGCGAAGTTCGCGCGCGAGCAGCGTGTCGCCGCCGACCAGGGCGACCAGAGGCCGGCCGGCGATTTCTTTTTCCTTAGCCAATTTGATGCTCCGGGGCGGGTGGCGATGGACGCAAACGCCGGCGCACGATGCCGCCAATGCGAATCACGATGCCGCTGGCCACATAACAGGACGCCATGGCGAGGAGAACGGGTTGCGAAAAATTCCAAATGAGATAAATCAAGCTTCCGATCAGCACGAAAGTCAGCGGCGAGCGCGGGCGCATCAGGCTCAAATCCTTGAAGCTGGGATAGCGCCAGGTGCTCACCATCAGGAAGGACAGCAGGCCAAGCAAGACCAGCCAGAGGACCGAAAAAATCCAGGAGCCAACGGCGACCCCATCGGAGGCGTAGATTATGCTGGCGACTGCGCCGGCGGCGGCGGGAATCGGCAGGCCGACGAAATATTTCCGGTCGGGGCGGCCGGGGTTTTTCGGGACCGGGTTCTTTTGAATGTTGAAGCGCGCCAGGCGCATGGCGCCGCACAGCAAGAACAGAAACGAGAGAAAATACCCGCCGTTGCGAAGCTGATCGGGGCGAATCACTTCCACCGTTTTCACGAAATAGACTCCCCAGGTGAACGCCATCGCGGCGGGCGCGATGCCGAAGGCGATCACGTCGGCAAGCGAATCCATCTCGCGTCCGAAATCGCTGACCGTGTTGGTCATGCGCGCGATGCGCCCGTCGAGTCCGTCGAAGAACACGGCTGCGCCGACCGCCATGGCCGCAAAACGGAACGGCAGATTGGCGTTGGGCAATCCCTGAACCATTTGCACAGCGCCTTGAAATACTTCGAGCAGCGCGTAAAAGCCGAGGAAGACGTTGGCTGCGGTGAACAGCGTCGGCAAGGCGTAGGCTGCGCGGCGGGGACGGTGATCCGGCGAATGCGGATCGATCAAACGATCGCGCAGACTCATTGCGGCCTCCTGCGGGCGATCACGCTCGAACCGGCGGCCACACGCTCGCCGGCCTGGACGGCGACGTCCCACTCGGGTCCCAGAAAAACGTCGACGCGCGAACCGAATTTGATGAGCCCGACGCGCTCGCCGGCTTCGACGATGTCGCCGGGCTTCTTATAACAGATGATGCGGCGGGCGATCAATCCGGCGATTTGTTTGAAGACGACGCGGGAGCCGCCGCCTTGAACCGTAATCGTGTTCTGCTCGTTCGAGTGGCTGGCTTCCTCTTTATTCGCCGCCAGAAATTTGCCTTTTTGATATTTGACGCACGCGACCTTCCCGGCGATGGGAGAGCGGTTCACATGCACGTCGAACACGTTCAGGAAAATGCTGATGCGATGGATGCCCGCCTCATCCGGTTTCACGGCGACCACTTTTCCGTCGGCGGGCGCGACGGCGACGGGGCCTTCGGGAATTTTGCGCTCAGGATCGCGAAAAAAATACAAACAAAAGGCGGCCACAATGTACAGAGGGATCGCGTAGGGCCAGCCCGCCAGCCATGTGAGCAGCACACCGCCGAGGATCAGCGGAATCGAATAATAGAAGCCGTATACGACCAATCGACTCTATTGTCGCATTCCGGGTCGCTTTCGAAAAACAACACCCCGCCGCTCACGCGCCGCAACGCAAATGTAATCTTAGGATTGTGAGCTTGAAAGACTATCATCAGAAACGCGACTTTGAACGCACGCCGGAGCCCAAAGGATCGGGGAAGGCGCGTGAAAATCACGAATTGCTGTACGTGATCCACAAACATCAGGCGAGCCATTTGCATTACGATTTTCGCCTGGAATGGAATGGCGTGCTCCTTTCGTGGGCGATTCCGAAAGGGCCGTCGCTCGATCCATCGGTGAAGCGCCTGGCGATGCAAGTGGAGGATCATCCGCTTGAATACGGCGGCTTCGAGGGTGTGATTCCGGAAGGCGAATACGGCGGCGGGACGGTGATGATCTGGGATCGGGGCACATGGGAGCCGGAAGTCGCAGATGTCGAAGCGGCGCTCGAAAAAGGGGATTTGAAATTCACGCTGCACGGCAGGAAATTGATGGGGTCGTGGGCGCTGGTGCGGACGCGGGGATACGGTGGCCGCGGGAGGGAATCGTGGCTGCTGATCAAACATCGCGACCGGTATGCGTCGACGGCAGATATTTTGCTGGAGCAGCCGCGGTCGGCGGTTTCAAACAAATTGTTGGCCGAGATCGCGCGCGCCGGCGGCGGGGATGTCGAGAAAGCCGCCAAGGGCGATGGGGAGAAAGCCGCCAGAGGCGATGGGAGGTGAAAGGCTACTTCTTTTGGAGAAGCCGGAGGGCTTTGCGGATTTCGATTTCCTGTTCCTTGGTAGTCTCGGGCCACTTCAGGTCAAGCGATCGGATGGTCTCGACCAGAATTTCGGAGGCGAGCCAGCGCGAAACCCATTTGTGATCGGCGGGCAGGACGTACCAGGGCGCGTGACGGGTGCTGGTGGCGCTGAGGGCGTCCTGATACGCCGTCATGTAGTCATCCCAATAGGAGCGCTCGGCTAAGTCGGCAGAGGAAAACTTCCAGTGTTTTTGGGGATTTTCGAGACGCTCCAAAAGGCGTGCCTTCTGCTCCTTTTTCGAGACGTTGAGAAAAAATTTGAGCACGATGACGCCGTTGTGGGTCAAGTTACGTTCGAAGGCGTTGATGTCTTCGTAGCGCTGCTGCCACAATTTGCGGCCGGGCTTGGAGTCCGGCAGGTGCTGCTTTTCGAGCCACTCGGGATGAACGCGGACCACCAGCACTTCCTCGTAGTAAGACCGATTGAAAATTCCGATGCGGCCGCGCTCGGGAAGGCGCTGGCTGTAACGCCAGAGAAACGGATGCGCTAGCTCGGCGGCCGACGGCTGCTTGAACGCGACGACGTCGCAGCCTTGCGGGTTCACTCCGCTCATGACGTGCTTGATGAGCCCGTCCTTGCCGGCGGCGTCCATGGCCTGAAGGACGATGAGAATGGAATATTGCGCGCTGGCCCATAGCAATTCCTGCGATTCTGCCATACGCTTGAGATTGGTCTGAAGCAGCGCGTCGGCTTCCTCTTTGCTTTCGTGTTCACCGGGCTTGTTGCCGCCGACCCAGGTGGGGTCGAAATCGCGGAGGCGAACCTTGGTTTTGGGTTTCACGCGGAATGGATCGATCAGATGGTTGGCCATTCGTCTTCATTGTAGTTTTATAATTGACCTTCACTATGAAACCGATTTGGCTTGGCCTTATGATTGCGTGCGCCGCGCTGGCGCAGGAGACTCCGACAGAGCGCGAAGCGGCGCGCGATGTGCTGCGCAACATGGCGGAACTCGAAAGAACGATCGACGCACCGACGATCGTGGAGCGGCTGACGGCCGCGAATCCGTCGCGCGATCAGGTGGTGGCGCGCGCCAAGGAGTTGATGGACCAAGAGCTGCTCGCAATGGCGGACGATATCACGCGCCATCCCGAAATCGGATTCGAAGAATACCGGTCGATCGAGAAGCTGACTACCTATCTTAAGGCACACGGGTTTGAAGTGACCATGGGCGCGGGCGGATTGAAGACCGCGTTCGTGGCGCGATACAAGGGCAATCACGGTTCGCCGAATCTGGGAGTGATTCTCGAATACGACGCGCTGCGCGGCACGCTGCATCCGTTTCACGGCGACCAGCACAGCGCGCAGGGGCCGGTGGGGATGGCGGCGGCGATCGCGATCGCGGAGGTGCTCGACAAGACGCACGCGCCGGGAAGCATCACGGTGTTCGGGACGCCGGGCGAAGAAATGATGCCGCCGAACGCGAAAACCGACATGTTCCGGGCGGGCGTGTTCAACGGCATGGATGTGATCGTGCGCAGCCACTCGACCAGCACGACATCGCGGCCGGCGGCGGGTTTCGGCACCTGCTGCCTGAATATTGACGGGGTCAAGTATATTTTCAGCGGCGCGCCCTCGCATCAGATGACGCCGTGGGCGGGGCGCAACGCGCTTGAAGCCGTGATCCATCTGTTCAACAATATCGACGCGATGCGATCGACCATCCGGCCGGAAGCGCGCATTCAAGGCATCATCACCGAAGGCGGCGCGGCTCCCAACGTGGTGCCGGACCGGGCGGTGGCGGATTTCTACGTCCGGTACCCGGATGAAGTTTATCTGCGGCAGGTGAAGGAATTCGTCGACAACGCGGCGCGCGCGGCGGCGCTGGCGACGGGCACCAAGCTGAAGATCGACAATTACGGCGAGGATCGCGACGGAATTTCCGTGGCGTCGCTATCCGAGGTCGGCTTCGCGTACATGAAGAAATACGGCGCGACCAAGATCGAGGCGGCGCCGGGCAAGCCGCAAGGCTTCGAGGAAACCGGGAGCGTATCGAGCGTGATTCCGGGCATGGGCTTCACAGCCGCCTCGTCAAACGCGGCGAATCATACCTATGAGATGGAAGCCGACGCGCTGACCGACATCGGCCATCACGGATTCGTTGTGGATGCGCAGGCGATGACCGCGCTGCTTTACGATTTTCTGACCCACGCGGATTATCGCGCGAAGGTGAAGCAGGAATTCGACGGCATCCACAAATTGTTCGACGAATATCGCGAATCGCTCAGCAAAATTTATGTGACGCCGAACGTGGCCGATCCGAAATAGAGCTTCATTCCTTTTGGAACGAGTCGAGCAACTGCTCGAATTTTTTCTGATTCGCTTCGATGGTCTTCGACGGGCCGGTGAGCTTGATGAACAGATTGCCGCCCGGGCCTTCGACGATCGCGCCCAGCAGGCGGTAGCCGGGCTGGTTGGTGTTCGACTTGGCCATCGGCCCGCCCATGCCCGTGTAAGCGCCGGAGGAATCGATGGTGGTGACGGCGAAACCGTGGATGGTCCGTTTCTGAATATTCGCCCCGGCGGGCTTTCCGTCAGGCGCGAGTATCTGATTTTTCCAGCGTTCGACATTGGCCTCGACGCTGCCGCCCCGGCCCGCGCCGAAAAAATACACGGCGCATTCGGGCGCGTCTTTGTCGCCGGCGGCGGGAGCGATGTCGTAGGTCGCGGCGCGCATCGGGCGCGAGCCTTCATTTTTCCAACCGGCGGGCGCGGTCCATTTGAGGCCCGCGGCGGATTCGGCGAAAAGAGGAACGGCCAGCAGAAACGCGAGCATCGGGATACGCATGCGATCAGTTTATCTCATCAGTTTGATCACGCCTGTAAGAGATAATGAAGGCGTGAGGCGAAGCAATCGCCGGTTTCGCATCGGGCATTTCGCCGCACTGGTGGCGAGCGCGGTGGCTTGCGCCGCGCAGGAGTCGTCGACGATCGCGCTGAGCAACGGCGCACGGATCGAAGTGACGGCAGGCTTCGGCCATCCCACGGGAGAAGAAACGCTGACGGTGGAGATGGCGCGGGCTTCGGGCAACAGCTTCTATCGAATCTTTTGGGACCAGAATCACCTGGCGGTTTACGCGTACGAACTGGCGCTCGACCTTGCCCCCGGAGGCGATCGTGTGCTCGCGGCCGCCAAGCCAGCCGAAGAGGAATTCGCGAGCCATTATCCCAACGCGGATGCGGGAAAGCCCGTGCCCACGCTATCGGAGGTGCATGACCTGGGGCCGCTCGGCTCGG
>Ga0187784_10003860_pt1 | contig 12132 bp, 10 predicted proteins | sample 1015_SJ02_MP15_2_FD_132964 | JGI IMG/M metagenome (GOLD analysis project Ga0187784, IMG submission 132964) | Tropical peat soil microbial communities from peatlands in Department of Meta, Colombia - 1015_SJ02_MP15_20_MG | ecosystem: Environmental > Terrestrial > Soil > Wetlands > Peat | place... | reverse complement strand
TATCAGGACCTTCCCCGACTTAATTCCAATTCTAAATCATAGCGATATCGAGGCGCCGAGGAAGGAGCGACGAAGTTGTACAGTTGCAGTACATCGAGGAGCGTATGACGAAGGCAACAAAGATAGCGCTGAGTTAGAATTGGAATAAGCCCACCATAATCCTGCCCCCTCTATCATCAAGCTGTAGGCCCCCAAGCCATCCCTCCGATTCAAAACCAGAAACTACCCACCAAGTCCTTCTCCCCCTCCCCTGTCATCGATAATTAACCTGCCTTACACACGATATTAACACTCGAAAGGGTATCATGTCCTATTAGCACACTAGATTCGTGGGCTTGACCCCTGTTCCCTGACGCCGGAACATCTATGGCACGCTCATGCAATGCCGGATACCTGATGGGGACTGTTTTCGGTGATCCCGTCTCTTGCCGCGCGCGGAGTCCGCTCGATCCGGCCCCGCAATGGCGGTAGCTTGCCTCAAAAAGGTTTTTTGCTATTCGGCCAGCAACGACATTCCGCGCTCAGTCGAAACATGAATTCAATTGAAAGATCAAGCGGCGCCACGAAAAAGCTTTCGCGCCTTTCGGCAGGTTCGCTTCTTCTCTGGCTTGTTCTCATAAGCCTCGCTTTGCCGATTGGGCCGGAATCAGTATCCGCCCAGGAAGCATTCAAGCGGCACATAACCGTCTATGGCGCCTTTCCTCTCCTTGACAAGTACTCGACCGATATAGCCAAGAACTACAGCCTTGTCATAACTGACTGGTCGAGAGGCGCGTCGATCTCACGACTGAAGAAGATAAACCCCGACCTCAAGGCGATCTTTTACCGCGATCTCATGGCCACGTTCAGCTACTACGACGACTGGCCGGAAGTCTCGAGGCACCCGGACTGGTTCGTGAGAGACGCGGCCACGAACAAGCGCCTCGTTCAGAAGACTCTCGGCTGGTACCTCATGGACATCACCAACCCCGGGTTCAGCCAGCATCTGCGAGAATATATCCTGGCCAAATTGGCCGCCCGTCCCGTCTTCGATGGTGTCTTCATCGATGATGTGGCGGCAAGCCTGAACCCGGACAATTTCGTGATTGAAGGCACGAAAGAGCCCGGTGCCTTCAATCCCGCCTATCTCCAATCCTACAGGTTCTCCGTCATCGCGTTCTTGCAGAACCTCAAGGCGGCATTGCCTGCCAAATGGGTCATAATAAATAGCGACGATCGCACCCAATACATCCAGCATACGGACGGCATTATGCTTGAGGGATTCGTCCATGGATCGTGGCAGCCTGCCGACTACTTCGAGGACACGGTAAGATGGCTCTCGGACATGCGGGTTCTGGAGGGCTTTCTGAAAATGGACAAGCTCATCCTGGTTCACAGCGGCTCCCAGGGAACCGGCGACGCGCTGCAGAAGCAGTTTCTCTTCTGCTTCGCGAGCTTCTTGATGCTCTGTACCGAGAAGACCTATTTCTTCTTCGACACCCCGACGGTCACGACACAGCTGCCCCCCTTCCCGCCCTATACGCAGGGTCTGGGTCCCGCCCTCGATCAGCCAGCGCCTCCTTCATCATTTGCAGCCACGGAAACTCGGCGATCCCTTTCCTCCACGCTGTCGGGTTGGGCAGCCACGGCCGGGGTCACCCTCGCTCACGCACACGGCCAGACGGTGCTTGGATTCGCCAGCAGCGGGCCCGGTGCCTACGTGTCCCGCTGCATCGATCTTTCTAGCACGTCCGCGGGTAGTCTCGACATAACTTGCTCCGCCAAGGCCTCGGATGTGTTTGCCGGCTCGGTTTCCTGGATGAGGTTGGCGGTCTTTGGGAAATTCTATGGCCCGAACGATGAGCTGCTTCTGGCAGGCGCCGACTTGCCCTTCGACCTCGGCACCTATGACTGGAAAGCCTACCATGCCTCCTATCAGCTTCCGCCCGGCACGGACCATTACTGCGTGACCGTCGGCTTCTCGCCGTCGTCGCGGGGCACGGGCTGGGTGAAGGACTTGCAGATCGACTCCATAATTCCGGCCAAACAGTGGTTCAAGAGGGCGTTCCAGAAAGCTACGATCTTCGTGAACCCTACAAATGGCGTCGTCACCACCGGCACACCCGAACAGGCCCCCCTTCAACCCGATGCCGGGGTGATCGTCGACAATTAGTAAGTCCGGTTTCTTCTTAGGAATCAGGGAATGCTGAAAGAACTGGTGTACGCCGCAATACGGTACAGCGGGCTTCCGAGGATAGTAAGATGCACTTACGCCCGTAAGAAGTGTTCCATCATAGTTTATCACGACCCCCCGCCCGAGGTGTTTCAAAAACATATCGACTATCTGTCGAGGCGGTACAGGTTCTGCACGCTGGACGACCTAGCCAGGGCGATCAATGATCGGAATCCGGGATCGATTCCGGAAAAGGCCCTCATCATAACTCTCGATGACGGAGACAAGAGTAACTTCCAGTTACTGAAGACCCTGAGAAATGGAGCCAGTTTCACCGTCTATGTATGCTCGCGGATAGTCGGCACGTCTAGACACTTTTGGTGGACCGATCTCGGCCGGAATAACATAAACTTGGAGGACATGAAGGGCTTGTCCGACGATAAGATATTAAATGCCTTGCTCGCAACCGGCTATGACGTTGCGAAAGAATATGTGGACGGCCGCCAGGCGCTGAGCGCGGAAGAACTGATGGAGATGAAAGAATTCGTATCCATTCAATCCCACACGAGGTTTCATCCCATTCTCACCGCCTGTAACAATCATGAGGCGGAAGAAGAGATAGCCGGGAGTAAGGCGGACTTGGCAGCTTTGGGCCTCGATTGCAACCATTTCTGCTACCCTGCCGGAGCTTATTCGGCCAGGGAAATAAGGCTCGTCAGGAAGGCGGGTTACAGCACGGCAAGAACCACACGCTTCGGCTGGAATGATATCAACGCAGACCCCTACGAGTTAAAGATCCTGGGTGTCGTGGCGAATGACACTTCTGTCAATAAGCTTGCAGCAATATTGAGTGGTTTTCCCGGATGGGTAAACTACGCCAGGCAGATGAAGGCGATGAGAAAATCCCGGTTTGCCCAACTCCCTCCGATATGTGACGAGGGACAACGCCCGGCAGGCAAGAGCAATTGTGCCACGTGAAGAGAGAAGAGCTGATTCTCGACGTGGCGAAGGACATGGACATGGATCTCCTGGTCAGAGCTCGACAGACCTTTTTCCCCGAGTCTGATCAGGCGGCTCTCCGGTACGTCGACTGGTCATACAGGAACAATCCCGCAGGTCCGGTATACGCATGCTTGATCCTTGAAGGCGAGACTGTCGCGGGGCAATATGTCAACATTCCGATTTCGGTTATCCTGCATGGAAAGACGCAAAAGGCCAGTTATTCCCTGGATACATTCGTCCACCCTGATTATCGGCGCCAGGGAATATTCGTCCGCCTTGCAGAAACACTGTTCAGGCATATTGCAGACGAGGGCTGCCTATTCACGATAGGAATGCCCAACCGGTTGTCTCGCCCGGGTTTCCTCGGATCCCTTGGTTTCGTAGAGCCCTTTGGGGTTTATTCATTTTTGAGACCCCTGAGCCTGGCCCTTGGATCGGGTCAGCTATCGAGGGGGATTCTGACAGGTGTGCCTTTTGGGGGAATCAAGCGACTCATACGCAGAATGAGAGTATTGGAATTCAACAGGACCGAAGGCCCTGACGATCAGTGGGTTGACACGCTTTGGCAATCGTGTCTGCCTCATATCGTTCTCGATCTCAACAAAGATGCACGGTGGGTCAGATGGCGATACACGGAAAATCCGCGAGCCCGGTACGACTTCCTCACGGCAACCGAGCGGGACGGAAGGCCGGTTGGTTATGTCGTGTGGCAGCACGAGCGACATGTCTTCAAGCGTTTTGAAAGATATTTCGAACGAGGACTCTCTTACCTTTATCTCATGGATGTTGTTGCAGAGGATCTGCTCACAGCCTTATGTCTTGTTTGGACATTCATCAACGAAATTGCCAAAGACCATAATTTTGTCAGGGTCACGGCCCCCGCCCGCGGCCGGCTTGCCTATGTGCTGTTTTCGTCAGGGTTCTTTCCGGTTAGGAGAGTATCGTTTATATATCGTGCGCACCATCAATTCGTACCGGCAGCAGGTGACCTTAAGGGGAGCAAATGGCCCGTGACAACATGTTACTGGGACGTGATGTAATAGCAGCCAGGATGTTTTCACGAAGAACGGTCAAGGATAACGTTCTGTGAATCGGAAAGAGTCGCGTTCTCCTTATTTCAGTATAGTAATCCCCGTATACAACCGTGCCGAATTTGTCGGCAGGACCTTGAAGAGCTGTCTCTCTCAATCCTTTGACGACTTCGAGGTTATCGTTGTCGATGACGCATCGACGGACGATTCGGTCCAAGTCGCCCGGGCCTTCAACGATCCGAGGCTCAGACTGATTTGCCACGCGACTAATCGCGGAGTCGGACCTGCACGCAATACAGGAGCGGATAATGCCCTCGGAGAATGGATCGTCCCTCTCGACAGCGATGACGAGCTTCTGCCCGACGCATTGAAAAGAATGTACGGGCGGGCGAAGGAAAGCGGGGTTGATATTGACAGACTCCAATTCATGGTGCAAGGCGACGACGGCCGCTTCTCTCCAGACCCCCCGCTCAAGGATGAGGTCTGGGAGTACAAGGACTACATACGCTGGTTGGAGCGTAGCTCCGGTCGCCCTTCCGAGACCCTGCCCATCGCACGCCGCAGAACCTTCAACCAGGTGCGGTATGCTGACGACAGGACACTAGAAGGGCCGTACCATCTCGATTTCATGAGCCGGTTCAAGGCAAGAACGTGCCCCGATGTCGTCAGACTCTATCATCACGACGCAGCCAATCAATTGTCGATTCCCACGTTCGCGAGACTCTTGCGCGACACACCCAGCCAATCCCTGAGCATTGAGCGGATGTTGGCGGCCCATGGCACCGCCCTGGGGCAACTTGCGCCGAGATGCTATGTAGCCCAGTTGTCTTTGGCGGCCGCACTCCATTTTCTCGCCGGCAAGAAACTGAAAGGCCTCAAGTACTCTGCCGCGTTCCTGCAGAGCAATCTGCTGTCTGTACACACCTGGCTGGTCCTCATGGCTGGATTATTCGGTCCGAGGCCGCTGGCCTCGCTCGTGATAATGCGCGCTGCCGTGAGGGCGGCACTTTCCCGGAAAAAGAGCTGCGCCCGCCGCATGAGTAAAGCCAATGGAAGGCACTCTAGCACGTAACTTGCCTTTTCGTACACTCGCCCGCTCCCTCGTCGGCAACAAGATATTCCGTCAGGCCACCGAGTTGGTCGGCTGGCAGGTCGCCGTGAAGGCCATAAGCTTCTTCACCACCGCGTGGATGGTGCGGTGCATGGGGCCGAGGAATCTCGGGGTCTCCGGTCTCATCATGAGTACATCGGCGGCGTGCACAATTTTTGTCAACCTTGGCCTCGATATCCTCGGCACGCGTAAAGTGGCGGCGGCAAAGGAGGAGTCCAAGGGAATCATAGAGCTCGTCCTAGGTCTCAGGTGGCGTGTGGGCATATGTCTCTTTGCCTTGTATGTGGCCTACGCCATTTATCTGCTCGTCACCAGATCGGAGTTCTACAAGGCATGGTTCATAGGCGCCGTTTTCATGTTTACCTCTGCCCTCAGCACGAATTGGATTCTGCAAGGTCTCGAAGAGCTCCCCATACAGAACCGCGTCATGAGCCTCACCTCCGTTCTGGCTGCGGCAGCCTACGTGCTGCTGTTTCGGCCAGGAATGCCTGCCGGGTCCGACTTGGCAGTCTTGACCGGCTCGAACATCGTCGGCCTGTGGCTCATATGGAGGCATGTGCATAAACGGACCGGCGCCTCCGTCTTCGGTCGCTTCGACTTTCGCGAAGTCAAAGGCCTCTTGTACGAAAGCAGGTGGGCTTTTGCCGTTGTCTGCACGGTATTTGTCTATGGACAGTTGGACATGATACTGCTGGCGAGGCTTGCCAGCCTCGAGCAGGCGGGCATATATCGGGCCGCTTTCTCGCTGATCACGCCCATATCCCTGTTGACCGCCATTTCCAGCTCTTTGCTGTACCCGAGGTTCGTGGTCTGGCTTAAGCAGAGTCCCCAGCGCATGTGGCAAAGACAAAAGAAGATAGCCCTGACCTATCTGGCTGTCGGCTCCGTCGGGGTAGCAGTGCTCTTCATTGTCGGTCCGCCTCTGGTCAGGCTTCTTTTCGGCCGGCGATTCGACGCCTCCATCTGGCCCTTTCTCATCCTGTTCGCATCCCGGATCGAGGTGTTGATCAACGGTGTCTTTGGATGGGGCATCATGGCATCGGGAGGGGATAAGCTTTTTGTTCTGTCCAGCGTAGTGGCCGCCTTGTTCAGCCTTAGCTCCAACATATACTGTATCCCGCGGTACGGTGCCGTAGCAGCTGCCAGTGCGAGTTTCGCCGCCGAGGGTATCATAGTGTTGCTTACCATGTACTTTTGCTGGCGAAGATTCGCTAGACCGAATACTGGCAACCAATCTTTAAGGGTAGGTTCGAAATGAACGTGTACGATTACATAGTTGTTGGAAGCGGGCTCTATGGTGCAGTTTTCGCAGAGCGAGCAAAATCCGCCGGGAAATCGGTCCTTGTCCTCGAAAAACGTGATCATGTTGGAGGTAGTTGTTATTCGTACCAGTATGAAGGAACCGACATATGTGTTCACAAGTACGGCACACACATTTTTCACACCAATAACAACGAAGTCTGGGACTACGTGAATCGTTTCGGAGCATTCAACAGATACCAACACAGAGTGTTGACGGTTCACAAAAACAGGGTATACGCAATGCCCATTAACCTAGGCACCATTAACTCCTTTTATGGGACGAACCTGCGGCCCTTCGAGGTCCAGAAATTCATTGCCGACAAAAAAGGCACCTTCGAAGAGCCACAGAACCTGGAGGAAAAGGCCATCAGCCTCATCGGCCGAGATCTTTATGAAGCGTTCGTCCGAGGATATACCATAAAGCAGTGGGATCGAGATCCCAAAGAACTACCAGCAGAGACCATTAACAGGCTCCCTGTCCGGAACTCCTACTATGACTCGTATTTTGACGATGTCTATCAAGGTATTCCGATAGAGGGATATACGGCCCTGATTCAATGCATTCTCGCCGATATCCCCGTGGAACTGAATACAGATTTCGTGACCGACCGTGAGTATTGGCAAACGCATTCCCGAAAGCTTGTTTACACGGGCCCCATAGATAGATATTTCGATTACATTTACGGAGAACTGGGATGGAGATCGGTCCGTTTCGAATCGGAGCTTATTGCCGTGGATGACTTTCAGGGGACCAGCGTGATGAACTACGCTGATCTGGACGTCCCTTACACCCGCATACACGAGCCGAAACATTTGCATCCTGAAAAGAAATATCTGTCCAACACGACCGTCATCATCAGAGAGTATTCCGCCAATGACCACAATGAACCTTTCTATCCGATTAATTCCCGCACCGATAAAGCGATATACAAAAAATACTTGGACCTTGCAGTAAAAGAATCGAGCGTCTTTTTTGGCGGAAGGCTGGCTGAATACAGGTACTACGACATGCATAAGGTCATAGAAAAAGCATTCACCGATGGGAAGACGCTGCTGACTCGCCCGTAGTCGGACGTACCCAGGGACTACCCTATGAGAGAGTGATGAGAATGGATAAAGTATGCGCGATTGTCGTAACCTTCAACAGGAAGGAACTCCTCCGCACGTGTATCAAGGCATTACAGAAGCAAACCCGTTCCCTGCAAGGCATACTCGTGGTAGACAATGCCAGTACAGATGGCACCGCAAACATGTTGGCGTCTGATTTTCCTTCAGTGAAGGTAATTACGTTGGAGCATAACACTGGCGGCGCCGGCGGTTTCTACAGTGGGCTCAAGCAAGCCCACGAGAGCGGATATGATATGTTCTGGATAATGGATGATGATGCAGAGCCAGAGCCGAACGCACTAGATCTGCTTTTGTCGGAACCCGGCACCTCTCGTGAGGAGGTAGCGTGCGTATGTGGGAAAGTGTTGGACCGCGCAGGCGGGATCGCAGTCGCACACAGAGGATATTTCAATAGTTTTGATGAGATTATCGCTACATCAGTGCAACGCCCAGTTCCCAAAGAAGCGTATGAAACCCCTGTTGTCGAAATCGACACGTTGTCTTTCGTGGGTCCGTTAATTAAGCGGGCGGCAGTTGATAAGATTGGTTATCCGATGAAAGAGTTGTTCATCCATCATGATGACATAGAATACTCTATCCGCCTAAGACAGATTGGGAGAATTTTGTTGATCGGCGCTAGTAATATCCGGCACTTCGGCGAAGCCAGTCAAATTGACACGAGTGGGGTAGGCGCATCGCGTTCCATTGACTATGGCAAACTATGGATCAGATACTACGGCAAGAGAAACCAAACGTACATTGCAAAGCGGGAGGCTATCCATGCCCATAGGTTTCTCCTGTCGCTGCTGAGATGTCTCTACCAGGTCCTCAGAGAATCGGCTCATGTATTGTCCCATGAGGATCACAAACTGCGCCGCATCATCTTGCCCTATCTTGCTATCTACAACGGCCTGAGGGGAAATTTCGATAATGACGTGCCGCGCCGGTGGCTATATGGCAAATGGTGACATGAAGATGGCCCGCTCTCAATGTTTCAACATCTCTCTTCTCTAGGCGCCTGGATGGATCTGAGCATTTCAATTATTGCTTACAACCGGATAGACAACATCGCGAAGTGTATCACCTCGATACAGGAGCACACCACCGGCGTGAGCTACGAAGTCATCATCGTCGCTTACCGTTTCGGCCCCGAGAACCTATCTACCCTGCGGAGCATGTTCCCGACGGCAAGGATCAAAGAGAGCAACGAGATCAGGGGTTTTGCCGAGAATCAGAACCTTGCGCTGAGGAGCGCCACTGGCCGATACTGCCTCATCCTGAACGACGATACCTTCGTGATTGACAACATGATAGCGACGCTGATCAAGACCCTTGACGCCCTCCCCGGTGCTGGCCTCGTGTCCCCGCTGCTATTGAACCCTGATCTGACCGTGCAGCAGTCTGGTAGAGGAAGGTACAGGCTGCTGAATTGGTTCTTGCCTGATAAAAGGGGTGGCAGCGATCCCCGCGCAACTGCAACCGGCATCGAGGGCGTCTTCAGGACCGCGGCCGTCTCAGGCTCCTGCTTCATGGCGCGGAGAGGCACTCTTGCTGATGTCGGATTCTTTTGCGAAGATTATTTCTTCTGCCCGGAGGACTACGCCTTGTCCATAGAGGCGGAAAGAAAGGGATACGGCATCTACCTAAACAAGGGGGCGCGCATCGTCCATCAGCACGGAGCGGCATCTGTACCGATCTACGATATCATCTGGCCCGTTGCTCTGCAAGGTGGCTTTCTCTTTGTGGGAAGGCATTACAATCGCGCCGTCGAGATGATCATTAGGTCACTCACCTTCATGAAGAATCTCGCTATGTGCCTTGTCTTGCTGTCTCGCAGGCGAAAAGACAAGGAAATATGGCTCAAAGCTTGCAAGAACGCGATGAGATACAGTTTCTCCTCTCTGCCACCTAAAGAGTTGTTCGAGAGGCTTGCCCGCGAAAGAGGGATACTCTAGCCGTGTATAAGACTTCACCGTCTTCCTTTCAGTCTCGAAGCCTGAACCCGCACGGTGGGCAACTTCGGCGTGCCGCGCTCAGCCCATTGCAGCACCTGGGGCCTGCCCATGCATGAGGTCTATTCAACGTGGGCATGGAGCGCGGGCACCATCGTCGGCTTTTTCCTGATCATATTTTTCGTGATAGACGGAAAGATTGCCTTGCTCTTCTACGTATTGATAATGCCTATCATCACCCCCCTCATGGATGCGGTGATCACAATCCCGGGCTCCCACGCCACAGTGGCCTTCGGTGGCCCGCTCCAGGCCATCGTACTCCTCGCGGCACTGGTATCGGTGGCCCGCTCCGGCAAGAGGGCCTTCAGGGTGCCCGCTGTCAAAGTATTTCTTCTGCTCTGGCTCATTATGGGGATAAGCATGGTAGGAAGCCCCGACAAGATAAAGGCAGTAAAGGAATGGGGCAGGATCGGCAGCTTCGTTTTCATCTATGTCCTGGCGGCAGTCTCCTTCAAAGGGGAACGGGATACCAGACTCTTCGTGAGGGTGTTGCTGATAGCGACGATAGTCCCGATGATGGTTGCCGCATATCAGCTCGTCACCAACACCGGTTTGTTCGCACCGACTGATCCTTTCCACAGGCTTATGGGCACTTTCGGCAACCCGAACGGCCTCGCCCAGTTTCTCTCTTTTCCGCTCTTGATCTGTCTAACCGTCGCCCTGGACGAAGAGACAGCCCACGGAAAGCGGCTCTTCTTTTGGGGCCTTGCTTTCGTGTTCCTCATCACCGTGTTCTTGACTTACTCCCGCTCTTCCTGGTTCGGCCTGGTCGCGGCTGCCCTCGTGATCGGGCTCAAGAGGAATAGGCGCCTCCTCTATGCGATCCCTCTCTTGGTCGTCCTGCTGCTGGCCTTTGTCCCCCTGAAGTCTATCCGGCTGGGCGAGTTCGAGACCGGGCAAGTGAAGATGAGCGGAAGGGTAGAGAACTGGCAGACCATGCTGCCCCGGGTCAAGCAGCGTCCGATCCTCGGCCGGGGACTCACCGCCATGAGCGAATTCACGGAGAGCGACCACGTGCGCCTCCTTCTGGAGACGGGCATCGTCGGTTGGCTCTCCTTCCTCTGGCTCCTTTGGGCGCTTTATAGGGCCGCCTCCAGGAACCTCGCAGCCGCACAGGGAACCGAAAGGAACTTCGCGTTGGCTTTCCTGGCCTATTTCGTCTGTATGGTTGCGGTAGGTTTTGCAGGCACCAACATCATGTTTCAGTACTACATTTGGGTCCCCGCAGGGATAGCCATGTCCAGAAGCATGCGAAAGCAGGAGAAGCCGCTGGAACAAGGCATCCGCCTTCCGAGGAAGCAAAGGCAGGCAGTCGCCTGATCGTCCCTTCGGGTCGCTCTCCCTTTCCGGTATCGCTCCACCCGGAAAGGAGCATCTTTGCGAAGGAATAAGAGATGAAGAACTCCCCGACCGTGAGCATCCTTGTCCCGACATACAATCGGGCGGACACCCTTGACCGTACACTCCGATCAATTCTCGATCAAACATTTCGTGATTTTGAATTGATAGTGGTGGATGATGGGTCCACCGATGAAACTCGGTTTCTGATCGACTCCTTCCAGGATGCTCGATTGAGATATATTTACCAGGAGAACTCAGGTGTGGCCGGAGCGAGGGCGACAGCCATGTCTGCCTGTCAGGGAAGCTACTGGGCCTTTTGTGATTCCGATGACCTTTGGGTCCCAGAGAAACTCGAAAAGCAATTGGCTGCATTTACTCAGGACACTGCGCTCGTGTTCTCCGATGCCTACGCAGCCTCCGAGATGTTTCCCCAGCCAAAAGTGAGATTCAGGTGCTACGAGTTAAGCACCCCTTTTCGGGGAAAAGTATACGAGCAGCTGATCAGAAGGAATTTCATAGTCACCTCGTCGGTGGTTGTCCGAAGGCCATTCTTGGAGGATTTTGTCGTTTATCCTGTGACCAATTTCGACGATTGGCAAACGTGGCTGTGGGTCGCGAGAAGAAACGGGACCTTTGAGTACGTGGACCAGCCTCTCGTCTATTACTACGAACACAGCGAGGGGATCAGTAAACAGAAGATTAGCGCCACCAAATGCAGGATCATTATTAGAAAGCATGAGCTCGACTTGATCAAGAGAAAACAAGCACCGGCAATCAAACGTATTGAATTGCTGAGGCTGTTGGTTTGGAAAGATAAGCTTCTCTTGGGGTTTCTAAAGTGCATGCCACCCGCGGTGATGAGACGACTCATTACTTTCTACTACAAGTCCTTCATCATGAGAAAAGTAGCCCTCAAACTGGGGCTGGGGTCCTGAGGCGTGCAAATGCATGAGTTATTACCGGGAGAAGCCATGACGATACGCCGTGACCCCGCTATGGTGGCATTGATCGCAGATCAGCAAGGCGTATCGTATCCGCTCCCACCTTATTCCCCGCACGAACTGTTCCCCGAAT
>Ga0187784_10003859_pt1 | contig 12133 bp, 6 predicted proteins | sample 1015_SJ02_MP15_2_FD_132964 | JGI IMG/M metagenome (GOLD analysis project Ga0187784, IMG submission 132964) | Tropical peat soil microbial communities from peatlands in Department of Meta, Colombia - 1015_SJ02_MP15_20_MG | ecosystem: Environmental > Terrestrial > Soil > Wetlands > Peat | place... | reverse complement strand
GACGAAGGTGACGCTTACGGCCACACCGGCAGCTAACGCCATCTTTGCGGGGTGGGGAGGCGCGTGTAGTGGGACCGGCACCTGCAGTGTGACCTTGAACAGCAACACCTCGGTGACGGCCACGTTTAACGTCAGTGCGTCGCCAGTGCTAAGCGTTACTCTTAACGGCACGGGAACGGGCAGCGTTACCAGCGCACCGGCGGGGATCAGTTGCCCTCCTACCTGCAGCGCCGCTTTCCGAACTGGAACCCAAGTGACCCTGACAGAAACGCCAGGGGCAAGCTCATCCTTTGCCGGATGGGCGGGAAGCGGGTGTAGTGGCAATGGCCCCACCTGTTCTCTGACGATGAATGCAAACCAACAGGTCACAGCCACGTTCAACGTCGTGCCGAGCGTAAACCTTCTCAACCACATCATCTTCATGGTGCAGGAGAATCGGTCTTTCGATCATTATTTTGGCGAACTCCGGGAGTACTGGGCGCAGAATGGCTATCCTGACCAATCCTTTGATGGATTGCCGCAATTCAACCCGACCTCGGGCACTCCACCGCTTTATGGCCCGCCGCCCACAAACCCGGGCTGCAATCCAAACGATCCTTACCAGCCGCCCCCAGCCCCCTTTCAAGACTGTGTCTTCGATACGAATAACCCGGTAACCTCGTATCAGCTGACTACGCAGTGCATCGAAAATCCCAGTCCGTTCTGGAACGAGTCTCACGTGGATTGGGACTACAACGATCCGACCGGTGTGAACCCAGCGACTCTGAACGGCTTCGTCTGGACCGCGGGTCACGACGCAAGGGAAAACGGATACTACGACAATAATCCGTACTACGACACCAATGGCATAAGGGCGATAGGCTACTACGATGGCGACGAACTGAACTATTACTACTTTATGGCGTCGAACTTCGGCACCTCGGACCGATGGTTCAATCCGGCGATGTCCCGCACTGAGCCAAACCGTCAATATCTCACCGCGGCGACTTCGCAAGGATATGTGTATCCCATCGGTTCCAACAACAACGATCAGAAACTGCTGACTGCAACGACCATCTTCCAAGAATTACAGAACGCCGGCATCAGCTGGAAGATTTACGTTAACCCAACAGGAAGCAAGTGCTCTGGGCCTCCCTATGACCCTGCATGCCTGCTGACTTTAAGCTATGTGCAGGATTTTCAGTGGGGACAGACGATTCCTTCGCAATATCCGCAGAATATTGGCACCATCGGCATCGCGAATTCCGACTTTGACAACGACATGGCCAATGGCACTCTGCCGCAGGTTGCGCAGATTGAACCAGCATCAGACGCAGGCCTGGACGAGCATCCCACAACCTACGACGCCTATCCGACTAACATCCAGGCAGGCGCGAACTACACAGCGGGAATAATCAATCAGTTGATGAGCAGCTCATACTGGAAAGATTCAGCGTTCATCTTGACCTGGGATGAGTTCGGTGGCCTCTACGATCACGTTTCTCCACAGCCGGAGGTAAGCCCGGATGGCATCGCCCCCGTGGACCTTGAGACTACTGACATTTGCTACGGGACGCCGACCGTCGGTACCTGCAATTTTACCTACACGGGTTACCGTGTCCCACTCATTGTTGTGTCGCCATACGCGAACAAGAATTATGTCTCGCATACGGTGGCCGATACTACCGCGATTCTAAAGTTGATTGAAACGCGCTTTAATCTGCCGGCTCTGACCAAGCGGGATGCTGCCCAGATGGACATGACTGAGTTCTTTAATTTCAACGCGCCACCCTGGATGACGCCCCCCACTCCTCCTGCACAAAACACGAGTGGTCCCTGTTACTTGAATAAGTTGCCCTGACCTTGCGCCAGCACAGAGCCTGCGGTTTTGTGCCGGGGTGCACGGGGGACGATCTCAATCCTGGTTGGTTTCCACTTGTTCGGGGGGCAAGACCCTGAGTTCGGGATGATCTCGGTCTCTCCAGAAGGCTCCAAAACACTCTCCCCTCGTCTGCGGTGCCCAGATCGAACCATCCTCAAATATGACTTTCGAAGGAAGCAGGACCCAGGCCAGGAGATTTTGCCCGCCTCCCGGGTATGCCGCCATTTCGATGGTTTGTTCACTCCCGGTCTGGAGTGCTTGACTCGACGACCAGGTGTCAACGAAAGGATGCCGCAGGAATTGGGGGGCGACAAAGTGCTCAAACATCAGCACAAAGCTCTTGATCTTCTTCGCACTTACGTTCTTGACTGTCAGCTTGTATTTGTCGGTGACGTTCCAGAAGTCTCCCGATACGAATTGCAGCGGACAATGCCCAGAGAACGGCTCGTAAATGGTAAAGGACGCCATCATGCCTGCTTCCATGTGATCGGCTACTTGGCAGTGAAAGAGCCACGTTCCCGGATTGTCAGCTAGCATGTCAACCGCAACTGTGCTGGCAGGCAGCAGTTCGATTACGTCGACATTCCGCCTGCCGTCGGTCACGGTCTTACCGTGCCAGTGTGGCGTATGAATGTCTTTTTCATTGCCCATCCCCATTAGATACCAACGAATTTTCGCGCCTTTTTTGGCGATTAAGCCTGGCAAATTCCCAAAGACGTAACCGTTGATGGCGTGAAATTGACCTTCGTTCCTACCTCCGAGCTCATCAAAGATCATGAACGATCCGACGAACTCTTCATCTACATCTTTGGGAGACCCGTCATCTCGCGCCTTTCCCTTGGCGGTAATAATGATCGGCCCCAGAAGTCCGGCATTGGTTTCCCTGGGCTCATCCAAGTGGGGGTGGTACCACCATACGACTGAACTGAGCTGCCCCGGGCCTGGACCACTCCCTTCGTCTGCAAACCAGTGGTAGGTGAACTGATCGCCTGGGGCTACTCGTGCCCCAGCGCCCCAAGGGAGATAGAAAGCACCTTCGCTGGCCTTGTCATAGCGCAGGCCGTGGGGATGAATACTATGGGGCGTGTGACTGCGGTTGAGGAAATCGACCTCAATGGCGTCTCCGACCTCGGCGCGAATGATGGGGCCCAATATTCCCAGCCACTCGGGCTGCGGCTTGCGAACAGAAAATGTGGCATCCGTATATTCAACGTATCGGGTCTTTGGCCATTTGGTGTGTTGACCCCAGGGCGACGGAAGCGGTCGCCCCGACAGTAAATCGCGGCCACTGGGGGCGTAGTCCCAAGTTACGTCTTCGGCGGCAATGTAATAGTGTCGAGTGGCAGCGAAACCAGGCAAAACAGTCAGACAACTCCACCCCACGACAAGCCAGAAGCGAATCCGGGCCATAGCCAATCATACAGAGGGCAGGTCGCAGCTGTCGCCTCAGCCGTTGACCAGGTCGATTTGGCCAGCATCGAAATCGAGCTTTGCATGTCAGTTTTAGGGTATTTCCCGTGTCGGTCTAGGGCTTCGCGGGGATTCACCTCTGCCCAATGAAAGGCCTAGCCTCGTTTGAAGTTGAAGTCCGGGGTCACAAGCACAGCCAGAAATGGCAACGACGTCCCGCCTACGAAAGGATTGGGCTACGAACGAAGATGTGGCGCCCGCGCTTCAGAACTTCACGATCGGAGGAAACAAGAAAATGAAGAGCATATTTCTCTTGGCAGCGGTGGTGTTGTGTTGTGCTTCGTCGGCTCTTGCTCAGAACGCAGCGCAACGATCGCAAGATCAAAGCCCCGGTGGACCCACCAGCGGAACTGTGCAAGGGTGCCTGAGGGGATCACAAGGCGGCTACATGCTGACCGAGGAGAGCACAGGCACCATGATTAAACTAATTGGCGGTGACGACAAGTTGCAGGCTCATGTAGGGCACGAAGTGCTGATCACTGGGCAGTTAGTGAATGGTGGGTCGGGCTCGTCTGGCTCTGAAGAGCAGCAGGGCAACCGATCAGCGGATTCGGACACCTCTAGAGGCGCGCAAGCCATTCAGGTGTCAGATGTCAGCATGCTTTCAAAACACTGCAGCACGGCAGACAAATAGTCCCCGGGGAATGATTTAGTCCCCGGATCTGCGTGCACGCGCGGCTCGTGTTGCCGTCACGGGCCGCGTCGGCGCGATACTTACACACCCGGTTGAGCAACCCGCGGCGTGCTCTCACCGTCTTAAACAAGACGAATCTCTCGGGTACTGAAAATACTCCAGAATGAGCTCGCTCGTGGGGCAACCGTGACGCCACAAACAACCCTAGAAAACGGATGGCGCCAGCGCGTTGTGGCTCTCCGTAACGTGCCACCTGTCCTCAGGATTGTGTGGCAGTCAGGGCCCACCGTAGTTGTGTGCGGTCTGCTACTTCGGCTGCTTACCTCTTTGCTGCCCCTCGCGCTTCTGTGGATCACCAAGCTGATCATCGACCGCATCGTTGGTGTCGTCACCGCGCATCAGGCCATCCCGCACGGGCTGTGGTGGCTGGTGGCGGCGGAGTTTGGGGTCGCGGTTGCCGGCAGCGTGCTGGCGAGATGCACTGATTTTCTGGACGTTCTTCTCGCCGACAAGTACACCCGGCATGTCAGCATCCGGGTCATGAAACACGCGGCGGAACTTGATGTGATCGCCTACGAGGATCCTGTCTTCTACGATCGCCTGGAAAGAGCCCGGGTGCAGGCCACGGACCGTCTGGGGATGATCCAGGCGATCGGGCGCCTGGTGCAGCAGATTGTTACCGCGATTCTGATGTCGGTCTCGATCATGATGTATTCGCCGTGGCTGATGCTGCTGTTGATCGCCGGCATCTTGCCTGCCTTTCTCGGCGAAAGCCATTTCGCCTTCTTGGGCTATGCCAAGAACTTCCGTCAGACTCCCATCCGTCGCCAGCTTGACTATTTGCGCTTGCTGGGCGGCAGCAAGGAAGCCGCCAAAGAATTGAAGCTATTTGGGCTGAGTCGTTTTCTGACCGACCGATTTACAGCCCTTTCAAACGAGATATACTCACAGGACGTTTCGCTAGCTCGGCGGCGGTTTCTCGCGGGCTCATTCTTGTCCGTAATCGGCACCCTGGGGTATTACTCTGCTTATGCATACGTCATCTGGCGTGCTCTCTTAGGGGCTCTCAGCATCGGCACTTTGACGTTTCTTGCCGGCGCCATTCAGCAAGCCAGCCAAAATATCCAGCAAGTATTTTCCACGTTGGCAGGAATTGCCGATCAGGCATTGTTCGCCACTGACTTGCTCGCGTTCTTTGCGATGAAACCCACCATCCGCTCCAAGCCGCGCGCATTGTCCGCTCCGCGGCCCATCGTGCAAGGCTTCCAATTTTGCAATGTGTCGTTCGCTTACCCCGGGACTTCTAATCTCGTGCTAGACGGTTTGAACTTCTCCCTTCGTCCCCGCGAACGGGTCGCGCTGATTGGAGAAAATGGACAGGGAAAAACTACGATCGTAAAATTGATCACTCGCCTCTACGACCCAACCGAGGGGCAAATCCTTCTCGACGGTATCGATCTTCGTGAATACGATCTGGAGGACCTCTACCGCGAAATCGGCGTGATCTTTCAGGACTACATGCGGTATGAGATGACTGCCCGCGAGAACATCGCAGTTGGGTGCATTGAGGAAATCGGTAATCTCGGCCGGCTGCGGGATGCTGCCCACAAAAGCCTGGCGCACCAAGTGGTCGAGAAGTTGCCACGCTACTACGACCAGATGCTTGGGCGTCGCTTCGAGGATGGTATTGACCTATCGGGAGGCGAATGGCAGAAGGTAGCTTTGGCCCGAGCCTACCTGCGGGAAGCGCAACTTCTGATTTTGGACGAGCCGACCGCGGCACTGGATGCTCGCAGCGAATACGAAGTGTTCCGCCGATTTGCCGAGTTGACTGCCGGCAAGATGGCCCTGTTTGTTTCACACCGGTTCTCTACGGTTCGGATGGCCAACCGCATCGTAGTGCTGGAAAACGGGAGAATTGCCGAGGAAGGAAGTCACGAGCGACTGACAGCCCTGGGCGGGCGTTATGCCGAAATGTTCGAACTGCAGGCCGCTAGTTATCGCTGAAACCATGGGCACGTCGATACACACTCAATCGGAGCTCGTAAGTCAGGGACCTGGGCGCCCCCCGGAAGCAGCCGCGCCAAACAAACTGGCACCCCACGCAGAAAGGCTGGCACAGACGCTGGACTGGCTCCCCAACGTGCGTTCTTCCAAAGTCCTCGCTGATCGCTGGCGACTGCTGGAGCACCAACTCAACCCTATTCTGCATCTCCTCCATTCGCCCGTCGGTGACAACCCGGTAGTGAAAGATCTCTGTTGGCTGCACGACAACGTCAATCTTCTGTCATCGGTGTTGCAACAAACCGGCGACGACCTCCGTTCCTCGGGTTGCATGCCGCATGTTCGGACCCCAAGCCAAGCTGTCATCCCTAGGGTTCTGGCAGTCTCCGAGGGGTTCTTGATCGCTGCCGAGTACCAGGTCAATGAGTCCCGCTTCGCCGAGTATGTCACCGCATTTCAGCGGCACGCTTCTCTCAACATGTCTGAGTTATGGGGAATGATCCCGGTCATAAAGCTGCTATTGTTGGAGCAGATCGCCGCCTGCGGCGCGAAGGGTCTCGAAGGTGCTAGTGGTCCGCAGCGAATCAGCATCTGCGTACGCAGCCTCCAGGAGATGGCTCAGACCCCATGGAAGGAAGTGATTGCGCCGCTCATACCGTTTGAGGGCATTCTGCGGGAGGATCCGGCAGGCGCATATTCCTTGATGGATTTTGAGAGCCGGGATTTCTATCGCGGTGAGCTGGTAAACATCGCCGAGCATTCCGATCTCTGCGAACGAGAAGTTGCCCTGGCCGCGCTAGAGCTGGCACGAGAAGCAGAGCGCAATGAGTACGCCGACGCTCGTGTGCGCAGCCGGTGTTCACATATCGGCTACTACTTGATTGGTGCGGGCCGACGTGCGCTCCGTGACAAGGTCGGATTCCAACCTCCGTTGGGACAGCGATTGCGGTCTTTCTTGAGGCAGCATCCTGACGAGTTTTATTTGCTTACCCTTGAAGTGCTGACGCTAGCGCTCATGGCATCTGCGGTCCTGCTATTGACGGCGCCCAGCACTTCTCCAGGTTTCATCTTGTTCATGATGCTGGTGCTGTTGCTGCCATGTTCTCAGGGCGCTGTGCAACTGACGAATTACTTCGTCACCTCTTTGTTGCGGCCACGCATTCTTCCCAAGCTGGACTTCTCGGAGGGAGTTCCGGCCAACTGCATCACGATGGTTGCTGTTCCTTCTCTCTTGCTGAGCGAAGAACAAGTCTTCAAGTTGGTTGATGATCTGGAAGTGCGTTTTCTTGGCAACCGCGATCGCAAGTTACATTTTGCCCTCCTTACCGATTTGGCAGACTCGCCGGCGCCCCCCCGCAAAGACGACCCCTTGGTGGATCTCTGCGCGCAGTTGATCCAACAACTGAATCAGAAATACGCGGGAGAGGGAACTGGATCGTTCTTCCTGTTTCATCGTCACCGGATCTACAACCCTCGCGAGCGTATGTGGATGGGATGGGAGCGGAAGCGCGGAAAGCTGATGGAGTTCAACGACTTGTTGCGCGGCCAGCGCGACAGCTTTCCGGTCAAAATCGGAGATCTTTCGCTTCTGCCACAAGTTCGCTTTGTGATTACGCTCGATGCCGACACCAAGCTGCCGCGGGGTTCGGCCCATCGAATGATTGGAACACTGGCTCATCCTTTGAACCAAGCAATTATCGATCGTGAGAGGAACATTGTCGTCGCTGGCTACGGCATTGTGCAGCCGCGTGTTGGCGTGAGCGTACAGAGCTCGGCTCGTTCGCGGCTCGCCAGAATCTATTCTGGACAAACAGGGTTCGACATCTACACGTGCGCGGTCTCCGACGTCTATCAGGACCTCTATGAAGAAGGTAGCTACGCGGGAAAAGGAATCTACGAAGTCGACGTCCTGCGTCAGGTGTTGGACGGGCGGTTTCCTCACAACGCGCTCCTTAGTCACGACCTGATCGAAGGAGCCTACGCAGGCGCTGGCTTGGCGAGCGACATTCAGGTCATCGAAGACTACCCCTCGCATTACAGCGCTCACAACCGTCGCAAACACCGCTGGCTTCGGGGCGACTGGCAGATTGTGGAATGGTTATGCCCGACCGTACCGGGCCAATCCGGTCAGCGGGTTCCCAATCCCATCTCGACCATCTCCAAGTGGAAGATTCTCGATAATCTGCGGCGCAGTCTGGTAGAACCCGCAACATTCGTCCTGCTCGTGCTCGGCTGGCTCATTATGCCAGGATCCCCGTGGGTCTGGACTTTGGTGACCCTGGCCATTCTGTTTGTTCCCGCGTGGTGCCGGTTCCTGTTTGAGGTAGCCCGGGCGGCCATGAACCGAAGCCCTGCGATCGGACGTGAGGCAGCAGCGCGCTTGTTCGCAGCCAACGTCAGCGTTTTCCTAGCCTTGACTTTCCTTGCCCATCAGGCACTGCTCTCCCTTGACGCTGCGATTCGAGCAACCATACGCCGTATCGTAACCCGTCGGCATTTGCTCGAGTGGGAGACTGCTGCTCAAGCTGAACTTGGCGCAACCAATCGTACGCCGATCGAAATCTACCTGGATTGGACACCGCTCGTCGCAGCGGCGCTCGGCGTTATGCTCGGGGTTGAGCGACCTCGCTCTCTTCCGGCAGCGCTTCCCGTCCTTCTGCTCTGGGGCTGCAGCAAGCTTGTGTCAGTATGGTTAAACCTTCCGCCCTGCTTGCCGCACCGCGATCTTAGCCAACCAGACCGCACGTTTGCTCGTGCCGCAGCTCTCCGAGCTTGGAGGTATTTTGCGCAGTTCAGCACCGAGGAGTACCAGTGGCTGATCCCCGACAACGTGCAGGAAGAGCCGTACCGTGTCGCGTCCCGGACGTCACCCACGAATCTCGGTCTGCTGCTTAACGTCCGGCAAGCGGCCAATCGATTGGGTTATCTGACAGTTCCTGAATTTGCCGATCTCACGGCCCGCACTCTGGCCAGCCTGAAACGTCTGCAACGATATCGCGGACATCTGCTGAACTGGTACGATACGCATACGCTTGAACCGCTGACCCCGCGGTTTGTCTCAAGTGTCGATAGCGGCAACCTGGTTGCGTCCTTGTGGACGCTTGAGCAAGGATGCTTGGATCAGCTTGAGCAACCACTACTGGACCGCTCTCTGGCCGACGGCCTTCTCGATTGTGCTCGTGCCCTGAGTGAGCAAGGTGCATTTCCGCGCCACCTGCTTTCCGCGCTGCAAAGAGGTCTGACGGGAGGTCATTGGTTACAGTATGCCTTGCGTCTTCCGGACTCGACTTTTGATAACTTGCGGCGCTCGCGCCGTGCCAGGCGCAACGTCGAAGCCCGATGGTTTATCGACCAGGCAGTGATGCGGTTGAACGAGATCAACAAAGCGGTGCGTGTGCACACCCCATGGCTGCTTCCAGAGTTTGGCGCGTTGCGCACCGACCCTGTGGTCAGCAATCTGTCGGAGGCCGACAGTATCGCACTGAATCGACTGCCGGACCATATCACCCGGCTCGAAGCTCACTTGCGGTCCGAAACTGAAAACGCTGAAGAACCCAGTAATTTGCTATCGCAGCGGCTGCTGGCGCTTCTTCCGAACGCCCGGCGCGACACCGTTCTCCTGATACAGCAGTTGCGGCAGATCGCTTCCGACGCGCATGAATTCGCCAACCAAATGGACTTCAGCTTTCTCGTGCATGAGAGGCGCAAGTTGTTGGCCGTGGGTTTCGAACTCGAGGGGAATGAAGCGACCTCCGCTTGTTACGACTTACTCGCGTCGGAGGCGCGCATCGCCGCGTTTGTGGCGATTGCGAAAGGCGACGTATCGCAGGACCTGTGGTTTCTCCTTAGCCGGCTTCACACCGTGCAGCAGGGGCGCCCGATCCTCCTGTCATGGAGCGGCACGATGTTCGAGTACCTGATGCCATCCATTTGGATGCGTACCCAGCCTGACACCCTTTTGTCGCGGTCGCAGTTGGCAGCCGTACGTGTTCAATGTGCCTATGGTCGCGCCAAGGGTGTGCCGTGGGGAATTTCCGAATCATCCCATGCCAGCACAGACAAAGATGGCAACTACCAGTACTTTGCCTTCGGAATTCCGGCGCTGGCGCTGGCCAGGCCAGAAACCAGCGGGCCTGTGATCTCGCCCTACTCGACGTTTCTGGCATTGCACGCCGACGCTCCATGCGCCTTGCAGAACCTGCGAAAAATGGCCCGGCTCGGATGGCTCGGGCGATTCGGATTCTATGAAGCGGCGGACTTCAGTCCGGATTGCCGGTCCTGGCGCCGGGACTGTGAAGTCGTGCGTTGCTGGATGGCACATCACCAAGGTATGAGCCTGCTCTCTGTCGCTAACTTGCTTTGTGACGGGGTCATGCAGCGTTGGTTCCACCAGGATCCGCGCGTGCAGGCTACGGAACTGTTGCTGGAGGAAAAGCCGGTGGCGTATGTTCGCCCGCCACTGGAGAAATATGGGACCACTGCCGCCTGAAGGCCATCTTGCCGCACGGCGAATTCCGATGACCGTCAAACGTCTAGCCCGAACGGCAAGGAAGCGTGTTCTTCTCGTCGTTGGGCTGGCGCTTTGTCAATCTTTGGTACAAGCTCAGGCTGCCCCGACTCAAGAGATGATAGTTGTTGATGCAAACGCGCCCGCGACCCCGTTCCCCCACTTCTGGGAACAAATGTTTGGTTCAGGGCGCGCGATACTTGCACTGCGTGAAAGTTATCGCCGTGACTTAAGAGAAGCGGTGGACATCACCGGCTTCCGCTATGTGCGTTTCCACGCCATCTTTCACGATGAGGTGGGCATCTATGACGAAGACAGCCAAGGGCAGCCAATCTACAATTTTTCCTATGTTGATCAGATTTATGACGGTTTGCTGGCGGAGGGCGTGCGCCCATTCGTTGAGCTCAGCTTCATGCCGAACAAACTCGCAACCAGCAGCGTCCTACACAGCTTCTGGTACAAACCAAACATTTCTCCGCCGAAGGATTGGAGCAAGTGGGACGGCCTTATTACAGCGTTTGTGTCTCATCTGGTCGCTCGCTACGGAATCGATGAAGTGAGCGGATGGTATTTTGAAGTGTGGAATGAGCCCAATCTCGATTTCTGGGCCGGGGAGCCGAAACAGGCGAGCTACTGGGAGCTTTACGACCACACAGCAAGAGCCCTCAAGGCCGTTAGTCCTCGCCTCCGCGCGGGAGGGCCTGCAACTGCTCAGGCGGCGTGGGTTGGTGACTTCATTCAGCATTGTGTTGGCAGCCACGTTCCTGTGGATTTTGTTTCAACTCACATCTATGGCGACGATCCGCCGCTAGGCGTATTCGGAACCAACGCAGCCATCCCCCGCGATCAAATGGTGTGTCGAGCGGCAAGAAAAGTCCGGTCGGAAATTCAGTCCTCAGCACGGCCACAGCTTCCGCTTATTTTGAGCGAATTCAATGCGACCTACCGCAACGATCCTAATATCACAGATTCGGTGTTCATGGGGCCCTGGCTGGCTGAGACCATCGAACAATGTGACGGATTGACCGAGATGATGTCCTACTGGACTTTTTCCGACGTCTTTGAGGAGCAAGGCGTAGTGAAAACCCCGTTTTATGGTGGCTATGGCCTGATTGCTGAAGATGGAATTCCGAAGCCGGCGTTTAATGCCTTCCGGTTGCTGCATAAACTCGGGTCCAAGCGCATCGCGATCGACGCGAACTCGGTCATCGTCACGCGCACCGATGACCGAAAGCTAGTACTCGCTCTTTGGAACTACAGTTCCCCCGGGGAACAGGGCTCCCCAAAGTCCATTTCTCTCAAGTTCGAGAGCACTCGCGCTGAAACAGCGCGAATTTGGGAGCTCGGCCCCGATCATGGAAATGTGCAACCAGCTTACAAGAACATGGGGGCACCAACCTATCTAACCTCCGCACAAATCCGGGAGCTGCAAGCGGCGGCGGAACTTCCGCCGCCGGCGATCTCCTCTCTGCTAGACGGCAAGTTGACTCTGACTTTGGCGCCGCACAGCCTTGCCGTTATCGAAGTCGAATAGACATGCGTGGGCTCACTTCTTGGGTGCATTGGGTGCGGAGGTTTCGTGGGTTGTAAATCCCGCACGTTCCATGCCGCGCCGCGCTTCGAGATTCTTCATGAATGTTTCCCACACAAATCCGGT
>Ga0187784_10003858_pt1 | contig 12134 bp, 14 predicted proteins | sample 1015_SJ02_MP15_2_FD_132964 | JGI IMG/M metagenome (GOLD analysis project Ga0187784, IMG submission 132964) | Tropical peat soil microbial communities from peatlands in Department of Meta, Colombia - 1015_SJ02_MP15_20_MG | ecosystem: Environmental > Terrestrial > Soil > Wetlands > Peat | place... | reverse complement strand
TTCTCTCTCATGAACGTCTGCCCCAATATACAATACCTCGTTAACGTTCACATCTACTTGGTTCATGTCCTCTGATTTCTTGAGCCGCATTTTCAAAGATAGTCATAGTAATCACTGAAAACGTTCGACGACGGACGGCTGATTGTCGCTAAAATCCGTTCTTTTGGGCTACTGACGTGTTTACGTAAGTATTGCGCGATTTGGCGAGATATTTCCCGGTTTTGTCAAGCGTTTTCTGGCCAAAGCTCGATTTGCGCGCAAAAGTCAGGGAGATCAAGCGCGCATTGTCAATACAAGAAATTGCGTGTGACCGTTTTTTCGCGTTTTTTCACGCACAAATGCCAGCCCATTTCACGCCATTCCCGCCGACTACAGGCTGATTCCAGGAGTTCCCTGAAATGACATGGGAAAAGACGGGAAATTCCGTAGGAAAATCGCTAGGAAATTCTCATTGCGCGCAGGAAATTTCTAGGACAATTACATTGGGAAATTGCGCTTTTTGTAAAATGACAGGGAAAGGCGCGGTAAGCAGGGGAATACGTGAGAAAACCCAGAATTGGGCGGAAATTCCGGGGAAAAACCGGGAAAGCAGTCTGCAAATCAATTTTACTCGGTTGCGATTCCGTTAGTTTGTCTACTGATGATGGATGAACTGTGGATTTGATTATTCTGGTTGGGACTAGTAGCGTGATCTCTTTCTGATTCTAGCTTGAAATTGAAGGCCTAACGTGTAGGGCTAAAGAATCGACCGTTCAATCCAGCCTAACGCCACAGCTTCCGCAATAGGCGTCCCTGACAGGGTTCTCTCCACCGCATGATCTACACATTTTGAGCTTATGGGTGACGGAGTTCGAACCTTGAGTTGGCCGTAGAAGCATCATATCATTTCTGTCATGAACCTCGTCCGCGATGAGTTCCGCAGGATACTTTAGCAATGTAGCCATCACTCCCAACGAGGCTATTATTCCTCCGGCTACGAATCCTATCACTACCACGATAATGATCTGTCAGGGTCATGCTAGCGCCTAGTGACTGCGTACTCAGTTGGTAGCAAAACAAAGAGACAAACTTCAATAGCACACTGACCAATAGCGTCCGATGACTAAGCTGAGTCATGCAGTAACTCACGCGATCCGCACGGTCATTTACTTTCTTTCCAAACGCCTCTTTACGGCAACGAACAAATTACCTAGGAGCACTATGGAGGAAACTCTCAGGAAGATTTCTGCCCACACTGGTGACTTTGCCAGAGTGTTTGTGGATGTGAAGTCTCTCATCTGAAAGAACACTGTAACGACATCGCTCACAATAGGCCAGAAATGTTGGTATAACGCTCGGACCACGCTTCCAAGATTCGTTACATTCCAAAGTGGTAACGGATTGCTGCTAACGTCGACGTAGAGTGTGATAGCCACGATGATGGCAACCGACCACAGAACTGGTCGTTTGATTGATTCGCCGAAAAGCGAAATCTTGTCGTACAGCCAACTTGCTACGAACTCGAATGAGAACCCAGAACGCTTCCTAGCCATGCGCATCTCGTGTACGAAAAGCTCCGCAGCTTCATTGAACAGTCTATTGTTCTCCAATGACTGCCTCAAATTCTTGTATTCGTAAATGACTGTCTCCTCCATCAAATAAGAGGCGAGAATTGCCACTCCCCGTTCAAGCTGATCTGTTGTCTTCGAAGAGATCGGCTCGCCTTTTGAAAAACGCAGCAGCACTTCATCTAGGATTTCTTCGCCTACGACGCCAGACTTAGGAGGTACAATCAATGTCTCGGCGACATCAGTCTTGAGAAAGGAAAGCGATTCGAATGGTATAGCGAGAAAAGCTACCTGACGCGATTTTTCAAAACGGGTGAAATGAAATATCAGCGAGGCCGATTGTGTTTCTTCCACAACGGGAGCCTTGAAGGATGCTACATCTCTGAACGTTGTCTGGACGAATTCTGCTAGCTGGAATTTTGTTTGATTGAAGTGAGCCTGCCAGTCGAAACTCGCTCCGAAAAAGCTTGACCGGCCTTCGAACTGGGCATCATTAAAGGAAACAAAGCCCCCGAAATGCGCATTATCGAAATTAGCCTCCTCGCGAAAATCGACGTGATCGAAATGAGCGGCGCCGTGAAACTCCGTTTGTGCAAAGGTGGCATACTTCGCGAATAGTGTTGAAACACCATTGTATTGCGCGAAGACCGCGTCACGCCGGAAATCGACACTTAAGAAAGCTGCTTGTCCGGAGAATATACAAGCCTGAAATCCAGCATTCCCTATGAATGTCACATTGTCGAAGGTCGAGTCAGCTGAGAAAGTGCATCGATTAAACTGCGCTAGAGAGGTAAACTGAACTCTCTCGAAGACAAGTTTTGCGAATCGAGCCTCATCAAACGTAGTAACAACACTGGGCGTTCCAAACGTTCCGAACGTCGTGTCCTTGACACTAAATGTACTCGCGAATTTGGCCTCGTTAAACGTTGCGCCTTGCTTAAAGTTCACGTGGTCGAATGACATATCGCCTTCGAATATGGCTCGCGCAAAGTTACCGTACGTTTCAAAAGTTCGGCTGGAAATTTGAAAGCCCGGTGGAAAAACGAATTCGGTGAAATTTGTATCTCCTCTGTTCTCGACCTGTTGCATCACGTATGAGAAGAAAGCATTGGCTTCTGGCAGTCTCTTGTTTGCAAGGTGACATAGGCATAGGCCGTCGCGGAGTTCCGACCGCGTGCATCCGGGATTAGTGCACGACATGAAATTCACGACGTCTTGGACGGCTGCTTAACGAAAGCCTGCTTGCATGGTGCAAAACTCCAGGAACGCAAATTCGCACTGCTGCTGTGACTCTGTGAGTCTAATTCAGTTCTTAATGTGTAACTCTTCAACGATAATGCCTACAGATTCACTCATCTCGCTACGCTTAATATGATAACTATGATTGTCGGTATGAGTTCGTTGTCCCCAAATGCTCCACGTCTTGAGGAACGATTGAGAGCTCTCGATGATGCTTTCCTCTTCTCGCTCGGTGCTACGACTTTCGTATTTGCGATCTTGCAAACAGTAGTCGTCGGTACCAGTGCTCTTTTTGTCTTTACCCCGCTTTTGGTCTCTGGTCTTCTATACCCATTTTACGTTGGTTTCATTCGCGGAGCAATTCTATACGATGACACACCACGAGAAAGGGCACGAGGATGGCTATGTTTTGCGGTAGGTGTCTTCTATTACTTTGGTCTAGCGCCCGTCGTTCTAGGTCGCGACTTCTTTCCTCAATTAAGGGGAATCGATTTGCTTACTGCTCTTATTGCTACGGTGGCTGGCGCGTTCTTTGCGCGTATCCTGGTGAGATGGTACTTTTCAATGACTCAATTTCACGCGTCAGTGTCAGATCTGCTTCTGTTAGGCGCCTCAGCAGGTTGCACTACAATGCTTTGCTATTTCACATTCCTGCTTGAAAGTTATCTCTACTACGAAGCTGTCAAGCCACACGCCTGGCTAACTTCGCCCCTCGACGTAGGCGGTTTGGTTTTGCTGATGTGGTTTCTACCCGGATTCGTCATGTTGGAACGAGTAATTCATCGAGTTACGGACAGTAATTGGGCACTAAGAGAATTGCCGGGTGAAAGCATGAGCCACGCTGCCGAGGAGCATGTTCCCTGGTTTGGTGTCCTTCTGGTTTACCTCTTCTCTGGTTGTGCGAGATGCGTCCTCATGGGAGCGAGATCGGACAAGATAGCATTTGCGGCATACGTTGTCTCATTCGCCTTAACACTACCAAGCCTGTTGAATGGCTCGACCGGTTCGATAGTCGGGCTAGTTTCTCTAGGATTGGGCGTGTTTGCATGTTGGAGATTCCTTACTTGCAGTATCGAGCTACGTTGAACTTGGAACAAGTTACCCTCCAAGGATTAAGAAGTCAGGTTCTGAGGTGCCTTGCAGAGCTAAATTGAATGGCGTCAAGCACCGGATTGGTCGACATAGGGTTTTGACGGCCGCTGTTTCATCGATCAGTGAAGGCCCACTTTTTCGTCTACCGTTACCTTTTCGTTACGGGGTCACGGCGGAGCGATGTGAAACATGTGGCAAATCGATATTGAAGGTAAACGAAACATCCAAGGAACTTCTGAATGCAATGGCTCTTTCCGTACGCGAAATGAAAAGTCAGCACCTCTGGGGTTACATTGATTTATGGAATGATGCTGTTCGACAGTTGAGGAATAGCGACGTAGTTGCGGCTCTCATCGCCTGCGACACGGTAACCTTCTGATCAGACATCGAGAGCCTTCGCAGCCTCTGATTGTTCACCGCTTTTGGTCGTATAGTGTCCTGAGCTGTCTTCCGTCCGCTTCGAAGAGCAGATTCCAATCCTCAAGCCCTGAGTTGATTCTAGCTTGGTTGAGGCTGACTCGTTTCGCGTCGTCTCCGAGCAAGTATTGTAAGCGGTTAGCTGTGCTCGCGTCCACTGGTGGTATGATGTGAATGTAATAGTGGGATCCTTTCCCTGTCCGGGTTGCCCTAATCCAAAATGCCCTAACATGATGCTTCGACAAGATTGCGATTGACTGTCGCACGTATTCCTGTTCAAGGGGCTTATCGACGTGGCAGTCCTTGTCAATCTTCAATACCGAGATCTTATCCACGTTGACTCCTCCGTCTGCCTCGCTTCGATCTCTTGCTTCGCGTCTTCCGTCTAACGCGGATCGATCTCTTGCGTGCTGTCTTCCGTCTCGTGCGACTTGATGTCTTACGTCTACGTCTGTTCGTCGTCTTGCGTTTTGGTCCTCTGCGTCTCTTTCTGCTTAACGTGAAGCTTTGTGAGGGTAACCGCTTCGCAATATGGTGCTTCCCATGGTAGACGATGACTCGAAACTCTGCCTCAATCTCTTTGCTAGATGATAATGCCGATTCTTCCCGTTCAAATCCAACCCGGATATGGGCTCGACCGATTCGGACTCCTAGCTCATTGTAGACCTGCCTCTGAAAGAGAGGAATCAAGAAATCTGCAAGACGCTTTCTATTTGTGCGAATCTTGCCGCGCAGATAGGCTTTGAAATGGCCCTCAAAGCTCTTCGCTTCCCCATCTCCCTTCTCGTATACGCTACCAGTAGACAAGGTGACTTTGTATTGCCTTACCGTTGAAGCCACGACTGTTCACCGGTACTCCCTAACATTCTTCTCAGTGAGGTCTAGAGCCTGGTCAATCTTGTATCCGGACTTCAGATAGCAAATCAACAAGCTTAGCCGGACGTCAATGAAACCCAGCACAGCAGCTATACGACATAGATCACCTACTGCACGCGCATAGACCGCTTGGAAGCTGAGGTTCTCGGCTCGAAACTTCTTCGCGATTTCACAAATGTCGCTGTAGTCCCTTCGCGAAAGGACTAGATTGGGATCGACATCGTATTTTCGATATTCGTAGAACCGCTTTCCCTCAAGGATCTCGTCGAGCTCCTCCGGCATAAGGGAGAATCGTGCAGGGATGCATCGCTGTGCTAGAGCCTCGTACTTTTCGCTTCGCATCTTGTCGAGGTTCTTCATTGTGGCTATGATGCAGGGGAAACGGGTTTTGACTTCGATCTCTCCGTCCTTAACGCGATAGTAGAGGTCACCGTCCTCTTGGATGTACGGTCGGGTCCTCTGTCCCACTTTGCGTTTGTACAAGCCTGATTCTAAGACACCGAGTAGAACATCGATTGAACCAGTATCGCCACGTTCCCCGGTCCTAAACTCGTCTAAGAGGAGGGGTTTCCTTCTTGTCTGCCAGACTAGGCCGGGGATTAGGTCTCCTGTTGTTTGGTCTATGGTGCCTATCATGGCCGCGTACGTGACGTAGGAGTACGGCGTGACAGTATGTTTGGCTGCGATTTCTTCGAGCATAGTGGATTTCAGCGATCCTGGTCCGCTCTGTAGGATGAGGTTGAGTTGAGCTCGCAGGGTTATGTCGCGGTACTGCTGCCGAAGGGTGAGGGCATCTATGCCTGCTGTCGCGCAGCAAATGTTGATGAGATCATTTATCGTGTCGCATACGTTCGATTTGTGATGTTCATGGTTGCGCTGTACATCCCCCCGGGGGTGTGTACGTCGCAAAACTGTACGCCGCAAAACTATTCACCTCAAAAAAAGTGGTGGCCCGTAGTCTACTTGACTACAGGTTCGATTCTGCGTCTTCCGTTCTGGTCGAAACTGATGTCGATTTTGCGTCCGATCCATTGTTCTGGGTCGGTTCCGAACGCATGCACGAGTTTTGCTAGGGTACTTTGATCTGAGGCCTCTTCGGGGTAGTTTACGAATAGGGAACGCTTCTCCCCTTTGCCCTTCAGGGTTAGGATTTTTGTTCGGCCGTATTTGGTCTGTCCGTCTTTCTGCGCGGTGATCGCGTAGCGATCATTTCCGTCTCCTGGGGTCACTGGCGGGTCATATTTGATGAATTTCGTTTGAATTGGTTGCATGACTATTGCTCACCTCTGGTTTGGAGTGTTTTCCCGGGTTTGAAGCCGAGAACGTGAGTCCGTACTGGTTTCATGGACTGGATTCCGATCACCTCGGGCCGAATTAGTCCACGCGAACTGCTCTTCGCCCAGAAAATCCAGCCCTTCGAAGACTTTGCGCCTTGAATCCGTCCATCATACAGAAGCTCAAGACAATGCTTCAGAGCAGTCTGCCAATTGCCAATGTGGCACTCCCTTCGAATCTTCTCTACGTCTACGGCGGTCTCCTCAGTTTTCGATAAGAGTCGAAGAATTCTCCGCTCATAGTTTGACCGATTCGATTTGTTCATGTCTGAAAGAGAGTCTTTAAGAGTGAATTTAGCTTAAGTCTAATTGTGAGGCCCTGGGGTTAGACTTTGTCTAAGAGCAATAGACTGAGTACAACGGAGAACTCTGCGAGTTTTCATGGCAACGCGGTTGAGGCCATCAGAGAAGCCCTCTCGACCGGTCCACAGACTCCTGAGGACCTAAAGGAGGAGGTTGTGACGAAGCGTGGAATCGCGAGGGCTACCTATCATCACAATCTTCGACAGATGATCAATCGAGGGGAAGTTGCCGAAGCCAAGTATAGTTCCAAAGGCGAACGAGTGTCAGATGCGATTGTGGAAGAGCTGCTGAATCGGACGGCGGAAACTGATGCGCAACGCATTGAGTTATCAAAAGACTTGGAGTTTCTTTCTCGGAAATCTGGCATCGCGTTGAAAGGGAATTTCCTCTCAAGAATCGAAGAGTGTCTGCTAAGCGAGATATTCGATGTGCGTAAATTCAGTCTCTTGGCCTTGAACACAACCCTTTGGAATCTACACGACGACTACTACGAGGAAGACAGAACGGCTAGGCAGAGGATCAGAGAAAGATTCTACGAATCAATCGCAAATCTCGCCAAGCGCGACCGAGATCTTGGTGTCAGAGCAGATGCCATCAGGACACTCGCGGAACTAGGAGAATTCAGGGCGGTCGAAGTTATACTAGAGATTATCAAGAACGAATCAGAGGAGAACTATCAGGTTCTGAAGAACTCGATTGAGCAAGCAATCGTGTGGCAGTACATGGAAAATAGGCGACCGAGGAATTATCTTACACGTGAAAATCACCACAAAATCCTAATCGCGTTAAGCGACCTCGCGTCCAAAGGGAACCAACGCGCATCAGAGCTTGCGACCGAAATACGCAGAGGAGTGTGAATCTATGAATCCGCTTCATCTTTCGGGTTGGGCCGTTAAAATACGGGTTCAGAATCTCCAATCCCGATCTGAATTAGAGATCATTGACGGGCGAGAGGATGATAAGAGTCCATCATGGATGTGGTTTAAGCCGCGTCGGTTCCCGTATAGCAGCGTTGTGATTGATGGTCACAGTGGCTACGTTTCGTTGCAGGCTTTGCATTGGCTTTCAAGAAACAAAGTACCTGTCTTCGTGATGAATTATGACGGATCAGTGATTTCGAGTATTCTTCCGCCTATGCCGATTAAGGCGGATTTGCGTGCCGCGCAATTTCAAGCAGCGAATGATCCAAAGAAGAAATTCACTATTGCTCATGCCTTAGTGAAGGCGAAGATCAGCAGAAGCTTACAGCTGCTTGATTGGTTAGGGCAACGGTACGATATCGACCGCGAGGTTCGCATTGCGAAGAAGGAAGCTGCTAGGCTAGGCATGGCGCGTAGTGTGCCTCAGCTTCGTACCGTTGAGGGCCGTGTTGCGTTGCGTTATTGGGAAGCCTTTCGAAAAGCTCTACCAGAGTGGCTTGATTTCCAAGGCCGCATAACCACAAGCCACAACAATAACGCCAGCGACCCCTTCAACGCGGCTTTGAACTATGGTTACGGTTTCCTAGAAGCTGAGTGTCGAATGGCCATCAATGTAGTCGGCCTAGAGCCTTCGGTAGGCTTCTTGCATGATTTCAGCGATTATCAGACTAAGCAGTCGCTTGTCTATGACTTGCAGGAACCATTCAGATGGTTAGTGGATTTGTCAGTGGTTCAAAGCTTTGAGTCCAGTGCATTGGATTTGCATGACTTCTACTTCACAGGCGACGACTACCGCTACCGATTCGAGGTTGACGCAAAAGAGCGTTTCATTGATCTAATTCGAAAACGATTCAATGCCGGAGTAGCCCTCAGAGGTCGTATGTTGAAGTGGGATACGATAATCGAGCAGAAAACCAACGAACTCGGACGTTTTCTAAATGAAAGAGGCAAGCTTCCTGATTTTGCTGGGCCTCAGCTCAAACTTGAGAGAATGGATAGCCGCGAATTGCGAACGAAAATCCTTGCATTGACTCAATCTCAGGCTAAAGAGCTTGGCATCGGGAAGAGTACGCTGCACTATTTGCGGAGAAATGCCAACAATTGCAGTTCCTTTAGGGCATCTCGGAAGATTCGAGGTAGACTCTTGTTGGCAAGTGTGAACTGATCACTCCAACCTAAGAGGTGACAGAGACAATTGAGCGATATTCAAACGGTCGATGTTGGCTCATTGGCATCAACTTTGTGGGCATTATTGTCAGCATTGCTCGTTGTCTCTGCGCTGATTCTAAGCGTAGTCAATGGGTTAATGCTATTCAGAAGTTACGTGCGCGATAAGCCGCAGCTGGCCGTTAATCTAGTGTATCCTGAGGTTTACCAGTGGTTCTTCAAGCTTCCGAGCCTACCACTCGAAAACCAACCTACGACAAAGTTTGGTTTCTTAGCCTATCTAGACATATCAAACAGAGGGCTTCGCGATGTCTCAGTTGATGCTTGGAAATTGTCTCTTAGGCCCAAACAGGGCAATGCGCGACCACTCAATCCTCTCAGTATTTCCGAGCCTAAGATAGCAGTTGGCAAGTCAGGGTTGTGGAAGATGTATCCTGTCCTTGGTCACGCAGGGCAAGCCTCAACGGGAAGCACTTTGGTGAAGTCGGGCAGCAGTATCTCTGGATTTGCGTACTACGTCTTTGAATACGTGGGTGGTAACGAATGGAACCTGATAGAATCCGACAGAACTGTGACTGGTAAGGTAGTTGTGACGGATATCTTTGGAAAGAGTGCAAGCCAGAATGTTGTTTTCAGAGAAATTTCACTAGGCAGAGCGCTAAGTATGGTGCCCAATATCGACCAAGTAGATGCAGACATGACTCGAACACTTCAGGGTTAGTAGACTATGCCTTTATCTGCGAAAAGCCCCAGGCCCGATATGGTCCCCACTGACCCCTCAAGAAGTCAGACCGTTCAATTCATGGTTCACAGTGGAGAACTTCAGCTAACACTTCAGGGCATCGTTGACACCGGGGCAACTCATTCGTATTTGTCGAAGCGTGTCGCAGAAGCTTTGAACCTCACACCGGTCGGTACGACTAGAGTGCAGAGTGTTGGCGGAATTACCGAAGTGTCGCAGTCATTCATTGATATAACTTACAAAGAAAGTAAAATATCGCAGTTGTTGGTGGTCATTGGTGATGCACCATTTGACTTCCTAGCTGGCCTTGACGTGATCGCACGTCTCCCTTCAGTATTGTTTGATGCGTTTCCAAACATTAGTGAAGCAACTCCCTTGCCTGCTAACGTGGTGAAAGGAATCTTTGAGGATACCTTCCAAAGGTACGAACAGAAGAGATCTGGTGACTACATACGCGACGTCTTGTTTGGAGATTTGTTTGTCGGGGGCGTTATCGGTGGCATCTTATCGTATCTGCTAATCACTTTAGGTTCCTTTCTGTTTGGGTTGGCCGGGTTCGCCGGTGCGATCGCGTACGTGATCGTTCTCATGATCGTATTTTCATGGGTGCTTGTCAGGAGATCAAGACGGCCTCCGAGAATCACAAGTTGAGGCTATCGTCGTTCAGACTCTGTGTGTGTGTATCGATTGGTGCGGCCGTCCTAATTTGAACTGTCGTGTTCGGACGTGGAGTGTGAGCCCCATAGATACATGCGACCACTTTCATTGATCACTGACTGACTCACTCCTAGCTCGTTGGTATCGGCGGCCGTTATTTCGGCGCATAGTTTATGACGTGAAGCCTGTGGTTCAGTTTGAAGTGTCCAATCTGTCGGGTTCCTCTGTCTCTGGCGAGTTTTGAGCAGATTTGGCGCGGTCCGGACTTTGAACATCGCTTAACCTACTACTGTGAATCCTGCAACATACGTTTCGGAACAGAACCCTACCAAATAGCCGAGACATTGAAGGTTGAAGCTCATGCCTGAGGGTTGTCAATATTGCAACAATACCGGAGGACAGTGGGTTGAAGCGACGGTTCTACGCAAACGAACCCAAATCTTCAGACCGTGCCAGCACTGTAAACAATACGCTGGCCCACGAAGCAACCAATCCGAACTGACCAGCTATCTAACAGGCGATTAGTCAGCCGACAGTCTTCCTAAATCGAAATACTACTCGCTTGGGTTCGACGAAAAGTATTACATAGCAGTGCGACATCAGGAATACCGACTATAGGTGAGTCGTTGATGAAGGCCATTGTTGTCGCTTTAGGGTTAGCTGCTTGTTTGTTGCTCGCATTTTCATACTCGATGGTCGTACAGGCTCAAACGTGTTGCGTGTCTCTAGAAAACGTGAGCGCGGACACCTCTGGAATCTCAGGACAATTCACCGTCAGCAACGTGGCCATCAACACAGGGATCACTTACAATTGGAGTTTGATTTATTTCGCGCCGGGTTATAATGGGCAAGAGGTAGCGAGCGGGAACTACATTTTTGCAGGTAATGTTGAGTCCCCTGGAGGTGGCACTTTTCCGTTCTTTTGCCAAATGCCATCACAATTTCCAGGAGCGGGTAGCTATTTTTGTACCCTACTGGTGAGTGTGCAAGGGGGATCTACGTTGGGTTCGGCTTCCACGAATAGCTATTCTATCTCAGGCTGACAAAAGCCCATACCATCTTGTTTGATTATCTCACAGTATTCTGCTGTACTGATCACACACCTAGGGGACATATCTCCTAAGCCGGTCCGCGCAAATCGCCCAAGTGACCATGCCTAAGCCGCGGTACACCATACGAATCCCCTAACGAGGGCAGTCATACTGGACGTTGTCGCGTGTTTTGCTTATACGTTACAGGCATTTTCTGTGTTGTTGTGCGCACCAACAGATAACACACATTATTCAAAAGAAGGACAAGTACGTCGCACAGATTGGACACGATTTCCGATAACCCCAATGAAGGAGTTGGCCTCCCGAAGTTCTGAGATAGCTGGAATCCCTGCTAGAAGTGAACAGGCCTTGAGCATGCTCATGAGATGATCAAGAGAGGTGCCACCCGGTATCCATGACTTCCCTGTGCGGTAACTCACCGTCTTCTTGAACCCGGCTGCAAACGTGAACGCAGCGGCTAGAGTCGCGAATACTAAGGCGGCATGTGCAAGAGATTCTTGTACAAGATAATTCAAGACGTCGGCCTGAACATCGAAAACCAAAATTGGCGATGACAAAAGCACAATGCCTCCAGAACAGTGTAGCTGCCTAGTTGGATTTTAATTCTGACTTCTACGTAGGTGCACTTTCAGTTTCACAACATCATGCATGTTTGGCGTTACGTCAAAGTGATTACTATGACTATCTTTGAAAATGCGGCTCAAGAAATCAGAGGACATGAACCAAGTAGATGTGAACGTTAACGAGGTATTGTATATTGGGGCAGACGTTCATGAGAGAGAAACTCA
>Ga0187784_10003857_pt1 | contig 12134 bp, 10 predicted proteins | sample 1015_SJ02_MP15_2_FD_132964 | JGI IMG/M metagenome (GOLD analysis project Ga0187784, IMG submission 132964) | Tropical peat soil microbial communities from peatlands in Department of Meta, Colombia - 1015_SJ02_MP15_20_MG | ecosystem: Environmental > Terrestrial > Soil > Wetlands > Peat | place... | reverse complement strand
GAGAGTTTCGCGCTGGGTGCAGTTTGAAGCGAAGGCTCCTTCAGCTTAACCGCGTGGTTATAGCTGAAAACTCCATGCTTCCTGCCGACTCAGCCCTCGCTGAGCGTGATAAAAAAACCACACCGGAAGCGAAAAATCGAGAAACTGCACAACAAAATGCGTGGCGCCACGCTTCCGCCCCTATTCGCCGCTGCCCTCTCGCTCAGTGCGTCGCGGTTGCACGTGGATGGGCGGGGACAGCACCATGTGGCTCACTCAGCGCGCCACACTCCTGCACGCAAGGAGTGGCAAGGCGAGACGTATTCATCCTCTCGACGTTTCCAAACTCTCGCGCAAAATTACTCTAGTATGCGCGCTCGCGCTAACGGCGGCAACGCTTGCCGGTTGCGCGCAGTCGCCGGTGCGTACCAGCAGAACCGATTGGTCTGCGCCCGCGCGTCAAACCTCGCTGCTGCGGATCAAACACGGACACACCGACGTCGCCACCACCGGATCTTTGCCGCAAGGCCGGTCAGTGGGTGTTGCCAGCTTTTATACCGAGGGAGCGCGCACCGCGAGCGGCGAGAGACTTAATCCCAACGAATTAACTGCGGCGCACCCCACATTGCCCTTTGGCACCCGCTTGCGGATAACCAGCGTTGCCAGCGGGCGTTCCGTTGTCGTGCGCGTCAACGATCGCGGCCCGTTCCTTAAGGGACGCGCGGTTGACGTGTCATATTCTGCCGCGAAACAGCTTGGCATGACCGAGCGAGGCGTGGCCAAGGTAAAAATGCAAGTCGTTCAATAGCACGGCCGCAGACGATCGGGGCAACCTCATTCCTGAGTGAAGCCGCGAAGGCCGCTCAAGAGCGCATCTATTTGTTTCTCGATTGCGGCGAGAGCGACCTCCGGATGAACGTATCCGACATCCTGCACTTGCCAAAATTGAATGCGCTGCTCCCATTGTGGAAAACGCTCGCGCACCAGCGGGCGATGTTCCGGCTCGTTGAGCGCGATGATCCGATGGGCGCTTTCAAGATCGATGGCGACGCATTGAAGCGGCGTGCGAGCGCCGCCTTTCGCCGACAATCCACGCACCTTAAGGCCCTGCAACGCAAACGGCGACAACGGGCCGATATTGCTCATGCCGCGTTCGATCGCGAGCGCACGCGATTGTGCCCGCCACCCGATCCCGGTTGCGGCCACCTTGTGATTGAACAATTCTTCTGCAAATCGGCTGCGGTAATAGTTGCCGGTACACAGAAAAAGCACCGTCTTGTTCCTCGGTGAGGCTGTTGCCAGCTGCAACTCCATTCTTCCTCCTCCGAGTCGCCGAGCCGTGAATGCTTCGCAGCCATCCTCTTCGCGCTCGCGAGCAAGATGGTCGGTCGCGGAGTTAGTGCGACAGAGCGCGCAAGTCCGACCCGTAAACCGCCCTCTCCCGCTTGCGGGAGAGGGTTTTGCGCACTGCGATAAGTCACAGTTGCCACGACTCCGCCGCCTCCATCATTAACGCGGTGGAGACCGTCGGCATCCGTCGCCCCCGCCGATGTTCTCTAAAGGGGATGGCTTCTTTCGGGAAGCCGTCCCCTTGGCATTCATGCCGCGTTCTCCTTGGCGCCTTCCGCCGGCTCTACTACGCCGAGCGGCTCCGAGAACGCGGCATGGCAGACGTCGCGTGCCAAGATCTCGGCTGGCGCACAAAGCGACTGCCCTGCTTGGATGGACCCCGGTACTGGCCCCTTCCCCTAGAAGTCTAGGCATCCGGTCCTATAGGGCTGCTCGCGCCGGGCAAAAGGGGCCACTGGAGTCTGCTACGGTAGGTATATGGATTCCTACCATCTTTCTAAAATTGCGTTCGCGCTGGCCAGCATCGCACAAGGCGCTTTTGTCGCGATGGGGGCGCCAGTGAATTTTTCTTTAGCATTCATTTGGACAACGGCCGGTGTCGTCGTTTTGTGCGAAACTTTTTGGCGTTCACCGTGGGTGCGGCGGGCCCGGCTCAAGGTATCAATTTGCATTGTCCTAGTGATCCTCGTCGAAGGAAACGTTGCTTATTTCTATATGCAACCGAACATTACTTTCAGCCCTGCAAAGGCATTAAAAATTCGCGGCCAAGGAGAACGTACAAATATTCTTATACCCGTTCACGTCAAAGCAAAACTATCAGATGCAACGGCGGAGATTCTATCTTTCAATGAAAACCTCTAAATGTGACGCGGGTGAAGTTGACCCAATCAAAATTTGTTTTGCGATTCCTGCGGGTGTTCATTGGAATGGCACGGAAACATGTACTAAATCGGTTGCTGGCAATCCAGCGATCGTGCCGTTTGTAATTGTGGATCATGATGTTGAATCTCTCAAAAAGACAATTCCGCCTGGTGATTATGAATTTGAAATTGGCATAAGGTGGAATGAAATCGACGACAGGACACGAACCTGGTCAATTCCCGGCTCGCGAACAAAGAATAAGAAGGCTCATCTCGTCCACCTATCTGAACAAGCCTGGAGGGTCGTTGCAACATGCCCAGCGGGCTGAGTTCGTGTTCGCGACGTCCAGAGGCAAGAACTTTCAGGGGTTTAGGAAGAGCAAAGAGAAGCTTGACGAGTGCTAAGGCGTTACAGGTTGGCGGCTCCATGATCTGCGCCGCACTGTCGTGTCCGGCATGGCCCGATTGGGAGTACCGCCTCACGTGGCAGATAAAATACTCAATCACCAAGCCGGCACCATTTCGGGTGTGGCTGCCGTCTATCAGCGGCATGATTTTCTAGCTGAGCGCAAGGCGGCATTAGATCATGGGGCGTTCACGTTGAACGGATTGTCGCCAACAAACGCCAAGTCACTGCGTTTGACAGAGACGGCTGACACGCAAGCCGATTAGTTGACGCGGGGGTTTCCATGTCCGCTTTGCAGCGCCTTGCAGCGCTTTTCAGACATGACAAGCAAGATCGCCGACGTCCGTTAAGTGCCAACAGTTGCAAAGTGCACTGCAGCAAAAATCGTTAGCTAGGCTTGCGCCCGCACGATCGCCGCTACCTACCCACCAGTCGCTACTGCTTGGCGCCGCCTGACAGACCCATGAGGCGGTCGAGCGGCCGCATCCGTGAAATTTTGATGTAGGATTTATGCATCGCCGAAGCGTTCAGCAAAATGGCTGGCGCACCTCCTGCCGCCTAGCCTTTGCGAGTGTAGGAGGTACATTGTTGATTAGTCGGCGCATGGAAACATTCAAGGATCGGAGCGGATTACGTTTAGGGCGTTAAAAGGGGAGAAAGCGTTGCCAACTGTCTTTATCTCCAAGAAAGCATGGCTAATTATTGCAACCGTTGTTGGAGTGCTGAGCATTCTAAGCGGCATTTTTCTCGCTGTACGTGGGCGACCGGAAGAAGGCGCGGTGGGAATTGTAGCGGGGATCATTCTTGTGTCTATTTGGCTTGTACACAAATAGATGACCGAGCCGCCGTTGCCGACGAAATTGCTTTTCCGCGGTTTCGAACCTTGCTCGTTGAAGTCGGATGCTGCCCAAAGGTCCCTAAGCGAATTCTCACGTAGTCTTTCATGAGGACATCCCGCAACGTAGGAGCCGGGATCCTGAATAGGCACTGCCAGCGGTTGAGCAGTCGTGCCACCGTCGCAGCGGGTCGACACTGTTTGCCCATCCCAAGCGCATTCAACGACGCTTTAGATTGCGCGGCCGGCGCGATGTACAACATGAGTTCAGTCGGCGCCAGTCCAGAACCTTCGCAGTGACGGCATCGCCGGACGCGCTCTTTTTATCGGTATTTCGTCACCGCAACGCTTGATCAATTTGCGACGTACGCCGAGGTGGTGAGTGGGCACCACCGGATTCACGGTCAGAAATGCGACCCAAGTTGATCGGCAATCCGGTCAACGCCCGCTCGGGCCTTCCATGCCGGATGAAGTGCCGCCAGCGCCAGGTGGCGCAGTTGCGCCGGCCGCCCCTGCCGCGCTGTCGGAATTGGCATCGCTCTTGCCCTGATCGCTGGGTGCCGGAGCCTTGGAATATGTCCCGGCGGGCCTGGAATTGCCGCCGCTGTCCGCAGCAAAGGCGGCGGCGGTAGGACCAGCGAGAAGACGGGGGACGGACAAACTTGATAAAAAATTTTCGATGCATCACACGCACCTCCGTCGGCATTCTCCCTCTCCCTGCACGCTCATTCGGAAATCAAGCTCGGTCTTATAACGCCGCTATTGCCGCCTGGTTCTTTTTCGCGGCCCAATAAATCCTCAGAGTTCCTTATGTCTTCGACAGCAGAAATTAATTGCCCATCATGGCCGGCTCGCGGCAGATTTGGAGAGGGCAAACCGCGTCCACGAGAGGGGAAGCGTGTCCACCGGCACCGTAAAATTTTATAACGCCGACAGCGGCTATGGCTTCATCCTGGACGACGAAGGTCGCGAGATCTTCATACATCGTTCGGCGGTCAAACTGGCAGGACTAAGCGAGCTTCGAGCCGATCAACGCATCAGTTTCGATGTCGAGCCCGGCGGTTCGCAGAGACAGCGGGCGGTCAACCTAAAAATTGTCGGCTAGTTCGGAGGTACTCTTTGCGGACGAAGGACGATATTGTCTCCCCGGCCGGCCACGTGTGCGTGCCGAGCGCACATTTGCGGCTCCGCACAACTACTCATTCGATGGAACGGCATCCGACGAAGGCGCCGGGCACGACGGGCGGCTACGCGGTCGAACTGTTCCGCGGCGAAAACATGGGATCCGGTATCGAGGCCGTGCTCGGCCAGGAAAGCAATCTTAAAACTGCTTTAGTGCTCTACAATCTGATGGTTGCACATTATCCTGGCCGGCTAATCATGCTGTGTGATGGCGCGCGCGTCCTCGCGCGGAGCGACAGTCTCGATGGCCGCTAACAGATAGACCGAACCGTTAGCCGCCGCAAGACTCGCTCTCAGACCGTCGAGCGGAAAGCTAGGCACCCATTGCCGACATGAGAATTTATTGTCTAAAGTGTCGTTGAAAAAATGCCGCCGTTTATGCGGCCTGAAATTGCAGTTTGACCAGGCGGGCGTAAAGGCCGCGGTTATTCGCCAACGCCGTGTGCGTGCCCTCCTCGACAATTCGACCTTGGTCCATAACGAGGATGCGGCTGCTAGAGAGGACCGTAGATAGCCGATGCGCGATGATAAGTGTTGTACGCCGCTGCAAAAGGTGCGCGAGTCCGGCCTGGATTGCGGCCTCGCTTTCGGCATCGAGAGACGACGTGGCCTCGTCGAGCAAGAGAAGTGGCGCGTCGCGCAAGATAGCGCGGGCGATGGCGATCCTTTGCCGCTGGCCGCCGGACAGCGTGATGCCGCGCTCCCCGACCGGCGTGTCGAAACCTTGGGGTAGTGCCGCAATGAAGGCGGCAGCATGCGCGTTCTCGGCGGCCCGTCTGACCTCGGCATCGGATGCCCGCGGTCGGCCGAAGCGGATATTGTCGGCCACCGTTGCCGCAAACATCACGCTCTCCTGGGGTACTACGGCAATGTTCGCGCGCAGTTTTTCAGGATTGAGTTGCGAGATATGCACACCGTCTAAACTGATACTCCCGGCGGTCGGATCATAGAACCGCAGCAACAAGTGAAAGATCGTACTCTTGCCGGCGCCGGACGGGCCGAGAATGGCCAGCTTCTCTCCTTGATGTACTGCGAAGGAAATGCCGCGCAGAGCCGGCAGATGCAGACGCGTCGGATAGCAGAAATGTACATCCGCGAAGGCGACTTCGCCGCGTGGCGGCGAGGGCAGCTCACGCGGCCGCTGCGGCGATACGATCGCGGGCTTAAGGGCGAGAATTTCAAACAGCCGCTGGGCCGCACCGGACGCCTGTGCAACCTCGCCACCGATTTCCGAGAGCGAGCCGAGTGCGCCAGCCGCCAATACTGCATAGAGTATAAACTGGCTAAGCCGGCCGGACGTAATCCTCGCCAACAACACGTCCTGAGCGCCAAACCAGAGAACCACCACCACGCTTGCTGCAACGAGAAAGATGACGATCGCCGTTAGTACGCCCCGGGCTCGAGTTGAGGAGACGGCGGCGCCGAAGGCGCGCTCGAGGGCCTCGCGAAAATGGACCACCGCGACCCGCTCATTGGTAAACGCTTGCACTACGCGAACCGCCGAAATCAGCTCTGCGGCATAGGCGGAGGCTTGGGCGAGTTCATCCTGCGCAAACCGTGTTCGACGGCGCACGGCGCGGCCAAAGCCATAAAGCGGCAGTACGATGATCGGAATGGCGGCAAGAACGAAGGTCGACAGGCGAGGGCTTGTTACCACCATCATGGCGGTTGCGCCGACGAATAATATGAGGTTACGCAACGCTACCGACACTGACGCGCCCACCGCCGTCTTGATTTGGGTCGTATCGGCGGTGAGCCTGGAAATCATCTCGCCGGTTTTAGCTTCATCGAAAAAAACAGCCGACAGCGACGTCAGATGAGCGAAAACGTCGCCGCGCAGATCGGCGACGATGCGCTCGCCGAGCGTAGTAACGAGGTAGTAACGTAACGCACTCGCCAGCGCCAGCAGTGCCGCGACACCGACGAGAACCAGGAAATAAGAGTCGATTAGAGCGGCGCCCTGCGGCGAAAAGCCGAAATCGATCATGCGCCGCACTGCCAGCGGCACCGCCAACGTAGCCAAAGCTGCGAGGATCAAAGCGCCGCAGGCGCAGATCGTGCGCCAGCGATAACGTTTGAAATACGGAACAAGAGATGCGAGCGGCCGCAGGCCTGGTTTGCGGTGCGGGGTGGCAAGCGTTGGCGTTGTCGCGGCGCCCGCTGCCACCGCAAATTTCGTCAGCGTCGCGCCATCCCGGCCGGAATGGAAATTCATCCCCTGCTACATCCCTTACTCGGCCCGACGATTAGTCGGAGAATGCGCCGCGCCGGTGCGACTAGCAACGGCCGCCTGTCGACCATTTGCTCCGCTGATCAGAAAGGACGGGATGGTCATAAGATTTGTTGGAGCCGGGATAATTTATTGGAATTGGTCCGATTGGAACAATGACGCCATGATCCGAAGGGGATACGCCGATCGTCACGCACGCGTTTAAAGGACAGCACACAATGGGTGCCAGGGAATTCGCCTTCTCGACCGAGGCGCGGCAAAAAATGCTGCGCGGAATCGACACTTTGGCCGGCGCCGTGCGCGTCACCCTGGGCCCCAAGGGACGCAATGTCGCGCTCGATAAGTCCTTTGGACCGCGCATCACCAAGGACGGCGTTACGGTCGCCAAGGAAATCGAGCTCGATGACCGATTTGAGAACATGGGCGCGCAGATGGTGAAGGAGGTCGCCAACAAGGCCTCGTATCTGGCGGGCGACGGCACCACAACGGCGACCGTGCTTGCGCACGGCATCGCCGTGGAAGGGACTAAAGCAATCGCCGCGGGCGTCAACCCGATGGATCTCAAGCGCGGCGTCGATCTCGCAGTCCGGGCGGTAATCGCGGATCTTAAGCGAAACTCCAAAAAGGTCACCAGAAGCGAGGAGATTGCCCAGATCGGGGCCATCTCCGCCAACGGAGATGTTGAGATCGGGCGGCTGATCGCCCAAGCCATGGAAAAAGTCGGCAGTGATGGCGTGGTCTCGGTGGAGCAGGCGAAGTCGCTGGCGACCGAGCTCGAAGTCGTCGAGGGCATGCAATTCGAGCGCGGCTATATCTCGCCACATTTCGTGACCAATACCAGCAAGATGCTGGTGGAGATGCCCGATCCTTACGTGCTGGTTTATGGAGGGAAATTATCGGCGGTGCAGGAGCTCCTGCCAGTGCTCGAGGCAGTGCGCCAGGCGGGGCGGCCGCTTCTCATCATCGCGGAGGACGTCGAGGGCGAAGCTCTTTCCACGCTCATCGTCAACCGGCTGCGCGGCGGCCTCAAGATCGCGGCCGTCAAGGGGCCCGGTTTCGCCGGCGAGCGTAAGGTGCTGCTGGAGGACATTGCGATCATCACCGGTGGTACCGCGATTTCCGACGACCTCGGCATCAACCTCGAGCAGGTTAGCCTCGATATGCTCGGCCGCGCCAAGAAGGTACTGATCGGCAAAGAGAGCACCACCATCGTCAACGGCGCCGGCGCAAAAGCCGCGATCAACGCGCGCATTGCCGAGCTCAAAGCTAGGATCGAGGTGACCGTTTCCGATTACGATCTGGAGAAACTGCGGGAGCGCCTTGCCAAGCTCGCGAGCGGGATCGCAATCATCCGTGTCGGCGGCGCGACCGAGGTGGAAGCCCGGGAGCGTAAAGATCGCGTCGAGGATGCGGTGAATGCAACCCGTGCGGCGGTGGCGGAAGGCATTCTGCCCGGTGGTGGCGTGGCGCTGCTGCGCGCGACCAAGGCGCTGGAGAAGCTGGCCGGCGAGAATGCAGATCAGCAGCATGGCATCGCGATCGTGCGCAAGACCTTGGGCTCGCCGGCGCGCCAGATCATCATCAATTCGGGCGAGGACGGCTCTATCGTGGTCGGTAAGATTCTGGAAAAGGATACGTACGCGTATGGCTTCGACGCCCAGGCCGGCGAATTCGGCGATCTTCTGAGCAAGGGCATTATTGATCCAACCAGAGTCGTGCGTATCGCCTTGCAGGGCGCCGCGTCGGTAGCCGGATTGATGCTGACCACGGAAGCGATGGTCGCCGAGCCTCGGGACGAGTCGATCCCCGAAGGCCATCCGCATGCCCCGGAAGAGCCAATCGAGTTCTAAAGCCAACAAGAGCGGGTTGACGCGTGCGTTGGAAGCAAAGGCCGTTTTTGTTATCTGTCGACCGCTTGTACTGCGGCGAGAAGAACCCGGCGCCGCAGCACACGCGCCGGGCGCTGCTATTGACCAGTGCCGCTGGGCTGGCGACAGCCGCCCTCGTCCCGCAAGCGATCGCCGGCGAGGAGCATCTCGCGAGTGAGCACGCCGACGACACCGTCGAGCTGATCGAGCGCTTGACCGGGAAGACGCCAGTCGCGTCTGACCGTCTCCGCATTATCATGCCGCGGACCTTCCCTAACGGCTACACCGTGCCGCTTGACATCGAGGTTGAGAGCCCAATGACGCAAAGCGACCACGTGCGCTATGTCCGCGTCGTGGCGCCCCGCAACCCGCTCATCGAAGTTGTCACGTTCCACTTTGTGCCTGAGCGCAGTTTGCCCCGCGTCTCGACGCGAATACGTCTCGCTGAGCCGCAGTTTGTCGTGGCTTTTGCCGAGTTAAACGATGGTACGCTGCTCACGGCCAAAACTTGGGTCGAGGTCGCCACAAACGGCTGCGCCTGAAGCATAAGCGAGGAAACATGGTCGTTGTAACGCCGCGCGTCCAAGTGCCGAGTTCCGTTACGCCGGGCAAAACCTTCCAGGTCAAGGCGTTGATCGCCCATAAGATGGAAACCGGGTTACGGCGCGACAACGAAGGCAACATTATTCCGCGCGACATCGTCAACAAGTTTATCTGCCGTTATAACGGCGTTAACGTGTTCACCACCGACCTGCACGAAGCGGTTTCTGCCAATCCATATTTCGAGTTCTACCTGCGTGCCACGGAAAGCGGGCCGCTTGAGTTCGTCTGGTATGAAGACGGCGGCAAGCTTTATTCGTTGGCACATCAGCTCGTGGTCGACTCATGACGGTGTCCTCGCTCACTGCGTTGGCCCTCGCTGCCGTCTTTTTCACTGTCAACGCCGACGCAGCGGCAGCTGCAGGTCAGGAGCGGGGCGCGCAGCTTGCGGCAATGTGCGCATCCTGTCATCGCCTCGACGGGCGCGACCAAGGCATTCCGTCCATCATCGGAATGGAAAAACAAACATTCATCGACGCGATGGCCGCTTTCAAGTCCGGCGCGCGGTCGAATTCGATGATGCACGCGGTGGCGTTGCAGCTCAGCGACGCCGAGATCGCCACGCTCGCGGCATATCTCGGCGCGCGGGTAAAGGAGGGTAAGCGCTAATGACCTGGACCCGGCGCAAATTCGGTCGTGTCGCCGGAGCGAGTCTCGCAGCGCTCGCTGCACGGCCGGCGCGCAGCGCAAGCCCGCCACGAGTCGTCGTCATCGGTGGAGGCATTGCCGGCGCAACAGTCGCCAAATATCTGGCCACGAGTTCGGCAAAACCTGAAGTGACTTTGGTCGAGCCAAAGCAGCGGTATAAGACCTGCTTTTTCAGCAATTTCTATCTTGCCGGCACTCGCTCGCTCGAATCGCTCACCCACGGTTATGAAAAACTCGCGGGCAACTACGGCATTCAAGTCATTCACGATGCCGCGACAAGCATCGATCCGGTGGCGAAGACCGTGGTGCTCGCAGGCGGCGGCAAACTTTCGTATGACCGCGCGGTTGTTGCCCCAGGCATTGCTTTCAAATACGGCGCCATAGAAGGCTATGATGAGGCAGCGACGCAGATCATCCCCCACGCCTGGAATGCTGGCCCGCAGACCCAGCTTTTGCGAAAGCAACTGGAAAGCATGGACGACGGCGGCCTTTTCGTCATCGTCGCCCCGCCCGATCCATTTCGCTGTCCGCCCGGACCGTACGAGCGTGCTTCGCTGGTCGCTTATTATTTCAAGCAGTTCAAGCCGCGCTCGAAGATCATAATCCTCGACGCGAAGGATACTTTCTTCGAGCAGGATTTATTCGAGGACGGCTGGAACCGGCATTATCCGGGCATGATCGAATGGCTGCCGGCACAGTTTACCGGCGGCGTCAAATCCGTGGATGTGAAAACCCGGGCAATCAAGACCGGTGGCGACACCTTCAACGCCAGTGTCGCCAATATCATCCCGGCGCAAATCGCCGGCGAATTGGCGCAACGCGTGGGTCTGGCGGATCAAACCGGTTGGTGTCCGATCGATCCGATGACATTCGAATCCCGGCTTCATCCCGCGATTCACGTGATTGGCGACGCAACAAACGCCGGCGACATGCCGAAATCGGCATTTGTTGCCAATAGCCAGGCCAAAGCTTGCGCGTTTGCGATTGCGTCGGCGTTGAACGGATCCGAAGAAACAATGCCGCACTTATTCAACACCTGCTTTACCTATTTCGCGCCCAACGATGCGGTGACCGACGCGATCAACATGAAACCGTCAAATGGGTCGATCAAAATCACCGACATCTTCTTTAGCCAAGTGGGAGAGAGCGACGAGATTCGTCGAGAAGCCTCCCGCCAGGGAGAAGGCTGGTACGCCGCGTTCACACACGACGTTTTCGGGTGACCGCCGGGCTTTCAGCTCTGCTCAATCACCGCGCCGAGAGCAACCGGCAAACCAAGCTCGTGGTGGATGCCCTGTGCGCCGGCTGATCGGTCCTGCGCCTGCGGCGAGGACGCCGGCTCCGGCAGCCGCTCCAAACGCAGAGAATTCAAGACCACAAGAATGCTCGATCCGGCCATAATTGCGGCGGCAATAATCGGTTGCAGCATGCCGAGCGAAGCAAGCGTCAGCGCGACGAAATTATAGCCGAATGCCCAGAACAAATTGGTGCGTACGGTCTTGCTGACGGCGCGCGCGCAGTCGACAATCCATGGCAGCAGCCACAGGCCGCCCACGGGCAATACCACCGCGGCCGCCTCGCGCGCGAGATCAGTAGCGGTGCCGACGGCAATGCCGACGTCCGCCTCCGCCAGAACCGGTCCGTCGTTGAGACCATCGCCCACCATCGCGACCTGGTCGCGGGAGCGGTTATAACCTCCGAGCGCAATCTGCTTGTCTTCCGGCGCCAGTCCAGCGCGCACATCCTCAATCCCCAAAGCGGCCGCCACCCGATGCGCTACCGGCGCAAGATCGCCGGTCAGCACAACGGCGTTTATCCCGCGCGCGCGCAGCGCATCGATCGTCAACCGCGCGTCGGCAACCGGCGTATCGTCAAGCGAGATGAGCGCGCGCGTTTTCGCCGCCCAGCCCACATAAATCACCGAATAGCCGCTCGCCTCCGCTTGACGCCCAGACTCGGCCAAAGCAGGTGCGATCGAAAAGTTCAGATCGTGCATCAAAGCGAGGCTTCCGGCAGCGGCTATTGCTCCGTCGATTTGCCCGGTGATCCCGCGCCCCGGGATAGCACGAACATCGCGCGCAAAAGCAGTCGCGACGCTTTGCACCGCCGCCGCCTTGACCACGGCCCGCCCGAGGCTGTGTTCGGAGTGCCGCTCCAAACCGGCGGCCATCGCCAG
>Ga0187784_10003856_pt1 | contig 12136 bp, 7 predicted proteins | sample 1015_SJ02_MP15_2_FD_132964 | JGI IMG/M metagenome (GOLD analysis project Ga0187784, IMG submission 132964) | Tropical peat soil microbial communities from peatlands in Department of Meta, Colombia - 1015_SJ02_MP15_20_MG | ecosystem: Environmental > Terrestrial > Soil > Wetlands > Peat | place... | reverse complement strand
GACTGCCTTCGTCACCGGCGCCGCCTCGGGCATCGGATTGGGGATCGCCACCGCGCTGTCACAGGCAGGGGTGAAAGTCATGCTCTGCGACATCGAGGGCGCGGCGTTGGCCAAGGCGGTGGCGGAGCTGAAGCTCACCAATGCTGATATCGACGGCGTGCAAGCTGACGTCGCGCTTAAAGCGGAGCTACAGGCGGCCGCGGAGGCTGCGGTCGCGCGGTACGGTAACATCCATATTCTGGTGAACAATGCGGGGGTTGGCGGTGGCGGTGGTTATGGTCGGTGGACCGATGCCAGCTGGAACTGGACTCTTGGCGTCAATCTGATGGCGGTGGTCTGGGGAATCGAGATTTTTGGGCCCCTTATTGAAGCGCATGGTGAGGGAGGACATGTCGTTTCGACCGCATCAATCGCTGGATTAATTCCGGGGGCAAATCCTGCGTACGACGCAGCCAAATACGGCGTCGTGGCGCTGTCGGAGGGACTGCGCGTGACGCTGGCACCACGTGGCATCGGGGTGTCAGTTCTCTGCCCGGGCTTTATCCGCACACAAATCATGAACTCACGTCGCAATCTTCCTCAGCGCTTCGCCGGCGCTTTGGAGGGCGCACCGACGGAAGGACCGGCTGCCGAGTTCGATAAGATGATAAGAGAACGGGTATCGAAAGGCATCGACCCGCTCTATGTCGGCGAGCTGGTGCGGGAGGGTATCGAAAACGACTGGCCCTACATCTTTACCGACAATGAGTTCGAACCCCTAATCGACGAACGCTTCGCAGCGATAAAGCAGGGATTTGACCATATCCGTGGGCGAGAACCACGGCGTTGAGTGGGCGGCTACGGTGTTGCCGTGGCCGCCGCTAAGATGCTTTAGCGAAACGCAGCAGCCGAGGGTTGGAGGAAGCGATGCCGCTTGATCCAGGAGTGAGAGGCTTACTGGATACACTGGTTGCCGCTCAACGGCCGAGATTGTGGCAGCTCTCGCCGCCCGAGGCGCGCGAGGCGTTCATCGCTCTGGTGAAGGCGATGGAAGCGAAGGATGTTCCGATCGGTGCGACCGAAGACGGGACGTTGCCGGGGCGGGGCGGTCCTTTGGGCTTTCGGAACTATACGCCGGTAGCGCCGAGGGGCCCTCGATTGCCCGGTCTCATCTATTTCCACGGCGGCGGATTTGTTTTGGGCAATCTCGATACCCATGACAGCACTTGTCGGATACTGGCCAACGCCAGCGGGTGCCGCGTTGTTTCGATCGATTACCGATTGGCTCCGGAGCATAAATTCCCGGCAGCCGTCGACGATGCATGGGCGGCCACCAAGTGGGTGATCGAACATTCTTCGGACCTTGGCATCGAGGCCGAGCGCCTCGCTGTAGGCGGTGATTCGGCCGGCGCTAATCTTGCCGCAGTAGTCTGTCAACTCGCAAAGCGTTCGGCGGCACCAAACATCGCGCTGCAACTGCTCCTTTACCCAGTAACCGACGCTACTGCTGAGGCGGGATCGATGCACGACCTTGCCAAAGGGTACTTGCTTGAGGAAGAAGGCCTAAAGTGGTTTTTCGACCACTATGGAGCGAGCGATCCGCTGGACTTGCGATTGTCGCCCCTGCGAGCAAATGACTTTTCCAGTCTTCCAACCGCGCACATCCATACCGCCGAGTTTGATCCGCTCCGCGACCAGGGAAAAGCGTACGCCGATCGTCTTCAAGAAACCGGAGTTAAGGTGACTTATGTCTGTCATTCCGGAATGATCCACGGTTTTTTCAGCTTGGGTGGCGTCATCTCATACGGTCGGGTGGCGCTCGAGAAGGTCGGTGCAGCCGTCAAGGCGGCTTTATTGGATGCACCTGAAATGGCCGCGTGAGATTGTTCAGGCATCGTGCATGGGGGTCGGCAAGCGAGGGCAGTCTGCGACACCAAGTGCTGTTGGCGGTGGTCTCTCGCTCGGCGGTTCCAAGCACCGCTTCGCGAACACCCCGCATCAAAGCGCCTCTTGGGGCGAAATGGTCAGGTGCCCGCCTCACCCGCTAGCGCTCCTAGCGGCTGATTTGCGGGCACGAATGCAAAGTTTCAAATGCCCTGCTGCCGTGGAAGAGGAAATTATCAGAGAGAACAGCAGCCGCTAATTCCCAATGGCACGGAGGTTCTAACTGATCTCCTGAGCGCGGCCGCCCTGCCATGCGGTGGTAACAATAAAACATGGAAGGCAACTATGAATCTGGCTGACGAAATCGCTTATATGAGCGCAACTGAATTGGCCATGCGCATTCGGCGTGGTGACTTCTCGCCGGTCGAGGTAATTGACGGTGCGTTTGAGCGAATTAAGGTTCGCAACCCAAGTCTCAACGCTTTCATCTTTAAAGGATTTGAAGACGCTCGCGACGAGAAGCCGCGCGCGGCGAGGCTTGCTGCCAAAAGCCCGTCGTCCGCCTCATCCAGCAGAATTCGAGATAGCCCCTCCGTCGTCCCAGCAAGCGTGACACCGAGCCAATCGAGCAGACACTGTCGCACCAAATGGCGAATGTCTTCCGGAAGGTCGACGTAGCGCAGACCGGCGGCACGGCCGGCTAACTCCAAGGTAACCTGCGCTCGGCGTGCGTCGGAACGGATAGAACGTTCAGCCTTCACGGTCGCTCCCGGGTTGTCTGAAGGCTGGCAGAGGGACCCGGGCCTGTCTAGTCGCTCGATTCAAGTTGAGTAGCAAAGAAAAGGGACAGCATCGGTGTTCGTGCCTTCATCATCCTGGATCTTTCACCGCGTTGGAGGAAAGGCCAGTCTTTGTCACCGGACTGAAATCATTTCTGGCCGCCTCGCTGGCCGCCGCGGCGGCAGTTTAGAGGTACTCAGATCCTTGATTGCCAACGCGCAAAGCCGTGTCGGACCACGCTCGCCTGTCTTGGCCGCATCGATGATCCGGCGAGCGATGATGGTGGTTACGGGATCGGCCCCATTGGCAATGTGCAAAGCGCATCTTCGTAGGCGATTGCCAGCCGTTCATTGTCTTCAGGACTAAACGAGGCGGTCCGCAGCATCCGATAGATTGCCACAGCACGATCCCGAGTCGGCCCCTTTGACGCATCGGACTCTACCGCAAGTAATGACGGGTCGCGATTCGTTAGATGGTGGTCAGCGTCCGCAAATGTCGCCTATTGGCATCGCCAAGGCCTTGTTGCAAATACCGATAAGGAAAGTCTGCTCTTTTTCCTAGCAGTCCCGGAGACTTAGCCCTCAGTATATAGCACTTTTCGGCCGCGGCGCGCTGTTGCTCGAAAAATCGCGCTGCGGGTGCCACGATTCGCCAGAAGCAACGCTTGCTCGGCCGGTGCCCCGAGCATCGCCTGCCACCTTCTATGTTCCTCCGAAAGGTGTTGTGCTTGACCCGAAAACGGCGCGTATCGCGGCTCTGCTTTACCCCTGAGAGAAGGTAATCGGCCGGCGTTGTGCGGGCAGCTAAGGATTTAGTTGGGGCGCTTCAGCCCCGATTGTCAAACAACGTCCGCTGACGCAGGTCTCTCCGTGCGAGCAGGCGGAAATGACGCGTACATTACCTCGATTGGGGGAGGTTATAGATCTGAGCGGAAAAACCTCGTTGGTCATCCCGAGGAAAACGGGTGACAAATCAGCCACGCTCCTGTAAGCACTTGCATGTGATGGACAGGAGATTACAACCCTAGCTCTCATTGCTGCGGGAGAGACCGGCTGCGCGCCGGCGCCGAAGGAGCAACCGCCCCCGGAAACTCTCAGGCAAACGAACCGCGCAATCACATAGACTCTGGAAAGAGACGCACCGCGTCCGCCGACGGGATAACGTTCTCAGGCAAAAAGACAGAGGGGGCACCGCATGATCAGCACACGCTGATGAGGTGCCCGAATGCCGCCGTCAAGTTCCGACCATGCCGATCGAAGCGTCGCCGCCGAGGCGGGGAATCTGCGCCGCGTCGTTCAAGGCTGGCGTCGCACCCGGCCTTGGCTGCTGCAGGTGATCCGATGATGGCGATGCTCGCTGCCCAACCGGCGGACCTCAAGCGCACGCCGCTGCACGAGCTGCATGTCGCGATGGGCGCACGGATGGGCCCGTTCGCCGGCTACGACATGCCGATCCAGTATCCGCTCGGGGTGATGAAGGAGCACCTTCATACGCGCGCCGCCGCGGGCCTCTTCGATGTCTCGCATATGGGGCAGATCTTGTTGCGGCCGCGCGACGGTAGTTTGGCCGATGTCGCGCTGGCACTCGAGCGCCTCGTCCCGGCGGACGTGCTGGGGCTTGCGCCGTGGCGGCAGCGTTACGCGTTTTTCACCAATGCGAATGGCGGGATCATCGATGATCTGATGATCGCGCATTGCGGCGATCATTTTGTCCTCATCGTCAACGCTGACCGAAAACTTGCGGACGAGGCGTATTTACGTGCGGCAATGTCGCATGTATGCAGCATCGAGCTCCTGGAGCATCGCGCGCTGCTTGCCTTGCAGGGGCCGGCGGCCGAGAGCGTGCTGGCGCGTTTCACACCGGACAGCGCGGCGATGCGATTCATGGATGTGAGCAACCTCGCGATTGCCGGCTCTTACGGCGTGGTCGCACGGTCCGGCTATACCGGCGAAGACGGATTCGAGATCAGCGTCGCCGCCGACGACGCCGAGAAGCTGGCACGGGCCTTTTTGGAAGACAACTCGGTTACATTGGCCGGCCTCGGCGCGCGCGACAGCCTGCGGACCGAGGCCGGCCTGTGCCTCTACGGTTCCGATCTCGACGAGACCACGACGCCGATCGAAGCGGCCTTGGAATGGGCGATACCGAAGGTCCGCCGCCGCGCGGGTGCGCGCGCCGGCGGGTTTCCCGGCGCGCCGGTGGTGCTGCGACAGCTCGACGCGCCTCCGCCGCGGCGCCGTGTCGGCTTGCGGCCGCAGGATCGAACGCCGGTTAGGCGCGGCGCCTTGTTGTTTGCTGAGCAAACCGCGGCCGCACATGTTGGCGTGGTTACCTCCGGCGGCTTCGGACCTTCTCTCGGCGGTCCCGTCGCCATGGGATACTTGCCGCCTGCGCTCGCGGCGCCCGACGCGTCCCTGTTTGCGGCGGTGCGCCACCATCGGGTGCCGCTCGAGGTGATCGAGCTGCCATTCGTTCCACACCGCTACAAACGAACATGATCGAGGGAGCGATCGCGCCATGCTGAAATTCACCCAAGACCATGAGTGGGTTCGCGTCGAGGGCGATGTTGCGGTCGTAGGCATCACGGTCCACGCCCAGGAGCAGCTCGGCGACCTCGTGTTTGTGGAGCTGCCAGCGTCCGGCAAAAGCTTCGAAAAAGGCGCGCCGGCCGCCGTGGTGGAGTCTTGCAAGGCTGCTTCCGACGTTTACGCGCCAGTGAGCGGCCAGGTGCTCGAGATCAACCCGTCGATCGTCGCCGATCCGACGCTGGTCAACTCCGATCCGATGGGCAGCGGCTGGTTCTTCAAACTGAAAATCACCAACCCCGCCGAGGTCGATTCGCTGATGGATGAAGCGGCCTACAAGACGCAGCTGGGATAAGAGGCATGCAATCCAACAGACTCACGCGCACACCAACGGACGCGGCGATGGCCAAGCCGTCGTTTGATCCATCCGGTTTCGTGCACCGACATATCGGACCGCATGCGGACGAAGTGCGGCGCATGCTCGAGGTCGTCGGCGCGCCGAGCCTCGATGCGTTAATCGGAGAGGCGATGCCGGCCGATATTCGCCAGGCCCGCCAGCTTGATCTTGGACCGGCGCTGTCCGAGCCGGACCTGCTTACGAAAATGCGCGCGGCCGCCGCCCGCAACCGCGCGACCGTCTCGCTGATCGGCCAAGGCTACTACGGCACCCACCTGCCGCCGGTCATTCAGCGCAACGTCTTGGAAAATCCCGCTTGGTATACGGCCTACACGCCGTATCAGGCGGAGATAAGCCAGGGCCGCCTCGAGGCACTCCTGAACTTCCAAACGATGATTGCCGATCTCACCGGGCTCGAAATCGCCAATGCCTCGCTGCTCGATGAAGCGACCGCCGCAGCCGAAGCGATGGCGATGGCGCGCTGCGTCGCGCAATCTCCGGCGGGCGCGTTTTTTGTCGATGAGGATTGCCATCCGCAGACGATTGCGGTTGTCCGCACGCGCGCCGAGCCGCTCGGCTGGACCGTCATCGTCGGCGATCCGGAGGCTGATCTTGATCCGCCGGCCGTCTTCGGCGCCTTGCTCCAGTATCCAGGCTCTTCCGGCGCTATTCGCGACCATCGTGACGTCATCAAGCGGCTGCGCGCCGCCGACGCGCTCGCGATCATCGCCGCCGATCCGCTGGCGCTGACGCTGCTTGTGCCGCCCGGCGAACTCGGGGCCGACGTCGCGATCGGCGCGGCCCAGCGCTTCGGGATGCCCATGGGCTGTGGCGGGCCGCACGCTGCGTTCATTTCAACGCGATCGGCGTTTCAGCGCGCGCTCCCCGGCCGCATCGTCGGCGTGAGCATCGACAGCCGCGGACGTCCGGCCTGCCGCCTGGCGCTGCAGACGCGCGAGCAGCACATCCGTCGCGAGAAGGCGACGTCGAACATCTGCACGGCGCAGGTGCTGCCGGCGGTAGTCGCATCGATGTACGGCGTCTATCACGGCGCCGACGGACTTCGTCAGATCGCGTCGCGGGTCGCGCAGACCACGGCGACCCTGGCCCGCGGCTTGGAGGACCGCGGCTGGCGCGTTCCGGCCGGGGATTATTTCGATACGATCACGACCGGCGCCGGCGCCCGGCGGGACGCGATTTATGAACGCGCCTTGGCGCGCGGCATCAACCTGCGGCGGCTCGGTGCAAACCTGGCCATCAGCTGCGACGAAATGACGACGCCGGAGGTCGTCGAGGGCGTCTGGGCCGCTTTCGGCTTACGCGATGCCGCGGCTGACAGGAGCAGCGATCTTTCGTTCGCCGCAGTGTCGAAGCAGGCAACGGCCGCGATTCCAGATGCGCTGCGCCGCACCAGCGCGTTCATGACCCATCCGGTCTTTTCCGAGCATCGCTCGGAGACCGAGATGCTGCGCTATCTGCGCCGTCTCGCCGATCGCGACCTCGCGCTCGACCGCACCATGATCCCGCTCGGCTCCTGCACGATGAAGCTTAATGGCGCGGCCGAGATGATGCCGCTGACCTGGCGTGGCTTCGCCAATGTGCACCCGTTCGCGCCGAGCGAGCAGACACAGGGTTACGCCGAGATGTTCGCCGACCTTGAAGCAAAGCTCGCCGCAATCTCCGGCTACGACGCCGTTTCGCTGCAGCCCAATTCCGGCGCACAAGGCGAATTTGCGGGATTGCTAGCGATCCGCGCCTACCACCGCGCTCGCGGCGACCTCGACCGTACGGTTTGCCTGATCCCGACTTCGGCGCACGGCACCAATCCGGCCTCGGCGCACATGGCCGGCATGGACGTCGTTCCAGTCGATTGCGATGGAGATGGCAACGTCGATCTCACCGATCTTCGCGCTAAGGCGGAGAGCTTCGCCGCTCGCCTCGCCACGATCATGATCACCTATCCGTCGACGCATGGCGTGTTTGAAGGTTCGATCCGATCGATCTGCGAGATCGTGCACGCCAATGGCGGACAGGTCTATCTCGACGGCGCCAATCTCAACGCGCAAGTCGGGCTCGCCCGGCCGGGCGACTATGGCGCCGATGTCAGCCACTTCAATTTGCACAAGACCTTTTGCATCCCGCATGGTGGCGGCGGGCCCGGCATGGGACCGATCGGCGTCAAAGCGCATCTCGCGCCGTACCTGCCGTCGTACCCGCAGCTCGCAAACAGACCGGGGTCGGTCGGCCCGGTTTCCGCAGCGCCCTACGGTTCGGCCTCGATCCTAACGATCTCTTGGGCTTACATGTTGCTGATGGGCGGTGAGGGCCTTACCGCGGCGACGAAAATCGCAATCCTCAACGCCAACTACATCGCCTGCCGGCTGCAGCCGCATTATCCGCTGCTGTTCAAAGGTAAGAACGACCGCGTCGCGCACGAATGCATCATCGACATGCGGCCTTTCAAGGAGACCGCGGGCATCACGGTCGACGACATTGCCAAACGCTTGATCGATTACGGCTTCCACGCGCCGACTATGAGCTTTCCCGTGCCGGGTACGTTGATGATCGAGCCGACGGAATCGGAATCGAAGGCGGAACTCGACCGCTTCTGCCGCGCCATGATAGCAATCCGGCAGGAAATCCGGGAGATCGAGGAAGGACGCATGCCGAAGAGCGACAATCCGCTCAAGAATGCGCCGCACACCGCGTTCGATCTCCTCGATGAAGAATGGCAGCGGCCGTATTCGCGTACGGTCGGCTGCTATCCGGCCGGCTTGGATGCCCATAAATACTGGTGTCCGGTCAATCGCGTCGACAACGCCTACGGCGACCGCCATTTGATCTGCAGCTGCGTGCCGTCCGCGAGCTACGGCGGCAAAGTCGCCGAGTGAGTTGTGCTAGTTCCTCAACGATTGCCGGCGTTGCGCCGCAATGTACTCGGCCTTTGATCGACTTTGCCCACTTCTTCCTCAAGCAAGCGCCCGCATGCTTGGGGCACACGAACAGATCACAAAGGCGATCGGGGAGGGCGATTCCGCCGAGGCCGCACACTGGATGCGCAAACACATCGTGGATTTTCGACGCGGTGCTGCTAGAGAGAAGGTCCGTGGTATTTAACGGTAAATGGCGCGTTCGGCCATCCTGCGCCTCAGGAATGATGCCCGGGGGACGCCAAGCGTTGATTTGAAGGACACGTCTCCGCCAATATCTCCCAGAGGCGGGCTTTCGCTTTGCAGGGCGCATGCGACGAATCTTAGTTACGGGCGCGCGCGGTCAGATAGGCTCCGAATTGGTGCCAGCCTTGGTCGAACGCCACGGCGCCGAAAGCGTCGTCGCTTCCGATCTGCGCCTAGTACCAAGGCGCCTATCCTCCGAAGGCGAGTATGAACACCTTGACTGCACTCAGCCGCAGCAAATCCTCGAAGTGATCCGCCGCCACGAGGTCGACACCATCTATCACCTAGCTGCGCTCCTTTCAGCGGTCGCTGAGGAGAAGCCGCATGCGGCTTGGAGCGTCAACATGGGCGGCCTTTACAACGTCCTTGAGGCAGCGCGTCAGTATCGCTGCCGGTTGTTCTTTCCGAGCTCCATCGGCGCCTTTGGCCCCTCGACCCCCCGCGAGCGTACGCCTCAGATCACAATCCAGCGGCCCACCACAATGTACGGCGTCACGAAAGTGGCGGGCGAATTGTTATGCGATTATTACGCAGGCCGATTTGGTGTCGATACTCGGGGCATACGCCTGCCCGGGTTGGTATCCCATGTGGCCCCGCCCGGCGGCGGCACTACCGACTATGCCGTTGAGATGTTCCATCAGGCAGTACGATACAGCCACTACACCTGCTTCCTCGCGCCCGACACTCGCCTCGACATGATGTATATGCCGGACGCGATTCGGGCGATGATTGAGTTGATGGAGGCCGATGCGGCACGACTGCGATATCGAAATGCCTATAACGTGACCGCAATGAGCATTACGCCTACAGAACTTGCAGCCGAAATTCGTAAGCATCTCCGAGATTTTGCGACTGATTATGACGTCGATCCGATACGTCAATCGATCGCCAATTCCTGGCCGAGTTCGCTTGATGATGCCGCTGCGCGAGAGGATTGGGGATTCGCGCCGCGTTTTGATCTCGCCGCAATGACGATGGATATGCTCGCACGGCTAAGCGAGAAGAGGCGAAAACTGAACCGCGATTGAGGCAAAACGCGAGGCATCAATGCCAACTCAAAGTCTGTCGAAAGTGTTATCTGGGCGTCTTGAAGAGATGGCGCGAAGCGGACGGCTAAAAGGAAGGGAGACAGTGCTCCGCGCAGTTATCCCGGCGCACGACGACTTGGGGCCGCGTTATCTAATCGAAGGAGAGGGTGAGAAGCTATTTCTGCGCATGAACTCAAACAGCTATTTAGGCATGGCGCTGCGCTCTGAGGTAGTCGCTGCGGAGGAGCAAGCAGCAACACGGTTTGGCACGGGCCCTGGAGCGGTACGTTTCATCAGCGGCACGTGGTCCCCGCACGTTGCATTGGAACAGCGACTTGCAGCTTTCCATGGTCGCGCTTCCGCCATGTTGTTCTCATCAGCCTATGCCGCAGTTATGGGTCTGATACCGCCGCTCGTTACCGATAAAACAGCAGTGATCAGCGACGAGCTGAACCACAACTGCATCATTAACGCGATCGCACTGGCGCGGCCGGCTGAAAAACGGGTTTATAAGCACCTCGACATTGGAGAACTCGAGCGCCACCTCGAAGAAGTTTCAAACAAATGCTCGCGGGCGATTGTCGTGACCGACGGCGTGTTCAGTATGCGGGGTGATCATGCGCCACTAGACCGCATCATGACCCTTGTGCGCGCACACGATAAGGCATTCGCGGAGAATGTGATCGTGGTGGTTGATGACTCGCACGGTGTAGGCGCGTTCGGGGAAACAGGCCGTGGTACCGAGGAGTACACCGCATCCGGTCCGGCCGATCTTCTAGTGGCTACGCTCGGCAAGGCCTTCGGCGTCAACGGCGGTTACGTGGTCGCGGACGAGGCCGTCATTTGCTATCTGCGCGAGACATCGCCCTTTTATGTCTATTCGAATCCGATCACGCCAGCAGAGGCCGCCGCCGCCCACAAAGCCATGGACACCTTGGACAGCTCGATCGGCACGTCGCTGCTCACGCATCTGCGGGCGATGACCGCGCGCTTCAAAATCGGCCTCACCAAGCTCGGGTTTGAAACGCTGCCCGGCTCGCATCCGGTGGTACCCGTGCTTTTACGTGACACCGCGCGCACGTCGGCGTTGGTTGCGCATTTGCGTCGCGAGGGCATCCTGGCTACCGGCCTCAACTATCCGGTAGTGCCCAAGGGCGACGAAGAGATTCGATTTCAGATCAGCGCGGAGCATACAACCGCAGATATCGATTCGGCGCTCCAAGTGCTCGCGCGTTTCGCCAGAGATTCCGTCGCGCAATAGCTCATGCGAGATTGCCGATTGTCGGGGGAGGCAGAGCGAAGCGCGGCAGGCGGACAAATGGATACTGTAATTTGGAGCGCGAAAAAATTCGTGCTTCTTCGCCGTCGGGAGCGCGTCACGTCACGCCGGCACTTGGCTCAATCGCGCCAATCTTGGCGATGAGAGTCGGATCGATCTCTGCCAAGTCATTGATGCCGAGCAGCGCCATATCGCGCGAAAGCTCGGCGGTTAGTAGCTCGATCGCGTGTCGCACGCCGCGCTCGCCGGCCACCACCGCTGCAAATAGAAAGGGGCGGCCGAGGAAAACGAAATCGGCACCTAACGCCAAGGCCTTCAGGATATCGGTACCACGACGGATCCCGCCATCTAGCATGATGGCCATGCTGCGACCCACCGCATCAAGGATTGGCGGCAGCGCCCGCAACGGCGCAATCGAGCAATCCAGTTGGCGGCCGCCATGGTTTGATACGATGATTCCGTCGATGCCGCAGTTCTTCGCAGTAAGGGCATCCGCAGCCGAGAGCAGGCCCTTGATTACGAGCGGACCGCGCCACCGCTTCCGGATGAGCTTGACGTGCTCCCAAGACAGTTGATCGCGGTTTGCGAAAGCGCGCTCAAGATGGCGCGATAAAATCGGCGGTCCCCGCGTCGCGTCCATATTTTCGATGTGGGGGATGCCATGCTGAACAAATGTACGGATAAGTGTTCCAATTAGCCAAGATGGGTGCGTCAAGCCCTGCCACATCAACTGAGCGCTCGGATTGATCGGAATACTAAAGCCGTTGCGGATGTTGTTCTCGCGGTTCGCCGGTACCGGAACGTCCACCGTGATCACGAATGACTCGAACCCGGCGGCTGCAACCCGCTCGATCAGCGGCTCAATACGCTGCGGGTCGCCTGGGATATAAGCTTGATACCACGTCGTTGGGCCGGCGTTTCTGACGTCTTCCATACGAATCAGCGAAGTCGCACTCAAGATTGCAGGGATTTCTGCGACGGCCGCGCGGTGAGCAGTAACGAGATCACTGCGATAGGCACAGATACTTGCCACGCCCGTCGGAGCGATGCCGAACGGCGCCGCATAGGATCGCCCGAACAGTGTTTTG
>Ga0187784_10003855_pt1 | contig 12137 bp, 5 predicted proteins | sample 1015_SJ02_MP15_2_FD_132964 | JGI IMG/M metagenome (GOLD analysis project Ga0187784, IMG submission 132964) | Tropical peat soil microbial communities from peatlands in Department of Meta, Colombia - 1015_SJ02_MP15_20_MG | ecosystem: Environmental > Terrestrial > Soil > Wetlands > Peat | place... | reverse complement strand
TGGGGACTCCGCTCGGAGTCATGGCGTCGAGCGGAACGCCGCTCGAGTTGAAGGTCGAGCCGCAATCTGGCGAAATCGTACTGCCCCCCTGCGGCGGCGTAGTCGCCTCTCCGACTTTGTAAGGATTCTGGCTGAGCGGAGTCGGATGGATCTGGTTGTAGTCAAGCTGCCGCCCAAGGTGTGTTCCCTTGCTGCCGACATAGGAGAGCATAGCGACCACGTTCTTGACCACTTCCCGTTGCACGTCCAGGTGCCACTGCTGCATGTAGGGCCAAACGGCTTTGTTTGGAATCGAGAAGAAGGCTAGCGGAAACTGCACCGCTGGTCCGCCGACGCCTGATCCCAAGTTTGCGTAACCGGAAACGTTGTATTGAGTCGGAGATTGCAGCAAGGGCGAAGATTGGCCCTCCATACCTTCCGTGTTCGACTCGTTGCCGTTGGTGTGCTCGAAGAAAATGCCATAACCGGCGCGGATGGCCATCTTGCCGTTGCCCTTCGGATCCCAGGCAAGCCCAATTCGCGGGGCAGGATTGAAAAGATGACCTTGCATGCAGCCGGGAGGGGCGCCGCTGACGCCGCACTGCACGAGGCCGTCGAAGATATTGCCGCTGCCGGGAACGATTGCCCCCGGATAGCCGGTAATCGATCCATCGGCATCGATTTCAGGTGCCGTCGAGGCGTTATAGAGCGAAGGATCCCAATTGTAGGCCTGATGATAGCGCTCGCGATACGTGCCGAACATGCTGACGCGCAGGCCGAGATTCAACGTGAGGCGGTCCTTAATGCGCCAGTCATCCTGAAAGTAAGGCTCAAGGATTTTGTAGCGATTGTAAAACTTAACCTGATTACTGCCCTGCGTGTAGCTGTAAACGTTGCCCACCAGTAAGTCCGCAAATGAGTTGCCGGTGGTATATAGCGTGCCAGTCTGGAAGGTCAGAGAGCCGTTGATAAACAGCCCGCTGGGCTCATTTTTTTCTGCGGCAACGAAGTACGCGCCCATCTGCAGGTTGTGCCGCCCGACGATTTTTGTAAGGTTGTCTTTGTAGGTGTAGGTGGGGTTGGCGTTGTATTCTCCTTCTGGCCATTCCCCGTTAACGTCCTGGTAAAGATAACCACCATAGGCGGCATTGCCACTCAACGTGATGGTGGGCAGCTTGCCGCCGAAGCCATTGTTAAAGAATGACCCCATCGGCAATCCGGCCGGACGCATCCAGGCATTGGGGTTCGGATATCCGGTGGAGTGCGTGAAAATGTGATCGGTTGTGTAGCTGGCCGTGAACTCGTTGAGGAGCGTTTGGGAGAGGGTCGCGGACAGGCGAGCCACGACGCTGATGGTTGGCGTATTGGTATTTGTCTGAACGGTGGGGAAATAGCTGCCCGAATAAAGGGGCGTGGGAGTAATTGTGTCCCACGAATCGTGCGCGTAACGGAACATGGCGCGCAGCTTGGAGTTGATGTTGTGGTCCACGCGCAGCAGTTCCTCGCGCCAATTAGTTGGTTCGACTGGCGAAGCTATGTAGAGGGCTGCTCCCGGCGCACCGCCATTCTCTGGTGGGATCAGCGCCAATAGAGCCTGCCCCACCGTGCTCACCGGAACCTGGTTGCCGGGGAAGGGTTGCCCTTGCAGCGGGTTCGCAACACCATTGATATAAGTGGGTTCGACGGGACAATCCGGGCCCGGACACAGGTCATTGAAGTCTCCGGTACGTTCCGGGTTCGATGGTACCGGCGTGTTGAACACCTGGCCCGGTACGCGATCCCGCCGCCACTCCTGCGACCAGAAAAAGAAAGTTTTTTGCTTATCCTTGTTGTAGAAATTGGGAATGTAAACCGGCCCGCCAATGGTGTATCCAAAGTCATTCTTCTTGTAAGCAGGAACTGAGGTCTGGAAGTAATTGCGCGCATTAAACGCGTCGTTGCGGACAAACTCGTACACATCGCCATGAAAATGGCTCGTACCGGACTTGGTCTCGACTTCCACGGTACCCGATCCGTTGCGGCCATACTGAGCGCCGTAGTTGGAGGTCAGCACGCGGAATTCGCCAATAGCGTCGATGCTCGGATAAACGTTCAGCGTGGTGTTGCTGCCGTTGTCCATATTGTCGCCGCCATCGAGTTCCCAGTTGTTGTATTCGGTGCGGCCGCCATTGATGCTGAAGGAAACGTTGCCGTAGATACCCTCCGCACCTTCATCCAGCCCGGTTTGGTTATTCACGCCGGGCACCAGAGTGGCCAGTTGGGTAAAGTTGCGGCCGTTGAGTTGCAGTTGCGTGATTTGGTCGCCCGTGACAACGCCGGAAAGTTCGGAGCTCTGAGTCTCGACCCGTGCAATTTCGGCGCCTTCAACGGTCACTTCTTCTTTGGTGCCGCCGACCTCAAGCGTGACGTCCGCGCGGCCTTTTTGCGCCACCTGCAAAATTACGCCTCTCGCATGGTAGGTTTTGAAACCAGGCGCACTCACGAGCAGACTGTAAGTCCCAACAGGCAAAGCGGCAAACAGGTAGTCTCCGCTGCCATTTGTGGGAACCGTACGGCTCAGGCCGTGCTCCGGGCTCTGAATGGTCACTTTGGCTCCGCTGATCGCGGCTCCGCTTGCGTCGGTGACAGTCCCGGTGAGGGAGGCTGTATCCTGCGCTGCGAGGATGGAAGTAAGGCAGAGCAAAATCAACCACAGGACAACCGGTTGTGATTTCATGGCGGGCTCCCTCCGGCAACTTTCTGCCACCACCGGCGTTGGTCAGGCCGGCATAAGGAATCGTTTTATTAAAACGTATGAATATTGTCTCTTTCGCCGTTCCGCGTCAAGCAAAAAATGGGGGAATTCACGGCTCGACTGCCCTTACGGAGCGGGTTGATTCGCGCACGGCCAGTTCGGGTGCGAGCTTACGATGAACCGCCGGCAGATCGCGTTTCTCTACCACGGCCTTAATTCCTTCCAGCACGATGCTGGCCGCCATGGTGCCCATCGCCTCCATGGGTTGGCGGATGGTGGTAAGGGGAGGAGTGCAAAGACTCGACGCCGCAACATCGTCAAAGCCGATCACCGAACATTCCTCAGGCACGCGCAGTCCTGCCTTCGTCAAGGCGCGGATCGCACCCAATGCGGTCACATCGTCGAACGCCATAAGAGCGGTAAAGGAATGCCTGGTTTTGAGCATATCCTCCGTCAGCCGGTAGCCGGCTTCAAAGCTGGAAATCGGATCGTGCAACTCGGGCAGATCGGCGATGAGTCGCGGGTTCAATTCCAGGCCACGGGCCTTGGCGAATGACCGGGTCCCTTTCCAGCGTGGCGCGCTATCGGCCAATGCCTTGGGTCCACGGATGATGGCGATCTTGCGATGGCCGAGCGAATACAGATGCTCGACTGCGCTGTAGGCTCCCAGTTCGTTGTCGACGATGACCGAGCTGACCGAATCGTTTTTCAGTTCCCGCCCTATCATCACCGTCGGGACGTTGCTTTTTTCCAGATCGCCGAGCACGTCAATGTTGACGAACAGCCAATTGGCGAGCACGATCAGCCCTTCCACACGGCGGTCGAGGAGCATTTCCAGGTAGCGTTCAAAGCGAGCGCGCTCGTTCAAAACGTCGGTCAGGATGGGGAGATAGGACGCCTGGTAAAGAGAATTCTCGATGCCACGCAGCACGAGAGTGCAGAAAGGGTCGGTCATGTCGAAGACCATCACGCCGACGGCGTGGCTACGGCGGCTGCGGAGGGAACGGGCAAACAGGTTGGGGCGATAACCGAGTCTCTTTGCAGCGCTGGCAATGCGCTTCTTGGTTGTGCTGGGAATATAGCGGGCCAGGGGAGCGTCGTTGAGCACAATCGAGACCGTGGTGGAAGAAAACCCGCTCGCTTTCGCCACGTCGCGAATCGTGACCATACAGAAAAACTCCCGGCGGGAGTATCTAGCAGATGCTTCCCGTCTTCGAAGATTTGTTATTCAGCCGCGGTTTTAGCGGCCGTTTCTCATGCACGAATTGCGTTGGAGCGGCTGCAATCCAGGCGTTCTTATCATACTCGCCCAGTCACGGAATCTCGCCGCACCGGCTGGTAGTGGTGCTTTTGCGACCCCACTACCCACCTGCTCATCACGGTCTGCTCTGGACCGTGAGCGGAATGCTGGCCGCCGACACGTTCCATCCGTCAACGGCGAGCAGAAGGTCGCGGGCTTCCATAGCGGTCGTGAAACGAGCGTTCAGTTGGCGACTTTCTCGCGGTAACAGTGAAAAATAGTTGTCGTCCCAAAGTATCGGAACAACGTCTTCTCCACTGCTTCGATCGACAACCCGCAAATGGGCCATAAACGCCAGGCTGGAACTGGGATTCTCGACGAAAACACGAACTACGCTTTTCTTCCCCGCCTGCGAAATCAACCCGCGCACCTGGAGCTCCACCGGCGGCAATTCGTTCAACCCGCTCAGGTCGGCATAAGCGCTTTGCGGCGTGTAAACGGTATCTTCTCGCTTTGCCCAATCAAGCACATCCGGCTTGGCAGACAGCCAGTAAAAATTGTCACTCAACAACTTGCCGCTGGCGTCGTAAAGTTCGAGTTTCAAAAAGTAAGTTGCCGAAATATCGTCCGCGGGCCGGAGTTGGACGACGCGGACGCTGCCATCAGCCGGAATGTCGAAAGTCGCGGTTTGCGACCCTTTCAGCTCCGCGTGAATGTTGTAGGTAGCCACCTTGACGTGAAGACCGGAGAATGCATGGTTATAGCTATTCACCACGGCCACCGAGTGGTCGTCGTACGAGTACTGAACATGCAATGGCTCGCACGCTTTCTTCGATCCGAAGTAGGCGGCACCGGGCACGAGGTAGTAATCGTACAAGTTCCAGATAAGAGAAGGCCAGGCGTTGTTCAGCATCCACTGAATCACACCTGTGGATTCATATTTGTTGCGGCCGTAGGCTTCGAACATGGCGCGTTGGGCTTCGTAATTCATAGCCTGCGACTTGCGAAGAAAATCCTCCAGGCTCACTGCTGCGCCATAGCGCTTATCCATGCCTCTCTGAAACTTGTCGATGGTCGTGAAGCGTTCCAGACCGGCGTGATAATTCCAGTATTCGTCGATGGGCCACAGGTGGTTGCCAGGAATAAATCGCTTCAGGCTGGGTAGAGTTGGGATAACCGGGCCGGGACTGGTCTCGGTGTTGAATCCAAATGCTCCGCCGGCTTCTTTGTCGGTGAGCCAATAATTCGGCGGGACGTAATCATACGGCCCTGTCATCTTGACTCCTGATGGGCCGGTCAGCGTGGTCGCCGTGGCGGATGCAGACGAGAGCGTCGGCACCGGCCATTTTGTTTGCTTCACAACTTGCAAGTAAGCGCTCTCAATGCTCGCTGGTGGGGGATCGTCGCTACCATAAAGCCAAACCAATACGCTCGGATGGTTCCGCAGACGCAGAAGCTGATCGGATAGGGAAGCGGTGGCGATACGTGCGGTTTCAGGAGTCCATTTATCCCATTGCTCCCAGAAATCGCAACATGTCCATCCCGGCATGAGGAGAACCCCAAGCCGATCAGCCATATCGAAGAATTCATCACGCTCCATTCGTCCTTCCAGGCGAATCGTGTTCAGGTTCATACCTCGCAGATAATCCATTGCGGCAACAGCCCGCTCTGGCGACCACCGCAGTAGCATATCCGGTGCCCAGGCCGCCCCTCGGACCAGCAGTTTGCGGCCATTTATCCGGAACAAGCGATAACCCTTCGGCGTCAGACTGGAAGTGACTTCCCGAATTCCAAAATGCACGATCGCAGAATCCGACAGTTGCCCGTGAACTTCGACTTCCAGCCGGGCCGTGTACATTTCCGGCTTGCCCATCTGATAAGGCCACCACAGTCGAGGATGAACAAGCCGGAGCTGAGGATAATTCTTGGCCGTGAAAACAACAGTCCTCGTTTCCGAAGCCGCCAATTTGACTTTCTGGTTTAACCGGATCCCTTCGATCTCTGCCCGGACGATGCTGTCGGCAGGCTGCCCGGTGGCGTTGTGCAGATCAGCGATGATCGTCAGAGAAGCCGTCTTGAAGTCGCCCGTGACCTTCGACGTCACAAAAGGATGACGCAGAACAATGTCGCCGGTCGTCAGCAAGTAGACATCTTTCCACAACCCCATGTTCTTATCCGGGGGAGTGGGGTTCCAGTCAACCCAGGTCATCCCGAGGTCATTCGCTTCGAGCGGAAAAACTTCCACGGCCAAAGCGTTGGCGTTTTCCGCTGCCAGATCCTGGCTAATGTTCAGTTCAAACTCGCGCATCATGCCGGCAATGTCTTGAGCAGCGCCGACCCTGTTGCCATTCAGCCATATATTTGCCCGGTAGTTGATCCCGTCAAAGTGCAGCCACGTAGTGTGTTGATTGGAATGTACCGGGAGCCGGAATTCGGTCCTGAACCACCACGAACAGCGAAACGGACTGTCGGGAGGCATCGGCTGATTAGCAAAAAAAGAAGTAGAGGGGTAGTCCATTCCCGGGAACGATTTGAGATTCATTCCAAAATAAGGATCCGAATACGTGCCATCGGCGACCAATGCTGCAACCACGGTGGTGGGCACGCTCGCTGCGTGCCAGTCACTGGAGGGAAAACCAACGGTGGAAATCTCGCGCCCACCCGCCTTCACTGTGCAAGAAGACTGAATCTGCCATCCCTGACTTAGTAGTATCTTCGGCGACTCAGCCAGCGTCGAATTCCCCCGGGCTGCGGCTGCCATGCACGGTGTGGCCCACAATACCATTAGAGCAAGCAGCCGAAAGGGAAGACCCGTCCGGAAAAAGCGCGACAGGAAATGCATAAAGCCTAGGATATCCACGGTTCCCCCCTGGCGTATTTGAATTCATTCGGTGGTGGTGATTTTCGGGATGCGGGCAAATCGTCCTGCTTCCATGCCTGATTCGGCGGCCAATGCCAGCGTCATCATTTGCACCGGCAGAATTTCGAGCAAGGGACGTGTATCCGGCGTCGTCAATGGCAGGTTCCACGGTCCCGGCGCTGCATCTTCATCAATCCATGCGGTTGTGCCTCCGGCGTGGCGAATCTCGTCCCGCAGTTTCGCCTGCAGCCCTCTGGTAACTTCTGCTCCTGCAAAAACGAGCGCGAAGGTGTGGTCGTCAACCAATTCCAACGGGCCATGCCGAAAAGCCGCACCGCTCATCGCTTCTGCGTGAAGCCGGACAGATTCCTTGAGGATCAGTGCTCCAGCGCCGGCTGCGGCCAAGGAACTCCCCCGTCCCAGCAGAAACATACGGCGAACCCGGCCAACTTGTTTGATCATGGCATCAACATGTTGTTTCCATCCGTCGAGGTAGGATGAAACCGCAATTGCGGCTCGCGCCAACTCTTCACGTGTCTGGCCGGGGTCGGCGCCGCACAGTGCTCCTCCAAGTGCATGAAGCGCCATTAAAGCGGTCACATAGGTTTTGCAGGACACCGAGAATTCCTCTCCCGCACTGGTGAGGATCAAGGCGGTGGCGTGCCGAGCGAGCAGACTGTCCGCCGCATTGGTGACTGCTACGATCGCTGCGCGGCTACGGTTTTCCTCGATCAAACGCACCACCTCGGCGCTTTGTCCGGATTGCGATGCGACAACAATCAATGTTGTCGGCTCCAGCCAGTGTTGCAGAGAATAAATAAGCTCCGAAGTCTCGATTGCCAGAGTGGAGAAACCGCAAGTGTTGAGCCGGAGGAACAGCGGATAGAGAGCATGAAAAGAGGCTCCCATGCCAGTGAGAAGAATGCGCCTGATCTTGCCCTCTCGCAAACGCTCGGCAAAAAACGCAAGATCTTCGGGGAGGGCCAATTTCTCCAGCGTGGTCGCCAGCGCGCGAGGCTGAGCTAGGATGTCACGCAGATATTGACCTTCAACGATTCGGTACGCGCTAGTGGCCAATCGGACCCCCGCAATGCTCGAAGCGATGGCGCCAAACCTGCGCTGCGCCAATCAGGCCCGCATCTGAGCCCAGAGACGCCAGAGTGATTTCCACGCGGCCGGCGGGCACCAGCCGGCAATTCTGCCCTATCACTTCATGCATGCGCTCCAGGAAAAGATGCGCGCTTTGCATCACGCTGCCACCGAGGGTGATCGTTTCCGGAGCGAACAGAGTAATCAAATTCGCCAATCCAAGCCCCAGGTAATATGCTTCTCGTTCCACCGCCCGCCGTGCCCATATGTCGGAGTCCTGTGCCCGGAAGCAGATTTCACGTGCGCTCAGATTGCGGTTCCCGTAATCGGGGGGTGCGTTCTCTCTGAGCCACGCCGTCATGGCTGGCCCCGCCGCCAGGCTTTCCCAACAGCCGCGTACCCCGCAGGAGCACAGTGGCCCGGATGCATCGAGAACGTGGTGCCCAATTTCGGGATGGAATCCGTTCGCTCCGCGATAGAGTTTGCCGTCCAGAATCACGCTCACGCCTATCCCTGTTCCAACCGTTACATAGACGAAACTTGCCTTGGCGCGTCCCACGCCCCAATAGAGTTCGCCGAGCGCCGCTGCGTCCGCATCGTTCTCGAGCGCAGCCGGAAGGCCGAACTCGCTGGACAACACCTGCACCGGGTTGCCGTCCTTCCATCCCACCAGATTGTTGACATTTCCCAATGCTCCGGTAATAGGGTCCACCGGGCCGGCACTGCCAATCCCAATCCCGTACATCCGCCCCCCGGCCCGCTCTGCGCACCGTGCAAGCATCTCTCTGACCTGCCGCATGGCGTGCGCGAACCCGCGAGGGACGTCTGTGGAACACTCATCCTTCGACAATACATGGGCCGAGCGATCGACGACGCCCACGGCAATCTTGGTGCCCCCGATATCGACCGCGCCGATCAAATTGCGGCGTTCAAGTGAGTTCATATTAAACTGTTTCATTAAAACGTATGAATATTGATACATTTGCATTCTGCTGTCAAGCGCCGCGCAGTTCGCAAGTATTCCGCCCGCGCCACCAATCAGTAAACGTGCGGTTGGCCAATAGCCAGCATTCCCAAATGTGCATTCCTCCGTTACCTACGTTATGCATCCGCGGGCAATTTCGTGGACTATCATCGCCTGTAAACGGGAGATCTCCTTATGGGCAGGCCGCGACTCCTGCTCTCGGTCACGAACGATAACAACGACTTCCAAATTGAGCAGGTGAATGGCGCACGCCACGCTGCTGCCCAATATGGAGCAGACCTCGACGTTGTTTATGCCCAGGACAACGGCGTCATCCAGAGCCAGCAATTGCTGGAACGCATCCACTCCGCAACCGAACCGATTCCGAAGGCGATCATCTTTGAGCCGGCTGGCTCTACTACTTTTCCTCAGGCGGCGCGCGCGGCAGCGGGCAAGGGAATCGGGTGGGTCGTTCTGTGTCGGGATGCGGAATACATCTCGGAATTGCGTTCCTCTGGCATTCCCGCGTTCGTGGTTACTGCCGATCACAAGGAAATCGGGCGCATCCAGGGACGTCAACTCGCCGCTCTCGTGCCCCGAGGCGGCATTGTTCTCACGATTCAAGGGCCGAGCCAAAGCGAGGCAGCGCGGCTCCGGCTTGCTGGGTTGATTGAGGCGAAACCTGAGAATGTCCAACTGCGAATCGTGAAGGGGAACTGGACCGAGTCTAGCGCCCTCAAAGCTGTTCTTTCCTGGCTTGCTCTTTCAACCTCGCGCGGAACCGACATCGCGGCGGTCTGCGCCCAGGATGATTCCATGGCGATGGGCGCGCGCAAGGCCTTTGAGCAATGTAGCCAGGAACTACGCGGGTCCTGGCGGAAAATTCCGTTCTTGGGCTGCGACGGTATGCCCAAAACAGGACAAGAATGGGTTCGCCGCGGACTGTTGGCGGCCACGGTACTTAGTCCACCCACAGCGCCTGTGGCGATTGATCTCCTGGGACGGTTCTTGCAGGTCGGAACGATGCCCCCGCCCCGCACTCTGACTGAAACCCGATCAATTCCCGACATCGAAGCGCTCGCCAGCAAAACTTGGTCAGTCGCAGCCGTTTGATCGGCTCAACGATATAACGCCACTTTCGCAGAAGAGCCTCGGCGAAAAATCTCGCCTCTGGACGAGTGGTGAGTGTGCGAAACAAGCCCCAGCTGGCTACCTCTTCATTACGCTCAACGTGATGCTTGAGGGGTACTGGGTTGAGTGATGAACCTCGTTGTGGGCGATCACGGGTTTCGACTCGTTGTAGTTGTCACCGCCGGTATTGAGGTTGCGGTCGAACTGGGGAAAGTTGCTACTGCTGACCTCGATTCGCAACCGATGGCTCGCGTCAAAATAATTGCTGGTTTGCATCGGCTGAAACGTGACTTTGTAGACTTTATCCTTCTCCATCCACACAGGCGCTGTCGTATACCCCTCGCGGTAGCGAACGCGCTGAATGTTCTCTTCAATGTTGTAGGCCGTGCCGTCGGGCAGGACATCGATGACCTTCACGGTGAAGTCGGTGTCCTTCGCGTCGCTTGAGACGTAGATCGTGACGTCGATCGTCCCAGTCACCTCCAAGCCTTCTTTAAGCGGTTCTGTGCTGTAGACCAGCACGTCATCGCGAGTTTCCTCGGCGCGCTGATCAAACGCACCCGGTTTGTAATCCCCCATGCAACAGAATGCTCCACCGTGAGTGGGCACCGGATTCATGGGATCATATGTGAACTTGTCGGGATCGTCTTTCAGCGCGGTCCCGGCCAGCAACACGCCATCTCCGCTAAGCGAATTGGCATGGCCGCCGCTTGCCAGGTAGTAAGTCACGGGTTTGGCGCCTTCGGGCGGCCATGTGTCCGACGACTGCCACTTGTTGCTGCCCATCGTGTAATAACGAACCTTGGACGTCTTGGCGAGCAGGTCATTATCTTCGCCTTTGAGGAAATGATCGAACCAGCCGTAGGTGAACGCATCGTAGTCGAACCGCGCATCGCCCATGTCGCGCTCGCCGACCACCGTATGTTCTGACGCCCCCTTGTAAGCGCAGTGCGTCACAGGCGCAATGACCGCGTATTGCTGGTTGGCGACCTCGGGGCTGGCGGTCTTGCGAACATAGTTGTAGGCCGCCAGATTCGGCGCCACGCTGACGTCATACCATGTCATCAACCACGCCCCTGGAATGTTGATGTGTTCACTGTCATTCCATAATCCGCCCTTGTACCAGGATGGATCATCGGGAGTGCGCACGATCATACCGGGCGCACCGGACGGCGTAGTGTCGGCAAAAATGCCGCGCGGCGCGCCAAGAGCGGAATAGATTTCATTCTCCGGCAAATGCCAGAGCGCCTTGGACCAATCCTGCGTGGGTGGGTGCGCATCCAGATCGTAAGACTTGGCTGCCGTCACCAAAGCTTCCTGCGACATACCCGGCGGAAAGGTTGGCCGGCCATCCTTGACCAAAAGCCCAGCGTCGTAGAGCCAGACCCCAAACAGCATTTGCACCGCGCCACCGCGAAACCAGTTGCCCTGCTCATAAAACGGGCCGACTCGTCCCACGCCGGCACCGAAGCTCTCCGGGATGAACGTGGCCAGGGCCTTGTTCCCGCGCGCAGCGACCGCCAGCTGCCACTCCGCCGTCGACGAACAGCCAATCAGCCCGACCTTACCCGATGACCAGGGCTGGGAGCTCATCCAGTCGAGTGCGTCGTCAGCGTCGGTAAGAGGCACGCCGAGAATGTCATAGTCCCCTTCCGAAAAATAGCGGCCACGCTCGTTCATCTCGATGAAGGCATAACCGCGCTTCACCGCATCCAGAACCCTCGACATATCGCGGGGTGCGCCCAGTTCAATGTCCCAATAATTGAAGTTGTACGGAGTACGCACAAAGATGACTGGGTATTTCTTCGATTCATCCTTTGGCCGGTAAATATCGGCTTGCATACGCTTGCCGTCACGCATTGGCACCATCACTTTGCGCGCGATGATGGCGACGGACTCGAGTTCCTTTTCCGTCGCGGTACGACTTGCGACCGTGGCGGCATCTTGTTGCCGTGCTTGCGCATCAACGAAAGTAGTGACAAACGTGAACGCTGCAATCGAACACATCGACAGCCACGTCAGCCTCGCAGCTTGATTCATTTCGGCCTCTCTGTCGTTAAGGATGAGCTCATCAGCGGAAATTACTATAACGCAGGCTCCAGGGCTGCCGGCAAAAGCTCCGGTGAAACTGTTTATTTGT
>Ga0187784_10003854_pt1 | contig 12138 bp, 12 predicted proteins | sample 1015_SJ02_MP15_2_FD_132964 | JGI IMG/M metagenome (GOLD analysis project Ga0187784, IMG submission 132964) | Tropical peat soil microbial communities from peatlands in Department of Meta, Colombia - 1015_SJ02_MP15_20_MG | ecosystem: Environmental > Terrestrial > Soil > Wetlands > Peat | place... | reverse complement strand
CCCTTGATGATGGCATCAATCTTCGGATCGTCTAGTTCCAGTCTCTTCACAATTGAGCCTCTTAGGTTTGCCTTCGAAGCATCTTGCACATCCTTCGCGTTCTCGTCTTTCAGTCGCTCTCTCTCAGCATCTATCTCATTAGCGATCGTTAGTATTGTCTTGTTTCTTGTTTCTAGACTACTGTTCGATATTCTCAGCATCGCCGCTCTGGCATGTTCTGCGACTTCCATTACGTCCAATTATCATACACTTCCTCTAGGGACGGGACTGACGAACGTTTTTTGTTGATATTCATGAATACTCCTTTCTGCAACGTTATGAACTTGCTGACTAAGAGGAGCCAGATCTCTAACTAGTTCTTGAACGAGACATACTCAGGACATAACTAGGAGAAGAGCGTGCTTGATCTATCCACAACAGCGCAAACTACTTGCCGTCTAAGGATCACCCCTCCCGCTCAGGTTTATTTACGTTCATATTTGAGACCCGCATCTATGGCGCTGCCATTGAGCAGAGGAAGCCTAGAAATTGAAACTAGCCCACTATCTTAGTGATGGAGAAACACGAGTAGGAATTGTTGACGAAGACCAGATCTTAACCTTCGAGACGCCGCTAAAAAATTAGGACTTACTGGTTTCGATGGACATCTCACCATAGACCAGCTCATATCACGGGGTCTTATACAATCGGTTCAACAAGTCGAAGAGAAGATCACGGCCACGAAGATGAGTGTGCCGATTAGGTCGGTTAGGATGCTCAGCCCAATCCTCAACCCGGAGAAGATCCTGCTAGTTGCCGTGAACTACCTCTCACATGGCAAAGAACAAAACGTGAGCTTGCCAACGGAACCCCACTTTTTTACAAAATTCAAGAATGCACTCATCGGCCCCGGTGATTCAATACTACTTCCGCGCGTATCCAAGAAGGTTGATTGGGAAGTTGAGCTAGCCGTCATAATCGGGAAGACTGGAAAATATATCCAGAAGAAGGATGCCTTGAATTACGTAGCTGGTTACGCAATATCTAACGATGTAAGTTTCAGAGACTTGCGATTTCCATCCGACTCACCAGATAAACCAAGTAGGCTTGGAGTTAACTGGGTAAAGGCAAAGGGCCTCGACTCATCTTTTCCTCTGGGACCTTGGCTAGTAACCAAAGACGAGATACCAAACGCACACGACTTGGAAATTTCTCTCTCGGTGAACGGAGAAGAAAAACAACACTCCAATACGGGCGAGATGGTCTTCAAGATAGATTCCTTGATCGAATATATCTCATCGGGGATAACCCTCAATCCTGGAGACATCATCTCCACTGGAACACCTGAGGGCGTGGCCATCTTCACCGGGCAGCCATTTCTTAAGGACGGAGACATTATCGAGGGTAAGATAAGCAAGATTGGAACGTTAACCAACAAGGTCAAGGCCGAATAGATCAGATGAATGGCCTTAGGCCATTCGAGTTCGCTCCAGACAAGGATTTAGCCAATCACTTGTCTGAAGACTCGGAGGAAATTCTCGCCTAATACTTTCCGAATATCGTCCTCTTTGTATCCTCTCTTGAGGAGCCCTTCTGTCAGGTATGGCATTCTAGTTACGTCTTCCAAACCTTTTGGAGTGGTCTCAATTCCGTCGAAGTCAGATCCTAGGCCTACGTTATCCACGCTCGCCACCTTCACTATGTGGTCCACATGGTCCAGTACCCTTTCGAGAGTTGCGTTTTCTTTGTTCTCGTCAACGAATGATGGTGCAAAGTTCATTCCCATAACGCCGCCGTTGTCGGCCAAGATTTTGATCATATCATCAGTTAAGTTTCTCCTGTGATTGCATACTGCGCGACAGTTTGAATGAGAAGCGATTATGGGTTTAGTCGTGGTTTCGATGACGTCGAAGAATCCTGCGTCATTGAGGTGTGAGACATCAACTACCATTCCAAGATTGTTCATTTCTTTCACGAGTTCCACACCGAAGTTGGTTAACCCTCCTTTAGTTCTGCCTTCACCAGCCCCGTCCGCAATTTGATTTCTTTCGTTCCACGTCAATGTCATGGCGCGTAATCCGAGCCGGTAGAGCATTCTCAAAATTCCAAGATCTGCTTCTACAGCCTCTCCGCCTTCAATGGAAAGCATGGCAGCTATCTTTCCTTGCTTCTCGGCTTCGCGGACGTCGCTAACTTTTGTGAAGAGCATCATCTTGTCTTCGTGATCGTGCAGTTCCTTGTAGAATCGGTCGAATACTTGCAATGCTCGGTGGAGTGCCCTTTCAATCTTGTATTCGGGTTGAATGTATACGGCGAAAATCTGAAGGTCTACTCCACTTTCCAAGAGGCGTGGTAAATCAACATGGCCTTTACTTGACCTCTCGCCAAATTTTCGTGGCGTTGGCAGTTTAATCGGCCTTGCCGGGGGAACCATTATCTCAAGCAAGGTATCGATGTGAGCGTCCACTACAGTTGCTCGTTTATGTAACTGAAGAGTTGCCTCATCCAAATGCAGTCACGGCCTCTTTGAACAGTTAGATAATGCTTGACTCGGTCTGATAATTAACCAATGTTGCTGGCAGTCTTGATGGAGATTCAAACTCTTTGAACCCACGAACGGCGCCTATCAGCGACTAGTTTTAGGAACTTGACAATCAAGCTATATCCGCGAGCATCACTCTCTTGGAGTGGACTAAGCGTTAGGTTGCGAATCGTGGTCTAGCCCAAATGTTGCAGCAGTCTCCGATCCTGAGTATCCGAAATCTGAAGACCTACTTCTATACCTACGCGGGTGTGGTACGCGCTCTCGAGGGTATCGACCTAGACATCTACCCAGGAGAGACGGTTGGATTAGTGGGTGAAACGGGCTGTGGAAAATCTGTGACAGCACTTTCTGTTATGCAACTTGTGCCTAATCCTCCGGGAAAGATTGTGGATGGCGAGATTCTCTTCCATGGTGAGGATCTACTGAAGAAGAGTGAGCAGGATATGCGGGAGATACGTGGGAAGAAGATTACGATGGTCTTCCAAGATCCGATGACGTACATGAACCCGGTTATGACGGTGGGAGATCAGATTGCGGAGGTGATCATGTTACATCAGGATCTGTCTAGCGATGGAGATGGGGTGGGTTCTGACAACGGCGGTCGCCTTGGAATGAGCCGTAGGAGCGTGAAGAAGGTTGCCATGGAAAGGGCGATTGAAACTCTGAAACGTGTGCGCATGCCCTATCCTGAGAAGGTCTCTAAACAGTATCCTCATGAACTGAGTGGTGGAATGCGACAACGGGCCATGATTGCTATGGCTCTATCCTGTGGTCCAGACCTCCTGATTGCGGATGAGCCGACTACGGCGCTTGACGTTACAATCCAGGCCCAAATTCTCACTCTCTTGAATGAGTTGAAGAAAGAGATTGGGACCTCTGTTCTCCTCATCACACATGATCTAGGTATCGTGGCGGAAGTATGTGATCGAGTCGGCGTCATGTACGCTGGCAAGATTATCGAACTCGCACAGACCAGAGTTTTGTTTAGGAATCCATCTCACCCATACACGCAAGGATTACTCCGCGCAATTCCGAAACTTTATCGTGAGATGGAACAATTGGAAATTATCCCAGGTTCTGTTCCGAACTTGATCAATCCGCCTTCCGGTTGCCGTTTTCATCCTCGATGTCAATTCGCCATGAAGGCATGCTCAGCAGAATCTCCACAACTTATTGAGATTGAAGGGAACCATCTAGTGAGCTGTTTCCTGTTTTCTCAGGCTAGAGAAAGAGAGGGAGAATGAGGCAGTTGACAGAAGCCCTACTTGAGGTGAAAGAACTCAAGAAGCATTTTCCAATTCAAGGTGGAGTGGTCAACAGAACGGTGGGATATGTTTACGCTGTTGACGGCGTCACTTTTGACGTTCGGAAGGGGGAGACGCTAGGCTTAGTGGGGGAATCTGGTTGCGGAAAGACCACTGTGGGTCGATGCGTCCTTCGCCTCCTTGAGCCAACTAAGGGCGAGGTGCTGTTCGAGAACAGCGACATCTTGAGGCTCAAGGATGAGCAGATGCGAAGGTTGCGGGCTAATATGCAAATCGTCTTCCAGGACCCTTACGCATCCCTCAATCCTCGCTGGACAATCAAAGATATTGTAGGCGAACCGCTCTTGGTCAACAAAATAGCGAGAGGAGAAGAGTTACGAGCCAGAGTTCTCGAACTTCTCAAGAGAGTTGGACTCAGCGAAGACCACATGAGTCGTTTCGCTCATGAATTCAGCGGCGGCCAGAGACAACGAATTGGAATCGCCCGAGCGTTGGCTCTAAACCCGAAATTCATCGTTCTCGACGAACCAACCTCGTCCCTTGATGTCTCGGTTCAGGCGCAGACACTCAACATAATCCGAAGCCTTCAGCATGATCTAGGGTTAACGTACCTGTTCATCTCTCATAATCTCAGCGTCATCAAACATATGAGCGACCGAATTGCAGTCATGTATCTGGGAAAGATAGTTGAACTTGCACCAAAGCAGGAGCTCTTTAAACGTCAACTTCACCCCTATACGCAGGCACTCTTTCAAGCAATACCGATTCCTGATCCTGAGATTCAAAGAAAACGAGTGATCTTGAAAGGGGACGTACCGAGTCCCGTCAACCCACCGAACGGTTGTCGATTCCATCCACGCTGCCCCATCGCTATAGAGAAGTGTTCAACCGTGGAGCCGGAATTGGAGGAGAGTGAACCGGGACATTTTGCAGCGTGCCATCGAGTCGGCGTACAAATCGCGTGACCCGCATGACCGAAGATGAAGAACTAGTGAATGGTCCTGAAGACCAAGGGATCAAGAAGGATAGGCTTGATCTAAGTGACTACCTTGCGTTGGGTATTGCCTCACTCCAAACAATCTTTCTGCCGTTCATACTAGTTCTAGTACTGATCACAGTATTGATCATCCTCATTGTCCGTTTCATTTGAACTGATCTTCTCATGAGCAAACAATATGCTCTGACCCGTCGAGTGTGGATATTACTTTTCGTAGGTGCAATTCTAGTTAACGCAGCCTCTTCCTACCCCAATCTTCGAAGATTTGTTGACCTCACCTTCATCGAAGGGATGGCGGGCATCATACTTGGCGGTTACTTGCTGGCGCGTTCACTAAAGCCTCATGCCAGGTACGCAAGATTGGGAGAGAGTTCAAAATCTCCTTATGCCTCGTTCAAGACGAGGACGATCGATCAAACAGTGGGTATGAGGATACTAATCGTTGGGCTGCTCCTATTGTCATGTGCCGTCCTAATTGGAGAGATGTGGATTAGAAAAATTACTTAGTTCACGCCGAACCCGGGATTAATCTACCTAATCATCACCAGGTCTTCTTACTATTTCGAATACGGATGAGAACACGTAAAATAGAACTGTCATGCCTGCGAGAATCGCTACGAATGCCACTAAGAATGCTTGAGCTTGGATCTCCGTTACGAGGCCTACTTCTCTGATCCACCAAGGGGTAGCTTTGAAGACAATATTTTGGAGAACAGTGAGCAGGCCAAGCAAGAGACTCAGCACAACGGCCAGCGCGAGCGCGCTGTAGAAGAGACGTTTCTTATCTTTAGTTGAAAGAGGTTTGAAAACTGTTCGTTCAACTTCTGCACTTGAATTGTGAAGGGTGGGCTTTGCCACTTTAGCGAGAGATAATGTGACTGTAGTAACCAAGTCATTCATGGCATAGACCCAGTCGGCCATAATCCAGCGTAGAGTTTGCATACGGATTATGTAACCTTTAATCAAGTATTTTCGGATTGTCAGAAAGATGGTGCATCCTGCGAAGAGCACAGCCCATCCAAGCCGCGGGACTAGATAGTACCTTGCCAACGCTAGGTTGGTTGTTGTAAATCTTAGGCCTAGAAGGAAACTGAGGCCAGTTGATGCAGCCTCTCTCGTGCGGAAGTTTGATGAAGTAACCAACGAACCAAGAATTACACCTCCGAGGATCGATGCGAGTACGTTGACTACTAACCAGACATGCACCAGCCCTTCTCGGTAGAAGTGTCGTACGAATGGGTTCAATTCACCAGTAGGTCCCATGGCATCCATGAACATCCAACTGTAAGCGACGTCAACTACCCCCGCGAGTATCAAGAGCGCGAGGAGCAATCTGAGATCTCTCCTCTTCCACCAAGCTCTCAATATCCAAGGGAGACGACTCATGCCACGGTTCATAGGTGCATTTCCCATAGGTTTTAGGAACGAGAACCCTCTAACCTACCTCTAAACTTGCGCATCAAGTTTTCTATTCTGCAACCTGGGAATCCTCCAATAGTCTGAAAAGCAGGAACTAAGCATCCTGACAAGACCAAGTTGCGACTGAGAGATTATGTTCTCAGACGTCTCCTCCTGCTTATCCCGGTTCTTCTAGGCGTTACGATGATCGTCTTCGGGATCTCGCACATGGTTGGAGACCCAGTTGCTGCGTATGTTAGCGAACGTACTTCAGAGGATCAGATTAAACAGGTCATACGACAGCGAGGCCTCGACCAACCACTCTACGTACAGTACGTCATCTACATGGGCGACTTGTTGAAGGGGGACTGGGGGTTGACACGTTCAATGGGAGACCGGCCTGTTACGGATGTGATAAGGGAATTCTTTCCGGCCACTTTGGAACTTACTATGGTGGCGTTGGTTATGATGCTGGTGATTGGTATCCCGCTTGGAATATTATCGGCCACGAGGAAGGACAAAATTGTGGACCACCTGTCGCGTATCTTTGCACTAAGCGGTGTGTCTATGCCGGTCTTTTGGTTAGGCCTACTCTTGCTTCTAGTATTCTACTACTACTTCCAAATACTAGGCCTACCAAACCTTCCAGGATCCGGACGTATCGATCCGTTCATCTACCCTCCGTTCAAACCCATCACTGGGCTCTATCTCATAGACAGCATCCTCGAAGGAAGACTGGATGTCTTCTTTGACGTTTTGGCTCACCTCATCCTTCCAGCCTTCGTCCTTGGATACCATGGGGTTGCATTGATCACTAGAATGATGCGGTCTAGCATGCTAGAGGTGCTGAGGCAGGACTACATAACTCTAGCAAGATCAAAGGGACTATCAGAGAAGGTAGTAATCTACAGACATGCGTTGAAGAACGCGATGATTCCAACCATTACTGTTGCTGGCCTATCATTCGGAAGTCTGCTAACTGGATCCCCCCTAACGGAAACAGTCTTCGCATGGCCTGGAATCGGCAGATGGGCGGCTGGAGCCATTCTTACAACGGATTTCAGCGCTATAACAGGGTTCACAATTGTCGCAGCATTCGTATACGTCTTCGCGAACCTCATAGTAGACCTAGTCTACGCCGCGTTGGACCCACGCATCAGGTTCCAGTAGGAGAAAAACCGTCATGGTCAATAAAGAATCAAGGCTGGGTGAGGATCTTCAGCCTAGAGTTCGAGAGATGAGATTTACCCTTCACCTCCTGAAACAGAACCCGCTGGTCATTCTTGGATTCGCAATAACGGCGTTAATGATCTTCACAGCAGTCTTCGCCCCTTGGATTGCTCCCTACGGAGCTGAAGAGAGATTTTGGCAAGCTAACCTCCAACCGCCCAGTTGGCAACATCCCTTCGGAACTGACGAGGTTGGTGGAGATGTTTTCAGCAGAGTAGTTTGGGCTACCCGTGTGGATTTGGGCCTCGCCCTACTAGTTGTGGTAGGCATTGAGGTAACTGCGGTTCTTGTTGGATCGATCTCAGGATATCTTGGTGGAAAGGTGGATGAGGTTCTAATGAGAATAACGGACATGCTGCTTGCTTTTCCAGGCCTCATCCTGGCCATGGCTGTTGCTGCCGCTTTGGGACGAAACCTGACGAATCTAGCGATGGCGTTGATGATTGTAGGGTGGCCTGGGGATGCGAGGCTGGTTCGCGGCGTCATTTTAGGTGAACGTTCTAAGCTCTACGTGGAAGCAGCGCGTTCCGTGGGAGCCGGTCGGTCGAGAATCATCTTTCTGCACGTACTTCCCAACGCTATCTATCCGCTGCTAGTGAGCGCGACCTTAGATTTAGGTGGAACGATTCTGTCGTTTGCGGGGTTAAGTTTTCTAGGCTTTGGAGCCGGTTCTGGGGCCGCGGAATGGGGCTACATGATCTCCCTCGGACGAAACTATCTTTACGCCTCTCCCTGGGTGGCAACATTTCCCGGATTGGCCATCTTCTTCACCGTTATGGGGTTCAACCTTGTGGGAGACGGTTTAAGGGACGTGCTAGATCCTCGACTGAGAAGGTAGCTAAGGTCCGGCGGTTACGTGATATTGGTTTTGGAAACTTTCTGCGAGGCCTCAAAATTCGGCTAGATATGCATACTATATAGTGAATTCTTATCATATTCGTAGGTGCCTACCTGACGGCAACGGTGATGAACCATCTCCGAAAAGAAAAAATCTAAACTGAATCCCAAACTAATTGCATTAGCAGTCCTGATAGTTGTCGTAATGATCGGATCAACGGGAGGATATTACCTATGGTATCTTCCCAACCAGAAACTGTCTCGCATACCACACCCTCAGACCCTTGTGGTCCAGATCCTCGGTGACCCACAATTTCTAGACTCGGCAACGGGTTATGAAGCAACAGGCGAGAGTATCATATTCAACGTCTACGAAACACTGATTTGGTACAAGGGTGGAAGCGCAGCAACCCTGGAACCTCTTCTAGCAAGTGAGATGCCTAAGATCAGCCCAGACGGCCTGACTTACACGTTCAAAATAAGACAGAATGTGAAATTCCACGATGGAACTCCCCTGAACGCGTCGGCGGTTAAGTATTCGATCGACAGAACGATACTGATCAACGAACCCGACGGCCCCTCATGGATGTACTCACCCATTAAGGGCGCTGAGGCATACATGGCGTCGAAGATGACGAAAGCTGACGCAGATGCATATCAAGCAGCTGGCGGCGTTACAGTGGTGGATAGCTCCACAGTCAACATTAACCTATCGAGGCCGTACTCCCCAATTCTATACGTGCTTGCCTTCGGCGGAGCAGCAATAGTAAGCCCATCCGCTGTAGAGGCACATGGAGGAGTAGTCCCTGGCAAACATAACGAATGGATGGATAAGAACATGGTCGGCACAGGCCCATACAAATTCGTCGAATGGGTACCAAAGCAACGAATAGTTCTCGACAGATTTGATAATTACTGGAGAACGCCCGCAAAGATTGGAAGAGTGATCATGCAGATCGTACCCGAAGTCGGCTCGAGAGAACTTGCCCTATTCACCGGAGACGCGGATATGGCGGTTATTACTACTGCCAACGCGTTTGACTTTATGCAGAAAGATCCATGGGTCAGCTCCAGGAAGATAGTGGTGAAGAGCGACCTGCAGCTCAAGCCAGTGGATACGGGCCTATCAGTATATGCTGGGTACCCTACACTTAGCGTCACCTACATCGGAATGAACGTAAGAATTCCTCCCCTTAACAATACGGACTTCAGATACGGCTTGTCTTACGCATTCAACTACAAAACATTCCTGGACGACGTCAATAACGGCTTTGGGATACCTGGTCGCGGACCCATACCGAAGGGACTCTTCGGGTATGACGAATCCGTTTTCCAGTTCTCATACGATCCAGCCAAAGCCAAAGAGTACTTCCTCAAAGCCAAAGCTGCCGGAGCCTACAAAGACGGCATGAAACTGGGTTTCTACTACAATGCTGGAAACGAACTTAGGCGTAGAGGCGGCCTACTGCTCAAGGATAGCATCGATGCTCTCAACGTTGGTTTCAGCGTCGATGTGAACGAGCTTGATTGGCCAACCTTCCTGTACAAGGGAAGGCATGGAGATCTTCCGCTCTTTCTAATTGGCTGGACCGTTGACTACGCAGACCCAAACGATTTCGAACAACCCTTTGGAGACTCGAGAGGAACGGTATCGAACAGAGTAGCACTCAACATCCCCGGCCTTAACGATAAGATTGCGCAAGCAGCCGCAACAGTTGATCCAGCGCTGAGACAAAAGATGTACTCAAACATTACGAATATCATAAACAAGGCAGCATACTACATCTGGGTTGGACAAACCACACAGTTCATGGTGATGCGTGACTGGGTGCAGATGACTTGGGACCCTGACACGAACACACCTACACAATCTAACCCAATGTACGGTGGATTGTACTACTACTACACAATGTGGAAGGGCTATCCGTAGTCCTTCCGACCCTCCTTCTTTTTCGTCGTTTAACCAGAGACGACTGACCCGTAAGACGCGAGGAGTACGAAGACCTAACCCGACAGGGAATCATTTTCCATCAGCCTGAAAAAACTCTATGACCTGATCTAGTGCCTTAGGTCCGTACCGTGAGATACTGAAGCTATCGTTTGAGTAGTCGACCGAAGTTTGCGAGCACGACCGCTCCGGCTGGATGCTCCTTATCGTTCCGTTCCGGGTGAAACTGTAGGCCGTAAATGATTTGGTTTGGTTTCCGGAAAGCCTCTATCAACGTGTCCGTTGACCGCGCTAGCAATTTGAAGCCTACGGGAAGTTTTTCAACCATCTCTTCGTGCGACTCCATCACGGAGACTACTTTTGGAAGACCCTCAAAGATTGGGTCATCAGTTAGAACATCCACATCCATATACGACTTGATTACCTTACCAAGATTAACGACCCTCTCTCCGTATGCCATACCGATCAACTGATGGCCTCCACAGATTCCAAGTAGGGGGATGTCTATCTCTCTCGTCGCCTCGATCGTTTTGAAGAATTTCGCTTTATCCTCCAGCTTGCTGTACAGGGCCTCGGAGCCGCTCATGATGATAGCGTCGAACTTGGTCCCCTTAGACTTAACATAGTCAAGATCAAAGTTTTGGTAGACTACTCTTTCTATCTCCGCGTTACATTTTTCCTTGACCTGAGTGCATAGTCTCTCAAACTGCGGCGTATACTTTGCTTGATCCACGTGGTTGTTCAGTACAATAATTCTCAATTTGGGACATCACGGTTGGCGAAGTAATGGGGGAGGAACCTTCTCGTTGCGTGCCATTTCGATCGCGCGCGTCGCTAGTACTTGGGTAGCATCAATTATCGGAACGGGCAGATCACCAGTCTTGAGTATGAGCGGAATCTCTGTACACCCAGCAATAATTGCCTGCGCCCCTGACTGAATCAGCTTCTGACCTATCTCGATGGCTACAGAGGATACGGAGAGGTCACCAGCTTTGACTGAGTAGATGGCCTGCATCAAGGTTGCCTGGTCGTGATCTGTTGGTGAGACTGTTTTGATTGTGAGGTTCTGAAATCGTTTTTGGTAAAGCCCAGATTGAACGGTGCCTGTTGCCGCCATGATTCCAACCTTTCTTGCAGATGGGCACAACCTTGCAGTCTCTTTGGCTGTTTCATCAATCATGTCAATTATGGGGATTCCCACAGACCTTCTAACCTCTTCAATCCAATAGTGAGCAGTGTTGCATGGTATAATGATGAAATTGGCTCCAGCAGCCGCTAGGTTTTTCGCAGTTGCAATAAGCATTGGTGCAGGCGAAGGACCATTTTCAAGGATTGCTTTTTGCCGATCCGGTATACTGGGATTATTGTCAATGATCAGTCGCAGATGGTCTTGGTCTATTGATACTGGGGTCGAGCGAACGATCTTGGCAAAGAGGTCTATCGTGGCCTCCGGCCCCATCCCTCCCAAGATTCCGATGATCATTTTTTGACTCATGATGATCAAACTAAGTAGACGGCATCCGCCTTAAATCGATATTTCTCACTTACCGAGGACAAGAAGGCGAAAGGAATCAGAGACGCCTAAGCTAGAAAACTACTGAAGCTCTCAAGCCATTCCCGATACGTTTCTGAGAGCCAAATGGAGTTCGCCGGCCCAGAATGGCACATACATCATGCAATTTCAAAGCCAAGCAGACAGCCTTCAATCTTCTAAAACGTCAAGAGAACCAATAATTACTGCTTTCCCTACTCCTCTAACGTCGAGCCTTTGTAAGCGTGCCCGAAATATGCCAGGGAAAAACTCTAGGAAACATTAAGATGCTGCACAGGTGGCATGAGACTGCATGATGGTCACCATTGGATTGATGCTGCAAATACTTGAGACCGTCATCCTTCCAGTTTTCATTATCATAACTGTGGGTTTCAGCATTCGGCGATT
>Ga0187784_10003853_pt1 | contig 12140 bp, 9 predicted proteins | sample 1015_SJ02_MP15_2_FD_132964 | JGI IMG/M metagenome (GOLD analysis project Ga0187784, IMG submission 132964) | Tropical peat soil microbial communities from peatlands in Department of Meta, Colombia - 1015_SJ02_MP15_20_MG | ecosystem: Environmental > Terrestrial > Soil > Wetlands > Peat | place... | reverse complement strand
GTGGAAATCGAAAGAGCCGGCCTGTGCAGGCGCGGAGGCGGGAAGAACGATGTCATTGAGAGGATCGGAGCCGAAGCGGTTTTCACCTTCGTGGAGCCAGAAGAGACCCGCAACGCTGAGCCAACCGGAATCGGAAGTGAGCTGGGCTTCGTAATCGTGGCGCCACTTTTCGATAGACTGCCGATAGGCAGCCGAGTCCGCGCTCACAGCGCAGGTGGAGAAAAGAAACGCCAGAGTCACCGCGAGGCTGCGACGCTGGCGATGGAGTTTCATGGAATGCTCCCTTCCGGTGCGAATCGGAAACTTACCAGAAAAATCCCTGGCCATCCAGAACTTGGCAAGCGCCGCTAGGGACAGCGTGACGCGTGTTTCCGGGCCGCCGGACCCGATTACTGGGCCTGACCAGCTTGGATGCACTGAAACTTTTTCATTGCATAATGGCACGCCATGACACAGGCGGCGTAGCCGAGCAGAGCACTGTCTTCATCTCCCTTCCCATGAGCACCGGAACTCAGTAGACCGTAAATTCCATCAAAACCCTTCTTTTCTTCTCGGCTAAGAAAGCCCTTGGTTTCGAGGTAATCGCGCACCTCGCGATCCTCCTTGAAAGAAGGCAACTGTTCATTTCGTTGCCCTGCAATACGGCAGGCAATGACCTTCAGGCATTGCTGGAGAGCCAAGCGAAATTCGTTCAACGATTCATTGTATCTATCGTTGCTGAGCATTTGCCTTCCTGCCGACAGATGGTTGCAAACTTTGTCAATCTCAGGGAAATCGCCGGACTCGAACGTCTTTAATAAACTCTCGTCGGCTCGCTGGGCTACCGAGGGAACTGCCTTCTCGTTGAGAATTTCGAAGCCGTCAAATTTGTAGCCGCCGTCGAGGAGTCGTGCCTCAAATTGCGCTACCTGGTCAAGAAATCTCGCCGAAGGACAGTTATGGAGGGGATGCTCGTAGAAGAAGTCGGGGTCATTCCTTCGCCGAAGAACCTCACTGCACATGCTACGCAGCTGCTCGCTCTTCTTATCCCTCGCGTCGGCGAGGTCGCGTCTTAGGTCCTCCCACGAGGGCTTCCTAGAATACGGAACGTCATCGTCGTAGCCCACGTGGCTACTAGGAGCAATCAGACCGTGGCTTTCGAGAAGCTTCTCTGGTTGACGCAGCGCGTTCAGGGCATCGCTAAGGTATTGTATGGCATCTTCCGATGGAAGGAACATGGTCAGAGTCCTTTTCCGCTGAGGCCGCAGCCGACGCCTCAGACGGGATCATTACGAGTCTGCAACCGCCGACAAGCCTTCCCATTCTCTGAACCGTGTGCCTCTCCGTATCAGGATCAGAATCTTCTCAAGCTTCGGCAATGGAACTCCTTCGAGACGGCGCCATCCTCGGTATGCTGGAGGTTGGCGAGCCTCAAGGGCGGTGAATATGTCTCGGATCTTCTGCCACCTCCGTTGCACGCGCGGGTTTCGAGAGTTTCGCAGGTTTTGCTCAATAGCTCGCCAGGCGAGCAACTGTGCGAAAGATTCGTGCACGCGCGCATCAATTCGGCTGTAATTCCTGAGGTCGCATTCCCGGCCATCGAGGTCCTCGCCGACGTGTAGCATTGCATGGCCCCACTCATGGTACGTGACCACGTGTTGCAGGTCTTCGGCCTCACATTTCAGAATTTGAGCTGCCGCCGCGACCCCCCGGTGGAAAATTACAATGCGCTTTTCGCGCGGCCTGTACAGTCCAAGGCATTCATCGATAGCGATGATTTCGGCATCCGGCGCAATCTCCTTTGGGGGTTTTCGGTTGGACAGCTGCTCTTCTACCCATCCCCTTTCAATCCCTAGTCCAGTGATTCCCTTCAAGACGCTCCAAGCGTGCATCGACGTAAATTCCTGCATCGCCTCGACAACTTCCGTGATTTCTTCGTCCGACATCTTGCCGATGTCGCGGCTCTGGCCTTCTGGCATATTGCTCACTCCGCTACTCAGAAAGATAGCATCCACCATATGTGTGAACAATCTCCCCGGGATTCGGCGTAGGCCAGGCCAGGACGAATGGCCCTTTGATTTCGCCAAAAGAGGAGAACACAAGAACACACGAAGTGTTCTGGCCGAAAGATGCCCTTCGCGTTCTGCGGGGCGCGGCGAGGGGTGAACACAAGACCACACGCAGCGTTCACTCCTAAGGAAGGAAGGGGAGTGGCGGGTGGCGCATGGGATCCGTCCTGGAAAGATCTGGTTCTTACTCACGCGACGAGCATAACATTCAAGCAATAGCCATTGCAGGCAGAAGACTCGCGTGCCGCACCCTTGGCATTTAGTTCATCAAGGGTGCGCGCTTTTTGCGCTTGCTCGCCGCAGGAGGGTCCGCCACATTGCTGGCGGACAGGTTTTGACTTTCCTGCGCAATCTTTTGCAACGCCGCGACGGGCGCGACGATCTGCACTTCATCACGTTCAGCAGGTTGCTGAGAAACACCTTTCGCTGTCATTCCGAGCGAAGCGAGGTGCGAGTTTGCATCGCACCTCTTTTGTGCGATGAATCCCTCTTCGATTAGAATGCCGAGAAAAGAGAGATTCCTCACTTGGCAGACTCCGACCGGCATGACGAGTTCTAGGTTTTCAGTAAGCTGTCCGAAATCAGGGGGCGAAAGCGTCGCGAGTTTGTGGCTTGAGCTGTACGGCGGCCAGGCTGGCGGCGTCCCAGCCACCGCCAAGGGCCTTCACTAGGAGCACGGAGGTGACGAGGCGCTGGCCCTGGATGATGGCCGCTTCCTGCTCGTTATTGAGAAGATTCTGTTGGGCGCTGACCACATCGAGATAACTGACGAGGCCACCGGTGTAGCGCGAGGTGGCAATTTCAAGCTGGCGGCGCGAGGAGTCAACGGCGTCGGCTTGCGATTGGCGCGCGGCGCCAAGCACCTGCAGCCCGGTGAGGTTGTCCTGCACTTCGCGGAAAGCGTTGAGGACGGTGCCGCGATAGGCGGCCACGGAAGCGTCGTAGCCCGCCTGGGAGAACTGCATTTGCGCGCGGCGGGCCCCGCCGGTAAAAATATCCTGCGCAACATTGGCGCCCACGGCCCAGAAAGTGCTCGCGACGTTGAGCAATTGCGAAATCTCCTGGGAGTTCCAGCCACCCTGGCCATAAAGCACGAGTGAAGGATAGTAAGCCGCTTTGGAAATTCCGATTTGCGCATTGGCGATGGCCATTTGACGCTCCGATTCGGCGATATCGGGGCGCCGCTCAAGGAGCTCAGAGGGAAGAGAAGTTTCGAGATTGGGCGGCTCGGCGGCGAGCGGGCGCTCCACGACGTGGAAATCGGGAGCGGGCTTGCCGGTGAGAACGGCGATGGCATCCTCAAACTGTTTGCGCTCCTGGCGGAGAAGAATCGCCTGCGTGCGCGTAGTGTTGAGGAGGGTCGCTTCCTGAGTAACGTCGAGACCCGAGGCGACGCCGCCAGCGTGGCGCGAGTTGACGAGATCGAGTCCCTTCTGGAGTGTTTCCACGGTGCGCCGCAAAAGAGCGATCTGCGTGTCGAGCTGGCGCAGGGTGAAATAATCGGCGGCGAGTTCCGCGGTAAGAACAAGACGCACGTCTTCGAGGTCGGCGGCGTTGGCCTGATAAGAAGCTTGCGCGGCTTCGATGGTGCGGCGGCGCTTGCCGAAAAGATCCACCTCGTAGCTCACGGTGAAGGGGAGAACGTAGTTGCTTTGCGTTACCGGCCCCGTGAGTGGAGTGTAGGAGCCGGAAGGGCGAGTACCAGAGTAACGCTGGCGCCCGGCGGCGGGATCGACCGAGAGCGTGGGGAAGAGTTGAGCATTTTGGACGGCGGCGGAAGCACGGGCCTGATCGAAATGGGCGAAAGCGACTTTGAGGGTCTGGTTGGCGGCGAGGAGTTCGCTTTCGAGAGTGCTGAGGTCGTCGTCGTGGAAGACGGTCCACCACGTGGTTTTAGGAATAGCATCCTTGGGGACGGCTTCGCGCCATGGTTCGACAATCTCCCATTTGGCGGGCACAGCAGCCGCGGGACGTTTGTAGTCTGGCCCGACGGTACAGCCCGCGAGCAGAAACACTCCAGCGAAGAAAACACCCCCGTGCATGAGCTGAGGGCGGTGCGAGCGATGGGCAGCAATTGCGCGGAGAGGCATCAGGGCTTTCTCTCCGGAGAAGACCTGGAGGCAGACGGTTTGGCGGGCGCGGGTTGCGGGGATGGCGCCGCAGTGGCGGGTGGCTCGAGCGGGTTGTGGACTTCCTTGACGTGCACCTCTTGGCCGTCTTCGAGAGCGTCCGGAGGGTTGAGAACGATCCAATCGTCGGGCTTGAGGCCGTCAAGCACTTCGAGGCTGGTGCCGTAATCGCGGCCGATGGTGAGAGATTGCAAACGCGTGCGATGATTGGCGCCAATCACGACGGCGCGGAGTCCTTCCGAGCGGAAGAGCAGGGCGTTCACGGGAACCTGGAGGCGCTGGGCCGTGACTTTGACCAGAAGATGAACCTGGGCATAACCACCAGGCAGCAATTGCGCGGATTTGTTGGGCACGTCCACTTCGGTGAGCAGTGTGCGGGTGGATAGATCGATGGCTTCCGCGGTACGCACGACCTTGCCCTGGAATTGCTGGCCGGGGAATTGCGTGAGTTCAAGATAGGCGCCGATGCCCGGGCGAATGGAAGAGGCGTAGGCTTCGGGCACATTGACGTAGACGCGCATGGGATCGGTCTGCGCAAGAAAGAAAAGCTGCTGCGAGGAGCCGCCGTTGCCGGCGTTGATGAGCATGCCGATGTCCGTGTTGCGGCGGGTGATGACGCCGCTAAAGGGGGCGTCAACGCGCTGGAAGGATTTCAGCTCTTCAAGACGGCGGACGTTGGCTTCGGCGGATTGCACGATAGCGCGCTTGGCGGCCAAATCGCCATTGGCATTGTCGACTTCCTGCTTGGAGACGCCGTCGGTCTTGAGGAGTTCGGAGTAGCGGAGAGCCGTTATTTCGGAGAGGTGCACGTTGGCTTGAGCCGTGGCCAGATCGGCGCGCGCCTGGGAAAGTTGCTGGTCAACTTCCGGGGTTTCAATTTCCGCAAGGAGTTCGCCCTTGCTCACGCGGCTGCCGATGTCGCGGTACCACATTTTCAGGTAGCCGTTGGTGCGCGCGTAGATGGGAGATTCGATATAGGCCATCAGCGTGCCGGGGAGAACCAGATTTTCATCGCCTGTCTGCGTGGCGGGATGGAAGACGGCCACGGTGGGAATGGCGAGGGTTTCGGTGTTGTCGGCAAGCGTTTTGTACTCCGCGCGGCGCTGGAACATCTGGAAGGCCCCAACGACCACAAGAACAATGACGATGAGGAAAAGAACCAAAAAGAGGGAGCTCTTCTTCGGCGGAGGTGCGCCGGAATCGTTGCCGTGATGGGTCGAAACGTCAGTCATGGTCAGTTGCTCCAAGTCCTACATTGAAGTGCGGGCTTCATTGTTGCGATGCCCTCCGAGCGACGGCGCGGTGGCGCCGGCGCTCCAGCCAGCCGTGAATGATGGAAAAGACGCACGGCACAAAGAAAAGAGTAGCCAGGGTGGCAAAGAGCAGGCCGCCGATGACGGCGCGGCCCAGGGGCGCGTTCTGCTCGCCGCCTTCACCGAGGCCGATGGCCATGGGCACCATGCCGATAATCATTGCGAGTGCGGTCATAATCACGGGACGCATACGGACGAAGCCCGCTTCCAGGGCCGCGTCAGCAGGGCTCCTGCCCTCGTTCAATTGTTCGCGCGCAAAAGAAATGATCAAGATGCTGTTGGCAGTAGCCACACCCATGCACATGATAGCGCCAGTCAGCGACGGAACGTTCAACGTTGTGTGCGTGAACAAGAGCATCCAACAGATGCCCGCCAGCGCGCCCGGCAGGGCCGTGATGATGATGAAGGGATCGAGCCAGGACTGGAAATTGACGACGATGAGCAGATAGGCAAGAACGATCGCGCCAATGAGTCCGTAGCCGAGGCCCGCGAAAGAGGAAGTCATGGTCTGGACCTGGCCGCGGATGAACGTGCGGCTGCCTCGCGGGAGTTCCTTCTGAACACTGTCCACGAGCTTCGTGACTTCGGCGGCCACAGAACCGAGATCCCTTCCATCGACGGCGGCATATACGTTGATCATCGGCTGGACATCGTAGTGGGAAATGGAAGCGGGACGCGCGACAGTGGACGTGTCCACGAGATTGCCGAGAATCTGCGGGGAAGCACCGGGGAAACCGCTGTTGATGGGAGTGTTCTGGAGAGCCTGGTAATTATCTACGCGGTATTGGGGCGTCTGGACAGCAACGTTGTAGCTGACACCATTCTTGGGATCGAGCCAGAAGTTCGGCGAGGTCTGAAAGCTGGAGGAGAGCGAGACCAAAACGTTCTGCGCGACGTCGCGCGCCTGCAAGCCCACGTACTGCGCGCGGGTGCGATTGATGTTCATGAACAGGGTAGGGGCGTCAAAGGCCTGCTGGACGTGGACGTCCACGGCACCCGGGATGTGGCGGATTTCGTTGGCCAGTTTGAGTCCCAGAGCATAGTTTTCCGGCTGATTCATACCGGTGATCTGAATGTCAATGGGAGCGGGCGTCCCGAAATTGAGAATCTGGGTGACGATGTCCGCTGGCTGGAAGAAAAACTGCACCCCGGGAAATTCCGCCGGAAGACTCTTGCGCAGCTCGTTGATGTACTCGCGGGTGGAGCGGCTGCGTTCGCGCTTGAGCTGCACGAGGATTTCGGCGTCGCAGGTGCCGATGGTGCCGGAGTTGCTGTAGGTGAGATTGATGCCGGAGTAGGGCAAGCCAACATTATCGAGAATGGTAATGAGATCGCGCTCGGGAATGGTGCGGCGGATCACCGCGTTGACCTGATCGGCGAGGCGGGCAGTCTCCTCAATGCGCAAGCCGGTGCGCGCGCGCATGTGCAGGCGGATCTGTCCGGCGTCCACGCTGGGAAAGAAATCGTGGCCCAGAAAGGAAGTGAGTCCGGCCGAGAGCAGGCAAAAGGCCAGGAAACACGCGGAAAAGAGAGGCGCGTGGTGCAATGCGGCAGAAAGGGAGCGGCGGTAGGCAGCGCGGAAGCGCTCGAAAGCGCGCTCAAAGCCCTTCTGGTAACGGCGGAAGAGACCCATTTTTCCGCCGGCTTGCAAGCCGGCGTGGGAGTCGTCTTCGGACGAGAGAAGATACATGGCCATGGTGGGAACGATCGTGCGGGACCAGAAATAGGAAGCCAGCATGGCGAAGATGACCGCTTCGGCCAGCGGGACGAAGAGATACTTAGCGACACCGGACAATAGGAACATCGGGATGAACACGATGCAGATGCACAGCGTGGAGACGAAGGCGGGAACGGCAATCTGCTGCGAGCCGTCGAGGATGGCCTGGATGGTTTCCTTCCCGAGCGCGAGATTGCGATCTATGTTCTCGATGGCCACCGTGGCGTCGTCAACAAGGATGCCCACGGCGAGCGCGAGGCCGCCCAGCGTCATTATGTTGATGGTTTCACCGAGCGCGCTCAAGCAAAGGATGCTAACGAGAATGGAGAGAGGAATGGAAGTGGCGATGATGAAAGTGCTCTTCCAGTTGCCAAGGAAGAGAAGAATCATGATAGCCGTGAGGCACGCGGCGATGAGCGCTTCGCGCAGCACCCCTTGAATGGCAGCGCGCACGAAGAGGGACTGGTCGAAGAAAGTGGTGAGGTTCAGGTCTGGCGGAAGGGAAGGCTGGTAGTCATGAAGTGTCTGCTTGACGCGATCCACGATGGATAGCGTGGAGGCATTTCCCGTTTTATAGATGCTCATGAGCACGCCGCGCTGGCCGTTGGCCAGAACCACGTTGGTTTGTGGTGAGAAGCCGTCGCGCACGTGGGCCACGTCGCGCAGGTAGATGGTCGAGCCATTGACGGTCTTCACGGGAAGGTCGTTCAGTTCAGCCACGGTGCGCGGGCTGCCATTCATCTCCACGTTGAATTCCAGCGATCCTAGCTTTGCCGTGCCTGTCGGCAGGATGAGGTTCTGCGCGTTGACGGCATTTACGATGTCCACCGCGGAGAGTCCCTTGGCTTGCAGGGAGGTAGCGTCAATATCCACGGAAATCATGCGCTGCTTGCCGCCATAGGGGAAGGGCGATGCGGCTCCCTGCACGGTGGCGAGTTGCACGCGGATGAAATTGTTGCCCAAGTCTGAGAGCTGTTGCTCGCTGAGGCGATCGCTGGTCAGGCCAATCTGAAGAACGGGAACGGTGGAGGCCGAATAGATAATGACCAGGGGTGGCGTGGTGCCCGGCGGCAGGGAACGAAGAAAAGTCTGCGAGATGGCGGTAGTTTGCGCAAGAGCCGTCTGAATATTGGCTCCCGGGTGGAAAAAGATTTTGATGACCGCGATGCCATTTAGCGATTGCGATTCGATGTGTTCGACGTCGTTGACGAGCGTTGTAATACCGCGTTCGACGCCGGACGTAATGCGCTGCTCCATCTCCTGCGGCTGGAGGCCGGAATAGAACCAATTCAGAGCGATCACCGGGATATTGATCTCCGGGAAAATATCCGTGGGTGTGCGCGGCACCACGACAACCGTCAAGAGCACGATGACCAGGGCCATGACAATGAAGGTGTAGGGCCTGGCAAGAGCTAATCGGACAATCCACATAGAAAGAGAAAGTAACCTCTAGGTCGGCCGGAGCAAAGCGCCACACACGACCTCGCCGCCTTGCAGAGTAACTCTGCGTACTTCTATTAGACTACGAAAGGGCCATATTTGGGTACGGCGGGTTCGCGGCCGGCGCGGGCGAAGAAGGGGCGGGGCGAGCATCGAGAATTTCGATGGAGGAGGCAATCGCAGGGATCATCAGGTGGCGCGAAGCCGGCGGGAAGATTCGTGTGGCAGGCCGAAGTGCGTGCTCACTTCCGGCTCATGGTGAAAATGCCAGCACAGTGGGCGGAACCACGGTAATGAAGCAAGGGGCGCGATGCTGACAATAGGAAGAGAGCAGTTCGCAGAAACGAAAAGCGTCCCGCCCGGAGCGAGCTCCTTCGGAAGGAGTAGGCATCGTTGAGGAGAGCTACTCCCGGAAAATAAAGTTGAGACGGACGCCACATACTTCGATGAGGTCGCCGTCATTCAAACGCGTAGACCCCTGAATCGGCGTGCCGTTGATGGTGGGGACTTTGTCGCCGGTGCCGAGGTAGTAGCCGTCATCGCGTTGATTGATCTGGGCAGCCATCGGGGGTTTGAACCAGCCACGAAGGCGCACGGTGGCCATGGGTGACTTGCCTATGACCGTGAGCTTGTTGGTGAGCACGTACTCCTTCTGATTGACCTTGCCGCTGAGAACGACGAGCGTGGGCATCTTGAGGCGGCCCGGCGAGAACTGCGAGCGTTCGCCCATGGCGGCAGCTTGCTGGAGCATGTCGCGGCGCGCCTTGGTATCGAGGACCATGGTTTCGTTGATTTTGGGAGCGGCGGCTTTGCGGCCGGTGTCCCAGGGAATGGCGGCATCGGCGGTGGCGTCCACCTTGATGTGATGCTTGCCGATCCAGATGGAATCGCCATCGTGCAAGGTGGCGCGCTCGATACGCAGATCGTTGACGAAAGTACCGTTGAGGCTATCGAGGTCTTCGACGACGAGGCGGCTGCCTTCGTAATAGACGCGGGCGTGGTAATTGGAGATGGCGAGGTTGTCGATGGGGATGTCGTTGTCCGGCGAACGCCCAATGCTGACCGGACGGTTGCCGATGGGGACCTCTTTCACCAATTTGTTTTCAAACATGAGGCTGAGCTTCGCCATACCAATCCTCCTGCGGAGGTCTAGTCTTTTTTGGCCGAGCCGCGACGCAGCCAGGAGAGCCAACCCCTGGGCTCTTCCTGGAAGCGCGCGACGATGACAGTAACATTATCAATGCCGCCGCGTTCGTTGGCTAATTCGATGAGCTTGCGGACCGCGCAAGCGGGGTCGGTCTCCGCCTGCAAAGAGCCGGCAATTTCGGGTTCCGTAACCATGCGAGTCAGGCCATCCGAACACAGCAGCAAAACGTCGCGGGGATAGATACCGACCTCGTCGACGTCCACTTCGACCTGGGAGTGAGCCCCGAGAGCACGCAGCAACACGCTTTGCATTTCGCTGGCTTCGGCTTCCTGGGGCGTGATTATCCCACGGCGCACCTGTTCCGCGACGAGGGAATGATCGTTGGTGAGCTGCTGGAGAGTGCCGCCGCGCAAAAGATAGGCGCGGCTATCGCCGACGTGAGCGATGCTCAGGCGGCCGTTATCGAACCATGCGGCGGTGACGGTGGCGCCCATGCCGTGCTGCTCCGGATTTTTCTGCGCGGCTTGATAAATCTTGCTATTTGCCAGGTGCACGGCGCTTTGCAGACGCTTGGTTTTTTCCGCCCAATGGTCGCCGGGAGCGCCAGACGGAGTAATACTGGGATCGTCCTTCGCTTCAGTGCAGTAATTGATGATGGTTTCGACGGCCATGGAACTGGCAACTTCGCCGTGGGCTTCACCGCCCATGCCATCGGAAAGGACAAAGAGGTGCAGAGACTCGAGAATCCGGAAGGAGTCCTCGTTGTTGGTGCGCACGCGTCCTACGTCCGTCAAGCCGTCACTCGCGATCTGCACAGCCGCTCCTTCCATGCTTTCCGTGAACACGCGTGGCACCCCCTGCGCGGACACACCAGCAAATACCGTATGGTCCACGCTAGCAGAGGTGCGCCCGCCAGGAAAGCCTTTGCACCCAAGTGATTACTCGCCGATTGGCAACATTGGCCGGAGGGCCAGTGGGGAAGAATAGCCGAATCGGAGCCGGGGAGACAGCGAGATATCAAAGAGCGGGCGAGGGAGTAATCCCGGGCTGGCCGGGGCACTTCTGTGGAGGAGAAAACTCCACTACAATCGCGGTGTGCGGAAAACAATGTCGCGGCAGATGCGAAAGGGAATGATGGGGTTGGTGGTGCTTTGCGCTGTGGCCGGGGCGTGTCGGGCGCAACACGCTCCTGCGGCGTCGGGGGCGCGGATTTTGTTGTTGCCGCGGAAAATTGTTACAGGGGAACGCTCGACGCTGGCCGTGCTGGACGTGAACGGGCGATTGACGCCGGGTGTCACCGTCGTTTTCTCGAACGGAGACAAAGTCACGACCGACACGACGGGGCGCGCCTTGTTTGTGGGCCCGCTAAATCCCGGGGTGATTTTTGCTTCGCTGGAAGGGCGCGCCGGCCGCGTGACGTCCGTCATCCTTTCGCTCTCGGAGGTGCCTTCCGGCTCGCAGGAAGTGACCTTGGCGCCGCGTGTGGCCACGGTGAGCGACCGCTTCGAGATTGCGGGGCACGGTTTTTGCGGCGATGCGGATGCCAACAAAGTGAGCATCGGCGGCCTGCCCGGATTGGTGCTGGCGTCTTCGCCCGCCTACCTTGCGGTGCTGCCGCCGACGGACATGGATCCAGGGCCCGCGCGCGTGGAGGTAAGTTGCGGTGCGCGCCAGGCGGCGGCGTTCACCGTGGTGTTTGTCAGCCTGGAACTGGAGGCGAGCGGCGCAGCGCTGGCGCCGGGAGAGCACCGCGAATTGACGGTGCGCGTGCGCGGGAGCACAGCAAAGATTAACCTGGAGGCGCGCAACCTTGCGCCGAATGTGGCGGATTTGCAGGGAGGAACAACGGTGCGCGCGGCTTCTTCAGGCGGCGCGGACAATGTGGCGCGCTTCGCGCTGCTCGGGAAACACCACGGGAGTTTCCTGATTTCTATCCGTCTGGTTGCGCCACTGGTGACACCGAGGCCATAAAAGCGGTCCCGCAACCGCAGGACCGCACTCCAAACAATTCAGGCGGATTTTTTTGCGGCGGCGGGGGGCAGCGCCAGAGTGTCTTGCGTGTCTTCAAGAGCAGGCTGACCCGCGCCGGTGGCCGTGAGCAGAGAGTCCAGCGTGTTGGAAGCCTTGTCAAAGCGCTTGTCGGCTTCCGTGTAACTCTGCTGAGCGTTTTTCAGGTGCGTGCCAATCTTTTCAAAATACTCGCCAAAGGTATCAAGCTGCTTGCGCATGCCGGAGAGGTTTTCCGAGAGGCGCTTGGCGTTTTCTTCGATCTGCATGCCGCGCAAACCCATGCCAATGACGCAGAGATGCGCGTACAGCGTGTTGGGAGAGACAGCGACAATGTTG
>Ga0187784_10003852_pt1 | contig 12140 bp, 7 predicted proteins | sample 1015_SJ02_MP15_2_FD_132964 | JGI IMG/M metagenome (GOLD analysis project Ga0187784, IMG submission 132964) | Tropical peat soil microbial communities from peatlands in Department of Meta, Colombia - 1015_SJ02_MP15_20_MG | ecosystem: Environmental > Terrestrial > Soil > Wetlands > Peat | place... | reverse complement strand
GGTTTGGTGTGTCTGGGCCAGTTCGTGGCAACCTACTTGACGGTGACTGGGGGAAAGTATTCGTACGCAGGACTGCAGATGGGGCTGGTGATGCCGATGGTGGTCGTCGCGGAGCCGGCCGACTTCGGCAGCTTCACTCCGGCGATCGAACGGCTGGCAGGCATTATCTTGGCGCTGGGAGCGTCGATCGTTGTCGGCGGCCTCTGGCCCCGTTTTCCGCTGGCCGCCCCGCCTCCAACGCCCACCACGTCTCCCGCCGCACTCCCGGGGGAGATCGATGTCTGATCGCGCGAGGCGTTTCCGACACGAAGAGGCTCACAAATAGTAGAGCCAGGCGATCACCTTGTGCCAGAACCGAGTGACGCGGCTGACCGTCCCCTGCGGTTGGGTATAGACCGCGACGCTCCCGGTCATACCAACCCGCAGCGGGACTGACTCGGGGTGGTCGAGGCTGAGCCGCACTTGGAACCGCTGCGCGGGGGGTATCCAGCTATTCGCGATTTTGACGTCGGGAAGCTGGCCGGATGGCACGCCCTGCCCCTGGCTCACGCCCCAGCCAATCGTGGAGACCTTGCCGTCAAAGAACTGCCCGGGCAGGCCGCGAAAGGCAATCACGGCGGGCATTCCCTCGCGGAGTCGTGCCAGGGACGTTTCGCGGAAGTTCGCGACGACCAGCCAGCGACCCGTGTCGATGAGCGTCATCGCAGCCTGACCCGTGTGGACGTAGGCGCCGTCGCGCAGCTGCAGGTCCGTAATCAGTCCGTCGCACGGCGCAAGGACGCGAGTATACGAGAGTTTGAGCCGAGCTTCGGCCAGATCGGCTCTTACCTGCGCGACGATGGCGTTCTCGCCCTTGATCTGGGCGCTGAGCGCGTCTTCGATGCGCCGCACGTTGTTTTCCGACTGGCGAAGGGCCGCCTGGCTCGCTTTGTCCTTCTGCACGGCCTCGAGGTAACGCCGCTCGGTGGTCGACTCCGTCTTGTAGATCGCCGACTCTTGCCGGTGCACGACGGCGGCATAATCGGCTTCGGCCGCCAGCTTCTCGTGATCGGCCTTTGCAGCAGCCAGCTCCGCATCGAGCTGCTTGACCTGATGCTGGGCCTCGATCAGCTTCGCCTCGAGAGACGCGACCTTTTGCTCGAACAAGGCCGGGTCCAACTCGAACAACAGGTCTTTCGCTTGGACTTGGCTCCCTTCGTGAACGTGAACGCGGATGACTTTTTCGGCGACCTGAGGCGCGACCTGCACCACGTACGCTTGCACGTAGGCTTCGGTCGTGAAGGGCGTGTAAATCTCCTCCAGGGCGTAGTACAAAATGAGCAACACCAACACGCCCACGATCACGAGCACCCAAAATCTGACCGACCCGATCAGGCGCCGCAAGCCGCGACCAAGGCCGGCGAGCACCCGTAGCGGAAACCGCGCAGCCACCGCGACAGTGTGTCCCAACGAGTACAAAGTACCCGATTGACCGGCTTGGACTGGCATGACAGTGTCCGAGGCGTTCTTCGCGCGAATCGGTCGCCGAGGCGTGCCTATTGTATTATTAAGGCGTGGGGAGCGGAGGAGTGGCGGGCGCCCCGTCGGGCGATGGCGGATTTTTCGCGTCGGGGGCTTCGGCCGGACCGAGAGACGAGGCCGGCGAATTTTCGAGGGCATAATCGAGGCCGACCAATGCCCCGAGATACTCATAGTTGGCGGCGATGAGCCGCTGCTGCGCGCGTGTGAGGGCGACTTCCGCGTCCACGATGTCGGTTGGAGTGGCGTGTCCGTTGCGATAGCGGTTGCGGACCAAGCGCAGATTTTCGTTGGCTTCGACGATCGCGGGGTAATCGCGTTCGATCCGGCGTCGCGCAGTCGTTGCGGCAACGTACGCCAAGGTGACCTCCAGCGTCACTTCGTCGAGAATCGATCGGGCGGCCGCGATCGCCCCGCGGATCTCGGCATCGGCCGCCGATAGCGCGCCCCCGCGCCGTCCGCCCGTGTAGAGAGGCACGTCGATGTGCAGGCCGAGCCCCTCCTGCGATCCGGAAGAGATGTTCGATCCGCCCACCACGCCGGCGCTGGCCAGCGTATAAACCTTGGGCAGGAATTCGCCTGCGACCGACTCGCGGCCGAATTGCGCCGCGGCGACCGCGTCCCGCGCAATGCCGATCTCGGAACGCTGGTTGGCAGCGGTGTCCAGGCACTGCTCCAGCGACAGGTTGAGCGGCGGCTCGAATTTCCAGGGGATCAGCGTCAGTGGCGCGCTGGCGTTGCGGCCCATGGCGTTATTGAGCCGCGCGGTGGCGTTCAGCTCCGCCTCGCGCGCCAAATCGACGTCTTCCTGCGCGGCCACCAACTGGACCTCGGCCCGCAGCACGTCGTCCTTTTCCAAAACGCCGGCCGCGCGGCGCGACCGCGTGTCGCGAAGGGTGGCCTCGGCTCGGCGAACCGCCTCCTGCTGGATGCGGCGACTCGCTCCAGCCCTGAGCGCGAGAAGATAGGCGGAAGCGACGTCGAACCCGACCGTCTGCCGGGCCCGAGTCGATTGAAGCTCGGCGATCCGCTCGCGCGCCTGGGCCTGGTGATAGCGGCCTCCCGTGTGTCCGAAATCGTAGATCGTCCATTGAAGTTGAAGCTCGGCCTGTGCATAGGCGTGGGTCGCCGTGACAGTCGGAATGATGATCCCCGTCGCTCCAGCCGATGCCGGACCAAGGTCTGGCGATGTGATGCCCTCGTGGGTGAGGAGGTCGATTTCGGGCAGAAAGGCCGAGAACGCGACATTTTCTTCTCCGCGAGTCCGCTCAATCGTCGCGAGAGCCGCCGCGAGCCGCGGATTGTTTTGCAGCCCAAAATCGATGGCGTCTCGCAAGGCAAAGACCTCGCCAGATTCCTCGCTCGTAGCGGGCCTCGGCGCGGGAGGCAATGCCGAACCTGTCGGACGGGCGGCAGCGGCGCTCGGCGCAGGATCGGAGGTGTCGAGCGTGGCCGGCGCAATCATTCGCGCGCGAACGCCGTCGGGCGAAACGTCGACGGGAAGCGCAATCGACGAGCGGAACGAATCGACCCAGGAGCAGCCGGCAACCAGAAAGACAGCCGAGATCAGGCAAAGCAAACGGGCCGGTGATGCGCCGACGGGTGTGAACCTTGAACGCATCAGCCCGCTCCGGCTGCGAGCGGATGTTCCAGGATTCCGGAATCAACCGGTCATTCCGCCCACTCGCTCGCTCCAATCAAGCCCGCCGCCCGCAATCAAGACGGCGCTGTTAGAATTATCGGCAAAGTCGACCCAGTCGATTTAACCGAAAAACTTTGAGCCGGCCCATCCCCGACCCCGAAATCCAATTGCAGGAGATCCAGAGCACCCATCGGGTTACGATCCTCTGACCCTTTGAGTAGACTTTCCTTTTAGCGCTGTTCCGCAGGTCGAGTTCCCATTTCCTCGCCATTCGTAAGCGGTTTGTCTCGAAAGGCCGAAAATGATTGCCCCAACCACAACGGCGAGTGAACTCGGGTTCTACGTCTGCCCCGCGTGCAAGCACGTCCTGCAGCAGGAAGACGCTGGGCTGCGGTGTGCAGCCTGTTCCCAGACGTACCCGATCATCCAAGAGGCCGTTCCCGATTTCATCCGCGAAGAACTCTCGGAAAGCAAGGACCCCGTCTTCCGCAGAATGCGGGCCATCGATCGGATGGCCGGCATCTACGAATCGAAGCTGTGGTATCCGCTCGTCCTGAACCTCTATGGCGGATGGCACAGCGCGACCTTACCGCAACTGATCGGCACCGTGGCCAAATTGCTCGAATCGACCACCGGTCGCGTGCTCGACGTCGCCTGCGGGCCCGGAACCTACGGCCGCCGGGTCGCCTCCCCTGCAAGAGAGGTGTTTGGAATCGACATCTCCAAGGGAATGCTGCGGCAAGGAGCCGCCTACATCGCGAGCGAAGGCGTTCGCAACATGCACTTCGCCCGAGCCCGAGTCGAGGCGCTTCCCTTCGAGAACGAATTCTTCGACGCGGCCATCTGTTGTGGCTCGCTGCATCTTTTCACCGACACCGTGACCGCACTGCGCGAGATCGCCCGCGTGTTGAAGCCGGCGGCCATGCTCTGCGTCTTCACGTTCACCGCCGGTCGCGCGGGCATCCTGAAGTTTCGCCGCGTGCGCGAGTGGAGTTCCCAAAACCACGGCCTGCACGTCTTCACCCTGCCCGAAATGGAGCAGAACCTGGCGGCCAGCGGATTTGCCGACTTCGATCCCAAAGTTTCCGGCTCGATTTTGACTTTTAGCGCTCGCAAGCAAGCGCGGGCAAGCGCTTAAGGGTGATCGACACCTCGACCGTGCGTTCCGCGCTATTCAGGAACGCCGCCACCCCAGAAGTGGACGAGGAGATGGAGCGCAAGGGCGAAAAAAAACCCGAGACCGATGCAGACCGCCAAAGCTCCGGCGAATTTCATCAGCCCGCGGGTCCGAAAGTGCTTCAGATACGCCTGGACAGTCGCGTTGGCTTCTTCCGCCGGTGCCATTCCTTCCGGCCAGATGTGGAAGACGCCTCGGTCCGTGAACAGTCCGCCAAGTTGTGGCAGCTCCCAGACGCCCCAGATCCCGTGCCCCTCATTGACACCGCTGTAATTGATCGAATGCCTGCCAACATATCGTTTTGTCCAGCGGCACTTGCCGTCGGCCGGATTGTATTCTCCCCCGAATGTAAAAGAGCCGACCCTGTCCGCGCCCCGCCCCTGTAATGCGCCCGAGTCGAAGCGGAGATCGATGCTCATCGAGTGCCGGCCGGGCACCCAGCATTGAAGAAAGAAGCCCGTCCAACGGCCGGTTGGAAATCTAGGATCGTTTTCCACTGCATCGGTATCGAGAGGATCCACGATTGGGTCTCCTGCGAGGGGGACATCATTCTCGCAAATCATTCTCCGCATACAAGAGAAATCCGTCGACCGAGCGAATCGAGAGCGGTCTCCGGTTGTAGATCCGTCCGGTTTCGATCTTCGCAACAAGGTCCGGGGGGACGAACCTCTTCGTCCTACGGCGAGCGAGGCTTTTGTCCACTTGGGTGACGACCCTCCGATCCTTCGATTACACTTTTGCGTTAACTCTGTTCGGAACGTCGATCGGAGACCGTTGCTGCAACTTCGTTTTATCCGAGTCCCGGGAGGTTCCCATTTCCTTTCCAAAAGCAGCCGCGTATCTGGCTCTGGCCTTTGCATCACTGAATTCTTTCGCGATTGCTGACAACTGGGCTCATTGGCGCGGTCCGACGGGGAATGGAACCGCCGCCCACGCGTCACCTCCCATCGAATGGAGCGACACCAAGAACGTCAAATGGAAGGTCGAAGTCCCGGGGAGCGGACTTTCGTCGCCGATCATTTGGGACGGTCGCGTCTTTGTGACGTCCGGCGTTCCGGTCGCCGGCGAACCGGCCAGCGGCCTGCCGACGCTGGAGTTCAAAGTCTTTTGCTTCGACCGGGCCGAAGGTCATCTCCTTTGGCAAAAAACCGCCATCGTCGCCCGCCCGCACCAGAAGACCCACGAGACGAACGGATTCGCGTCAGCCTCTCCCTGCACCGACGGCGAGCACGTCTATGCCCACTTCGGCTCGCGCGGCCTGTACTGCTATTCAATGAGCGGCGACCTCGTCTGGAAGCGCGACGATTTCGGGAAAATGCAGACGCTGTTCGGCTTCGGCGAGGGGAGCTCGCCCACGATCGCCGGCGACATCATTCTGGTTCCCTGGGATCATAATGGTCCCTCGGCACTCTACGCGCTCAACAAGCGAACCGGCGAAACGATCTGGAAGACCCCGCGCCAGGAGACCACCGAGTGGTCCACCCCGCTGGTGGTGGAGCACGCCGGTCGCAAGCAGGTGATCTTGAACGGGCAGCGGGCTGTGCGAAGCTACGATCTGCAAACGGGAAAGGAACTCTGGCATTGCGGCGGTCAGACCTTACGGCCGATCGCCTCGCCCGTCGCGCTGCCCGGGATGGTGATCGTCGGTAGCGGCTATCAGGGCTCGTACATGGCCGCGTTTCGCCTGGACGGCACGGGGGACATCAAGGGGACGGACAAAGTCGTTTGGGAAATCAATCACGACACGCCCGACGTTGCTTCCCCGCTCCTCTCATCGACGGGCCGGCTCTATTTTCACAAAGCCAAGACGGGACTTCTCTCCTGCGTCGACGCGGCCACCGGCAAGCCGCACTATTTCGTCCGCCGCATCGGTCTCGACAACCCGTACGCCTCGCCGGTCGAAGCGGGGGGCCACATCTATCTGACGGCCAGAACGGGCATGACCATCGTGATCGCCGACTCCGACCAGATAAAGATCCTGGCCAGAAACCAACTCGACGAAACGATCGGCGCCACGCCTGCCCCCGTCGATAACCAACTCTTTATCCGCGGCGACAAACACCTCTTGTGCATCGCCCGATAAGGTCGGGGGCCGGGATGCCAGCGAGGGGCGCGCCCGCTGTCTTGGGCAAAGGAACAAGTCGCGGCAACTCCGCAACTGCTCTGTCCCGCTCCGTGCGAGAGTGTCCCGTCCCACGGACGGATCGCCATAAGTCCTTTTGCGAGAGGTGTTTCTGTGGGACAAGACGCCCTGCGGCGCGATTTTGTCCCATCGGTCCCGCTCGTGTCCCGTCCCGGTTCGCCTTCGGCGAACAGAAAGGAGAGGGGTAGAGCAGGAAAGCAGGAGAGGACGCCAAACGAACGCTCTCGCAGTTCGCCGGAACGGCGAATCGTCCCGTCCCGTCTTTCACCCTCTCCCAGTCCACTGGGAGAGGGCCGGGGTGAGGGCGAATTCGTGACCCGTCTCGTTTGCTCCTAAAGATTCCCCACCATGCCGGGGATAATTCCCCAACCGCAAGTGGTCGACCGCCAGGGTTCCTATCGGGCCGATGAATGTGGCGCCAGTGCCGGGCGCAATCTAAGCCCTCACCGAACCCCGCCCGCCGAAGTCGCTACCTCCATTCTTCGCCGTTCTGATTTTTCAACCAAGCCCCGGTATCTAAGAAATCCGGCAGAGCCGCGCTCGAAGGCGCCTGTGTCCTACCGGCTGAAACGCAAACTGCGCGTTCTGGATTTTTGCCGCTGTGGCAGCCGCCGTCAGGAACATTGCAGGAACGTGACCGTGGGCCAATCCGGACACTCACGGCACAAGAAGACGTAGTTTCTGCCCGCGTCGCCGAAGGATAGATGAGTCGGCTCCCTGAGCGCGTACCAGGCTCGCCTGCTGGGCTCGTCCTTCCTGTTTTCGTAGAAGCGCGGCGCCAGCTCGCGGTCTTCAACCGCCTGCCAGCAACCTGCGGTTTCCTCTTTGCTGTCGAATGAAATAATGTGTTCCATTCGGTGGGCCCTCGCACATTTGGGGTACTCCGGCGCCTGGACCCAAGCCGGATAGCCGAGCAGCTTCGTTCCCGGCGCGACGCTCGCCTCTGAGTAGTAATAGTCGAACGGCGAATCGTGGGGCCATTCACTGGGTGGCGCGTCCGCGGGAATCGACATCGATTCCAAAATGGTCCGTTCTTCTTCGAGCAATTCGCCGGCAAGGACATCTCTGGGGTATTCGACGATGCGTTCCGGAAAGACCCGACAGGCAAGCGGAACGCAGGAAGTTTCCGCATATTTGGGCGGGCCCGGATCTTTCGGTCGAGGCGGCGCCGCGTAAGGCTCGGCCGGAAACAGGGGGGGCCGGTACTCGGACATTTGCCTGGCCTGGAGATACAGGTGCATCGCGTGCTGAGTCGCCGCCTCATCGTGGGTTTGGAAGCGCGGTCGCGGAGTTCGTTCCAACACCGGCCCGATCGACGCCGAGTCACGCCAACGGACGACCGCTTCCGGCGCGCCTCCGAAGCCGTGTTCGAGCGTCGGGCACCATAGGACCTGGCACAAGTCGGTCCCCGGCTTGAATGGAAACTCGGGAAAGTCGGATTGGAACAGCTGCAAAACTCCGACCCAGGGAATCTCGTGTTTCTCGCAGGTGGGCCACGGTTCGTTGGCCGGCCAGAGGAAATCGCCGCCGATTTTCGAGACGTCGCGCGGCAGTGATTCGTCGAGGGCCAGACGTCGGGGATGCAGGCGGATTGCCGTTTTCGTTCTCTCCTTGAGGTTGGGGAGGAGACTCAGAACATCGAATCGTGGCGCCGTGGTGCGCGTCGCGCCGTGGTCGAGCGCATGCACGTCGAGGGCCGATGTATCGATCAATTGGCGATACCACGTGACCTGTTCCGCTTCGTCGTCGAGTTCCAACGCTGTGCTCCCGTGGTCACGAGGGCCGAGAATCAGGAAAAGCCGCGCGCTCGAACAGCCCGTCGAGAATAGCTGAACCAAGCCTGAATCAAAACTGTCTCCGACGCGCTTCGCGAACAAAGAGCGAAGCACTGGGAGCCACAGACTAAGACTTTTTTAAAAAATCGAAAGTCGATGCCAGCGCCGCGCGAATGCAGAAAAGTGCGGCTCATTTGGCGGACCGCTTGTTTGTCCAATCTGCCGGCATGCGGCTAAACTCGCAGGCCATTCAGACGCCAGACACAACGCATGATTTTCGGAGCGGAAGCAGCGTTGTGTTCGGCCCTTCACGGGCTTAACCTCGACTGTCGAACACAATCCGTGATCCCAGAGGGCGTTGGTTTGGGAAACGCCGGCGGGTTCTCGTACGACTTTGGCGGAGCATCCTTGCGTGAGAAGTTCACTGTGCCGCGTTGTCGCGATCTTGGCTTTTGTCGGCGTCTGTAACGCGTGGGTCGGCGCTCGGGCGCTCGCTGAGACAGAAAAGGCAGAAAAACGCGTCGACATCGCCTGGGGAGTGAAGATCCCCATGCGCGATGGGGTCCAGCTCAACGCCACGCTCTACAAAGCGACCGACGCCAAGGAAGCTCTGCCGGTCATCTTCACGATGACCCCCTATATCAGCGACACGTATCACGATCGCGCGATGTATTTCGCCCGGAACGGGTACGTCTTCGCGCTGGTCGACGTGCGCGGACGCGGCAACTCGGCCGGCAAATTCGAGCCGTTCGCCAACGACGCCCACGATGGGCATGACGTCGTGGAGTGGCTCGCCCAGCAGACCTGGTGCAACGGCAAGGTGGCGATGTGGGGCGGATCGTACGCCGGGTTCAATCAGTGGGCGACGCTCAAAGAGTTCCCGCCCCACCTGGCCACGATCGTCCCGGCAGCCGCAGCGCATCCCGGAATTGATTTCCCGGCGCCGCACAACGTCTTTGTGTCCTACGACGTGCAGTGGCTGACATTCACCAGCGGTGCGACGCCCAACACCAAGTTCTTCGGCGAATCGAGTTACTGGATCGACAAGTTTCGCGAGCGATACCTCAATCACATTCCGTTCCGTCAGCTCGACACGCTCGTGGGCAATCCCTCTCCCCACTTTCAAAAGTGGCTCGCGCACCGCACCTCGGACGCCTATCTCGATTCGATGGTGCCAGATGCCGACGCTTATACGCGTATCGGAATCCCGATCCTCACCATCACCGGCCACTACGATGATGACCAGCCCGGCGCCATGACCTTCTATCGCCGGCACATGCGCTACGGCTCGGACGAGGGGCGCAAGCGGCACTACCTGCTCGTCGGCCCGTGGGACCATGCGGGCACGCGCACTCCGACGCAAGAAGTCGGTGGCCTGAAGTTCGGCTCGGCGTGCCTCCTCGACCTTAACCAGTTGCACCGCGAATGGTACGACTGGACGATGAAGGGGCGCGCGAAGCCCAAATTCCTCGAAAAGCGCGTCGCCTACTATGTGCCGGGAGCGGGCGCGGAGTCGTGGAAATACGCCGACAGCCTCGAAGCGATCCCGACTCAACCGCAGAGGTTCTACCTCGCAAGCGAGCCGGGCGCGGCGATGGATGCGTTTCACTCCGGCACGCTCAGCCAGACCAGGCCGGGGCAATCGCCCCCCGCGCGCTATGTTTACGATCCGCTCGACGTCCGTCCGGCCGAACTCGAACGCGAGCCAATCAAGAACGAGGTGACGGATCAGCGCCGCGCGCTCAACCTCTTCGGCCGCGGCCTGGTTTTCCACAGCGATCCGTTCCCGGAAGCCGTTGAAATTACAGGCTACCTGAAGTTTGTCGCGTGGATCGCGCTCGATGTCCCCGACTCCGATTTCGCCGTCAGCATTTATGAGATCAAGCCTGACGGAACCAGTATTGCGCTATCCGATGACCTCAAACGGGGCCGCTACCGGGAATCGTTGCGAAAGGAAAAGCTGGTCAAGCCGGGCGCGATCGAGCGCTACGTGTTCGACTCGTTCACCTTCTTCTCCCGCCGCCTGGAGAAGGGGAGTCGACTGCGGCTCGTCTTCTCGACGCCGAATTCGATCTACCTCGAGAAGAACTACAACAGCGGAGGCGAGGTGAGCGCGGAGTCGCGTGCCGACGCCCGAACGGCTCACGTGTCGCTGTACCAGGACGCGGAGCACCCCAGCTACTTGGAAGTCCCGATTGTCCGGGCGTCGCCGGGCAAACAGTTCGATGTGTTGATCCGCGGAGGCGTGGTCTACGACGGGTCGGGCCAGCCTCCGCGCCGGGCCGACGTGGGAATTGTCGGCGATCGCATTGCGGCCGTGGGGGAACTCGCCAATGCGCGCGCAAAAGATGTCATCGAGGCCGAGGGCCTCGCGGTGGCGCCCGGGTTCATCAACATGCTGAGCTGGTCCACCGATTCGCTGCTGGCGGACGGCCGCGGGCAGAGCGAAATTCGCCAGGGCGTCACCACGCAAATCATGGGAGAGGGGAACTCCTGGGGCCCCGTCAATCCGGCAATCAAAAAGCGGATGCAGAATGAGCAATTCGACATCAAATACGACATCGAGTGGACGACGCTGAGCGATTACCTCTATTTCCTCGAGCGCAAGGGGATCTCGCAAAACGTGGCTTCCTTCCTCGGCGCCACGACCGTCCGCGAATACGTCCTGGGATTGGGCAACAAGAAGCCCAACAAAGACGAGCTGGATCAAATGTGCCAGCTGGTCGAGCAGGAAATGCGCGAGGGAGCGCTGGGCATCGCCTCGGCCCTCGAGTACGCGCCGGCCTATTACGCCGACACCGAGGAGCTCATCGCGCTGTGCAAGGCAGCTGCCCGGCACAAAGGGAAATACATCACTCACATGCGCAGCGAGGGGGAGCGGCTGTTGGAAGGGATCGACGAGGCCATCCGCATCTCCCGCGAGGCACACATTCCCGTGGAAATCTATCACTTCAAGGCGGCCGGCAAAAACAACTGGAAGAAGATGGACGCCGCCATCGCCCGCGTCGAGGCGGCACGGCGCGCCGGTTTGCCCATCACGGCCGACATGTATTGCTACACAGCCGGCGCGGCGCCGCTGACGGCTTGCATCCCGCCGTGGGCGATGGTCGGCGGCGAAGTGGCGATGCGCCGCCGCCTCGGCGACCCCGAGAGCCGCAAGCGAATCATCCGCGACATCACCGAGAAGACCGACTGGCCGAACTTCTACCACAACGCCGGCTCGCCCGAGAACGTCCTGCTGATCAGCTTCAAGCACAGCGCGCTCAAGCCGCTGCAGGGGAAGAATCTCGCCCAAATCGCTCGCGAACAGGGCAAGGATCCGGTCGAGACGCTGCTCGACCTGCTCGCTGAAGATCAGTCGAGCATCGGCACGGCGTACTTCATCACGGCCGAGGAAAACATCCGCAAGCTCGTCCCGCTTCCCTGGATCAGCTTCGGAAGCGACGAGGCATCACAGTCACCCGAAGGGGTGTTCCTCAAGTCGCTGCCGCACCCACGGGCGTACGGCAACTTCGCCCGCGTGCTCGGCAAATACGTGCGCGAAGAGAAACTGCTGACTCTCGAGGCGGCGATCCGCAAGCTCAGCCATCTGCCGGCAACGAATCTGGGGCTCGAGGGTCGGGGCCTGTTGCAGGAAGGCTATTTCGCCGACGTCGTCGTTTTCGATCCGAAGGCCATCTCCGACCGCGCGACGTACGAGAAGCCACATCAATACGCGGTCGGCATGCGTCACGTGCTCGTCAACGGCGTTCCGGTTCTGAAGGATGGCGAGCACACGGGCGCGAAGCCGGGCAAGGCGGTGTGGGGACCGGGGAAGGTCGGTCGTTAAGCGCTAAGGCGAGGCGTCAAAAGTCCCCGCCACCCCCTCCGAAGTCGCCCCCGCCG
>Ga0187784_10003851_pt1 | contig 12141 bp, 9 predicted proteins | sample 1015_SJ02_MP15_2_FD_132964 | JGI IMG/M metagenome (GOLD analysis project Ga0187784, IMG submission 132964) | Tropical peat soil microbial communities from peatlands in Department of Meta, Colombia - 1015_SJ02_MP15_20_MG | ecosystem: Environmental > Terrestrial > Soil > Wetlands > Peat | place... | reverse complement strand
GCCCCAGGACTCAACGCTTCCGAACGCGGTCTCCTCGGGAGAAAGCGCGACCGCGCGGATCCCGAGGGCGGTGAGCACTTCGAGGACCTCGCGGCGGCCGGTCTCGCACAGATGTTTGGGGAAGAACCCTCGGTTGCCCACGATCAGCCCCAACGTCACGGAACGCATTCGTGTACCTCCTCCAGGTCTCTAGGGCCTGCCGAATGGTGTCGTCCGCCCGGGTGCTCCCGCGTGCGGTCCCAACGGGCTGGCCCGTGCTCTCGGTCAGTATTTGACGGCACCGAGCGTCAATCCGCGAATCAGATAGCGCAGCATGATGAACGAGAACACCACCACCGGCACCATCGTCACGAGGCCGGCCGCGGCAAGGGGCCCCCACGCGATCCGGAATCCGGTAATGAACCGGCCCAGATAGATCGGAAGCGTCTGCGCCGCCGCGCTGCTGGTGAGGATCAACGCCATCAGGAACTCGCCCCACGCCTGGATGAACGCGAGCGTGGCCATCGCGGCGAGCCCGGGGACCGCCAGCGGCAGGGCCACGAGACGGAACACTCCCCACGTCGAGGCGCCGTCCACGACCGCGGCCTCGTCGAGGTCCCGCGGGATCTCATTGAAGAACGAGATCAGGACCCAGGCGGAGAACGGCGTGGTCATGACGAGGTACACGAGAATCAGCGCCGTCCACGTGTTGAGAAGACCGAGCACCTTGAACGTCACGTAGAGGGGCAGGGCGGTCGCGATCGGCGGCAGCATCCGGATGCTGACGATCCACGAGGCAAACCCGATGCCCCCGAATCGGAATCGGGAGATCGCGTACGCGGCCAGCGCCGCGATCGCGGTGGACACGAATGCCGTCACCACCGCCACGGCCACGCTGTTCCGCAGGTAGGGCGTAATCGTCTCGATCGACGTCGTCAGGCTGGCCATCGATCCCGCCGCCCCGCCGGCGAAGTTCACCAAGGTCAGCCGGCTGGGCAAGAAGACCGGCGGCATGCTGAACCAGTCGTCCGGCACCTTGAACGCGGTCGTGACGAGCCAGTAGACGGGAAAGAGGAAGAACACGAGCACGGCGGCGACCGCGGCGGCCCGAAGCGCGGCAATGGTCGCGCGAACGGCTGTGGCTCGTGAACGTGCGGCGCCAGGGGCGGTCATAGTCCCAACAGCTCCCTGAGGTTGAGCGTCTTGATCAGCACATTCGTCAGGATCGTGATCGCGGCCAGCAGCACGACCGACAGCGCGGACGCGTATCCCACGTCCCATCCGAACGACACGCCGACCTTATAGATGTAGAAGCTCAGGGACGTCGTGGCGTCACCGGGGCCGCCGAACGTCGTCATGTAGATGATGTCGAACAGCTTCAGCATGTCGATTAGGCGGATGATCAGGATGATCCACAGGACCGTGCGGATGAGCGGCAGCTCCACCCACCACACCGTCTGCCACGGGCCGGCGCCGTCCACGCGCGCCGCCTCGACGAGGTCGCGCGACACCGACTGCAGCGCTGCATAGACGACGAGGAACACGAAGGGCGTCCACTGCCAGATGTCGATCAGGATGATGCCGGCGGGCGCCATCGTAAAGTCGCCGAGCCAGCTCACCGGGGCGACGTGGACGAACGAAAGAGCGTAGTTCACGGGGCCGAATTCGAAGTTGTAGAGCATCTTCCACGCCACGCCCGCGACTACCGCGGGGATCATCATCGGCAAGAGAACCGCCGCCCTCCAGGCGCGCTCACCCACGACGTTGCGAATCAGCAGCGCAACCGCGACACCGAACACCATTTCCACCGGCAGCGCGATGACCACAAACCACGCGGTGAAGGTGACCGCACGGCCGACGGTGGGATCGCGGGCGAAGAGCGTGACATAGTTATCGAGCCCCACCCACCTCGAGGGCGTCCACGCCGCAAGATTGTACCGGCGGAACGACATGTAGATCATGTAGAGGAACGGAAATGTCGTCAGCGAGACGAACAGGACGATCAGCGGGGCTACGAACGCCCAGGCGGCCGACGGGCGGCCGGCCTTCCCGCCCGCTCGGACGTCGGCGTTCGCCGGAAGCCGCTCGGTCCTCAGCGAGCCCATGTGTACAGTCGTTCAGCCTGGACGATCCTCGCCCGGGCGCGCCGTGCGGGCCTGGAGAGCGGCGCACCGTCTCGCACCCGCCGGTCCCACCTTTCCCCGCCTTGCGGAACACCGCTCATGCGTCGACGGCAGTCATCTGGAGAGGGGATACGCATGCGTGTGCCTCCAGGCGGCGGCCCCGCATGGTCGCGCGGAGCCGCCGCTGTTCACCATGATCGCGAGCTACGTGGTAACGGGAATACGCCGCCGTCGGACGGCGCGTCACGCTCCAGACTTGATGATGCTCGTCCAGTCCCCGGCCAGGCCACTGAGCGTCGCCACGGTGGCCGGTCTCCGGCCGCCGAGAACCTCGGAGAATGTGCCCAAGGTAATGTCCTCCAGCTTGGGCTCGACCGGAATGCGCGGCCGGTATCCCTGCTGCGGGTAGGTCGCCAGCAGCGCCGGCACACGTGGGTCCGCCTGCAGCACCGCCGGATCCTTCAGCGATGAGATCCGGGACGGCGCGACCCCGAACTTCATGAACTTGGTCTTGTCGTTGTCCTTGTTCGTCGCCCACTGCAGGAACTTGAATGCTTCGTTCGGTTGCTTGGTGGCACGGTTGATGCCGAGCCCCCAGATCCCGCTGCAGGAGTGCCCGCCGGGCATCACCGCGGTCCCGACCTTATCCCCGAGCGGCTGAAGGACCTGGGCCGTCTTGAAGCTGGCCCACACGCCGGTCCACTGCGGTACCATTGCCACCGTGCCCTTGGTGAAGTACTCGATCGTCTCGCCGTAGTCGCTGCCGAGCGGGTCCGGACTGAACGGCATCAGGGTCATCATATCCCTGATGGCCGCGACGCCCTCGGGAGTGCCGAACGCCGGTGTGTGCTGGCTGGAGAAGAAGTCGCCGTAGTCCAGATCCACCGGGCCCCACTTCCGGATCCCGGCTGGATCCCGGCGATAATCCGCAAAGTAGAGCACGTACATGTAGAACAGCGTGTGGGTGCGCGGGAACATCAACGCCATGCCGTAGGACGTGGGCGAGGACGGGTTCTTTGACTTGGTGAAGAACTCCGAGACGCTCACCGCTTCCTTCCACGTCTTGGGCACCGCCAGGGGACGGTTGTACTTCGCCTGGAACGCCGATTGGAGCTTCGTGTCGCCAAAGTAGTCTTTGCGATAATAGAGCAGCATGGTGTTGTTGTAGAAGGGGATGCCGATGTTCTTCCCCTGCCAGACGCCCCCGACGTGCCAGACACCCGGATCGAAGTCCTTCAGGTCATAGGAGGGATCGACAAGGTCAGGGTGCGCCGTGCGAAACGCGCCCAGGTCCACGAACCCCTTGCTGACCGCGCCTGCGGTCTGCACGTCCCACGTGGCGACGTCGAACGCCCCAGTGCCGCTCGCCACGTCGGCCAGCATGCGCGGATAGAGCACTTCCCAGGAGATCGGCGTCACGGTCACGCGGATCGCCGGATTCTGCACGGTGAAGCGGTTCGCGATATCCGCGAGCGCATCGGCATTGTCCGGCGACGCCCAGACGTTGAGCGTGACGGCACCCGCCGCCGCTTCGGCGACGCGCCGGATCCCCGGCGCCAACGCGGGCACACTGAGCGCGACGGCCGCAGCCGTCGCTCCCTTGAGCAAGCCACGTCGCGAGAGCAGCACGCGCTGAATGCCCGATACCATCGTTCTCCCTCCCCCTGTATTCATTCTCTTGTCCGATTCGGGACCGAAGATCGCGCCGCACTGACGTTCTTCGCCGTCAACCAGACGTCCCGGGCCGAAACAATGGCTGGCGATCGTTCCGTGCTCACGCCGACCCGCGCATGACGAGGCGCGGTTCCAACACGACCTGTGCCTGCTCCAACGGCAGCGGCTTCTGAAGCTGTTCGATGAGAATGCGGGTGGCCTCCCGTCCGAGACGGGACTTCGACATGTCCACCGTCGTCAACGGGGTTTCCAAGATCTCGACAAAGTCGATGTCATCATGCCCCACCACGGCGACATCCTGCGGAACCTTCCGGCCGCGCTCCCGAAGGGCCTTCAACACCCCCATCGCGAGGAGATCGCTGAACGCGTAGACGGCCGTGAACGACACACCCTCGTCCAGCACCTCAAGCATCGTTCGATAGGACCCATCCATCATTGCCGTGGTCACGCGCAGCAGTGATGGATCGGGCGTGATGCCGTGCTCGCTCAGCGCGCGGAGGTATCCAGCCTGGCGCTGCTGTGCACTCCAGATCTCTTTGGGACCGTTCACGAACAGGACGCGGCGGTGTCCCTGCCTGATGAGATAATCGGTTGCGAGAAACCCGCCGCGGGCGTCGTCGTTGACCACGTACGGGGTCGGGAGATCGTCGAACCGCCTGGCGATCAGCACGAACGGGAGACGTCGTCGCTGCAACAGCATGACCGTTCCCGGGTGCTTCTGACACGGGACCAGGAGGAGCCCGTCGACCCGCTTTCGGAGCATCAGCCCGACGGCCTCCTGCTCCTTGGTGTAGTCCTCGTTGGTGTTGCACAAGACGATGCTGTACCCGGAGGCGTGGGCGACCTCTTCGATGCCTTTGACCACCGCGGCGAAAAAGGGATTGGCGACGTCGGCCACGACCACGCCAATCGCGCTCGTCCGCTTGGCGCGGAGGTCCCGGGCGACCCCATTCGCGGTGTAGCCCAATCGTTCCGCGACCCGGAGCACGCGCTCACGGGTCCCCGCACTCACATCCGGCCGGTTGTTGAGCGCGCGGGACACGGTATTCACGGAAACGCCAGCGCGCGCGGCGACGTCACGTATCGTGATATTGAGGCTCACCGTGTGCCTCCGCTCTAGACGACCCGGTCCCACCGGGTTCGCTCCAGGGGAAATCCGCCTCGACTACAGGACAGGGGCAGCCGGGTCTGGAGCGCCCCATCGCGGCTGCAAACGTCTATTTCCGATACCGAATCCCCGGGCCTGATCGGTAGCGTTCCCGGGAACGTTACCGGAAATCTACGACGGGGCCCCGGGCGACTCCTGCCGTGACCGCGTCTCCCAAGGCGGCGGGACGGTGCGGAAAATCGGGCGTGGGTCGGATACCGCGAAGATCAGCGGAGCCGCACCATGACATTCGGAACACGATGTGCACCTTTAGCGCCGTGGCCAGGGGGGACCACTGTGGACAAGTGTCGCGTCCAGCCGTCGAGTTCTCTGGGGCTCGTGTGGGTCGCCGGATGGTTGTTCACGATTGGCTTTCTGCACCTGACGTTTTGGAAAGGCGTTCTCGCGGTCGTGCTTTGGCCGTATTACCTCGGTGTAGCCCTCAGTTCGCTGGGACACTGAGCGCCCAGCACCGGCTAGTGGACCGTTGCGACCCGCTCGATCCCTCGCTCCACTGTCGAAGTTGCGCCGCAGCGCGGCGGCGGCCCGAGGCTCGTCAGCCCTGGTGACGGCCTCGGAGGAAGCGGCGTTCCATCGCCTGGAGCCCGGTCGTGGATGCCAGACCGAGGATGGATAGCACCGCGATCCCGGCCAGGAGACGGGATGTCTGCAATAGGTCTCCCGCGTAGAGGATCAGATATCCGATGCCGGCCGTGGCCGCGATCATCTCGGCGGAGACGACGAGCAGGAGGGACATCCCCGCGGCGAGCCGCAGGCTCGCAAAGATGACCGGCAGCGAGGCGGGGATTCGTACCTTCGTTACGATGTGGTACGGGGTGGCTCCGAGGCTGCGCGCAGCCCGAACGAGGAGCGGATCCACTTCTCGCACGGCGGACATCGTGCCGATCGCCACGGGAAAGAAGGCGCCGATGGCGATCACCGCGACTTTGGATGTTTCTCCGATCCCGAGCCAGAGGATCAACAACGGGAGCAGCGCGATCTTGGGAATCGGATAGGTTGCCGCAACGAGTGGGTCCACGATTGCCTCGGCCGAATCGGATACGCCGGCGAGGACGCCGACCAGCAGCCCGGCGGCGCTCCCGATGACAAATCCCACGACGATCCGCCCGAGGCTGAGGCCGAGGTTGTGCCACAACTCGCCGGTCGTGGCCATCCGGCCCAGCTCGCGCGCGACCGTCAGCGGTCCCGGGAGGAACACGGGCGGCACGATGCGGGTCCACGTGGCGATTTCCCACACCACCAGCAGCGCGAGGATCGACGTGGCCCGGAGATAGGGAAGGGAGCGGTGCTCGGGCCGAACGGTCGCCGGGGCCTCGAGCGTGATCACTTCCCGAGAGGCGTCGATTGCCATCTCATTCGCCCCCTTCACGCATGGCGGTTTTCGCTTCATCGCGTATCATGCGCCAGACATTCTGGCTGAATTGTCCAAACACCGGATCGGCGAGCAGTTCCTCGGCCCGTGGCCGGCCGAACGGCACCGGTAGGATCGACCGGATGCGTCCGGGGCGCCGCGAGAGGAGGACGATGCGATCTGCCAGGAACGCCGCCTCCTGGATGTTGTGGGTGACATACAGGACCGTTTTGTGGGTGCGCTCCCAGATGCCCAGGATTTCCTCCTGCATCAGCTGGCGGGTCTGCGCGTCGAGTGCCGAGAGGGGTTCGTCCATGAGGAGCACCGCGGGATCCACGCACAGGGCCCGGGCGATGCCGACACGCTGCCGCATCCCGCCAGAGAGCTCGGACGGATACCGGTCCTCGAAGCCTTCCAGACCGACGAGCCGGATCAGGTCTCGCGCGCGCGCCAGCCGCACGGCCGCGGGGATGCGCCGCACCTCCAGGCCAAATGCCACATTCTCGAGGATCGTACGCCAATCGAAAAGTGCGAACTCCTGGAAGACGAACGCGGTGAGAGGCTGGCTCGACGCGTGGCCGTCGAAGACGACGCGCCCGCGAGACGGCGGGACGAGCCCGGCCGCGATGAGGAGCAGCGTGGATTTCCCGCACCCGCTGGGACCCACGACAGCGACAAACTCGCCCTGGCCGACGATCAAGTCGATGCCGGACAGTGCCTCGATGGTGGTGCCGTCCGTCCGGCGATAGTGTTTGTGGATATCTTCGAAACGGATCTCCACTAGGGGCCGAGCTGGCGCAGCGCCTCCGTGATGAAGCTGGTGTCCACGAACTGCTCCAGCGGAATCACCTGGGTAATCATGCCGTGTTGAAGATACCACGCTTCCTGTCGCTGCAGGTCGAGCGTGTACAGGCGAGCGTTGCGGTCGATGTACGGGAGCGACTCTCGCACCGAGGACGCCGACTGGTCGAGGGCGCTCGCCGTCACGCCGACAATCGCGTCGCATGATCCGTGCGGCGGCTTTGCCAGGCACGCGTCGTAGTAGTCCCGAGTCGCGAGGATGTACCCCTTCATGAACCGGACACCGAGGGCGCGGTCCTGGTGCAGCTTCTCCCCGTAGAACACGCCGGTGACTTGGTTCGTGATCTTGTCCCCGACCCAGAAGAGCACCTTACCCCAGCCTTGCTCCTCGGATGCGGTCCCCCAGGGCGGCGACAGGATCGCGGCGTCCACCTGCCCGGTCCGGACCGCCTGGACCAAGAGATCGACCTCGCGGAGCGGCACGAGCTTGACGTCGGTGAACGCGAGGCCGACCCGATCGAGCATCTCGCCGATCTGATAGTCGAACGTCGAGCCCAGCGTCGTGACGCCGATTCGCTTCCCCTTGAGGTCGCGCAGCGTATGGATGCCGGCGTCATAGGACGCCTTCGTAACGACAACGCTGTTCAGATGGTAGCCCGGACGTTCCTGGCCGCGATCGGCGACCAGCCAGATCTTGGCGCCGCCCGCCGCGAGATTGAAGAGCGTGCCGGTAATTCCGGTGGCGCCGACCTCGGTATCGCCGGTGGCGACGGCGGTGGCCACCGGGGCCGCAGCGCCAAAGTACACTGGCTCCACTCGAATGCCCTGCCGGCCGAAGTAGTTCTGGTGAATTCCCCAGAAGATCGGGGCACCGCCGACCAGCTTGAGCGTGGCGACGCGCACGACCACCGGAGTCTGCGCGGCAAGCCCCGTGGTGATCACGGGGAGCGCCAGGATGGCGACCACGAGTATCGCAAGGAACCTGCGCACAAGCGACCTCCAACGGCAACGCACATTCCACCTATTGGTGTTCCGTGTATGTTCGGCGCCGCGCACGCCGCCGCCTGCTGACGCGTCTGGCGCCTTGCGGACGCCCCAACACGCGCTCACGGAATTCGCAGGAATGTTGAATCACGATGGCGCCCGGTCGGAAATTGCCGAGGACGGCACGGCGGGAATCCGTTGACGGATCGTCATCTGCAGGAGTTTGAGCATCATACACAGAAACTTCGTCCCTCAAAAGCGGGAAAGGTTTGGGAAACCGCACACTGCCGCAACAGCGAATTCTTGCCGAATGGTCATCTCCGCAAGACGGCCTTGGGGAAGAGCAGTACCCAGTCAGATGTTTCAGTTTGCCGGACAAGCCTGTTCATTCATGTCGACTGTGAGTCGACGCGCCGGCGCGACCGCGGCGCCCTTCAACCTTCGTGCTCGCCGGGCCGGCCGGGGCCGTCGCGCGTGATCGTCGCCGCCCTCGGTGGAGACCGTGAAGCGGCCTTGCGGACCGCTGAGCGTTACCGCGCACCGATCATGTCGTAGGAAGAGGGGGGAATCCTTCGAGGCTGGCCCGCCAGCCCTCAACTTCGCGTCGACACGGAAGGGAGACCAGAGACCGCCATGGAGACTCCGAACCGCTCGTCTCGATCCAGCTCGCGTGCGCCGCGGGCCGCGGTGCGCGTCACGCGCCGCCAGCTCCTCGCTGGGGCCGCCGCGTCGGGCACGGCCGTCTGCCTGTCGCCGTTCGTGAACCCCATCCGCGCGCTGGCGGATCAGGCGCCGCTAGTCGGCGGCACCCTGCAGTTGGCGAGGCTGCAAGAACCGGGCACGCTCGACATTCACAAAACCCCGTGGCTGGACTACCTGATCGCGTCGATGCAGGCCACCTACCTCGACCGCGACCTCAAGGGGAACTTCATCCCCGACCTCGCGGAGCGTTGGGAGGTGCGACCCGACAACCTCGCGGTGACCCTCCATCTCCGCCACGGCGTGACGCTGCACGACGGGACGCCGTTCACCGCACACGTGACGAAGGCCACCTGGGACCGGATGCTGGACCCCAGCACGAATTCGCCGGGCGCGTTCCAGTTGGGTACGATCAAGCAGGTCGAGGTCGTGGACGACATGACGGTGCGCATGGTCTTCAGCGCTCCGTTCGCCCCGGTCTTCAGTTCGCTGACCTCGGCGTACCTGGCACCGCTCTCGCAGAACGCCCTTGCGAAGTACGGCGCGGAGTACGGGACGCATCCGGTCGGGGCCGGACCGTTCATGTTCGAACGGTGGGCACCCGGCGACAGCCTGTCCGTCGTGCGGTACCCCGCGTACCGCTGGGCGTCCGCGGCGCACAAGAACCACGGTCCCGCTTACATGAACCGGATCGTCTTCCGGTTCGTGCCCGACGAGAACGCCCGCAACATCGGCCTGCGAACCGGCGAGGTGGACATCGTCGATGGCGCGCCGGTTCGCGCCGCGCTGGACCTCCAGAACGACAAGCGCTACCGGATCATCAAACTGCCGGCCACGGGCATCAACTATCTGGGATTCCAGTGCCAGAAGCCTCCGTGGAACGACGCGCGAGTCCGCCAAGCGGTCGGGTACGCCATCACGAACCGGGACGAGATCATTCGCACCGCGTACGACGGCTTCGCGGTGCCGATGTACGCGCCGCTGTCGCCGAACATCGTCCCCGGCTATGATCCCTCGCTGCGCCAGGTGTCGTATGAACAGAACTACCAGAAGGCCGCGTCGCTTCTGGCCGAGGCCGGGTGGAAGGACAAGAACCCGCAGGGCATCCTGCTACGGAACGGCCAGCCGTTCACGGCCGAGTTGTGGGTCACGAACGACCCTGTGTACCAGCGGGTCGGGGAACTGATCCAGCGCTACCTGCACGAGGCCGGCATCGACCTCAAGCTCACGATCATGGACGACTCCACGCTCTTCGCGAGCACGCAGAAGGGCGTGCACGACATGATCCTGGCGTACTACGGGCAGACCGACCCCGACATCATGTTCTACTTCTTCCACTCGTCGCGGCTGTCCACGACCAACCGCGTGCACTACCTCAATCCGCAGATCGACAAGTTGCTGGAGCAGGGGCGCACCACGCTGGACGTGCGCCAGCGTGCCCAGATCTATCGACAGGCGCAGGAGATCATCCTGCGGGACGCCGCGTGGATTCCGCTCGTGCAGCGGCAGTCCCCGATCATCGCCAACTATCGGGTGCGCGATTTCGTCATCAACCCGGTGTCGCAGGACTGGCTGTTGAGCGATACTTGGCTGGGCCGCTGATCCGGCCGGAGGGGCCGGCCGCGGGATGAGCGTCCTCGGACCCGTCCCGCCAGCCCGCACGAGCCACGGAGCGCCCGGCGCCTGGCCCGGCGCTCCGGCGGCGCGGCGGGCGGTCTGATGCTCCGGTACACGCTCCGTCGCCTGCTTGCCGCGCCGCTCATGGTGCTCGGCGTCGCGGCGATCGTCTTCTCCATGGTCCATCTCGTGCCCGGGGACCCCGCCGAGTACATGCTGCGCGATATCGGTTCCCCGGAGGCCATTGCAGCCCTCCGCCACTCGATGGGGCTCGACGCCCCGTTGTACGTGCAGTACGCACGCTTCGTGTGGGAACTCGCGCACGGCAATACCGGCGTCTCGCTCGTGACGCACCGTCAAGTCTCCGACGAGATCGCGGCGCGGTTCCCGCACACGGTGGAACTGGCGGTCGCGAGCATGCTCGTCGCGTGCGCGATCGGCATCCCCGCGGGCGTGCTGTCCGCGACCCGCCCCAACTCGGCGTTCGACCACGCGAGCCGGATCGCGGCCCTGCTCGGTGTCTCGATGCCGACGTTCTGGCTGGGACTGGTCCTCATGCTCATCTTCGCCCTGCGACTCGGGGTGCTGCCGGCGTTCGGCCAGGGCGGACCCCCGTGGACAGTCGATGGCCTCCGCAGCCTGGTCCTTCCCGCGGTCACGCTGGGCGCGCCGTCCTCGGCCATCATCGCCCGGATGGTGCGCAGCAGCCTGTTGGAGGTGCTCGGCGCGGACTACGTCCGAACCGCGCGCGCGAAGGGTCTGCCCGAAGGCCGGGTCGTACGGCGGCACGGGCTCAAGGCGGCGTTCCTGCCCGTGCTGACCGTGATGGGCGTGCAGGCGGGATCGCTGCTCGCCGGAGCGATCGTCACCGAGACCGTCTTCGCGTGGCCGGGACTCGGCCGTCTGACGGTGGACGCGATTCTCAAGCGCGACCTGCCGCTGATCCAGGGCAGCGTGTTGCTGTTCACGTTGATCTTCATCGCGGTGAACCTGCTGGTGGACCTCTCCTACGGTCTGCTTGACCCAAGGATCCGGTACGAATGACCGCCGCCGGCTCTGAGAATCGAGGGACCAGGTGGCGGATGGCGTGAGATCGGACGCGCATCCGGGAAAGGCACGAACGTGACCACGGCCGTGGCCCCGGTCGCCATCGGCCATCGGCCTAGTGGCTGGACGCGCTTCCGGCGCGTCGGGGCGACGGGATGGCTCGGCGCATCGCTCATCGCCGTGGTCGTCGTGATCACGGCGTGCGCGCCCGTGCTGGCGCCCCACGATCCCGCGACCATGCACACGGGGGACCGCCTCGCCCCAAGTTCGCGGACGTACCCGCTCGGCACGGACGAATTCGGCCGCGACCTGTTGACGCGCCTGCTCTACGGAAGCCGGTACTCGCTTGGCGCCGGCACGACCGCCGTGGCGATCTCGTTCACGGCGGGCACGGCGATCGGGTTGCTGTCCGGATACTATCCCCGGTTCGATAGCGTCGCCATGCGCCTCATGGACCTGCTCCTGGCGTTTCCTGGCCTGCTGCTCGCGCTGGTGATCGTCAGCGTGCTGGGTCCCGGCCTCACCCACGCCATGCTCGCCGTCGGCATCGCAGGCATTCCGGTGTTCGCGCGCGTCGTGCGCAGCACGGCCCTCTCCGTCAGGGAGCACGAGTACGTCGAAGCCGCAGTCGCCCTCGGATCGACCGACAGCCGTGTCCTGCTGCGCCACGTGCTGCCCAACTGCTTCGCCCCGATCGT
>Ga0187784_10003849_pt1 | contig 12143 bp, 9 predicted proteins | sample 1015_SJ02_MP15_2_FD_132964 | JGI IMG/M metagenome (GOLD analysis project Ga0187784, IMG submission 132964) | Tropical peat soil microbial communities from peatlands in Department of Meta, Colombia - 1015_SJ02_MP15_20_MG | ecosystem: Environmental > Terrestrial > Soil > Wetlands > Peat | place... | reverse complement strand
GAACGTTTCTGCGAGAGCCGGATGAGGGAGATCCTCACGTCCGGTTCGACGAGGGGAGAGGACGTCGTGCCTTGCGGCATCGCCTCCTCTCCTACTCTACCTGAGCGTGGCGCGCGAAGGACCGCTGCGAATCCGGAAGTCCGAAGATCCCACTCTTTATTTAGCGCGCTCCAGATGGCCGCCTTCGCGGCGGTCGGCGCGCAGGAGCAGAATCGATAAGACCAGGCCGCAGAAGCCGAGCACCGCAAACATGATCTGGCTGGCGGTATAGCCGTGCGTGGCGTCGCGCAGCGCGCCGTTGGCGACGGGGTAGATCGCCAGACCCAGGTTTTGAATGGCGGTCATGAGACCGAATGCCGTCCCCACGCAGCGCGGGTCCACGATGAGCGGCACGGACGGCCAGATGCAGGCGGGGACCAGCACGAAAGCGGCACCCAGCACGATCATAGAAAGGGCGGGAGAAATGCGCGTCACTCCTAGCAGCAGATGTGCGGGAACGATGAGCAGCGAGCCCACGACCATCAGGGTGGCGCGGCGGCCTACTCGATCGACGAGGTTGCCGGCGAAGGGTGCGAGCACCATCGAGGCGGCAATGATGATCGACGTGGTGCCCTGAGCGGTGCTGAACATGTGGGTGAGGTTGTAGAACACGCCGGCCAGGAAGCCGAGTCCTTCCGCGGAGGCCATCGGCATGCCCCACTTGTCGTGAAAGAAGTCGGTGGCCAGCGCCGTGAAGGGGAAGATGGCGGAGTAGAACGTCACGCAGATTCCCACGGCGTACCAATACGAGCGACGAAACTTCCCGACATCGCTCCAGGTGATCTTGTCGCCGCCGCCCGGCTCGGGCAGATGCAGAATGGGCTCCGCGTGCCGATCCATCAAAGTGTAGATCCAGTTGCAGACCAGGCTGGCCAGGCACAACCCCGCAGCAATCCAGAGCGCCCCGCGCCATCCGAAACGGCTGGCCAGCAGTTGCTCCGTATTAAAGGAAAACAGGGTGCCGAGGCGGGCGATGGTGAGAGTGATGCCGAAGGCCATGGCCAGTTCCTTGCCCCGGAACCAGCGCGCGATGATGGCGCTTTGCGCCACGATCATGGATTCGGAGCCGATGCCGAAAAGGACGCGCCCGGCGTACAGGACGGGCAGGTTGGGCGCCCAGGCGACGAGGGCGGCGCCGGCTACCACTAAGCTGGAAAAGGTCAGGCTGGCGCGGCGCACGCCCACGCGGTCGATGAGGAAACCCCCGGCCAGCACCGCGAAAACGGCGGCCACGCTGTACATGGTATACATCGTGCCGATGGCGGCGCGGTCCGTGTGGAACGCCTGAATAAGCGTGGTCTCAATGGCGCCGACGCTGTCGTAAGCAAAGTAGGTCCCGAAGGCCATTAAGGCGGCGAAGGCCAGGATCGTGAAACGGTACGGTCTGCCGGCGGGTGAGAAAGGGCCTTGTTCCGATGTAGACACGGACGGGGAGTATAGCACAGGGCGGTGGCAGGAGGCACAAGGCCGGCAGGACTACTTGCCGCTTACCTTTCGACTCCTGAGTCCGGCGCCTTGGCCCTTACCAATTGAGCCTTGACAAGGTCCAGTTCCTGAGCTAGATTTATAGCGTATGATTGAGGTCATTCCCGAGAAAGCGGGAATCCAGTCTGCAAGGCTTTGGAAATGCGATGTTGTCGTGCTGGATTCCCGCTTTCGCGGGAATGACCGGAGCTTTCGTGGGAAAGACTGGTGCCTTCGCGGGAGTATCGTAAAAGACTTTTTTGACGAACGAACCAGGAATCTTATTGAAAACAAAGGTCCGTTGTGGAAATCACGGGAGCCAAGCAGGAAAACCATTGAAAATAAATAACTTAGCCATATAATCCGGGAATCTCATTGAAAACAAAGGTAGTTATCAGAAACCCCTGATCAGCCAACTGGAACGGGGTTCGAGGGGGCTGGGGGCAGCGTCTGCGCGACCGTCTCGTCACATCGCTAATCGTCGCCGGGCGGGCGAAGGTCGCCGACAGCCCCAGAAGGGTGATGGCTGGGAGGCAGGGACTCGAACCCCGATACGCAGATCCAGAGTCTGCAGTCCTACCATTAGACGACCTCCCAACTGAGCACTCTAATAGAAGTACAAGGGGCGGCCTGACTTTGTCAAGCGGTGGTTTCTGTAGATCGTGATCGTGACACTAACCCCCAGGGGGGCAGGGAGGATGCAGGGGAATCAGAACAAGCGGAAACTGACTTCGACAATGACGCGCACGGGGACGGGAGTACCGTTGCGCAAAGCCGGCTTGAATTTCCAAGTCCGCACGGTTTCCAAGGCCTTTTCGTCGAGCCCCAGGCCCAGAGGTCTTACCACTTTGGGATCAATAACATTGCCCTGGGCATCCACGATAATCCAAAGCACCACGGTGCCCTGGAACTTCGCCTTGCGGGCTTCCTCGGAATAAGCGGGCTCGGGCTTGTAAATCGGAATAGGGGCGCTGACCCCACCACCGACGCTATAAGGTCCACCGCCAAACCCGGCGGTATCGCCAGGGCCCAAACCGGCACCATGGCCAGAACCGATACCGGTCCCTTCACCGGAGCCTATACCCCCACCCGTCCCTGGCCCGTTGGAGGGCGGGCCCGCAACGCCTTGGGGATCGCCCCAGGGCATGTTCAAAGCCATCTGGGGGAGTTTCAAGTCTGGCGGGCCAAGCAAAGTGGGCTCGACCTGCAAAATGGGGTTCGGGTTCCTAATCACGGCCAACGGGGGAGCGAGTTGTACTTTCGCGAAATGGGGGACCGCACCCTTGGAAGCCGGTGTCGGCGACCGGTCGCCGCCACCGCCGCCGCCACCCATGGCCTTTTTGGCCGGCGTCTGTAATTCCGCCAAATAGGGCGATATATCCACCGCTTCAAACTTGGTCGACGCCTTAACCTGCTGGGTGACGCGCGACACAAAGAAAGGCAGAATAATAATCGCAATAGCCATCAAATGAACGAGCATGGAATTCAGCCACGATCCAGACTGTGGCTGATAGTCCTGCCACATCTCCGGGACATCGACGGGCTTTGAAGTGATCGGGATGGAAGGGGGCTTCGGCTTCTCGAATAGTCCCTTGAGCTGGTTAGGAAGATCCACAAACCACGGGCCCATGTCCGTGGCGGGCAGGGGGACCTCTCCCCGATAGTACTCTTTCGGAACGTTGTCTTTCGGCTTTTCAAAGAGCGACCGGAGCTGATTAGGAAGATCTAGAAACCAGGGACGCATGTCCGTGGCGAGCGGAGCGACCTTCCCCTGGTAGTACTGCTTCGGAACGGTGAATTTCGGTTCGTGGAGCATCTGCCAAATCTGACGGAAAAGGGAAACGGGCGGGATAGACGACTCCACGAAAGTGAGGCGGTACTCAGGCTCCGGTGTCTGCGGAGTTGCGCACGTCGTGACGTCCGTGCCGATCTTGACCTGAGTATCACTGATTGGCGTTACACTCATGACCTGTCCCTCGTGCTTCACTGTAGCCCGGATCCGAACCTTTCACCCTCTCCCGTTGAATGATGGCCGCTAGCCCTCGGAGGTTGCATGCCAGAACAACTATTCCTCTGTTGGCCATGGCTCGCGACGCTTTTCAATCTTACCATAATCACTCGCCCCCAGTTCACCTGAAAACTGCCACTCTGTGCAAGCCACAAGCCACGTCCCACTACATCATTTGACGCAACAACCGGGCATGAAGTTGCGCAAGAAGTGACAGATTGGGTAGACACTCTCTTTACACGTTCTCTATAATACTTGCCTGGCGCACTAACCGGAGGATGAATGCAGAAAACGCTGGACCTGAAGCACACTCTCAATCTTCCCCAGACCCATTTCTCCATGAAGGCCAACCTTCCGCAGAACGAGCCAAAGTGGCTGGCCAAGTGGGCGAAGGAAGATCTTTATGGCCAGATTCGCGCCGCGCGGCGGGGCGAACCGATCTTCACCTTACACGACGGACCTCCTTATGCCAACGGCCGCATTCACTTGGGGACAGCCCTCAACAAAATTCTGAAAGACTTCATCGTCAAGTCGAAGACGCAGGAGGGATTCAACGCCCCTTATCTGCCGGGTTGGGATTGCCACGGCTTACCTATCGAAATCAACGTAGACAAGGAACTGGGGGAACGGAAAGCGCAGATGAGCGTAGCGGAGATCCGGCAGGCCTGCCGGCGCTATGCGGAAAAATATGTGGATATTCAGCGCCAGGACTTCATGCGCCTGGGGGTTTTCGGGGAGTGGGAAAAACCCTACCTCACCATGGATTTTGAGTACGAGGCACAGATTGTTGAGGCCTTTTTGAAGTTTCTGGCGGGCGGCTACGTCTACCGTGGGCGCAAGCCGGTTTACTGGTGCATCTCTTGCAAAACCGCCCTGGCGGAGGCGGAGGTCGAGTATGAAAATCACCGCAGCCGCTCGATTTACGTACGCTACCCCGTGCTGACAGATCCGGCGAGGCTAGACCCCGCGCTCCAGGGACGCAAACTCTACGTCATCATCTGGACCACTACGCCCTGGACGCTTCCGGCCAGCATGGCGGTGGCGTTTCATCCGGACTTCGAGTACGTCGCGGTGGCGGAAGACGGCGGGGATGTCTACCTGGTTGAAAGCCGGCGGCATGATCCGGTGCTGGCGGAAACGGGCCTCAAGGCCTCGCGGGTTCTGGCCAGCATCCCCGGCCAGAAGCTCGAGCGCCTGGAAATGCAGCACCCATTCCTGGAGCGCAAGATTCTGGGCGTGCTGGCGAACTACGTGACGGCCGAGGACGGCACGGGCTGTGTTCACACCGCGCCCGGCCATGGGCGAGAGGACTACCTTACAGGCGTGCAGTACGGCCTGGAGATCTATTGCCCGGTGGGGGACGCGGGAGAATTCACCGAAGGCCTTCCGGAATACCTTGGGAAGAAGGTCTTCGAGGCGAATGAGCCCATAGTCGAGTTGCTGGAGAAACGGGGTGTGCTGATGGGGCCGGCGGGGTGGCTGACGCACTCTTACCCGCACTGCTGGCGATGCCACAATCCCGTGATCTTCCGCGCCAACGAGCAGTGGTTCATTGAGATTGACCACCGCGGGTTACGCCAACAGGCGCTGGAGGAAATCAAGAAAGTGCGCTGGCTGCCGACCTGGGGAGAAGAGCGCATCGCGAATATGATCGCAGAGCGCCCCGACTGGTGCATCTCCCGGCAGCGTTTCTGGGGAGTCCCCATTACCGTCTTTCACTGTGAAACCTGCAAGAAACCCTTGCTGGACGCCACGCTGGCAGAGCGGGTGCCCGAGCTTTTCCGGAAGGAAGGCGCGGACGCATGGTACTCGCATTCTGTTGAGGAACTTCTCCCGCCGGGGGCAAAATGTGCGGAGTGCGGCGGGGCGAGGCTGCGGAAGGAAACCAACATCCTCGACGTCTGGTTCGATTCCGGCGCCAGTCATTTCGCCGTGCTGGGACACCGGCCGGACATCCCCTGGCCGGCCGACGTTTATCTGGAAGCTGCCGACCAGTATCGGGGATGGTTTCATAGTTCGCTTCTGGTAGCGCTGGGCACTCACGGCGCGGCGCCCTACCGCACGGTCCTCACCCACGGTTGGGTCCTCGACGCCGACCGGCAGGTCATGTCCAAGTCCCTGGGAACCGGCATTGATCCCAACGAAGTCATCAAGACCCATGGGGCTGAAATCCTACGGCTCTGGGTGGCCTCGGGTGAGTTCGGTGAGGACGTCACGATCTCGACGGATATGCTGGCCCGGCTCTCCGAGGCCTACCGCAAACTGCGCAATACGTTTCGATATTGCCTGGGCAACCTCTACGACTTTGACCCACAGAAGGATTCGGTGGGGGACGCGCAGCCCGAGGAACTGGATGCCTGGGCATTGGTGCGGACGGCAGAATTGCTGGAGCGCGTCCGCGCCGCCTACGAGGATTACGCTTTCCACAAGGTGTACAGGGCCATTTACGACTTTGCCGCCGTGGAGTTGAGCGCGTTTTACTTCGATATTCTGAAAGACCGACTCTATACTGCCCCAGCCCGTTCAACCAGGAGACGATCGGCGCAAACAGCGATTTACTGCATCGCGGAGGCCTTGGTTCGCGCCGTGGCTCCGCTACTGCCTTTCACCGCCGAGGAAGTATGGGCATATCTGCCGGGGCCGCCGGGGCGCGAAAAGAGCGTGCATCTCACAAAACTCCTCCGGCCAGAAGAACTCCGCGCAAGAGTCCCGCAGGCGCACTTCGAGCGCCTGGAAAACTGGCCCCGATTAATCGGGGTTCGGAATGCGGTCCTGAAGGCGTTGGAAGTAGCTCGACAAGAGAAGTTCATAGGCGGCTCGCTGGAAGCCAAGATTTTCCTGGAGGTGGACGGGGATCTGCTGAATCTGCTGGAGGAATATCGGCCGGCGCTTCCCACGATCTTCATTGTTTCGCAGGTCGAACTTTCCTCCCACCCGTTGGCAGAAATGGCTGAAACGGATATACCCGGCCTGAGGGTCAGGGTTGAAAGGGCCCTGGGTCGCAAATGCGAACGCTGCTGGAATTACTCCGAGCAGGTGGGTAAAGACAGCCGCTATCCCACAGTGTGCGAGAGGTGTTCAGCGACGTTGCGGGAGATTGAAATCAGTAGTCGGTAATCAGTGGTCAGTTATCAGTTTTCAGTTGCCGGCGAAGGCCAAAGGTTAAAGGGTAAAGACTAAAGGCTGAAGGGTGAAGGTTAAAGGGTAAAGGTTAAAGGCTAGAGGGTAAAGGCCAAAGGCTAAAGGATAAAGGGTAACCTCGTATAGGGCTCGGTCATTACTCCTTACCCTTTATCCTTCAACCTTTATCCTTTACCCTTTAACCTTAGTCTGTTGTCATGGGTAAAACTCGCGTCAATACGTCTCGACGTATTCTCTGGGTGGCTATTGCCGCGCTGGTGTTCGTCGCGGACCAGGTGACAAAGGCGGTGGTGCAGCGTACGATTCCGGAGCACACCATCATTCCAATTCTTCCTCACTTTTTCAACCTTATCCATACTCACAACGCGGGAGCTGCCTTTGGTTTGTTTTCCAACTCGCCGGCGCCCTGGAAAACCGCCTTGCTCATTGTTGTCTCGAGCCTGTTGCTGGCCATGGTAATTGGCGTGGTGTGGCGAAGCCAGCGGCTCCGGTGGGAGACGGGCGTCGGTCTTGCCTTGATTCTGGGCGGCGCGCTTTCCAATCTCTTCGATCGTATCCGGCTGGGTCGGGTCGTGGACTTCTTTGACGTTTACTTCCGCAGCTATCACTGGCCTACGTTCAATCTCGCCGACAGCGCCATTGTGGTAGGAGCCGGGTTCCTAGTGTTCCAGTTGCTTTTCTCGGAATGACGGCGGATGGCCGAACAACTGCGAGTTTCGAATTTCGAATTTCGGGTTTCCAAGACGGGGGAGCGGCTCGACATTTTTCTGACGCGGCAGATGCCGGATTGGAGCCGTAGCCAGGTGTTACGCCTGATTCGCTCCGGATTGGTCAGCGTCGGCGCCCGCTTGGCCCGCAAGGGAGGGGTAGAGGTCCACGCCGGCGACATCATCTTGGTGTGCGCGGAACGAGAAGAGCTGACGGTTACGCCGCAAGCCTTACCACTTTCCGTGGTGTACGAGGATGAGGATCTGCTGGTGGTGAACAAGCCTGCGGGAATGGCGGTGCACGTGGGCGCAGGCGTGAAATCAGGCACGCTGGTCAATGCGCTGCTGCACCACGCCAAGACGCTTTCGTCTGCCGGCGATGCACGGCGGCCTGGGATCGTCCATCGTCTGGATAAGATGACTTCGGGGCTGGTGGTCGTGGCGAAAAACGATACCGTGCACCGACAACTAGCCGAACAGTTCAAATCGCGCGCGGTGCGCAAGACCTATGTTCTTCTGGTGCACGGGCAGGTCGACAGCGCGCAGGGCAAAATCTCGAAGCCGGTAGGGCGTGATCCCGTTCGGCGCACCCGCATGAGAGTGGGAGGACTGCGCCCGCGCGAGGCAGTGACGCGCTACGAGGTGATTCGCCGGTTTCCCGGCTTCACCCTGCTCGAAGCTCACCCTGAAACTGGTCGAACGCACCAACTCCGCGTCCACTTCGCAGCCCTGGGGCACCCCATTGTGGGCGACACGACTTACGGCGCGCCGGGCAAGCTCCACGTGGGGGGAAGGGAAGTGGCGACCCTTTCGCGGACCTTTCTCCATGCAGGTTCTTTGGAGTTTCAGCACCCGCGGCTGCGCCGCGCGGTCGGCTTTTCGGTGCCGATTCCTCCCGAGTTGGCGGAGTTCCTTCGCGACCTGCAGTCGTAGAGACAGCCCTCTCCTTGGGGAGAGGGTGTCGCGCGACGGCGTTCTTTCCACCCGTCGCGGGACGGGTGAGGGGTTTCTTCTGTCTCCCCAGGGGAGGGGGCTATTGATTCGCTTGGACGATTTATCAACGAGGCATGAGGAAGAGATTTGGCGACGCATGGCTTCCCGCTGTATAATGGCGGCCTGGCGTTCCAATTAATTGAGTCTTGCGCGGCCGACAATCGGACAAGGAGGAAAACTATGAAACGACTTCTCATCGCGGTTCTGGCAATAGCATGTTTCGTCGCAGGGGCGGAGAGTGGACTTGCTCAAGGCAATCCTCGTGACACAGCAAAGATAAGCCTGGGGGGCAAGGCGATCTCAGTGGAGTACGGGCGCCCTTCTTTGAAGGGCCGCTCGGTGGCCGATTTGCTCGACCAGTTGAAAGCGGGGGACACTTGGCGGCTCGGGGCCGATAAATCGACCACTTTTTCGACGGCCGCGGATCTGCAATTTGGTGACGTGACGGTCCCGAATGGCCAGTACAGCCTTTGGGCAGAACGGGAGGCGGACAATTCCTGGAAGCTCGTGTTTAACAAGCAGCATGGTCAGTGGGGAACTCAGCACGATGCTTCCCAAGATCTGGCTTCCGTGCCTCTGGAGCAGACAAAGGCTGCTAACTCTGCGGAGATGGTGACCATTAGCCTGGCTAAGGGAGGCGGCGGCGCAGTCATCGCCATCCAGTGGGGCGATATGAAGTTGACCGCTAATTTCAAGGCAAAGTAGTTCGTTAATAAAAGGGGTAATGATACCGATAGATAGATTTTGGAACAATTTTCCAAGGATGGGTGTCTAACATCGTGGAGAATTCTCTGGAGGATCAGTGTAATCATGGCGATTATCGTGATTGTGGGTGGACTTCTCGCAGGTGCAACGATTCTTGCAGTTCTAAAGAACACGAGCAAGTCAAGGGAGTCAAAGGTCACCAAGCTGGACATCGGTTAGCCCCGGGATCCCGCCAGGTTGGCTCGCATCCTAACGCATAATTAGTCCGACAACTCGCGCTGCTCGCAGAGCCCATGCGCAGAAGGCGGTGGTGTGCGCAGGTAGCTGATATTTCTAAGCAAGTTTGTGTGGGTTTGTGCCTCGGACGCAAAGGGGGCGTCTGGGGATGCGGGGCCTGCTTGGAAATGTTGTTACTGGCCACTCGCGGCGGCAGCCGTGGTGGTTGCATGCGGGGCGAAGTACCCAGGGCGGGTGCGGACGGAAAGTTTGGTGTGACTGCCACGTGCAAAAGCATCGACACGAACTGTGCGGAAGGTTCCGTCTTTTTTGGCATTGCTGGGGTAGTAGGCAAGGGTGTATTGGTTTCGAATATCGTGAGCGACCTGCTCACACGTGCTCGCAACTTCATCGAGGGATTTCGGGCGGTAAGCCTGTCCGCCGGTGGCGTCGGCGATCTTCTCGAGGATCTTGGCGGCCCGGCCAGCGCTGCCACCATGTATTTTGAACAGCCCTCCAGGTTCCTCCGAACCCAGCAAGCCGATGGTGTAGATGACGGCACTCGATTTCTGCGCGTAGCCAAGGAGTTCCTCGAAGGTGTAGCGGCTGGCGTTGTCTTCTCCGTCGGTAACGACCAGCAGGACCTTCTTATCGCGGTTGCCAAGTTTCACGTGGTCGAGCGAGGCGTAAATGGCGTCGTAAAGCGCTGTCCCACCCCTGGAATCAATCTTATCCAAAGCGCTTTTCAAGTCTTCGATATTGCTGGCAAAGTCTCCGGGGGTGTCGAGGTAATAGACATCATTGAAATTAACCACGAAGACCTGGTCTTGGGGATTGGAGGTTTTCACGAAAGTCAGAGCTGCCGCATTCACCGCCTCCCGCTTCTCCTTCATGCTTCCGCTGTCGTCGATCACGATGCCCATGGTCACCGGGATGTCGGCGTGGCTGAATACGGAAAGGTTTTGAGGCGCTCCGTCTTCGTAAACCCGAAAGTCTTCCTGTTTGAGGTCGTTGGCGAAATGACCTTTCTTGTCGAGGACCGTGGCATGCAGGACCACGAGGTTTACGTCAACGTTAATGGTGTACTCCCGGCCCTTTTTCTCCGTCGAGGGTGGGTGAGGGTTGGCAGGTTCGCTTGTCTGCGCGGGGAGGTAGTTCGAGACAGCGAGGGCCGTGTAAATTAGGGCGAAGCTGTAAATGGCCGTTTGGGTCCTGCGACTCATGCTATTGTGTGGGAGCATAGTATCCAGTGCGTGAATATACCTGGAGCGGAGGCAGTCCGCGGGGAGGATTGAGCTTTACCCGGACACGCCTCCACCGGCCATCGCGGACGAGATTCGAGGGGCGGTACCCAATGACGTATTGGTTCCTCAGTTCAATGGAGATTTTCTCGGCGATGTCGGGCAGCTCGTTTGTATCCTCAACGCTGAACATTCGACCTCCGGAGACCTCCGCCAAGTCTGCCAGCAAGCTGGGTCCACCCGCTTCCTCCGGAGTGCGCGAGCGGGAGGAGAGCGGCTCAAATATCCCCACGGAATAGATTTGCACGTCGGATTCCTTGACGGCCCGCTTGATGTCGTTTTCCGTGTACCGGCTGTGGTTGTCGCCGCCGTCGGAGATCACCAGCAAAGCTCTCCGGTTAGTGGTGGCTTTCTTCATTTCGCTCAGGCCCAGGTAAATGGCGTCCAGCAAGGCAGTCCTTCCTCCCGACTTCACAAACAGCAGCCGATCCTGAATGTTCTCGAACTTCGCGGTGAAGCCCGTGATCAGGTTAGGACGGTCACTGAAGCTGATGAGCATAAACTCGTCCTGGGGATTAGATGTCCTGAAGAACTGTAAGGCTGCTTCCTTGGATTTCTGGATCTTGTCGCTCATGGAGCCGCTGCTGTCAAAGATCAGGCCGACTGAGATGGGCGCATCTTCGGTAGAAAACGCTTCGATCTTCTGTTCGACTTTTTCATCAAACACCTGAAAGTTGCTCTGCTCGAGGCCGGTGACAATCCGGTCGAACGGATCGGTGACCGTCACATTCACGACCACCAAGTTGACGTCCACCTGAAAGGGGGCAATATGGATATCCGGTTTACGAACGGTGATGCGAGCAGATTCGGCGTCGCCGGAGGGTTGTTGTGCGTTTTGCCCATCCGTCGGCCTGGAGGTAGTTGCAATTCCCCAGATGCTCAAGGCGGCGAGACCCAGAACCCAGAGTCGGGAAACTCGGCGCATTGAAAGTGCGGTCATTCTCGCCACCTCCCACACAACTGGCAGCCCGCCCCCGGCTGATCCTGGACTTGCCACTCTACCTGGTCTTTCGACGTCAGTATTGTAACACAGTTTTTTGTTTCAAGTGCTGGGATGAATGAGGCGGGGGTTCCAAGGAAACACTGCGCAACGGGGCGCGTAGCGTTGACCCCGCCCTGCGGATGTCGTCAAGTGCCGCGCCAAAGCCCGGCGCTTTGCCCGTGACCGCCCCGAGGGATTACTCGTGGCGGGAATTTGTCGCGCGGGAATTTGTCGTTGACAAACGGTGGAGGCGACTGGATAATTGGTCGTACCGATTCCTTCCGGCGAATTTTCACTTCGGTACAAAGGCTCTGACTGGGAAGCCCTGTGATAGAGGGGCAGAAAGGGCGCAGCATTGCAACCGTTTGGTGCAGAACTGCCAACCCTTTAGACAAGCTCGAGGAGGCCCATGGGCGCCAAATACATCTTTGTCACCGGCGGTGTAGTCAGATCGCTGGGTAAAGGCCTTGCCTCAGCCTCAATTGGGTGTTTGCTCGAGGCGCGGGGTCTTAAGGTCTCATTCTTGAAGCTGGACCCCTACTTGAACGTCGATCCTGGAACGATGAGCCCGTTTCAACATGGCGAAG
>Ga0187784_10003848_pt1 | contig 12144 bp, 12 predicted proteins | sample 1015_SJ02_MP15_2_FD_132964 | JGI IMG/M metagenome (GOLD analysis project Ga0187784, IMG submission 132964) | Tropical peat soil microbial communities from peatlands in Department of Meta, Colombia - 1015_SJ02_MP15_20_MG | ecosystem: Environmental > Terrestrial > Soil > Wetlands > Peat | place... | reverse complement strand
TTTTTTTCCAGGGCGGACTTGGCGTTGGAAAAGCTGTCCCGCGCATCGGCAGACAACGAACGCTCCCCATGCCCGGATAGGAAATAGATCTTCTTTTGCTCTTTGCGGCTTAGTTTCAGGATCGCATTGGTGATGCTTCCCTCGTCCGCGGTCTGAACAACCTGTTTTTTGCCGTATCCTTCCAGAACAATGGTTCCGTAGGTCTTGACTTCGTAGCTGCGTGTAATTTCCGGCTGAGCATCGGGGTCCACGAACTCATAGCTGATGTTCTTGGTGTAATAGCAATACGTATCCAGAAGGTCCTTTATCTTGTCCTTGCTTTGAGCTCCCGGACCGCTGGCCGAAATGAACACTTTGACCGCTATCGGCTTGTCTATCTGGTTGAGGACATTCCGGGTTTGTCCCGAAAGACTGAATGATCGTGTTTCGGTAAGGTCCATCCGTAACGGTTTCCGTTCGGCGATAAGAACGATCAGAACCAGGATGGCCAAAAATATAACAGCCGAGACTATAGTATTTGTGCCGTAAGCCCATTTCGGGTGGCGCCCGCTTTTTGCCGGCATTTTCTTGACTCCGTTGTATTTGGTTTTCTTGATATCAATTCCGCGCGTTGATACCCTTGCCGGTATGGAATCCGATTAGAGCCTGGGACTCCCTGCGCGGTTTAGCCCCTCCAGCGATAAGAACTCATCTGTCTGAGCGTGAGGAAAAGGAAAAAGACTGAAAAAACAATATAGTAGAGAATATCTCTGGAATCGATCAATCCTTTGGCCAGTCCCTCGAAATGCTTGGACACCGATATGTATTCGAAAAAACTTCCCATCGCCGGGCTAACCGTCGTCTTCATTTCGCCTATGAACCAGAGTACGAGCAGGACGCTGAAAGTTATTATGGCCGAGATGATCTGGTTTCGTGTAAGAGTCGAGGCAAATGTGCCTAAAGACAGGAAAGCGCACCCCATCAGTAACACTCCCGCATATCCGCAGACAACGAGTTTCCAGGGCGGAGCCGCAACCAGCGTTACGGCGATGACGCCCGGGAGGGTGGCCGCAAGCAGGACGGCAAATGTCGTTAAACAGGCGGCAAATTTACCGGCGAGTGCCCCGGCATCGGTCACAGGGTAGGTGAACAGCAATTCGATTGTGCCGCTCTTTCGTTCTTCGGCGTAGAGCCTCATCGTCAAAAGAGGCGTGATAAAAAGCATAATTATACTGAGGTTCCATAAGAAAGAGCGCAGGAATAACTCCATCATGCTGATGTCTCGCCCCAGTTCGGGGTGTTGCGCCACCTGAAAGCTGACAAGAGAGACCTGGGCCAAAATGTAGTTGAAAAAAACACCTGAAACCAGGAGGAAAAAGAAGGCCACCACATAAAAAATGGGTGACATGAACATTCCGTAAAGCTCTTTTCTGAAAACCGGCCAAAAACCTTTCATGATTCGGCTCCTTCCTCGGAAGGTTCTTCGGTAACAAGCTGCATGAATATATCCTCGAGGCTGAGCTGCATGGTTCTCAGTTCGAGCAGGCCGCACCCCTTCTGCACAGCCGTGGCCGCGATCTGCGAACGCATGTCCATGGACGGGTCGGTTTCGATAACGAACTTGCTCGTTCCGTTGTTCACCACGGAGACTTTTTGAATGCCCGCCATGTTTTCAATGGCCTGAGCGAACTCCTGGCTCGGACCGCTCACTTCCAGCACAATCTTTACCGTTTTCTGGAGCTGGCTGGTAAGGTTGGTCGGACTGTCGGTGGCAACGATTTCCCCTTTATTGATGATTATCACCCGCTGGCAAAGCTGGGAGACCTCAGGTAGAATGTGGGTGCTCAAAAGGATAGTCCGCTCTTCGCGCAAATCCTGTATAAGGCGCCTTATTTCGATTATTTGTGACGGATCCAGACCGATTGTGGGTTCGTCCAGAATGAGTACTGCAGGATCGTTCAAAAGCGCCTGGGCCAACCCGACTCGTTGCCGAAAACCCTTTGAGAGATTTCGGATAATTCTGTTGGCGTTCTTTTCGAGTCCGCACGCTGAAATGACACGGCTGATTTCCGTGTTCATTCTTTTTGCCTCGACTCCTTTGGAACCCGCCGCAAAGCGAAGAAACCTGCTCACTGTAAGGTCATTGTAAAGAGGAACGGTCTCAGGCATATAACCGATCTTCTGCCTGATTTGCAGCGAATTCTCAATAACGTCGAGGCCCTCTACCCTGGCTGTCCCCGATGATGGAGGCATATAGCAGGTCAGAATGCGAATGGTGGTCGATTTTCCGGCCCCGTTGGGCCCAAGGAAACCGACTACTTCACCTTTCTCGATTCGAAACGAAACATTGTTTATGGCGCTGATAGAACCATAAAATTTTGTCAATCCTTCGGCTTCGATCATATAAAATCCTATCTATAACGTTTCAATGATTGGAGTTCTTTTTGGTATCCAAGACTTACGGAATGATGATTCTGTGCTGTCCAGCATTGCGGACCGTTCTGGTTCCCAGGGAGGTTGTGCATGCCTGGCATAGATACTCGTATAACTCTCCGTCCGGGAGGACGAGTAAAAGCCTGCTGCGAACAGGCATGGCCCTCCTGCACCTCGGACAATAAAGCGCCGAGGCCCTGAATTCTTCGAATTGTCTTGGGGTGGCGGCAGACGTCACGATTCAACTCCCTTACCAATTTTAAGAAGGGTTGACCTCCGGCCGTGCCTCCGATGTCGCATCCTTATCGTGCTCTTTGCGCCGGTTCCAGGGCCATTTCTTGCCCTTATTCGGGCTTTTCTCCCTTTCCAGCTCCATGAACTCCTTTAACAGCTCTTCCTGGCGGGGTGTAAGCTGCTTGGGAATTCTTACCTCGATCTCGACAAAAAGGTCCCCCCGGCCGTATCCCCTCAGTTTAGTAACCCCTTCCCCCGGAAAACGCACTACTGCCCCAGGCTGGGTACCGGCTGCAATCTGCAAGGATTTCGACCCGTCCAGGGTAGGCATCTCTACCGTGTCTCCCAGGATTGCCTGCAAAAAGGAAATGGAGATTTTGGAATATAGATTATCGCCGTCCCGCTCTATTTGCGGATGCGGGGTAACTTCAATCCTTACGTAAAGATCTCCGCCCGCACCGCCGCGATACCCGCTCTCACCTTCACCTCTCAGTCTCAACCGTGTTCCCGAATCGACTCCCGCCGGCACTTTCACCTGAACGCGCTTCTTTCGCCTCATTCGTCCCTGGCCCTGGCATTGTCTACAGGGAGACACCAGCACCTTGCCGGTACCCTGGCACCGCGCGCAACTCGTGCTGATTCGGAAAAATCCCTGCGACTGGACTACCTGTCCGGAGCCCTGGCAAGCAGGACACAGTGCTTCCCTGGTCCCGGGTTCGGCACCGCTTCCGCTGCACTGAGAGCACATGACGAAAGTCTCTATTTCGACTTCCTTTTCGACTCCGAACACCGCCTCTTGAAAACTAAGATTGAGAGAAACCAGCAGATCGTCACCCGGCCTCGCCGCAGTCCGTTGGCGAGTCTGACCGCCGAAGCCGCCAAATGAGAAGAAGTCCTGGAAAATATCTCCAAACGAACTGAAAATGTCCTCGAACCCTCTAAACCCGCTGAAGCCCGTGCCGCGCAAGCCCTCATGACCGTATGCGTCATAGAGCTGCCTCTTTTGCGGGTCGTGCAAAACCTCGTAAGCCTCGGCGGCTTCCTTGAATCTTTCCTCTGCTTCCTTATCGCCGGGGTTCCGGTCAGGGTGGTATTTGAGTGCAAGCTGCCGGTAGGATTTCTTTATCACCTCTTCGCCTGCTTGCCGCGATACTCCCAAAATCTCGTAGTAATCTCTTTTCCCCATCTAGACCGGTTTCCTCCTGGAGTGCTTACGGTTAACAAAAAAAGTATAATAAATTATTGGGAAGGCGGTTAACTCGTAAACACAATATCCGAGCTTGTCAACCGTAAGGCGGCTCGGGACGGCATTGCGAAGCCCCTGGCCCGGGTTTCCGAAAACTTACTCGCCCTGCGACCTTCGGCGTTTTCACGCCGCATTCTTGCAGGTCCGGGCTAGTCTTCCTGGGGACTCTCCGCTGCCGGCTGATCTTCTTCGAAATAGCGATCAGAAGATCCATATTCGATAGAAGCGCCGTACGAACTGACTTCATCGAGGATCTCCTGGAGGTCCGCTCTTGCCACGTCTCCCTCCGCCGGCTCAGGCTCGGCGGGAAGAGGCCTGGATTCTTCAATCTGACGGATGTTGTCCGCATTTATGTTGCCTGCCGCAATCTCCCGCAGCGCCAGAACGACTTCCTTGTTGCCCTTGACGTTCTCGATCAGGGGAGGTGCACCATGGCGCAACTGTAAGACGCGGCGAACCGCCAGGTGTACCAGTGTGAAACGGCTGTCAACATTGGTGAGACAATCCTCTACTGTTACCCGAGCCATCAGCAATCTCCCCTCTGCAATTTAACTTTTCGGGACGACAACAACAAAAACAGAGGCCATCCGAATCGAGAGATAACCGTCAGGGAACGGCCCTTAGTCGACCGGACAGCCTAAGATTTCAGACATCCAACCGTTTGAGTCGCTTATATAAACCCGCCACGAGGAGTTGGCAACTCAAAAATCCGGCCGAAAATCATTCCCCTCAGACCATTCCCCCATTCAGGCCAATGTCTCTTTCCGTTTCGCCGGATTCTCCTTAAGTTGCCGGAATACACCCTCACTCATTTTTCAATTCGACAGGTCCGAGTTCCCTTTCATCTTCTTCGCTGAGTTCCATGCCTTCATTCCTCGGAAAAGCTGGCGGCAGCCTGTCGGAGAATATATCGCCTCCGCCGCCTAGAAAATCCGAGTAATCTTCTATGGCCAGGTCGCTCATCCATAAAGGCCTTTTCTGTTTCCTCAGCTCAGCTATATTGAGTTCATGCAAATCAAGATTTGCCATGGTAAATCTCCGTCGTCATTGCAGGGTATTCAATTTTCATTGTTGGTAAAAACGAATGGCGCCCCCCAAAGAACCATTCGCACCCTAAAGATAAGCACGGGCGATCAAACGTCAAACATAGAGCCCCGCTCGTGGGCGGAGGAAATAGCGCAACCGGACCCTCCATATGCCGCACGCCTCCGGCACGTGGTGTCCGGTTCCCGGCCTTTTAGCGCCCGACGCGAATTTGTCCCTTCATTCCGAAAGTGGAATGAAAAGTCTTGTTGCAATAAAATTTGTAGACTCCGCGTTCAGTCAATTCCACATTGATGATGGCACTCCCGCCTGGGCGAATGGCAACGCTTTTCAAGATCTTCCCGTGGAGGTCCTCGATCGTGAAATTGTGCTCCGAGTTGGACACATTCTTGACCTCGACAGCCAGTAGGCCCGGTTTTTCGACCTGGATTTCACTTGGCGAGAACTTATAACTGCTGGCTTCAATGGTTATAATGCTGCCCCCGCTGGTCATCGACGCGGCAGGCTGGACCTTGGCCCGGCCCGCACATCCCGCTAGGGCCCCAATCATCATCAGAACGGCTAACAGGGAATTCTTAGAATGTGGACGCACACGACGACTCCATGTTGGTTGCTGGCTTACTGCGCACCCGATGCATGCATTGCGGTGCAAAATAAATTATAATTGGAGCTGAAGAAACCGGAATAGGCGAACCGGTGTGCTCAAGACTCAACTTCAGGATCCGAATATGGAAAAAGGTGTACGCATTGCCGACCTGTTTAGAAATGAACATGAATACGTGGGCAAGACCGCGCTTGTACAGGGTTGGGTCAGGACCAGGCGCGACTCTAAGGCCGGTATCTGTTTCATCGAGCTCAACGATGGCTCCTGCCTGAAAAACCTCCAGGTGATAGCCGAACTGGACAGCCCCGAGTACGGCGAACTACTAAGGAAAATCACCACCGGGAGTGCTATTCTTGCCGAAGGGACCGTGTCTGTCTCCCCGGGGAAAGGGCAGAGTGTCGAGCTTCAGGCCGAACGAATCCATCTCTACGGCTGGGCCGACCCCGAGGTCTATCCTCTCCAGAAAAAGAGGCACTCCTTCGAGTATTTACGCCAGATAGCCCACCTCAGGCCGAGGACCAACACTATAGGGGCGGCGGCAAGGGTTCGAAACCGGCTGAGTTATGCCATCCACCAGTTCTTCCAGGAACTCGGCTTTCATTATATTCATACGCCGATAATTACTGCAAGCGACTGTGAAGGGGCAGGAGAAATTTTTCGCGTCACTACGCTCGATCCAGCGCGCCAAGTTCCTGCGGAGGGCGAGGACCCATACCGGAACGACTTTTTCGCAAAGCCCGCTTTTCTCACCGTAAGCGGTCAGCTCCAGGCAGAGATTTATGCCCTTGCTCTCGGGAAGGTGTATACTTTCGGGCCGACTTTCAGGGCTGAGAATTCCAATACCAGCCGGCACCTTGCCGAGTTCTGGATGGTGGAACCGGAGATGGCTTTCTACGACCTGGAGGACGACCTCGATATGGCCCAGGCTTTCATTAAAAGGCTGGTCGAAGTGGCCCTCGATGATTGCAGGGAGGAGCTGGAGTTTTTTACCCGTTTCATCGAACCGGAATTGATGGGACGCCTTCAAACCGTCGCCGAGTCCGCCTTCCAGGTGATCACCTATACCGAAGCGGTCAATATCCTCATGAAATCCGGAGAACAATTCGCCTTTCCCGTTGAATGGGGACTTGACCTTCAGGCCGAACACGAACGGTATCTCACGGAAAGAGTATTTAAGAAACCGGTGGGAATCATAAACTTTCCGAGGAGTCTCAAACCTTTTTACATGCGCGTCAACGACGACGAAACAACCGTGGCTGCCATGGACATATTGGTTCCGGGTACGGGCGAGATCGTTGGTGGGTCCCAGAGGGAAGAACGGCTCGAAATGCTGCTCGAACAGATGCGCCTCAAAGGGATCTCGGCCGACGATTACCGATGGTACATAGAACTCCGGGAATTCGGGTCGGTTCCTCACTCCGGGTTCGGCCTGGGATTTGAACGCCTGGTGCAGTTCGTTACCGGCATCCCGAACATTCGAGAAGTCATTCCCTTCCCCAGAACACCTGGGCACGTGGAATTTTAAGGCGGGACGCTCAAGCTCGGGCTTACAGTCTTCTCCAGCAATTTTAGAGATGAAATCCGAGCAAAACTGTGCCAAAGTATCAGCGCTTCGTCCGAAGTTTGTTCTCCTGTTACCGACCCCCTAACATCTCAAGGAGTGAAACATGGTTTCAAGACAGCCAAAGAAAGCCGAGGACTGGGTAGAAAGGGCCAAAGCGTTTTACGCCGCCACGGGTAAAGAAATTGCCCTGGCCGAGTTCACAAACCCGAGGGGACAGTTCGTTCAGGATCAGCAGTATATTTTTGTTATGGACTTGCAAGCAAATATGCTGGCCCATGGCATGAACCAATTCTTCGTCGGCAAGAACTTCATGGAAGTCAAAGACATAACCGGCAAGAAGTTCATCAGCGAGATCGTCAAATTGGCCAAGGAAAAAGGGGCAGGGTGGACGGACTATAACTGGGCCGATCCCATCACTAAAAAGTCTTTGCCCAAGACTCTCTATTTCGAGAAAGTTGACGACATGATCATCTGCTGCGGCACGTACAGGGAAACTCCAGACCCCTCGGAACTAGATCTGCTCTGATCTTTCACTCAATTTGCACGCCCCGCGGTTAGCAGGTTCACCGCGCACTCATTTTCGGCCCGGGTCTTTTAAGAACTCCGGGCCTCTTTCCTCGGATATAGGATATGGGCAGACCTATTTCCTCTTGAGGACGAAAACCTGCTTTACCGGCAATGCCCCCAGTACCTCATGGGCGTTGACTAGCCGGGAGGGCTCCGATTCCAGCTCTTCCCAGGAATTCAACAGTTCGCATCCTCCGTCTTTGCCCACCAGAATGGGCACGGTCTTTCTGGATGGTCTCTTGCCTTCGAAAACCATGTTGCCCGGCTCTTCAGGGCGAACCAGTCTGCACTCTACGCTGAAGGAATCGACCGCCTGGTAAAGGGTGGAAGCCGTGTATGCATCTGGGGAAAACGGCTCGATCCTGCCGTTGTCCAGAAGAAAGACGGTGTTGCCGTCTTCTTGCGCGGCTGTTTCCACGGGTTGCTCATTCCCGCTGTTTTCGAAAAAGGAAAGCTGGGTCTTCTTGATAACTTCGGCGCTGTCCTTGCGTTTCATGACAAAACACTCCTTGAATCTTCCGGAATTTTTTAATGCTTCGAATGCCCGGCATATTTCACCCTCTAGGGTGTGCCCGCGTACTTCATAGCAGTCCAATCGGCACAGGATGCACCGGAATGCGGGAATCCTGCACTCGTCTTTTTTGCACCAAACGTATTGGGTCACTGAGTTCACTCTGCGTGGGGGTTGTTCAGTGCCCCTATTCTAACCGATTAAATCTCGGAATAATACCTAAATGGATCATCCGGAACAGATTTTTGAGGGCAAAAAATGGAGGTTGAATTAGCTTGATCGGCGGATTGTTCTGTATGAAAATGGCGCGGTGTCCGGCGCGAGAAGCCCGATGACACAACGGCCGGTTTCGAAAAGATCCGGCTGGCGAGGCGGCATCTTCAAATTTTGATTGGGAGCGACTATGAAACAGGCTGAAAAAACCTGCTCGAAAGAACTCGCTTTGATCCTGTTGCTTGCGCTGATGGTAGTGTCCTGCGTCTCGGGTGGAACCGGGGAGCATAAACTGGCTGAGTCGCTGAAGTCCTCGGTCGATGCATTCAACAGCGCGTTTAAATGGGAGGATTACACGGAGGCGGCCGCTTTCGTGCCCGTTGAGAAAAAAGAAGCGTTCTGGGCCGAGGTGGACAAATTCAAAGGCAAAATCCGGCTGACAGAATACGAATTGAGGGAAGTCTCCGTCAAAGAACACGTCAGTTCTGCCTCAGCAATCGTGCACTTCCAATACTGGCGCCCGGAAGAGCCGAGCCTGCTGAGCGTTACCTTCACTCAGAAATGGTATTACATCGAGAAGGACAAATTGTGGAAAGTTAGCGACAGCGGCTTCGGGGCGATTACCAAAACCCCGGCCAGGTTTTAGGGGCGCTGCCAATAATCCGTTCAGGGCTTTATGACTTGTATTTCGAAGAGAAGCGGCCAGAGCTTGCCGGTAACAAAGATTCTGTCATTGTCCGCATCGTAGGCGATCCCGTTCAGGGCCTCTGCATCACTTCTCGGCGGCAATTCACTTCGCAACACCGACATATCTATCCAGCCGGCTACTTCACCTGTTTTGGGGGATATTATCGCTACAAAATCCTGCTGCCAGATATTGGCGTAGATCTCACCTTTTATATACTCAAGTTCATTTAAAAGCAGCACCGGCCTTCCCCCGTCCAGCACGCGCAGCGAACGTTGCCGAGTCAGGGTTGTGGGGTCCAGGAATATAAGCTCTTCGCTACCGTTGCTCATGATCAGGCTTTGCCGGTCGTGGGTCAGGCCCCAGCCCTCCCCGGCATAGCTAAATTCCCGTTCGAGTGCGAAACTTTTCAGGTTATACACGAACCCTATTTCAGACTTCCAAGTGAGCTGGATAAGAGACCCGTCCCACAGGGTCAGCCCTTCCCCGAAGTACCTGAGCGGCAGGTCGTACTCCTTGAGCACCCTGCCTGTTTCCAATTCCACCTGCCGCAGGCTCGACCTGCCGTTCAAGCCCGTGCTTTCATACAGGAAACCGTTGGCGAATATCAGCCCCTGAGTAAACGCCGCAGGATCGTGATGATACTTATTCACGATTCTGACTTTGAACAAAGGACCAAAGTGGGGTAGGGGCGTCGCTGCGGCATTGTCGGCCAGGGCGGATTCGATGAACGAAGGCCGGCCCGTTCCAAAGGTTTCTTGCAGGGTGGCTCCAAAGAAAAGAGTGGCAAAGAAATATGCCAGGGCGGTGGCACGTTTAAGCCTGGGAGTTGAGGCCATTTACCGTGGTTCTTCCTACGCTGTGGTAACTGAATCCAAGCTGCCGCATGGCAGCCGGTCTGTAAACATTGCGAAGATCGACGAACACAGGGGCCTTGAGGGCGCTTTTGATGCGAAGCAGATCGAGCGCCCGGTATTCGTTCCATTCCGTCATCAGCACCACGGCATCAGCGTCCTGGCAGGCTTCATACGGACTTGAACAGAATTTTACGCCGGCCAGCAACTTGGCCGCCTCATTCATTGCCTGGGGATCGTGTGCGCGAACGGCTGCTCCGTGCTCCACCAGCTTGGAGATGATAGTTATGGATGGAGCGTCTCTGACGTCGTCGGTTTCAGGTTTGAACGCGAGACCAAGCACGGCGACGGTTTTGCCGCCCTCGTGTCCGCCAAGCGCCTGCCTGATTTTTCGAGTCATGCGCGCCTTCTGGGCGGCATTGACTTCGATCACTGCCTCGACGATGCGGAACGCTATACCATTTTCTTGTGCTATTCTGAGCAGGGCCTGGGTGTCTTTCGGAAAACACGAGCCGCCGTAGCCGGGCCCGGCATGGAGAAATTTCCTCCCTATTCTGCCGTCAAGACCTATGCCCCTGGCTACATCCTGCACGTTGCCGCCGATTTCCTCGCAAAGGTTGGCGATCTCGTTTATGAAGCTGATCTTGGTGGCCAGAAAGGCGTTGGCCGCGTATTTTATGAGCTCTGCCGTCTCAATGGTGGTTATAACAAAGGGGGTTTCGATAAGATAAAGCGGTCTGTAGACTGATTGCAGCACCTCTTCGGCCCTTTTTGAATCGACTCCTAAAACGACCCGGTCCGGCCGCATGAAATCGTTGAGAGCCGCCCCCTCCCTAAGGAACTCCGGGTTGCTGGCAACATCGAAAGTGGCCGCAGGATTGGTTTCAGAGATAATCCTTTTGACTTGGGCGGCCGTGCCCACCGGGACCGTGCTCTTATTCACCACGACCGTGTAATCGCGAAGATGCCCTGCCAACTGCCGGGCGGCTTCATAGACATATGAAAGATCGGCGTAACCGTCGCCGCGCCGCGAAGCGGGCGTGCCAACAGAAATGAATACGACTTCCGCCTCCGGAATGCCGGGTTCGTATTCGGTTGTAAAAATAAGACGGCCCGCCAGCGAATTCTTCTTCAACATTGATTCCAGGCCCGGCTCATAAATGGGAATTTGGCCTTCTCTCAGCAGCGAAATCTTTGATTCGTCCCAATCTATGCACGTGACCTCATGCCCGAATTCGGCAAAGCACGCCCCACTCACAAGTCCAACGTAACCCGTCCCGATGACTGCGATTTTCATGAAATTACCCTTGCAATCGTTGATATAGCGGCCGGCAGATCGAAAACAAAATAGGCCGGTCCACTCATTTCCGGATTCAGCGGACACTTACTTATCAATTTTGCGAGGGAAATACAAGAACACTTGGCGGCGTTACGAAAACCGCCGAACGCGCCGTGTCAACGCTGACCCTGGGGGGAAAGCCGTTCCTTGAGGAGAGTGAACCGGGACTGGGTACGGTTGTTCTTCACGGCGATCGCCAGTGCCTTCTTCGAACCCACTATCACCACCAGTTTTCTAGCCCTGGTCACCGCGGTGTAAAGCAGGTTGCGCTGAAGCATCATGAAATGTTGTGTAAGCAGCGGAAAAACTACCGCAGGGTATTCGCTGCCCTGTGACTTGTGAATGCTTATGGAATATGCGTGAACGAGTTCATCGAGTTCGGAGAAATCGTATTTCACACTCCGGCCGTCGAATTCAACCCGGATTTCCCCGTCTTCATGGTCGATCCTGCGAATGCGGCCAATATCTCCGTTGAATACTTCCTTGTCATAGTCGTTCCTTATCTGCATCACTTTATCGTTGACGCGAAAAGTTCGGCCTGCTGTCTCCAGGGTTGTTCCACCGGGATTGAGTGCGCTCTGGAGGACGAAATTAAGGTTTTGCGATCCGATCTCTCCACGGTGCATGGGACTCAGCACCTGGATATCCTCCACCGGGTCGAACCCGAAACGGCGCGGAATTCTTTCGGTGCATAGCTGGACGATGGTATTTAACGCTTCTTGCGGGTCTTGTCTGTTTATGAAATAGAAATCCTGTTTTTGGCCGCTGTCGGCGCGCAGGTCGGGAAAGACCCCCTGGCGGATGAGGTGAGCGTTTGTGACGATCCGGCTCTGGCTGGCCTGCCGAAATATCTCTGTCAAGCGGATTACGG
>Ga0187784_10003847_pt1 | contig 12149 bp, 11 predicted proteins | sample 1015_SJ02_MP15_2_FD_132964 | JGI IMG/M metagenome (GOLD analysis project Ga0187784, IMG submission 132964) | Tropical peat soil microbial communities from peatlands in Department of Meta, Colombia - 1015_SJ02_MP15_20_MG | ecosystem: Environmental > Terrestrial > Soil > Wetlands > Peat | place... | reverse complement strand
GCACGCATGTGCGAGGGCGGAGTCGATTCAGTCATTCTCGGCGCGGCGGTCGGCGATTATGGTCTGGTGCACACGCCTGCCAACACCCCGCACCCCTGGTACGATGCGTCCGGCGGCGTTTATCCAACATATCATGTCGTGCGTGCCCTCTACGCCGCATCGGGCGCGCCCTATCGCGCCAGCGAAATATCGGCGCCGCGCGATGTACAAGGACTCGCGTTCGAGACCCCCGACGGTCTCCAACTCTGGCTTGCGAATCTGCTTCCCGAACCGCGCGTCGTCGACGTCGAAGGCATCGATCTGACAGGCGGGCGCCTCGCAATACTTGATGCGAGCACTTTCGAGGCTTGCGCTCGCGGTCCAGAAGGTTTCGAAAGCGCAGAGGCCATACGCCGCGGCGGCGCTCTTACTCTTGAACCCTTTGCCGTCGCGCGCCTCCAGCTTTCGTCGTGAGCATCACGGCCGGGCTACTGCAGCCGGATCAATACCAGTCCGCAGACGATCAAGGCGGCTGCGGCGACTCGCGCGATCCGCAGCGGCTCCCTAAGGACGAGGACCGCGATCATGGCGCCGAACAGAACGCTCGTCTCGCGCAAACTGGCGACGAGGGCGATGGGCGCGAGTGTCACCGCCCAGAGCACAATGCCATAGGACAGGGTCTGCAGGGCGCCGCCGGTGAGTCCGCGTCGCCAGAAACGGCGCATCGCGGCCGTTACGCCGCTCCGGTCGCGCCAGAACGCATAGGGCAAAAGCGCGATCGCGTTGGCGAGGAATAGCCACAGCGCGTAGGCCAACGGATTTTGCGACACGCGTACGCCAATCCCGTCGGTGACCGAATATGCGCAGATCGTCAGTGCGGTCAGGAGCGCATAGCCGACCGCACGGCGATCAAGCTCAACGATGCCGCTCCCGCCGCGCGCCGAAAGGAGCAGCACGCCGGCCGCAAGCGTCACGATCCCGATCCAGCCCAACGGGTTCAGATGCTCGCCGACGAACGCGACGCTGACGATTGCTATCATCAGCGGGGCGGTGCCCCGCGCGATGGGATAGACCTGGCTAAGATCGCCGGTGCGGTAGCTCTCGATCAAGGCGGCAAAATAGAGGAGATGAATGATCGCGGAAGCACCCAGCCACGGCCATGCCTCGCTCGCCGGCATGCCCGCGACCGGCAGGCAGACCAGACTCACCGCGGCCGCTCCAATGGCGATCAGCGTGGTCGTGGATAAGGGATCGAGGCCGACCTTGATGAGCGCGTTCCACCCGGCGTGACATGCGGCTGCGAACAGAACGGCGGTGAACACGAGGCTTTGCACCCCGCCGACCCTACATAGGCGCCGCGGCGTCGACCATAGCCGACGTCGCTGTCAGGTGGCGACGAACGCTTTCGACTGATCGAAGATTAGTTTGCGAAATCATCGCACCGAGGACTCGCTAAGTGACGGCATCGTTTTAGCGGGGCAAGACATTAAGGGCCGTCGGTTCGGCCGTAACACAGCTTTGTAAGCGTGCTTGGTGGGAGTCTCCGATATCGCTTTGGACGCGCGCTTGTCTGTCCCTATGTCTGGTCGCCGCTTCACAAGATGCACCCAAAGCGGTGCTTGCCGCGCCGCTTTTTCTTGGCGCCACAGGTCTTCGAGGGCTGATGTCCGCTACTGCCTAGCAGCGGTGGATGCGTTTTTAGATCGCGTTTGACGCGGCATGGAAGTCGCGTCGCCTAGCCTTGGTCGCCGATCCACTGCGGCCACTCGCGGAACGCCCCTGCCATGCGATCATTCAACTTCACCATCGGCAGATAAGCGCAACATCCGTCTGCCGACACCTTTTGGTTCTGAAAATGGCAGGACAAGCCTGAAGAGCCTGCCAAGCATTGTACGTCTTAGGCCGACGCCTTACGCCGGAGAAACCGCACGAGCTCCGGGATATAGGCCTGACCGTGTCCCTCCTTGCTAGCCGACAGGATAGCGGCCGCAACACCACCGGCGATCCCCTTCTGCGTATCTGACCCACTCGCCATTGCCCGGTAATATTCGATGTCCTTGAGAGCGTTATCGACAGTGAAAGGAACGTTGCTGGAGTCGCCTGAGACAATCATTGGCCGCATTCGCTCGAGAGCTACGCCAGCCCCGCCTCCTTTCGCCAGAACATCGACGAATACACTCGGATCTATCCCGGCGTCGGCGCATTGGGCTGCGGCTTCGGCCAGCAACGCCATGAATCCGATCGATACGAAATTGTGAAGCAGCTTGAGGCGATGACCGAAACTAATGGGTCCTACGTGCTCGACGCTTTCCGTGAACGACGCGAGCACGGGCCGAACCTTAACGAGGACGACTTCGTCGCCGCCGACGAGCAGATTCAAAGTTCCCTCGTGTGCATGCTTTGCGAGCCGCGTCATGGGAGCGTCAAGAAATTCTCCGCCAGCACTTTTCACTGCTTCGGCCATGCGAAGCGTCGACTGAGGAATAGAGGTTGAACAATCCACAACGACTGTCCCCTTGCGCAGTTCCGCGAGGACGCCGTCCTTGCTCGTAAGCACCGCCTCAACTTCGCGGGAACCGGTGACACAAAGAATGACGACGTCCGAAGCTGACGTCACTTCCCCCGCGGTCTTGCAGGATTTTGCCCCGAGATCGACGAGATCATCGACCGGCTGATTCCCGGGATGATCGAGAAAGACAAGGGGGAAACGCCCTCTCATCAATACGTTTCGAGCGATTCCGTGGCCCATCAAGCCCACGCCGATGATCCCCACATTCATCATCGAGTTTCCCACTGGCTGAGCGCGTCCCATGGCAAAAAGACGCCGTCGCTTTGACCCGATCGCTCGTGCATCACGTCGCCGGATGAAGAAAAACTGCCGCAGTGCCGATCACTGCACCGCGGCCAATCTGGCGGTAGGCCGCAGCATCAACCAGAGCACGATCATCGCGTTGACCACGTTCCAGATCAGGCCGTTGAGGAACGCTACCCGGTAGGACCCGGTTTGATCAAAGATCACGCCCGACATCCAGCCGCCGAGCGCCATGCCGAGTAGAGTGGCCATCAGCACGATTCCGACGCGGATGCCCGCTTCCTTCGCTGAAAAATAGTGCCGCACGATGATCGCATACATTGGTACGATCCCGCCTTGGAACAGTCCGAATAGAGCGGAAATAACGTACAGCGACACGAGACCGTCGAACAGAAGGTAGAGGGACAGCGCGATTCCCTGCAGCACCGAACCGATCAGCAACGTCGCCACCCCTCCCAACCGATCCGCGACCAGACCCGAGCCGATACGACTCAAGATGCCAAAGCCGAGCATCGCCGAAAGCATTTCGGCGCCGCGCGCCGGCCCGTAACCGAGGTCGCCGCAATAGGCGACGATGTGTACCTGAGGCATCGCCATCGCCACGCAGCAGGCGAGACCCGCAACGCAGAGCAGAATCATCAGGGCGTTGGGCGAAATACCGAGACTGCGCACGGGGCCGGTACTCGGCGCCTCTAACGTCAATGTGGCCGGATGGGCTGGTGCGCGTCGCCGCAGCGCAAAGATGAACGGCACGGTCGCTAGTACGCAGAAAATGCCGACGCCGATAAAAGTGTGACGCCAGCCCCCTGCCGCCATCGCGTGCTGCAACACCGGCGGCCACAGCACACCGCCGACATAGTTGCCGGAGGCCACCATCCCGACCGCGAGTCCGCGATGTCGCTGGAACCACTGCGAAATGTCGGCCATCAGCGGCCCGAAGGTCGCCGAGGCGCCGACGCCGATGAACAAATGCATCAGCGCAAGGGTGAGCGGGCTCGGAACCAGCGACGCACCGACATAGCCGACGCCCAGCGCCAGACTGCCCAACGTGATCGCGAACGCGACGCCGAGGGTGTCGCACAACCTTCCGATTGCGACACCGCCCAGGGCGAAGCCCATCATCGCAAGCGTATAAGGCAAGGAGGCGTCGGCGCGGGTGATGCCGAAATCGGACTGCACGAACGGCAGAGCAACAGGCATCGACCACATGCCGACGCTGCCGATGGTGCCGACCCCAACTGCAAACCCGGCCCGCCGCCACGCCGCCGGCGAATCGACTTCGCTGATTCGGCGATCATGCAAAACCAAGGAACTGCCCGGGAACAACTTCACGCCGCCGACCTCTCATGGCTCGCCTTTGTCGTCAACCCTACGCGGCTCATGACTTGCCAATGTAAGGTTTGCAAATTCTGACTACAAAGGGTTCCTGCCCTTGCCGCATGTGCACGCGGCAGGAATTGGTACGTAGCCCACCTCGCACGCTGCCGTTCGACCGGGCGCTTCTGCAGGCGATAGCGACGCGCGCCACGTCGAACGCGTGTAGGTCGTGAATCGACTCGTGCCCAGCCTCCTCACCCCGCGCTATGCGGCCAGCACGTTCGATTATTCACACTGGTGCCCGTTCGGCGTGAAAGTCGGCTACTGATCTTGTACGTCGGTTTGCGCGAACCTTGTGGATCGAGTTCCTCGGACGAGTTCGATTCGTTCCATATTCTGTTGTTATGCGAATCCGACTCTGGAACCGTATGAGTCCGATTTCACGACATCAATGTCGCAATCGCAGGCAGCGGGGATAGCGAAGGCGAAGCGCCATGATGTCGCGTGAGCAATTCTACTCTCAAGTGCCGATTGGCGCGTGGTTCAAAGAACTTGCGAGCAGCCGCGGGTGCGACGACGCAAGCAGTTGCATTCGGAAGACAACGGCCTGAAGGAATTGAGGGATAGCGGCGTGTCCCTGATAGAACAGGCCGATACCGCGGCGCTCCATCGCTTGCGTGTTCGCGCGTATCGGATACATGTGGCCCTGTGATGCTTTCGAGAGGTCTGCGCATGCGATCGATTGAATTCGAACTCGACCAGGAGCATCGCGGGAGACTTGGTGATTGCTTACGCAAAGATACCATTCAATTGGGCGCGGAAGCCGAAGCAGCTTTTGCAGGCAATATCGAGGCTTCGATTGATGTCTTTCAAGAACAGAAATCCATTCTCGAGGTCACGCATCGGCAAAAACACGATGCGCTTCGGGCAGTGTGGCAGCTAGTGTGGGAAGACGACGTCTCTGCTGGACAACTGCGGGCTCGCCTTTGCGGCCTTCCAAAGCAAGTGACGGAATTCCTTCAAGCGCGCGCGCGCCAAATGATTCCAGAACTGGCTGACGTCGCTGGCTATGATTTTTCACAGTGGGTGCGGGACGCCGATCCCGAGAGCCTCAAAAATGTCGTCCGCCTGCTCAGCGCAGATGGCGCCAAGCCCGTAACTAGAAGTCGTGGTCCCGGCAAGCGCTCAAGTGCGAGATTGGAGCCTCTCATTTTTGGCAACGCCCGCGGCGCCCCCGAAGAGGCTCCCGAAGGCGGCCGGCCACGTCACGACGCTCGAGACGCGCTAGTCATGTACTTGGCGATCGACTGGCTGCTCGCTACCGATGCGAAGCCTTCACCAGGCCGAAGCGATCAAACCGGGTTTGGCGATCTCGTGCATTGCGTGTTCCAGTGGATCGACGAACCGTCCCCCCACCAGGCTCTCCGCCGCTATTGGGAGGCAGTCAAAAGCGGTCAATCTCCGCCTGTGTCAAAGGGTTAGTTGCCATCGTATCGGCTGGCGTCGGGTTTTTGCCAGCGCCGATAACGGACGCGGGTTACCGCATGGCCCAAATCACTTGGTGCCATGCCTTCGTCTTGCTCAGACCCTTCGTCTTCCCAGCTCAACCGGCTCTCGAGCGGTTCCGGAGAGGTGACAACAGCGCTCAAGCGGCTGGCCCACCTTCTCGGCCGCGCAGCCGCACGGAAGGCCCTGGGATCCCGCACTGCTGGTGTAGGGCTTCCCGGCGAGGATTCGCCGCAGCCTTCCGACAGCGAGGCTACCCCATGACGGCCCCAAAGCCGACACCCACCCCGCGTCTGCTGTCGGTAGCAACGGTCGCCCTTCGCCTCGCCGTTTCGGAGAAAACCATTCGGCGCCTCGTTCAAGACGGGCGGCTTCTCAGTCACCGCGTCGGCCGCCAAATCCGGATCAGCGAGAGCGACCTGGCGACCTTCTTGGCGCAATCTCGATCAGTCTAAAAAGGCGTTTTGACCAATCCTGTCTACTTGTGACCTATCTGTCTATTCAGTATTTCTTGGTAGTTATTACTTAGTATGTAAATAAACTTGCGATTTAGCGTAGTAGTAATCACTATTGTACGCTATAATCTACTTGTGTCCAAAGGAGGCAATGAATGTCTACGACTTGGACGAAGGCTTCGCCACCGACGCCCGGGTCACTCACATCTCCGGCGCCGATTTTCAACCTCGCTGACGTAATCTGCCGGCTCAAGGACGATGAAAGCCTCAGCCAACAGGGCTTGCGGGAAATGTCGTCGGCGCTGAACAAGATCAGCTGCACGCTCGGCAGCGATCCCAGCCTTATCCCGGCGGAGCCGGCGGTGCTTCGCTCGAGACTGTCGAAGACGACCGCGGCAATGGCTGGGGTGTCGCAGGCCCGTTGGAACAACATCAAGAGCCTAACACTGAAGGCACTGAAGCATGTGGGGCTTCGGTCAATGCCCGGCCGCAGGAGGGAGCCGCTTGCACCAGAATGGGAGGTACTGCGCGGTGCCCTCCCCGATCGTCATTTCCAGAGCGGGCTTTCCCGGTTCATGAGCTATTGCACGGCGCAGGGCATCGATCCCCCGGCGGTTACTGCCGAGACCTTCGTTCAGTTCGACAAGGAAGTCGAAAATTTCAGTCTCGTGCGGGACCCGGGCGGCGTTTTTCGTGATACCTGTAAACTCTGGAATCGTGCCGCCCACGCATTTCCAGAATGGCCGCAACTCATCGTCGCTGTACCCAACCGCCGGCGCGACTTCGCGCTCGTTTTCGACAATTTTCCGCCGACGTTCCGAGCGGATGTAGAAGGCTTCCTGTCGCGCGGCGCCAATCCCGACGTGTTCAGCGATTCATATCACAAGCCGGTCGCCGAACTGACGCTCCGCAATCGCCGACAATACATCCTGATGGCGGCAACGGCCCTAGTTCGCAACGGCATGCCGATTGAGCGGATCCTCGGCCTTGATACACTCGTCAGCACCACCAATGCTAAATCGTTATTGAGAATTCTCTATGAACGTGCGGGTGCCGCGTCGAACCATCAAATTTTTCATATCGTCACTCTTCTCAAGACCATCGCAAGACATCACCTCAAACTACCGGAGAAAGCGGTCGATCAGTTATGCAAACTGTGCAAGGCGCTTAACCCTGGAACTACCGGCTTTACCGAAAAGAACCGGGAGTGCCTTCGCCAATTTTTAGATACGAGGAAACTCGTAAATCTCCTGACACTGCCGAACCGCGTCCTCGATGAGGTAGCCCGGCGTGATAAGCTTCGGCGCCGCGACGCCGTTCGGGTCGAGTTCGCCGTCGCTACCGGCATTCTACTCAACATTCCCCTGCGCGCCGATAATCTCGCTGGTCTGGACCTCAGCCGGCATCTAAAATTTGTTGGCACACATACCCTCCTCATCGTTCCCCAGGAGGAGACCAAGAATGACGTTCCGGTCGAGGCTGAATTTCCGCCTCGTCTGGTAGAGCAGCTCGACATCTACATCCAAACCTACCGGCCCCTCCTTATTCAGGAGCCAACACCATGGCTCTTTCCAGGAGAAAATGGTGCTCGTCGTCCGAGTGGTGGTTTCGCTCAGCAGCTGAGTGCCTTCATCGCGAAGGAAGTAGGCGTGGTGATAACGGCCCACCAGTTCCGCCATTTGGCGGCAAAGCTCTATCTCGATCGAAATCCGCATGATTTCGAAACCGTTCGTCGGCTCCTCGGCCACAAAAGCATCGAGACCACGAGGCGCTACTATCGCGAACTTGATTCGGTGTTGGCTGGCAAGCGCTACGCCGCCATGCTGGACCAGTTGACCGCAGACTCGGAGATGCCGTTGACGCCCCATCGCCCGAAAAGGTCCTGATCATGCCGCGAGCAGTCTGGTCAAAATGTCTTCCGGTTCCCCTATGGCCGCCGGCCTGCCGCGCGGCGTGGGAAGCCGCCATGCGTCCGGGTGATCCGTTTGAAGATGCCAGCGTAGCCTCTCGCTGGTCGCCTGCGACTAGGCGCAAGACAGTCCGCGGATTCGGTCGCTTTCTGTTTTGGCTCAAGAAGCAGAACCAACTGGACGAGACCTCACATCCCACTGCATGCATTACGCAGGAGCGTCTGACCGCCTATCTCGAGGAGCTCCGGACTACAAATCGCGGCCACACCATCCAAAACCGCATCCAGGAGCTCGGCGATGCGATGCGGGCCTTGGCGCCTGATGTTGACTGGGGCTTTATCAGACGCGCAGCCGGCCGATTACGCGCAGATACGGTGCCCGCGCGGGACAAGCTCGGACGCATGCCGGGCATCGCAGATGTGCTCGTGCAGGGATATCGCATGATGGATGCGGTAGAAGAGGCCGGGTCGCTCTCAGAGCTTGGGCGCGCCGCCCTCTACCGCGACGGCGTCTTGCTTGTCTTCCTTGCTTACCATCCCCTGCGACTCCGCAATCTCTCATCCCTGCGCATTGGACACCATCTGGTTTTCCAAGGCGAGCAGACCATTCTCAAAATCCCTGCGGCTGAGGCTAAATCTCCACAACACATCGAACGAGAGCTTTCGCCTCGTCTCGCCAGCGCAATGTCGCACTACATCAGGTGCTATCGCCCGGTATTGATGCGCGCCAAAGGCCGTTGGCATTGGCCGGCTACGAATGAATTGTGGATCTCGCGCGACGGCTCGCCGTGCAACCCGCAGACCTTCCGCAACATCATCAAGAAACATTTAGTTGGACCGGACGGCAGGCCGCTTTCACCCCATCTCTTTCGAAGCATCGTTGGAACCTCAATTGCGATCGAAGCGCCCGATTCGGTGGATCTCATTCCAACCATTCTCGGCCATCGCTCGCATCGAACAGGAGAACAGTACTATAACCTCGCAGGCGGCCTAAGCGCTTCGCGGGCGTTTAATGCAATGCTCAGTTCGATTCGAAGAGACCTAGATGCCATTGAACGACCAAAAGAGCGGACAGATCACGATGGCTAAGACCACTCGGACATTGCCGGCAATTGTTGGCGCGGTGCGCGCTGTCATCTATGCGAGATATTCTTCGGAGAATCAGCGCGAGGCCTCAATTGAGGACCAAGTCCGGAGCTGTAAGGCGAGAATCGAGGCCGAAGGCTGGGCGCTGGTGAATACTTACGCTGACTATGCGCAGAGCGGCTCGAGCCACCTGCGGCCCGGCTATCAGAAACTCTTGGCAGATGGGCGCGCTGGCACCTTCGATGTTGTAGTTGCCGAGGCACTCGATCGGTTGTCGCGAGATCAAGAGCATGTTGCAGCGTTGTTCAAACATTTCAGCTTTGCCGGCGTCAGGATCGTCACGCTTGCTGAAGGCGAGATCAACGCCCTGCATGTCGGTCTGAAGGGCACGATGAATGCACTCTACCTTACTGATTTGCGTCAGAAAGTATGGCGTGGACTGGAAGGCCGCGTGCGCCAAGGTTACTCCGGTGGCGGGCTTTGTTACGGATATCGTGTTGTCCATCGAATAGGTGAGCGTGGTGACCCAGTGTGCGGTGAGCGCGTGATAAACGAGGCAGAAGCGGTGGTAGTGCGCCGCACGTTCGAAGCTTTCGCGGCCGGTAAATCGCCGCGTAACATCGCGCGCGAACTCAATGCTGAGCGTATTCAGGGGCCAAGAGGCAGGCCATGGTGCGACACTAGCATTCGCGGCCACGCCCTGCGGCGCACGGGCATACTGCACAACGACCTCTACAACGGCAGACTGGTCTGGAATAAGCAACGCTACGTCAAGGACCCAAGCACGGGAAAGCGGCTAGCACGGATTAATCCCCAGAGTGAGTGGATCGTGCATGAGGTCCTCGATTTGCGGATCGTAGGAGATGATCTCTGGCGACAGGTACAACAGCGCCTTGCGAGCATCCGTGACAGTGATCGCGTAATTAAAGCCCGCGACAAAAAGTTCTGGCTCAATCGCCGACCCAAGCATTTGCTTACGGGGCTCGTTCACTGCGCCGAGTGCGGTGCACCGCTGGCCGCGGCCGGTAGGGATTATCTATCTTGCAGCGCTGCTCGCAGGCTTGGAACCTGCAAGAACATAAAGGGTATTCGCCGTGGAATCATCGAGAGACTCATCCTCGAGGCACTGAAGCAAAACCTGATGCACCCGGATCTTGTCGCCGAATTCATCAAGGAGTTTCATGCCGAGATCAACCGGCAGCGTCACAATGCCGAGCTTTCGTCCGGCTTGAAGCGGCGCGAGCTCGACGAGACCAATCGCAAACTGGATGGTCTCATCGAAGCGATTGCCGAAGGCTACCGTGCTCCGGGCCTTCAGTTGAGGCTTAATGAGCTCGAAGAACGCAAGGCGAGGCTCCAGGCTGAAGTTGACGGCGAGCCGGCAAAAGCGCCGCGGCTCCACCCCAATCTGGCAGAACTTTACCGGAAGAAAGTCGCTAACCTGCAGGAGTCCCTCGCCGACCCTCAGACCCAGACAGAGGCCATTGAGACGCTCCGCAGCCTCATCCAGCGAATCCGAGTCGGTGCTCGCGGGGATGGCTTCGAAATCGAACTCGTGGGAGAAATTGCGAATATGGTGAGGCTTTCTGCCGGAGAAAGCCTCGAAAAAGAGCCATATCGGAGTTCGGTAAAGGTGGTTGCGGGGGCCCGAAACCCCCGACAGTTTCCAATCCAAGTCACGGTTTAAGACGAAGTGAGCCTTCCGGCCATACTAATGCAGCAAGCGCCGCCGAAGGAAGGCCCCCTTCTCGGACGAACCAGGCTCGCTGCAGGTCTCGGGCTCGAACCTCCAAGCACGCGGTTATGAGCGGCGCTTCGAGCCGCGGACCAAACATGGCGACGATCGGATATCAAAGGTTCAATAGCCGACGAACTGATCGAGTGACTGGCCCGCCTGAAATGAACAGGTATCGGCGATGTCGCCGATTGGCACTTTTCGGACGTGCAACGACTTGAGCTATTTGGTCGCTAACGGGGGAAAAGATGGGGTATTCGGCCGGCGGCTTGTGGATAGCTGAAGATTTTGGGTGCTGCGCTTCAGGCTGATGGTGAAACGAGGTCCGTGAACGGCCTCAAGCATCAGAAGGAGAAGCGCAGCATGGACCATTTTGCTGGACTGGACGTTTCGGTCAAGGACACGAGCGTCTGCGTTGTGGATGACACGGGCAGGATTGTTCGGGAAGTGAAGGTTGCGAGCGAACCTGACGCACTTGTGGCGGTTCTGAAGAGCTCGTGGTTCCGCTTTAAGCGGATCGGACTGGAAGCCGGACCGTTGTCGCAATGGCTGTTCAGTGCACTCGCCGAAGCAGACTTACCGGTGGTCTGTGTCGAGACCCGGCACATGCGAGCGGTGTTGAAGGCGCAGATCAACAAGACCGATCGCAATGATGCCCGCGGCATAATACCATGGAGATTATTGCCCGGAACGATTTCAGGACGTCGCCGATGTCTGGGCCCTCGCCGATCGTTTACGTCGTCGACGATGACATCTCGGTGCGCGAATCGCTCGAACTGCTAATCCGCACCGCGGGCTGGCAGCCTGAGCTGTTTGAGTCCTCGCAGGAATTTTTGTCCTGCACCAAAAGCGCCGCGCCCAGCTGTCTTGTTCTTGACATTAATCTACCCGGCCTCAATGGCCTCGATCTGCAAAAACAAGTCGCGGCCGTTCGGGCCGACATGCCGATCATTTTTATTACCGGCTATGGCGACGTTCCAACCACAGTTCAGGCCATGAAAGCTGGCGCTGTCGAGTTCTTGACCAAACCGTTCAGCGACGACGTGCTGTTAAAGGCAATCGAACAGGCGCTCGAACTCAGCGGCAGTATACTGAGCCAAGAAGCAGCGCTGCAAAGCCTGCGCGACCGATACGAAACAATGAGTCGCCGCGAACGCGAGGTCATGGCGCTAGTGGTCCGGGGCTTATTGAACAAGCAGGTCTAATGCTCCGCAACGAAAAATACCGCGCGATGTCAATGAACACGCCCGGGACTTGGCACGCTCACTTGTCGGGACAGAACCATTCGTTCGATCGCAGCGAGAACGTAAGAAGATAGAAATGCGCTTTGCACACCTAAAGACTCATCAT
>Ga0187784_10003846_pt1 | contig 12150 bp, 10 predicted proteins | sample 1015_SJ02_MP15_2_FD_132964 | JGI IMG/M metagenome (GOLD analysis project Ga0187784, IMG submission 132964) | Tropical peat soil microbial communities from peatlands in Department of Meta, Colombia - 1015_SJ02_MP15_20_MG | ecosystem: Environmental > Terrestrial > Soil > Wetlands > Peat | place... | reverse complement strand
GTACCAGGGCATACAAAATGCGCGCCACGCGCATGGCAACTGATCTCGGTAAGCTGCGCGTTCCCAAAAGAAATGTTGTAGCGTCCGTATCCCGTGCCCACCACGAAACCCACATCGGTCTGCGGAATCTCCGCTTTCCGACATGCGAGCAGAAAGGCGTTTTCTGCCGCTTTCCTCACGTTCGCGCCAGTGTCCACCAAGGCTCGCGCAAGAATGATTCGGTCCCCGTTATCGGTCATTATGACTGCCTTAGTCTGAGTGGATCCGACATCAACTCCGGCAGCGATCCTCATGGATAGCTCCTTAAACGGCCCGCGCCGTCAGTTTGGAATGCTCCAACGCCTCGAAAAAAGCATCGATCCGGTTCCTGGTCTGCGCTTCGGCGAAGTAGCGGGGATCTTCCAGGTCCGACTCGATGTAAAGCGTGGGAACGCCCAGCGTTTTGGTAACGTAGTCGCGCATGTCACCTTGCCCGGCGGAGAACAGGCGGCAGCTCTTCACAAAGTGAATGATGAGTCCATCGGCGTTCCACTCTTCGATATAGCGGCGAATCTGCTCATAGCGCTGCAGGTAATTCCGGTTCGTTACGTTCTGCGCCAGCATGTGCAGGGCCACGGATTCGAAGGGGTGGTTTGCATCATGACGAGCGCCAAATTCCCACAGCCCGCCAACCGTTGAATAGGTAGAAGCCACCGCACATGCCTTCCACTTGGCAAACATGTCGCGGAAGGTGCGGAAGTAGGGATACGGCGGGGGGCCTTCGATCACCACGCGGAAATTCTCTTGGTCGTACACTCCCTTGTGATCGGCCACCTTGGCTTGCATCTCTTCCAGCGCGGCACGGAAGAAATCCACGCCCTCCCGAGTAGCACGGTACACGTACAGCGGTCCCATTAGCGTGATGGCATCAAAGTAGGCATCGAAGGGAGACGGGGCGCGGCGCGCCAGGTGCTTGATCTGCGACCAAAGCGCTTCCACCTGCTCGGAACAGCGCACCGCTTCCACGAAACGGTCGTAATTAAAGCTTCTGCCCGTGATCTCCTCCAACAGCGTTACCACTTCTTTGAGCTGGCGCACAACATAGTGAATGTCAGCCTGGCTGGGGTTCTGTTCCCGTGAGAACGGGACGTCGAGCACGTAGAGCTTGGAGCCGGTCAGCTCAGCGGTATGCTCGAACCACTTGACATATGTGTTGCAGCCGACAAAGTTACACAGCACCAGGTCGGGCTTGGGCAATTTACCGCCAGTGGGTGTAATGCCTTTCAAATAACAGCCGATGTCAGCCTTCACATAAGCGCAGTTGTCGGGCGCGTAGCCGAGTTCTTCCGCCGCCAGGATTGGCTCCAAGGACTGATGCCGGATCGCCAGTTGAAGCGCATTGACTTCGGGATAGATTGGCACTGCCCCGAAGGCTTCGAGCAGCTCCACGCAGTTTCCGGAAATCATCAGTGAGGCTGTGGGGGGGGTGCCAGTCTCGGCAGCCTCGTTCAGGCGTTCGTACCATTTCAGCATCAGTTCTTTCTGCCGTTGATGAATGCTGCCGCGGTACTCAGTGGGTCTCGCCTCAGCCATTTTCTCACCATCCTCTTGCCAATGTCCCTACTGCAGAAAGCACTGCCTAGTCGAACACCAACGACTCCACAAAGGTCTCGATTTCCGTACGCACGCGATCAAATGTGAACTGCTTTTCTTCGAACTCTAGAAGAAGATGCGGCACGCTGATCTGCTCAAGTTTTTTCTTGAACAGCACATAGTCGAAGTAAGCAGGCTCACAGAATTTGGCGATCAGGAAAAGAACCGCGTCTGCCTTCGACCGCTTTACCTTGTCCGCCAGGCCTTCCCAGCGCGGGGCACGGAAATCGTGACGAACCGACGAGTACACCGCACGGTTCACATAGCTTTCCGCCAGGGCGTACACGGGATCCGCGTCCCTCGGAACGTCTTCCACAAACCAGCTCTGTCCAATGACAAAGTCATCGTCCACCAGGTAGCAGCCGGCATCTTCCACCAGCTTGATCAGATCCAGCGGAGGCTGTTCACAGAAAGCACCCTCGACTACGACACGAATCGAATCTCTCGGCTTGCCCTGCCGCTGCGCGAGCTGGTCTAGCGCTTCCTCCAGCAGCGAGTTGTGCTCCTCCACCGGCAGGAAGTTCCCGGCGCGCACCAGCACGTACGACTCCCAGGCGCGAAGCAGATGGGGACTCTGGGCGCGGAACGAATAGAGATCCCGGATGAGATGCCGATTGTGGTTGTACAAAGAGATCGCCTGCCGTAGGTTCGTCTCGGCGATCTGTTTGCCCCCGACACGTTCCAGCTCCTTGATGAGCCGCTGGTATTCACCTCTCAGGAAATCAATGCTGGCTGCAGAGCTGGGATTGTGCGGCAGATGGAGGAAATCGACGTAGAGGTCGGGGAAATTCCGCTTCAGCACGAAACAGAGGTTGCGAGCAGAATCGCAGATGGAACTAAAGAGAATACCGTCAAACACTTTAAGGTGTTCCCTCAGTCCCATCTCCAGCGTGGTCTTAACAATGGAACAGATGAAGGAACCAAAGCGGGCGTCGGCGTGCTGGATGTCTAGGCGATCCCCGCCGCCGCTGAGCCCGACTGGCAACATCCCTACGGCATGAATGATCTCGACCGGCGCGTAAACCGGGAAATAGCCAATTACTCCGGCGCCCCCGTGTTGATCTTTCCAGCGGTGAACTCGCTCGAGGCTTAGGTCCGCAATCAGATCCTGGCATTCTTCGAACGAACGTTCGAATGTGAACATGGAAAAGATAATCGCGGTTTGGTCACAGCAATTCCGTGACCTTAATCACAGCAGCGTGTGACGTCTCATCCACAATGGAAAGGTAAATCTGCATTTGGACGGTAAAACGCGGTTGTATCCGTCTCGCATCCTCGAACGTGGAGCAATCCATCGGCTTACCTGCGACTCTCTCTGGAGAAGCTTACAGCCTAGCGGCGGAGGTCAGCGAGGATGCCGAGCTGGGGTTTGTTTCGCGGGAAGATTTTCTCGGGCTGATGGTCAAGGATACGAAGCTCTGCCTTGAGGCAATGAATCTGCTCGGCAAAGAGATCGCAAGCATCCGTTCCGCCCTCTTGTCGCGTAAAACGAAGAAGATCGCCTCACGCCATTCTTAGGCATTCTGCCAATCAGAAATCGCCTTTTGCGATAAGAGACTGTGCTTCTTGCCTCACATTCAAGGGCTGAAACTTCTCGCTCCCATTTACAACACCAAAAGTGACACAAATCACATGCTTGCGTGAGCCAGCCCACAGCAAAAGGGTGATTCATAAGACCAGAATACCGCCCAAGTTTTTGGAATCAAGCCAGTCGAAGTTGGGGAATCTATTGCCCAGGTAGAAGCACGAGAAAAAAAAGGAGCATCCCGATGAGGAAAGAGGTCTTCTTTTTGTTTAAAACCGTCGCTATTCTGGTTTTCGTAATTGCCGTCGCGTTTAATCCTACCAGTCTGATGGCTGTTCCGAGTTATGCGCGGCAGACGGGATTGGCCTGCAGCGGCTGTCACTATAACCCTCCCGAACTTAACCCTGCCGGACGAAGATTCAAGCTGCTCGGTTACGTTGATCGGGGGGATCAAACCCAAGTCGTTAAGTCCAATGCAGCCAAGGAACATGCACCGCTTGATATTCTCGCCTCTTTGCCTCTGTCTGTAATGCTTGAGGCCTCGTTCACCTCAACCAAGTCAAGTATTCCAGGAACCCAGAATGGCAGTTTCGAATTTCCGCAAGACATTTCGCTCTTCCTCTCTGGGGCGTGGACAACGCACGTCGGCAGCTTTCTGCAAGTGACTTACGATACGCGAGACGACCACTTTACCAGCGACAACACAGATATTCGCTTCGCGAACAAGACGAAACTCGCTGGCAAGGAATTCGTTTATGGCCTCGACCTCAATAACAATCCCACCGTCGAAGATCTTTGGAACGACACGCCGGCATGGGGTTACCCGTGGATCGCCAGCGATTTCGCACCCACTCCCACCGCCACTCCTATCATCAATGGTCCCTTGGCGCAGGACGTCGCAGGATTCGGCGCCTACGGAATGTGGGACAACCATCTTTATCTCGATTTCGCCGGCTATCGCTCGGAACACGTCGCCGGCCCGCAACCAAACCCGGGTACCAACTTTTCCTTCAACATCCGCGGTGTTGCCCCTTACTGGCGTGCCGCCTGGCAGACATCAACCGCCAAAACGCAGTGGGAGATAGGAACCTACGGGATCCACATGCAATCCTCGCCCGGCACGATAGCCGGCCTGGAAGACGAGTACACCGACTGGGCGGTAGACACTCAGATTGATCAGACCATGTTCAGAAGGGATGTGCTTTCGTTTCGCGCCACCTACATCCACGAAACATCAGACCTGCTGGCGAGCTTGACTTCAGGTGCGGCATCGCTGCAAAACAACCACCTGAACACTGTCCTGGCCAATGCTGAATGGCATTTCGGTAATCGCTATTCGGCTACCTTCGGTTGGTTTAATACCAGCGGCACTGTCGATCCTTTGCTGTATGCGGCCAGTCCGGTGAGCGGCAGTGCGAACGGCAGTCCTCATAGCGCGGGATATATCGCCAATTTCTCGTATTGGCCGTGGCAGAATCTGCAGCTCGCAGCTCAATACATCGGATACACGCGCTTCAACGGAGGCAGCACCAACTACGACAGCTCGTTCCGCAACGCGAACGGTAATAACACGATTTATCTGGATGCAAAGTTTCTTTTCTGAAGTGCACGTTATAGCAAATGAAAGTTAAAAGGAGAAAAACGCAATGAAGTGCAGGGTATTCATGCTAGTGGTGACGATCGTCGGCCTGTGCATGTCGGCGTGGGCCGGCGACATCGAGGGCAAAGTGAGTGGAATGAAGGGCAAGTCAGTGGTTTATGTCGATGCCATCCAAGGCAAGACGTTTCCTGCTCCCAAGGAGCATCCAGTCATGGATCAAAAGGGACTGCTCTTTGAGCCGCACATTCTGGCCGTGCAACAGGGCACAACTGTTGACTTCCTGAACAGCGACAATGTGCAACATAACGTCTTTTGGACTTCTGTCGGGGGCGACAAGAAGGCCGGGCACAATCTCGGCACGTGGCCGAAGGGCGAGAAGCGTTCGTTTACCTTCGATAAATCGGGTGTCGTGCCGATGCTCTGCAATGTACATCCCGAGATGTCAGGTTATCTCATCGTTAGTCCTACGCCTTATTTTGCGGAAACCGACGAGGGCGGCAATTACAAAATCTAAAGACATTCCCGACGGCAGCTATACGCTAGTTGCCTGGCATGAAGGCGCCAAGAACCAATCCAAGCCGGTCAATGTCAGTGGAAGCACGAGGGCCGATTTCACTCTTAGTAAGTAGATCGCGGGAGTGGCGCGCACACCCACTCCCTTACCGTGTTAACAAGGTGCAACTCCCGATCACACGCACATAAATGCTAAGGCGCTACAAAGAGAAAAAAGTTGACAGCGACTGGCTGAACACGAATTTTCCTTGCATGATGGCCTGCCCGGCGCATACCAACGCCGGGCGCTACGTGGCACTGATTGCAGACGGACGATTTGAAGACGCCTACCGCTTCGCCCGCCAGCCAAACCCACTGGCTTCGATTTGCGGACGTGTTTGTGCTCATCCATGCGAATCCGCTTGCCGTCGCGGCGAAATTGACCGCCCAATTTCCATTCGCGCGTTGAAGCGCTTTCTGACGGAGCACTACGGGCCGGAGTCAAGACACGCAATCAACGTCAATGAGGGGCGCGCGCCTGGGAAGTTGCCCTACAAGGTTGCCGTGGTTGGAGGCGGACCAGTTGGTCTCTCGGCAGCGCACGATCTGGCATTGATGGGCTACTCAGTAACGATCTTCGAGGCGGCGCCGGTCGCCGGCGGAATGCTATACCTCGGCATTCCGGAATATCGCCTTCCCCGCGACGTTGTCGAAGCACAAGTTCGAGAGATTCTGGAAACGGGAGACATCGAACTCAAACTGAACCACGCTGCGGGCCGTGACTTTATGATTTCCGATCTGCGCCGTCAAGGCTTCGATGCCGTGCTGATTTCTGTCGGCGCGCATCGCAGCCGTGATTTGAGCATTCCGGGAGTTGATCTGGACGGAGTGCATAAAGGCATCGATTTTCTGCTTAATGTAAACCTCGGTTACAAGTTCACGATTGGAAAAAGAGTCATTGTCATCGGTGGCGGAAACGTTGCCATGGATGTGGCCCGCTCGGCGGCGCGTGAGGTGGTTCGACAGCACGCCCCGGGTGTAGAGGAAGCAGTTCCGTCAGCTGAGAATGTCTCGGCAGTCGCCACGCGGGAAATGGTGGACATTTCCCTTTCTGCTCTGCGCTTGGGCGCACGCGAGGTCAATATTGTGTGCCTGGAGCCCCGGGATGAAATGCCCGCGGCTTTGGAAGAGATTGAAGAAGCGGAAGCCGAGGGCATCAAGCTCTATCCCGGCCGCGGACCCAAGCGGATCGTCGGCAAAGGCGGAAAGGTCACGGCTCTTGAGACCCTGAACACCAAGTGGGTTTTCGATCAGAACCGGCGCTTCAATCCTTCATTTTACGAAGGAACTGAGAGCCAGCTGGGATGCGACAGCATCATCATGGCCATCGGACAGGCACCACGCCTGGATTTCCTAAAACCCGAAGACAAGGTCGAAATTTCGCCGCGCGGCTTAATTGCAGTCAATCCCCAGACGCTCATGAGCTCCGCTCCCGGCATCTTTGCTGGGGGCGATTGTGTTTTCGGGCCAAGACTGATCATCGACAGCGTTGCCGATGGCAAACGCGCCGCAATTGGAATCGATGAGTACCTGCGCGGCGAGAGGCATCCCGAGCCGATCGTGGAAGTCGAGATCTTACGCCGCCATGCCATGCCGCTCGATTTCCTGGATATCAATCGGCAGCCTGTGCCCATGCTTCCGCTGGAGCGCCGCACCGGAGTCACCGAGGTTGAGGTCGGTTACGACGCCAAATCCGCAAGAGAAGAGGCGCAACGCTGCCTGCACTGCTGGGTCAACACTGTCTTCGAAGGCTACGAAGAGGATGGCACGCTGTGCATTCTCTGTGGCGGCTGCATCGATGTCTGTCCCGAAAACTGCCTGGAGTTGGTTTCCCTTGATCGCATTCAGTTCACGGATGAAACAGTTCAGCACATTCGCGACAACCAGGAATGTTTCGGCGTTGAGCTGAATGAGATCGCGGCTGACGAGCTAGCAATCGTCACGGGATCTGCCATGTTGAAAGACGAGACCCGCTGCATCCGATGTGGTCTGTGTGCCATGCGCTGCCCGGTCGGAACGATCACGATGGAGTCTTACAACTTTGTGCCGGCCCAGGCCACCGGTTTGATCTCGGTTGCCGCTATCGACGCCTCCGCCCGGCCGAAAGCCGAGCCTGCGGCCAAGTAGGAAAACTATGCCCGAAGAAGAAAAAGACCAACAGCTCGATGCCAAGGAACTCGACCGTCGCAGTTTCTTTGTCAAACTTGGACTGGGTTCACTGAGTATCGCAACCGCCGGGACGGCGGTCTTCGCTTACCAGTTTCTCTCGCCCAATGTTCTGTACGAACCGTCGCCGATCATCAACGCCGGCAAGCCGGAGAGCTATCCCCTGAATTCGGTCACGCTGGACGTGAATTCGGGAATCTACATCATTCACGCCAAAGAAGGCTTCTTTTCCTTATCTGCAGTGTGCACGCACCTGGGATGCCTGACCGCATGGAAACCCGAACTCGGAATCATCGCATGTCCTTGTCACGGCAGTAAGTTCAATCAGGATGGGCAAAAAATCGAGGGACCCGCTCCCCGGCCGCTGCCCTGGTACCGCGTATGGTTGAGTGATGACGGCGAACTCATGGTCGATCGCTCGACGACGGTTCGGTCCCTGCAATTCTTGAGGGTTTGATTATGGCAACAAGCGCGAATTATTTCGATCAACTACGTAAAACCCGGGTCTGGCGGTCGATTTTCCGCAGCGGTACGGGCACGAGCACGCTCCGTCGTTCCCTGGTCATCCAGCAGGACGTCTTTCTCCACCTGTTCCCGACGAAGGTGCGCCGCCGCATGTTGGAGTTCAGTGTGACGTGGTATCTGGGCAGCCTGACCTTTGGAATGTTTGTGATTCTCGTCATTACCGGGATTCTGCTCATGCTCTACTACCATCCCTCCGTTCCGCAGGCTTATGCCGACACCAAAGATCTGCAGTTCGTGGTTTCCTCCGGATTGTTTCTGCGCAATCTGCATCGCTGGTCGGCGCACGCCATGGTCTTTCTAGTATTCGCGCACATGTTCAAGGTGTTTTATCGTGGGGCTTATCGTCCACCTCGCGAATTCAATTGGGTCATCGGCGTAATTCTGCTGCTTACCACTCTCTTGCTCAGCTACACCGGATACCTGCTGCCTTGGGATCAGCTTGCTTTCTGGGCAATTACGGTGGGATCGAACATTGCCTCAGCGGTGCCGGTATTCGGCAACAAGATTCACTTCCTGCTCCTCGGCGGAAATCTGGTGAATGCCAACGCTCTGCTTCGGTTTTATGTTCTGCACTGCGTAATCCTTCCGCTCACTGCGATTCTTTTCATCGCGATTCACTTCTGGCGCATTCGCAAAGACGGCGGCTTGTACGTGCACGCGAGCGACTCCGGTAGCGCAAAAGCAGCGAAGGAGGCGCAATGAGCGATTCGAAAGACTTCATTACCGGGGTGAATTCGAACGCCAAGAAAGAGCCTCGCCGAGTTGTGTTCGTGACCCGCCGCACTTCGCCGCAGGTGAGGGTCACCGACGAAGAAGTGGTACAGACCTTTCCGGAAGTTTTTTTTCGAACTGCAATCGCCGTTGAAGTGCTGGCGATCGTGCTGGTGGGAATTGCGCTGCTGTTGAATGCTCCGTTGGAGGGAATCGCCGATCCCTCACACACGCCAAATCCGGCAAAAGCGCCGTGGTATTTTCTCGGTCTGCAGGAGATGCTGCATTATTTTCCGCCGGTTGTGGCAGGAGTTTTAGTTCCGACACTGGTCGTCATCGCACTAGTTGTGATTCCTTATTTCAACATTAATGTTGAAGCTGAGGGTCTGTTCCTGAAAGATCGCGCTCGCCGCCTTCCCATCTTCTATGCAGGCGCCATCGGACTTTCGATTTTTCTGATTAATTTCGACGTTTACGTCGCCTTGGTGCCAACCTTAATCGTGGTGGCGTTGATGTTGGTAGCAGCACAAAGTACAACCAGTTCGCCATCTCGATTTCGGCGATACCTGGCGGCGAGGCCTCTTTCTTTCTGGATCATGAGCTGGTTTTTATTTGAACTAGTCGTGCTGACCACTGTCGGCACCCTCTTTCGCGGCCCCGGGTGGTCGTGGGTTTGGCCCTGGAGGAGCTGAGTGCAAACGCCGAGAAGCAATAACCGACCTCCGCTGTGGGAAAAATTATTCGGCGATCCCGTGCGAGTGTTCGGTGTCGTCAGCGTAATTCTGTTGCTCTCTCTCGCGATCGCGCCGGCAAAAAATCATTTCAGCGAATGGCGTCATTACCAGAAGTCCTATCTGGCCATGATTCGCGGCCGGGGCGAGGCCATCACTCTTCAGCGGCATTTCCAGAGCGGAATTCAGCAGATCTGGCATCCTGAACTCGGAGTAGTTGACCGCTGCACCAGTTGCCATGTTGGCTTGAAGGAAGTCAGCTTGAGCGACGTCACCCAGCAGCCATTTCGCCGTCATCCGGTAATCCCGCATAACCTTGAGCAGTTTGGTTGCGTGATGTGCCACCGTGGCCAGGGAGTGGCAACCACCGTCGAGGAAGCCCACAGCAGCACGCTAGCTTGGGAACAACCGCTGCTTCCGGCCCGCTACATTGAATCTTCGTGTGGGCAATGCCATCGCGCGCCTCCCACGGGAACACCCCAGTTGAACGAAGGCCGGAAATTACTGGTGTCTTCGGGATGCGTGCACTGCCACACCATCAAGTTGCCCGAAGGTGGCACGTTGCAAGCGACCGACGATCCGCCGTCCCTTGTTCATATCGCCGACAAGACTACTCGTGAGTGGATTTTCGCCTGGCTTAAAGATCCGCAGGCCTACGCGGTATCAGCCCGAATGCCGAACTTTAAGTTGAGCGACGACGACGCCCGCGATATTTCGGCGTTTCTGATCTTCAACAGTGTTGCCAGGCCGGGCGATACAGTTGCGCTAACGCAAAAGCCGGCTGCCGACCCGAGCGCCGGACCGAGTCTGTATGGCGAATCATTCTGCGCCACTTGCCATGCGGTGCAGAATGCAGCCGGAAACCTGGTTGGCGGCAACATCGGGCCAGAACTCACCAGAATTGGGAATAAGGCAAAACCGGAGTGGTTGGCAGCGTGGGTCAACAATCCCCGTGTCTACGATCCCGGGACCGGAATGCCGCACTACCGCTTCACAGAGCAGCAAGTCGCTACTCTGGCGAGCTTCCTGCAGGCAAAGACCGACTCTGATTTTCTGGCCAATGTCCATCTCGATCCCGCAACCCCGGAGCAAATCGCGCATGGCAAGTTGCTTGTCACAGAATACGGCTGCGCCTCTTGCCATGAAATTTCCGGTATCAAGAAGCCGGAGAATTTTGCCCCCGAGTTGACTCGCATCGGTAGCAAACCAATTTCACAACTCATCTTTGTCGCCGGCATGCGGCATGCACTGCCGGATTACATCACCGGAAAATTGCGTCAGCCGCGGGCATTTGCTCCGGGCCTCAAGATGCCGCAGTACGCCTTCACACCCGCGCAGATCGATGCTGTAACAACGGCTCTGCTGGCTTTGAATGATCGCTCCCAGACGCTGCCGACTGCGTTGACAGTTTCCAACGTGGCAGAGTCAACGTACCGGCCAGCGGGCAAAGCTGGCCAGCTCATGAATGACTTGGCATGCTTCAGTTGTCACCGCATCAATGGACGGGGCAGTGACCTTGCGCCTGATCTGACCTGGGAGGGAAGTGCGGTTCAGCGCAGATGGCTAGAAGATTTTCTGCGCAATCCTAACACGCTGCGCCCTGCTCTGATTCGCCGCATGCCGAAATTTAACCTGAAGCCCGACGAGATCAGCACTTTGGCCGATTACGTCATGACCGTCTATCAAACTCCGGCATTCGATCGCGACGCGCTGCCGAATTCCGGATACTCAGCCAGCGACATCGAACATGGCAAACAGCTCTTCTATTCGAAATACGCCTGCCAGTCCTGCCACATTGTCAATGCGAAAGCTGACAAGGGTTACATCGGCCCGACACTGACAGAGGTCGGCACGCGCTTGAACGCCGCGTGGATTTACAACTGGCTGAAAAATCCTCAGGCACTGCGGCCGGGCACCATCGAACCCAACCGCAATATGCCGGATGAAGACGCTCGGGCGATGATGGCATTTCTCGCTTCGCAAAAGGGATCGGCCAAGCAGGAGGCACAGCGATGAGGCGAGCGAAGGTTTTGGGACTGTTTTGCCTATGTGCTTTGCTTTGTGGCTGCGCGCGCAAAGCCGCATCCGCTCCTCCGCCGACGGCTTATGGCTCTGCGATTGTCGAGGTCAGTGGCGGAAAGCAGGCCGCACCGGTTGGCGCGAGGCTGGAACAGCCGGTTGTGGTGCAGGTAAACGATGATCAAGGCAATGCGGTCACCGGAGCATTAGTGTCGTTTCACGGTCCCAGCGGCGTAGAGTTCGAGCCTGCCGCAGGTTCAACAGACTCCAGTGGTCAATTTACGACCACGGTAAGCTTGGGCGGACTGGCCGGACGATATCAGATCGTTGCCAGCACTCTCACGAAAACTCAACAGACGGCGACGCTGAAAATTGAGGAGATCGCCCTGGGATACCAGGAAGTCCTGGGCCGAGGACTCAACGAACAATACTGCTCCCGCTGCCATAACCCGGAGTCTACTCCCGAACGCGTGTCGAACTATGACAACCTGGAAGTCAAGCCTCATCCATTTACTGAAGGCGACATACTCAACAAGTTGTCAGATGCTGATCTGTCGGCGATCATCGGTCATGGCGGACCGGCGCTTAACAAGTCGCCTTCGATGCCACCTTACGGCTACACACTGTCCAAATCTGACATTCAGGCGCTAATCGCATATATAAGGACGATCTCGGATCCTCCATATCAG
>Ga0187784_10003845_pt1 | contig 12151 bp, 9 predicted proteins | sample 1015_SJ02_MP15_2_FD_132964 | JGI IMG/M metagenome (GOLD analysis project Ga0187784, IMG submission 132964) | Tropical peat soil microbial communities from peatlands in Department of Meta, Colombia - 1015_SJ02_MP15_20_MG | ecosystem: Environmental > Terrestrial > Soil > Wetlands > Peat | place... | reverse complement strand
CCGCCGCGATCTCTCCCATCAGAAACGAGCTGAACAGCACTGCCAAGCTGTACTTAGGCACCGCCGCCTTATAGCCGTTCCAGTACCGCCCGCCGTTATAGTAGAGCCAGTGCGCGTTCTTCTGCGCCTTGCGGCCGATCTCGGTCTTGGGCACGTAGGTGAGCGGATCGGGATGCTCCAGGAGCTTGGAAATCGCGAGCCCGCAGAGCTGCTCGTGGTTCTGCTCGTCGCGCGTGACCGAGAAGAAGCAGCGCCGCACGGCATCCTCCTCGTGGGCCTCGTAGGTTTTGATGAAGGCGGCCGCGAACACGGGTGGCGCCGAAGCGTCGAATACGCTGAGGAGCGTAAACCAATAGGCAATCGCCTCCCGCTGCTCCCAGGTGTAGCTCGAGGGGCGGAAGGTGTCCCACGGAAGCTTCTTGGGATCCCAGTACTCACGCTGCGCCGAATCCCAAACCTCCTCGAGCTTCGCCGTCTTCTGATGCCAGCTCAGCGGAAAGATGTTCGGCTGTTGCGTCAACGGTGGCAGATCCATCTTGCCGGCAAGCTTTTCGGATTTCTGCGCCATACCTACCCCTTTTTACGAGACCTCGACGAGACCTCGCTCGGTGCGCGGCGCCGCGAAGTCGTGACACATAAATTGCCTTTCTACGACAATCTATGTGTCAGGTAAAGTAAGTACTTTCCGCAGCGTAACCGCTTTTAGAGCGTGATCGGGCTTTTAGGCTTTGTCCGCGTAGATCAGCCGCCCGCCGCCGAGCCTACTCAGTACTTCATCCAAGCTAGAGTCGGCAACGGCTAGACAGCCCTCGCTGCGGCCTATCATCCCGAAGCGCCGCACGGTCTGATCGCTCACGTACCACGCGCCGTGCACGACGATCCCCCTCGCGGCTGCGTTATCGTTGGTCGGGTCGAGACCGTCGAGGCGCATCGAGCGGCCATGTTCGCCGACGTAGTATGCGCCGGTGCAATACGCACCAGCGGAGGTTGCTTGCGAACGAGGCTGGTTGGAGAAACGCTCCAGCCAGCCCGTGTGTGCCGGATCGGATCCGCGCCCGTGAGCGACGAGATACGACGTCGTGGCCCCGTTCAGGAGGTTGAACAGGTGCAATCTCGGCGTATGCGAGGGCAAGGAGAAATCCGCGATTCCGATGACGTCTCGATGCACGATGCGTTCGCGATGGCGATCCACGGCCTCGAGCGCACGCTGCAGCAGTGCTCCGCAAGCGGGCTCCGACGGAGCCTGCGCTCGCACCCATCCGACGGACGCGCCGACCAAGCCGGCGCAACTCGCTCCCAGAAATGCTCGTCGGCTCAGTTGCAAAAGGTCACTCCCGCAGGTTAGTTCAAGCCCGGCACTAAAAGAAATTAGACGCTGCGGCAGCACGATCGTTCAATTCTCGAGCGCGAATTGCCAATATTATGTCCATTGGCACCGGCTCGCACCGAGCGAGTTTGGCCGGTAGGCAGGGAGTCGGCCCACGATGATGCCGCATTGCGCTCCGCAGCCCGCGGCGCGGATGTGCAACCTTACGGCTCAGGCATGTCCCCCGTGGGGTGAGGCGAGCGAACGGCTGGGCGCTTTTCGACGACACCACCCTTCATGACGAAAGAGACGTGTTCGAGGGCAGTGATGTCGTCGAGAGGAGAGCCGGGGACAGCCACGATGTCGGCATAGTAGCCCGGTTTCAATGCGCCGATTTGACCATCCCAACCAAGCAGCTTTGCGCCGTTCAGCATGCCAGCCTGCAGTACCGCCAGCGGCTTCATTCCATATTTGACCATCAGCTCGAATTCTCGCGCCTGAGTCCCATGGGGAAACGGACCCACGTCCGAGCCGACTGCGAAGGAAATTCCCGCGGCGATCTGTCTCTTGAACTCCTTGATCTTGTAGTCGAACAGCTGGCCCGCGCGCTCGCGTTCCGCTCCGGCCGGCTGCTGGTGTGCCAGATACTCGAATGCGGCGAAAGTCGGGACGGCCGGAATGTGCTTGTCTTTCATTATCCGCATCGTCTCGTCGCTGAGCTGCGTGGCGTGATCGATCGAGGCGACGCCGGCCCGCGCCGCATAGAGCGTCCCGGGCTCACCCATGGCATGCACAGCGACGCCGACGCCGAGCCGCGCGGCCTCTTCGACAGCGGCCTTCAGCTGCGCGGCAGTGTACTGATACGGAGTTCGCAGCACGCCGTTTTGCATCGTGTCCGGACCGGTTTCATAGATTTTTACAAAGTCCGAGCCCTCCTTGTGCTGCTGGCGAATGGTGGCAACGATCTCATCCACGTTGTTGGCGTAGGTGGCGTTCGAGAGCACGTGCTGCGCGGGGTTGAAGCCATTGGCATCCTCGTGCCCGCCCAGCACATCGATCGCGTTACCGCTGATGCGCAAGCGTGGCCCGGGGATGAGCCCCCGGTCGATGGCATCACGCACGGCGGTGTCCGCAGAACCGGCACCCTCGGTGCCCATGTCCCGCTCCGCGGTGAAGCCCGCCATGAGATCATCTCGCGCCGCGAGCAGCGCAAGAATGGTCCGCTGCGGTACCGACTCTTCGACCGTTTGGAGGTCCTCGGCGCCGGGGTGCAAAAACAAATGCACATGCGCATCGATCAGGCCCGGCAGCAGTGTCCGATCACCGAGGTCGATGACCTCAGCGCCGCTCGGGTGGCGCACGGCAGAGCCAACCGCGGTGATGCGCTCGCCTTCGACCAGGATCTCTGCCGGCGAGACGATGCGCCCCGTGTCGATTTCAAGCAGACGCGCAGCGCGCACGACAACGGGGTGAGCCGCGGTGGTTTGGGCGGTCGTGGCGGGCGAATATCCCGCGACCGCCAAGATCAGTGCCCATGCGCTGTAACGGCGGGCAAGCAGTGATCCGCTGGCCACGAGTCGGCCTCCCGGTGGCTACTGGCCCTTGTAGAAAGAGTCGAGTACCACCGGGCTTTCCGGCAGCGTCGACCCTCCGTCAACGACGATCGTTTGGCCGGTGATGTACGCCGCGGCATCCGAGGCGAGAAATAGCATGGCGTTGGCGACGTCGACCGGCATACCGAGCTTGCCGATAGGGATCTGCCTGGCCATCTCCGCGAGCGCTTCCGGTCCGCCGAGCGCGTCCATGGCAGGCGTCAGAATGTAGCCGGGCTCGACGCCGTTCACGGTGATGTTTTCGCGCGCATACTCGAGCGCCGCCGTGCGAATGAGTCCGTTGATGCCGTTCTTCGAGGCCGCATAATGGGCCGTCCCCGGCATGGCGACATTCGGCCCCGTGACCGAGGAGGTGAACAGGAAACGCCCGCCCCCCTGCTTGCGCAAGTGCGGCAGCGCCGCCTGGATGAACCAGAATCCGGCCTTGAGGTTCACCGACAGCGTCTGCTCGAGATCGGCATCCGACAGCTGCTCGATCGTCGAGATAGGGTAAATGCCGGCGTTGTGCACGACGATGTCGAGTCGTCCGAACCGATCGACCGTCTGCGCGACGACGCGCTTCACTTGATCGTGCTGGCCCACGTCGGTCTGGCTCAACCACGCAACGCCGCCCGACTTCACGATCGAGTCGGCGACCGCCTGACCGTTGGCGGAACTGCGCGTTGCGATGACGACCTTCGCGCCCGACTTGGCGAAGAGCCGTGCGATCCCCTCGCCAATGCCTTGGCCCGCACCAGTGACGATTGTAACCTTACCGGAAAGATCAACGATCATGAGTTCCCCCTTCAGAGATTCGTGGAACACGGCTTCATCGGCGATGCTGTCATGGCCGGTGCCCAGATGTTATTTGACCCGTGATCGTGCGGGGTGCAGCCAGAGAAAGTGCGCCGTGAGCAGGGCGATTACCAGGATCGCGATGGTCAGGGCACGGACCTCGAGCTGGTAGCAGGACACCATGACCGACAGCGACAGGAGGAGCGCGATGGCCGCAATCGTCGATCCGCCGAGCGCTCGATAGGGTCTGACGAGATTCGGTTCGCGGCGCCTCAGACGCAAAAACGCGGCAAGCAGCAGCGCATGCGAAACACTGATGAGGAAAATGAACACGACCATCGTGTTGCTCGGCGCAAAAGCGGCGCTCACGATGGCGATTGCCGCGACCAGGTACAGGGCTGGGGCGGGTGCCTGACGCTTGTTGACTTGGCCTAGCACTCGCGGCAGGTATCGAGCCTGGGCCAGATGATAGAACTGGCGCGAAGCGGCGTAGGTGAGCGAAAAGAACGTGCCTTGAATCGCAACCAGTGCGCCGGCGCCGACGAGCCGAGTCATGAATGGAATCCCGGTGCGACCAGGGTGCGCGGTGACCGCGGCGAGCAATGGATCATCGACGGCGCCGAGGCGCTCCGCGCCCACACCGCCCGTCCCTATCAACAACACGCACATGCCGATGACGAAGGCCACGCCAATCGCCGTAGCGAGTGCCTTCGGCATCGACCTTGTCAGGTCGCGCATTTCAGAGGCGGCGTGGGCCGCCTGTTCGACGCCCAAGAACAGAAACAGCGCAAACGGTATGCACTGCGCCGCGCCGAGCAGCCCGTGCGGCAATAGAGTTCGAGTTCCGTGCGGCGCTGCGCTGAAGAGCTGCGCCGTCTGAAATTCCGGTGCCATGTAGAGACAGAATGCGATCAGAATCACGAGCGTCGCGACGCCCACGAAGACCGTCAAGCTGACTGCCTCCTGGGCCCCCCGCAGCTGAAGGCCCAGGACGAAGGCGAGAAAGGCGAGCTTGACGGGCCAACCCCCGAAGCCCAGCCACGCGGAGACGTAGGCCTCGCTGAACGACATGGCGAGCCCTGCGCCGACCGCGAGCGCGATGGCCACGGACATCCCGGTCAGGTATGCACACGTCGACCCGAGAGCCCGACCTACGTAAGCATCGAATCCGCCCGTTCCCGGAAGCGCGACCGCGAGCTCGGCGAGCGTCTGAGTGAGGCACAGAAACAGCACCACGATCGCGAGTGCCGCGAGCAGCATACCGCCCCAGCCACCGATCGCGAGCCCGTAGTTCCAACCGACGACGTCGCCGGAAATCGCGATCGCGATGCCGAGGCCCGCCACTTGCAACCAATGCAGGGCTCCGGCCTTGAGGCCGGCCGAATCTGCCACGGCGACCGTGGGCGTTACGCTCATTGACACATGATACGTGAAAGTCACCGTGCCGGGCGATGGCGTGCGGACCGCGGGGGAGCTCGGGACGACCCCGAAAAATCGACCCAGCGCCGCTTTTGCGCTATGTTAGCTCGCAGGTCCTCGCTGCTCTCTGGGATGCCTTCGCTACAAGAACTTAAGCAAGCGATGGGTGGGTTTCGTTCAGGTGGATGCGAACTTCACTGACCAGGTAAGGATCTATGACACACTGCAAGCTGCTCTCCGTTCTTGCCCCCTTCGCCGGCGCGGCGGGGCTTCTCGCCATCGAGTATTGCGGTCCCGGCACCGCGTGGGCGGCGGCCGCAGCCGCGACCGCCGAGGATACCGGCCTCGCGGAAATCGTGGTCACGGCCGAGAAGTACACCTCGACCATTCAGGAGACCCCCATCAGCATATCGGCGGTCACGGGCGATCAGTTGACCGCCGCCGGTATCACGACGGTCGAGGACGTGGCTCACGTGATTCCGGGCCTCTCCATGCGCTCGGCCGGACCGGGTAACACCGAGTACGAAGCGCGGGGACTTGCCTCCAATGGTGGTGCCGCACCGACGGTGGGGTTCTATCTCGACGAAGTACCGTTGTCGCCACCGGCGCTGGCGCAGGTCGGTAAAGTGGTCATCGATCCTGATCTTTACGATGTCAATCGCATCGAGGTCTTACGCGGCCCTCAGGGGACGCTCTACGGCTCGGGCTCGATGGGTGGCACGATCAAGATCGTGACCAATCAGCCCAAGCTGGGTACCTGGGAGGGCTCCGTCCAAGGAACGCTGTCGGACACCGAAGGCGGCAGCGGCAACGGCGGCGGCCAGCTCATGCTCAATATTCCGATCGGTGAGGTCCTCGCGCTGCGCCTCGTCGGATCGGACACCTATCGCAGCGGCTGGATCGACCGAGTCGTGCTGAGTCCGTTTCCCGAGGACACGGGCATCAGTCGCGGTAACGTGCTCACAGCCCCGGTGCAAGCCGTCATCCACAATGTCAACACCGAAGATCTGTATGGCGCACGGGCGAGCTTGCTCTTTCAGCCCACGAGCGATGTCTCCGTTGTCGCCTCGGCGCTCTTCCAGCACATGGCGATGGGCGGCTACGATGACTTCGACTCGCCGCCCGGCGCCGCGTATCTCGCGCACTACGAGGCATTCAACATTCCGGAGCCGCTCGGCGATACCGTGCACATCTACAGCCTCACGGCGACGATCAACCTCGGATTTGCCGACCTCACCAGCGCCACCGCGTACTGGAATCGCGAGAGCCATCAGACCCAGGACGCCTCGGAGTCGCTCGGCGGCTTCAGCATCGGGATCTATCCGTATGTGGGCGTGCCCTACTCGGAAGTCGATTACTCCAAGCAGTTCAGCGAGGAGATTCGCTTGGCCTCCAAAGGCGATGACCGGCTGCATTGGGTGGCGGGCGCGTTCGCGAGCGATCTGAATTCGATATGGCAGGAGTTGGGCGTGAACCCCTACTTCCTGACCGTCTTTGACACTCCCGGGGGAGTCGGTGCCGCCGCGTACAACCCCTATAAAATTGAACAGTTGGCGGCGTTTGCCAACGGCTCCTACAAGTTCACCGACGAATGGAAATTCGAGGCAGGCTTGCGCTGGTATCGGTATCAGAGCCAGCAACTGGAACAAGAATGGGGTTTTGTCACGACGGACCCCACGCCCGCTCCGTTCACCAGGACCAAGGCCGCCAACACGGGTTTCAACCCCCGGTTCGATCTGTCCTATAGCCCCTCCACCGATCTGACGACGTATCTATCGGCGTCCAGGGGATTTCGTCCGGGCGGCGCCAACATTTACGTTCCGCCGCCGAGTATCTATCCCCATTGCGCGGCGGGTGCCGAGCCCTCGTTCGGCTCGGACAGCGTCTGGGACTACGAAGTGGGCGAAAAGGCCAGACTCTTTGACAACTGGCTGACCATCAACAGCGACTTCTATTACATCAAGTGGCTGGGGATACAGCAGACCTTGCTCCTCGCCTGCGGCTACGAGTACGAGGCCAATGCCGGGAACGGCCGCTCCTTCGGTCCCGAGATCGAAGTCAACGCCAAGCTTTCGGATCAATGGTTCTTGGCGTTCAGCGGCGCGTACACGGATGCGAAGGTATCGCAGCCCAATGCCGCATTCCTGACCTTTCTGACGATGGTCGCCGAGCGTCCCAACGGCACGCCCTACTGCGCCACCACGGCCGGTTGTACTGCGCCGATCTTGAACGTACCCCACGATACAGCCAGCCTCTCGCTGGTGTACTCGACCAAGATTCTCGCGAACCATTCCCTCTCGGCGCGTATTTCGGCTATCTATACCGGCCCGACGCCCGATGAGGACTTCTTCTACCCGGTTCGACTGCCCTCCTACACCCTCGCGGCCGCACGAGTGAGTGTGTCGAGAGGCAATTGGGAGGCCAACCTGTTCGTCGACAACTTGACCAACAAGATCGCCGAGCTGACCGCGAACAACACGAGCTTCCAGTTCAACATTCCCGGCCTGGCCCGCATTACGACCAATCAGCCGCGCACGTTTGGAGGCCAGATCAACTACAAGTTTTAGGGCTGCGCCTGCGCATCCAGCGACCTGATGCGCAGGCATCTTCGAGATGCCCCGCTCAGGACTTTTCTTGGTTTCTTGGGTGCGCTGCTACCCCAATCTCGCCGACTCAAGACCGGCTCGATTGCGGTGCCCGCTTCGAGCTTTGTGAGTAGCGGCGCCTCCTCATGCTCGACCATCACTAGGGCTTCACCAAGAATTCGGTCATCACGCCTGCGATCAGCGCGGGATTCTCCCAGGACAAGTCCTGTCCGAGCGACTTGAAGGTCTTTTGTCGTGTTGCTTCGCCTCTCGGCCAACCACAGGATTGTCCCCGCTGGGAATCCATGGACGTCCGAGCCGCTCCTCGATGTAGTTACGGATCAAGCGGCGCACTACCTGTGAAGAGGTGAGGTCCTCTTCTGCCGAGAGTCGCTCGAGAAGCGACCTCTTACGCGGGTCGATCAGGATGGTCAAGCGCGCAGTGCGCTCTTCGGGCGGCATGACCATGGCATCCTTCATTTACATGGGACTTACATCGTAGAATAATAGCAGCATAATCGGAGTGGTATGGAGGGCACAAGAATTTTCCGTGGCGTCCTGCCGTTCGAAGACACCCTCAATGCAGCTCGCTTGCGGATAGCTGGTGAACCTGCGGGTAGCTAGGTGATGTCGACAACGAGCCCTTCGTTCCTGAGCGAGATGGCAGCAGGCTGTGTGGGAGCGCTCCTGCTGCTGAGTGCTCTGGCAATCCTTGCCGTGCGACGTGCGCTTGGAAGCAGATTGATCTATGGCGCCTGCGCCCTCCTGTCAGTGGCCCTCGCCTCGATTGCGCTACTAAGCCTCCTCGCTCCTCAATCTCAGCTCGCCGTGTTCGAACTTCCCGTGGGCCTCCCGCTGGGCCGAACCCTTCTTGGTTTAGATCCGTTGAGCGCCGCGTTCGTTGTCGTTATCAATGTGGCGGCGAGCATCGTGAGCGGCTACGCGATTGGTTACGGCGTGCATGCTCCGGAACCGAGGCGCGTCGTCCCGTTTTACCCGGCGTTCATAGCTGGAATGAATCTCGTGCTCCTGGCACAAGACGCCTTTTCCTTTCTCATCGGCTGGGAGTTCATGTCGCTCGCCTCCTGGGCGCTCGTCGTCAGTGATCACGCGTCCGCAGAGAATCGCCGTGCAGCCCTCATCTATCTGATCATGGCCACCGGCGGCGCCTTGACACTCCTCTTTGCGTTCGGGCTGCTGGCGGGACCGGCCGGAGGATACGCGTTCGCCCAGATCCGGCAGATCACTGCGCCCGGGGTCGGTCCTCTTGTGCTCGCCCTCGCCCTCGTCGGGGCCGGCTCGAAAGCGGGTCTCGTTCCACTCCACGCATGGCTACCGCTCGCGCATCCTGCGGCGCCGAGTCACGTGTCCGCCTTGATGAGCGGCGCGATGACCAAGGTCGCTGTGTACGGATTCGTGCGAATCGTCTTCGACATCGCGGGCCCTCCATCATGGTGGTGGAGTATTCCAGTTTTGGTCGTCGCAGGGATCACGACGCTCCTCGGCGTTCTGTACGCCCTGATGGAGCACGACTTGAAACGCCTGCTCGCCTATCACACGGTCGAGAACATCGGGATCATCTTTATCGGCTTAGGGCTCGCACTCGCTTTCGAGGCGAGTGGACTCAAATCTGCGGCCGCTCTCGCCTTGACCGCCGCCATCTTCCACGTGTTCAACCATTCTCTCTTCAAGAGCCTGCTCTTTTTGGGCTCCGGGGCTGTATTGCATGCGACGGGGGAGCGCGACATGGAACATTTAGGCGGACTCATCCACCGCATGCCGATCACCGCCGTGTGCTTCCTCGCAGGGTGCGTCGCGATTTCCGCGCTTCCGCCTTTCAACGGGTTCGTCTCCGAGTGGCTCACCTTCCAAGGCATTCTGTTGAGCCCGCAGTTGCCGCAGTGGATCCCCAGGCTCCTCGTGCCGGCCGTTGGGGCGACGCTCGCGTGCTCTGCCGCCCTTGCAGCGGCTTGTTTCGTCAAAGCCTTCGGGATGACGTTTCTGGGGCGGCCGCGCGGCGCCGCGGCATCGGGCGCGCACGAGACGGATCGATGGTCGCAATGTGCAATGCTCTTGTTCGCGGTGCTGTGTCTTGCCGCAGGGACTCTTCCCGGGTTCGTGATGGACGCGCTCGCACCGGTGATGCAGATGATCCTGGGCGCACGCCTCGCACCGCAGTCTACCCAACCGCTGCTGCGGATCGCACCGATCGACCCCGCGCGCAGTGCCTATAACGGTGCGCTCGTCCTCGTGATGATTCTCGTTGCAGCCGCGGCGACCGCCTTGATCGTGCGACGCTTCGCCTCACATGCCTTGCGGCGTTCCGCGATCTGGGATTGTGGCTTCCCGGACGCAAGCCCTGCGACACAATACACACCCGGGAGCTTTGCTCAACCGATCCGGCGCGTTTTCGGAAGCACGGTCTTTCGCGCCCGTGAGCACGTGGCCATGCCGAAGCCTGGCGATCCTGGCACGGCACGACTCCATGTGGACTTGCATGACACGCTCTGGGAGGCGCTCTATCTCCCAGTCATTCGTTTCATCGATTCGGTGACGGTGCGCGTGAATCGGCTGCAATTTTTGACCATCCGGCGCTACTTGACGCTGGTGTTTTCGGCGCTGGTACTCCTCCTTATCATCGTAGGAGTCTGGCGATGAGGCTCAATTGGCTTACGCAGTTCGCCCAGATCATCGTGGTGCTGGCCCTTGCGCCCCTGCTTACTGGGGTCACGCGCAAGATCCGCTCGCGGCTCCTGCGCCGTCGCGGAGCATCGATTGCGCAGCCTTACTGTGACCTTTTGAAACTGATCCGCAAAGAGGTCGTGGTCGCCGAAAATGCGTCCTGGCTCTTTCGCGCCGCGCCCTACGTCATCTTCGCGACCACTTGGGTGGCCGCGGCGCTCGTACCGACGTTTGCCATGGGACTTCCCCTGGGTGCCGCCGCGGACATGATCGTGATCGTGGCGCTCCTAGGCACGGCGCGCTTCATGCTCGCCCTCGCCGGCCTCGATGTAGGCACGAGCTTCGGCGGAATCGGATCGAGCCGCGAGATGATGTTCGCATCGCTTGCCGAGCCTGCGATGCTGATGGCCGTGTTTACGCTCTCGCTCTTTGCGGGCTCCACCGAGCTCTCTTCGATCTCGAGCTTCATGCTGGGGCCTCATGCGGGCCTCAATATCTCGCTCGCGCTCGCGCTCGTTGCGCTCATCATCGTCGCCATTGGAGAGAATGCAAGAATTCCCGTCGACAATCCCGCCACCCACCTCGAGCTCACCATGGTGCATGAGGCGATGATCCTGGAATACTCCGGACGCCACCTCGCGGTGATTGAAGCCGCCGCCTCCGTGAAGCTCCTGCTCTACTTATCCGTCATCGGCTGTGTGTTCATTCCCTGGGGCACGGCCATGGCGGGCGCTAACCCAATCGCATACGTCATCGGGTTCGCGAGCTATTTATTGAAGCTCCTCCTCTTGGGCTTCCTGTTATCAGTGTTCGAAACCGCGATCGCCAAGATGCGGGTGTTCCGAGTCCCGGACTTTCTCGGTGTTGCCCTCATGCTCGGGCTCCTTGGGACGATGCTCCTCTTCGTCTCGAAGGTACCAAGATGACTTCGCTCGAGAGCGATATCGCACACCTCCTCGCGGGCTCAATGGTTCTGGTGAGCTTCCTACTCCTCTATCAGGACCGCATGTTCGCCTTGCTCAATTTCTTCGCGATTCACGCTTGCGTGCTCGCCTTTTCCGTCGGCTGGCAGGCCTATCTGCAACGCGCGCCGCACCTCTTCATCACGGCACTGATTGCGCTTCTGTTCAAAGGCGTGATCATACCGGTCGCTCTCCACCGAATCGTCGTTCGCTTGGGGATCCACCGCACGATCGAGGCAGTCGTGAGCATCGGACCGACAATACTGCTAGGGATCGCCCTTGTGGGCTTGTCGATCATCGTCATGCTCCCCGTGACGCAAGCCGAAGGAGCCTTCGTGCGCGAGGATCTCGCCTTCGCGCTCTCGGTCGTGCTTCTCGGTTTCCTCATGATGATCACGAGGCGAAACGCGGTAAGTCAGGTCATCGGCTTCATGTCACTCGAGAACGGATTGGTCCTCGCAGCGACCGGTGCTCGCGGCATGCCACTCGTGGTCGAGATCAGCGTCGGTTTCTCGATTCTCATCGCCTTTCTCGTCGTCGGAATCTTCCTCTTTCGGATCCGCGAGCGATTCGATACGGTCGATTTGCAGGCGCTAGATATGTCGCGCGGTGAGACTTCGGGAGAATCGGCGTGATCCTTGATCTCGGCAGCGCGGCCCTGCGGGCGGTCCTACTGGTCCCCTCCTGCGGGGCGATCGTCCTTGCGGCGATCCCGAACTATCGGCTCTCGGCCGCGCTCAATGTAGCGCTCTGCGCGCTCACACTGGCGAGCGCAGGCATTCTCTACGGGCACCGACCGGACCCTTCGCT
>Ga0187784_10003843_pt1 | contig 12155 bp, 15 predicted proteins | sample 1015_SJ02_MP15_2_FD_132964 | JGI IMG/M metagenome (GOLD analysis project Ga0187784, IMG submission 132964) | Tropical peat soil microbial communities from peatlands in Department of Meta, Colombia - 1015_SJ02_MP15_20_MG | ecosystem: Environmental > Terrestrial > Soil > Wetlands > Peat | place... | reverse complement strand
GTATTCGTGAGGGTCAGCATTGGGATCTGTAACAATACTCGTCACATTAACGTGTGTTCCGCCAATCTGAGATACCAAGCTGCCCCAGAAATTTTCAGCGGCAACTACCTGTATCACTCCATTATAACTCGCAGTGCCAGTCACTCCCGCAGCAGTCACTCCATTAGAACTCGAAGTGCCACTCCTTGAAAGGTTTGAGATATAAATGCCTGCGAAGGCTCCTCCAACAATTAACACCGCAAAAACCGCTGCTATAATTACGTAACTAATTTTCCGCATTGTCTTAACGCTTCTGTATATGAATTGTACCAAGCCATGTTATTAAGTTTTACTTATTTTTTAATAACTCGTGTTTTAACAAATAATAAATTCCACGCATTTTTTAGTTGAAACAAGGCAAAAGAAAATCAAAACTACATCTTTAGAAACAGCGATAGGTGAAGGCAAGTAAGTCAAAGGAGTATCAGACGATTTATTAGTTAAACATCTTGTTATGTTAAGCATGTCGAGGCGAATTGCGTGGAAATAATCAGCGTGTCACTGCCTGAGGAATTACTCAAAGAGTTAGATGGCGTGTTAGGTGAACAACACTCTGCGACAAGATCCGAAGTGATCAGGCAAGCCGTTAGAAACTACATTACAGAATACAATGAGTTGGACAAAATTAGAGGGAACGTGATTGCCACCATAACGGTTCTTTACGAGAAGACAGAGCAAAATGAAGAATTGTTCCACATACAGCATGAGTACGGAGACATGATTGCAGCCTACCTACATTCGCATCTAAATGAAACAAGCTGCCTTGAGGTCATGGCAATTAAAGGACCCTCCGAGCGGCTCAAAAGCCTGATTGATGGGCTAAAGGCGAATAAGCCTGTTAAACAAATAAAATTCTCAGTCATGATAACTGACGAATCAGAATGATTAGTTGATCCCTCTTTAGGGCTTTTCTGTTTTCACCCTAAACATTCGCAATAAAAAGCAAACAACCTGTAGGAAATTGATTACGAGCGCTCAGGCATTCATTAACTTCAGCAAAATCGCCTTGGCTGCGTAAAGCCTGTTTTCTGCCTGCTCATAAATTACTGACTTCGAATTCTCGATTGCTTCTGCGCTGATTTCGTAGCCGCGGTGAATGGGCATGTCATGCATGATGTACGCGTTGCTATCCTTGAGCAGTTCAGCGTTGATTTGGTACGGCATCATCAGCTTAATCCGCTTCTCCTTTTCCGCCGCAAACTTTGGGTCAGTGAAGAATTCCATGTCAATCCACGTGTCTGTATAAACGAAATCAGCGTCTTTAACTGCGCTTTTTGCATCTAAGGTTGATTGCCAAAGCCCAGTCCTTTTTGCTTCAGCCAGCAACTCGTCATCGCGTGCTGCCTCATTAGAAATCGGGGTAACCGTAGTTAATTTGACCCCTGTTTTGGTGCAGCCTTCTATTAGCGAGTTGCAAACGTTGTTGTGGACGCCTACGTAAACGAGTTTAGAGCCCTTTAGCGTGCCCTTCTTCTCTTTTATGGTAAGTAAATCTGCTAAGGCTTGGCTTGGATGGTACTTTTCGTCGCAGCCGTTGATTACTGGAACACGTGAAGCATTAGCCATCTTCATTAAATCCGCGTTGTACAGCAACCTTGCCATGATGCAGTCAACATTACGGGACAAATACCGAACCTCATCCGTTATGTCAGCTAACGTGAAGTTCGTGGTTCGCCAATCAATAAACAAGCCGTGACCTCCAAGCTGCGTAGCCGCAACCTCAAAAGCAACCCTTGTCCGCGTGGAGGTTTTCTGGAAAATAAGCGCAGCCGACTTGCCTTCAAAGGCTTTACGGTATTTTTTAGGGTTGTGCTTTATTTCAATGCCTAAATCAACAAGGGCAGTAAGCTCTTGACTGGATAATTCTTTGAAATTAATCAAATGCATCTTACTTTGCCTTCAGTAACGCTGAACCACCCAGCAATTATAAGCTTTTAGGTCGTCCCCCGACAGCTTTCCTATTCCTAGAGTAGTTGCCTAAGTCTTTGAGTTCGAAGAGTAGTCGGCTATAAAAGTCCTCTGACAACTTTCGTGAGATAAAGTATTTGTGTTTGTTTTGCTGGAAGTACTGAGAGCCCTTTCGTTTGAATTTCTTGTGTGTGACGGCAAGAAGCATTCTTGTAATTGTGTTCTTGAAGTCAGTTCCCCTGCAATTCCAAACTTTTGTATAAAGACTCTCAGTATGATTGTTCATAATCCCGCCCTATTTGCCTTATTTCTTCTAACCATTGAAGCGTTTTAAGTTTTTATCTCAGGTCGGCAATCCTTAACTTATGATTCAGATAAGGGAATTGTCCGATGGCAACCCCTTCATAGTATCCTCTGTAACCGACTTCTCAGACTCGATGGGTTTCTGTGAGTTCAAAATCAAACACCTGCTAAGAGGGATAAAGCCTCCTCAAACCAACATCACAATTGAAGGAACCGCTTCTCATGAAAAAGAAGCTCAATATGAGAAAGAACACTTCAAGTTTGTCCCTGTCACTTCTGAAGAGGTCGCAGACCTTACAAGAGATATTGAGTTTGCTCGTGAATCAGTGTTTACCCGATTCCTAACGAAGATTCCTTTTGGCGAAAAATCGGTAACCTTGCTGTTAATCGGTCAATCAGACAAGGTTCTAAGAAGCAAAAAGCTGTTAGTAGTTGAAGACACAAAATTCCCCCAAAACGTCGCTAAATACGCTGAACTGAGCAAGCCCTTTGATGACCAAATTCTCCAGACGTTGCTTTACCTGAACTCTCAGTTTTCAATCACTGAGTCTATGAACCCTAAAGATTGGTTTACTATCCCTCATGAGGAGAAGATTTGGATTGTTCACATCAAGGACAAGCTGACAGGGCAAAGCGTTAAAGTTTTTAAGGGTTCTGAGACAGAGGAAGCGAAAGATTTTCTTTACTGTAAGCTTAGTAAGTTTGCGTTGATAAGTTTAGGCATTCAAGAACCAGACCACCATAATAGCACTAGAAAATGCCAAAGCTGCAGATATTTTAGTGATTGCGAGTATAAAGTATGAGGTTGGATAATGCTAAAAGATGCTAAAGGGATGCACCGTTTTAACACATGATAAGTAACAAAACAACAAGTAAAAAACAGCAAAAGCAAATGATTAAAAATTTAAAGTTGCGAAAAACTGATAACATAACTCAAATACCGTGAAAATGCACATAGAGACCGCAGTTTGGAACGATAGCAGTTCTTTGTTCTATATTTATTTTTGCAATACCCAACTATAACATAGTAGAACTCTTTTAGGAATTACACTTTCTTTGGGCAGAGTTGCGAGAGAAAGCATTGCAAGCACAAAGGATTGGTTGGTCTGCATAATTCTTGTCCTAGTTCCCAGCATGGAAGGTCAAATACTCCTGGATATTCAGGATTGAGTTCACGAGCACAATAAAGAATGTCCGCTTCCTTCGCTTCTTTACTAATCAAACCTAATCTTGTGAAGACTCGTCTAACCTGCACATCAGGAGAAATATCTATGCAGTTTAAATCTTGCATTGGGACTTTGAAGTCTCTTGCCAAGATATTAGCTGCCATCGTTGCGATTTTTACCCCAGCGCCTTTGAAAGCTAAGAATCTTCTAACTATTGTCCCGCTTCTTAAATTTTCAGTCCAGATAGAGGCTGCATTGTCGCCATAATCTGAGTGGATTCTCTGAACAGCTAGATAGAAGTTTTTTGCCATGACACTTGGAAATCGATGAAGACTTCTTTTTCTGAAAATGTCATTTGCTTGTTCTAAGCTAAGATTTAGCAATTGCTTGAAGGAAAAACCACCTATCTCCTGTGACACTTCATATGGAATCATCCAAGCTCTGTTAGCTCCGACTTGCCTGTCCATAACGCAAGCTAACGTAAAGGCATGGGGAAAATTTTGCAAATCATCAAGCAATTTGTCTGCATCTGCATTTTCCGTAAATATAGGTTCAGCATATGGTTGGTTAAGGTATGTGTAACCTTTTTCCCTCAAAAGTTGAACTGCTTGATTACTAGACATCAGGGCAACCCGTTCACAGGTTATCGCTAATTCCTTTTAAAACTTATGTTTAGAAGCTTCATTCGTATGGAAAAACCTAAAGCCTGAAAGAGCATCTATGAAAACGGTGAAAAGCATGGATGAGCGAGTGTTGAATTGGTTGCACGCAAATCAAGGGAAAACGTTTGCATCACCAAGAGATGCCATCTTTGGAACTAAAACCCAAGTTTTCAAGATTAGTTCGGTGCATAACGACAGAGTTTACATAAAATTTGGCAATAACAGGTATGAGGCTTTACCGCTTGTTTTCTCCATGTTTGACCGAGTCTTGGATGACTTAACAATCAACAAAGGAAAAGCTGTTCGGCTGGGAGCAAAAGTTGAGCCTCCATACGACAACGAATCGCTTGAAGCTGTGATTTGGAAACAGCCTTATCCAGTTTTCAATGTACCCTACAAGGCTTCGCCACATGTTTGTGACATTTTGTGTTTGGCTGGCTTAATCAAGTACGTTCGTGCAGTCAATCCGAAATCTGGTAGGAAAGTGCAAGCCGCAAAGCTGATAGAACAGTGCAGGGCATAAGCGATTAATTTGTTTTATCTCTCGTTGCATGACTTTAATCCTCACAGGCGGCTGAACCTGGCTGCTCCGAACATAATAGGTAGCCACGAAATATCTATTGTAATGCCTGTTAAGGATAACCAAAGAGGTGTGGAACATTTCTTGGAAGACCTTTTGCAGTGCTCAGTTAACGGGCAACTTTTACCTTTAGAGGTAATTATTGTCTGCGACGGCAACAAAATTAGCTTACAGCCAAAATTTGCAAATTTCCCTGTAGAGATAAATATTCTCAACTCGGGCGGAAGTGGACCTGCAACGGCAAGAAATGTGGGCTGGAGGGAAGCAAGAGGCGATTGGGTTCTTTTCACTGACAGCGATTGTAGACCTACTTTGAACTGGCTTAAGGGCTATGTCGAAGCCAGCAACGGAGCAATTGGTTATGCAGGGAATATTCGGTCATTTGGTAAAGACCTCATTTCAAGATACTATGAAAGCCAATGCACACTTATGCCTCCTGCAAAGGTAGCAGTATCTGATTGCTCCCCTGAATATCTGATAACGGCAAATGCGCTGGTATGGAAAAAAGCACTTGAAACTGTCGGAGGCTTCGACGAGCGTATAAAAATAGCTGCCGGAGAAGATATTGACCTAGGTTTCAGGCTGAGGGAAGTGGGAAGTCTAAGTTTTGCCCAGAGGTCTGTCATCTTGCATGACTTCGATGATGGTCTGTTTGGATTTATTAGGAGATTTAGACGATATGGGAAGGGGAACCATGCTCTTGCCGACAAGTATGGTCTGGATATAAAGCCTACAGCAGTCTTGCCTAAGCAAGGTGGCTTTGTAAATTACGCATTGGCGTCACTTCAATACCTGAGTATGTTGTGGGGCTGGTATTTTGACTTAAATAACAAATAATTTTAATCAAACTAACTAGTTATTTGTTGAATGGATTTTTCCACTCCGTCCAATAAGGGTCTTTCTCATCTTCAGCACCTCACAATTAAAACAATGCGGTTGACCAGTGCCTAGCTGGTTTCTATTAACGCTGTTGGGGAGTACTAATAATAAGCTTTATGGAAAACCTTTTCACTTAAACAACACACAGTACAGAAACGAGTCGACATGATTCTCATCGTAGCCTCAAATAAGGACGCCGCAAGCTTAAACATCAAACAGCAAATCCTTAATCATTACCTCTTCAACAAAACTGTAGTAGCCTTCCAACAAAACCCCGTATACACCGCTAACATAAACGGCAAAAACATAACCCTTGCAACTCTAAGCATGGAATCTGTGAATGCGCAAAACTTGCCTGAAACCTTTCCTGACGCGCAAATAATTGTCTTTATATCAAGGCATAGTAGTGTAAGCGGCAAACCCACCTTATCCGTTCATACGCCGGGAAACTTTGCTGAAGCTGAACTGGGCGGATTGCAGAAAACAATCTCAATTTCACCTGCAACGGCCATGCGTGACGCCTTAAAAGCACTTTTACACTACAAAGGAGAATTAAGCCTCGATTATGAAGTATCATACGAGTGCACGCATCACGGACCCAGCTTGAATGTACCAACCATGTTTGTTGAGTTAGGCAGCTCACCCGCACAATGGAGCGATTCCAAAGCTGCACAAGCCGTTGCCCACTCCGCAATGTGTGCAATCGCCAACTTCTCAACGCCTGCCAATTCAGCGGTTCTTGGAATAGGCGGAACCCATTACAACCAAAAGTTCACTCAGATGGCGTTGGCCGGCGAAGCCGTTTTCGGCCACATGATACCTAAATACGCTGTCTCCATAATTGACGCTGAAATATTGGCGCAGTGTATTGAGAAAACTTTAGAGAAAGTCTCGTTGGCAGTTCTTGATTGGAAAGGAATCAGAAGCCAAGACAAGCCAAAACTGTTATCTGCTCTGCAAGATGCTGGGTTGCCTTTCAAAAAAGCTTAAACAAAAAATAGTCAGCCTCGCAAGGACGCTGGTATCGTTTGTTAAACGTTAATTAGCTTTCAGAGATAAGTCGATTTTCGATATATATCGCTTGCAGAAATATAGGATTTAAATAAAATGCCCATATGAAGGTAAGAGAAACAAATATGCTAGCAGAAAAAATTAACTGGCTTGACCTAACTGATTCTCAAAAAGCCAAAGTGTTGGAACAAGCTCGGGCTATCTTGCATGAACAAATAGAAGAAGCAAAAAGTATGAAAACTGTTTCTGTAATCCTAGAAAAACATGGCATTTTATAGCGAAGAAAGCGATAAAAATTCTTATTGGTAACTTAACCGTATCCCTCGTAAGGAAGCTTAAGTTTTGATAAAGCAAGTTTTTAAACTATAGGTTACCACCAGACAACCGACAATCTTTTTCTTTCAGCGAGTTATGCCTGCGCTGATTTGCCATCTCGGCCCTGGTCTTTAAAGCGTTTTAGCTCTCGGATTTAGGAAGCGGAAATATTCGCGCAGACAAAGCTTAATAGTAACATCGAAAACTTTACAGTAACGTTTATTATTCATAAATGAAATTTGAGTGAGCGATGAATATGGGATTAAAATCTTGGTTAGCGCAAGCAGCAAGAACCTTAAAGCTGTCTGTAAAACCGGGAAGAGAAGAGCTTATGCTATCAATAAAAATTAGCCTCTTAGGCATAGGCGTAATCGGTTTAATCGGTTTCGTTATTAAACTATTAGCGTACGCAATGGGCGGCGCGTCAGGAGCAGCAACTTAGGAAAACTGAATTTATGGAAAAGAAAGAAGAGCAAACCCAAGCGAAAATCTTCGCTGTCAAAACTACAACAGGACAAGAACGAAACGTTGCCAGATTGATTGCTTCAAAAGTCGAAATGCATCACATTCCAATAAAAGCTCTTCTTGTACCAGACACGCTAAAAGGATACGTGTTTGTCGAAGCTGACGGCCCACATTTGGTGGAAGAAGCCATCACAGGCTTAAGACACGTACGCTCCAGAATCCCCGGAATGGTAAATTTCGGTGAGATAGAACGGTACATTGTCAGGAAACCAGTCATGGAAGACCTAAACGAGGATGACGTCGTCGAAATTACTGGTGGACCTTTCAAGGGTATGCGAGCTAAAATCACGAGACTTGACAAGGCAAAAGGCGAAGTTACTCTCGAATTACTTGAGGCAACATTCACTTTGCCAATCACCGTACACTCAGATTACGTAAAACTGGTGGAAAAAGCAAAAACATAAACAGGCGAAAAAACATGGGAGAAAAAAAAGTTGTAGAACTGCTAGTAAATGGGGGGCAAGCCAATGCAGGTCCACCGTTAGGTCCTGCTCTTGGTCCATTAGGCCTCAACATCTTGGCTGTCGTCAACAAAATTAACGAGCTCACAAAAGATTATGCTGGAATGAAGGTTCCAGTGAAAATCAGCGCGGATACTGAGGATAAAACCTTCGATGTGTCTGTAGGCACTCCAACCGCCTCCGCATTAATTGTTGCTGAGCTGAAAGTAGAGAAAGGTTCAGGAACACCCAACACAGTAAAGGTAGGCAATTTGTCAATGGAGCAGATGGTTCGGATAGCAAAAATAAAGCGACCTGAACTTTTAGCCCCAACATTAAAGAAGGCAACCAAAGAGATGCTTGGAACCTGCGTCAGTTTAGGCGTCACCGTTGAAGGCAAAGACCCCCGTGAAGTGCAAAAAGATATTGATACTGGAAGCTATGAACAGCTATTCGGTAACGAATAATGATAAGCGAATATTTTTATAATGGGTTCCCAATCCCTCATTGGCACGAGGCTTAAAAATGCCCTTGGACAACAAGACAATTTCAGAAGCAGTTAAACAGGCAAAGGCGAAGTCTGGCGAAAAAAAATTCAACCAGACAGTAGACATGATCTTGGACATTACAGAGATTGACATGAAGGCGCCAGAAGGCAAGATCCAAGAGGTTGTCGAGCTGCCCCATGACACTGGTAAACCGAACAGGATATGCGTTATAGCATCTGGAGAATTTGCGCTTAAAGCAAAAAACGCTCATGCAGATCATGTTATTGAACGTGCCAATTTAGACGCGTTAAACGGCAAGAAGAAAGAGCTCCGCAAACTTGCAGGCGACTATGATGTTTTCATTTCGGAGGCACCTTTAATGCCGCTTGTAGGCAGAATTCTTGGTCCAGTTCTGGGGCCGAGAGGAAAAATGCCTATTCCTGTTCCGCCGAACGCTGACATTGCAGCTGTAATCAATAGGCACCGCAAAACCGTGGTTGTGAGAATGCGCAACCAACCGATTATTCAGGTTTCAGTTGGCTCTCAACAGATGAAGGATGAAGAACTTGTCGATAACATCATGACGGTTCTTCGTGTTTTGGATGGAAAGCTTAAGCGTGGCTTGAAAAACGTAAAGTACGCTTTTATTAAAACATCTATGGGCGAGCCCGTAAAAATTAAACCTTAACGAGAGAAGAGAAATCATGCCGTCCCAACAGGTATTAGAGGAAAAATCAAGCGAAGTAGACTCAATAAAAGGCATACTGAAAGAGTACAAATCCATCGGTATCGCTAGCCTGCAGAAGGTTCGTGCTTCGCAACTTCAAGAACTAAAGAAAAGGATGGTTGGCAAAGTTTACCTTAGAGTTTTAAAGAACACGCTGATGAAGCTAGCCATTGAAGAGATGAATCGAGAAGATTTAAAGAAGCTTGAAGAATACTTAGACGGATCAAACGTTTACTTGTTCACAGACCTAAACCCGTTTAAACTGGCAATGCTGCTGGAACGGGGCAAAGTGAGAACAACCGCAAAGTCAGGTGATGTTGCCGCCAACGATGTGGTTGTTCCAGCTGGCAACACGGGTCAACCTCCAGGTCCATTCATCAGCCAATTAAACGCTGTTGGTTTGCCGACGAGGATTGAGTCTGGCAGCGTGTGGGTCAGCAAAGACACACTGGTCGTTCGCAAGGGTGAAGAAATTAATGAACGCCTGGCTGGTGTCCTCTCAAAACTAGGCATTAAAGCCGTTGAACTCGGCATATCAATGCGTGCAGTTTTTGACAATGGCTCAATCATTATCGGTGATCAGCTGAAAGTTGACGTTGAGGCAACAAGGAAGAGCTTGGAGCAAAGCAACCAGGAAGCCTTCGCCATAGCAATCGGCATCTACTACCCAACCAAAGAAACTATCAAGGCGCTACTGCAAGGTGCGCATCAAAAGGCTGTTGCATTGGCTGTCGGCGCTGCGGTGCCCACTAAAGAAACGATCAGTGACTTGATTCGGAAAGCAAATGCGGAAATGACAAGTTTAAGCGGTGCTGTGGAGAAAGCTAAGTCTAAAGCAGCTTAAATCCATCACTTTTTGACTTGATTTTTCTACCGCTAATGTATACGCCTATTAACTTATTTACCAGCTCCGTTGGATAGAACAAGTCTTACTTAGATTTTCCAGTCGGTTTTGATAAGGCTTAATAGTTTCTTACGGCGTGTACATTTTAATAATAACGTGACTTGGCATGGTTGATGTTTGGCTTCCTTACGGAAAAACCGATGTGTGCCTCCGTGTTCCAGCCCGAAATCTCCTTGGAACAATCGAGCCAGCGGAGCTTCAGGGGTCATTGGATGCTAAGGCTGAGGTGGAGCTAGCTTTAAAAGAACCCATCGGCTCCAAACGTTTAAGCGAAATCGTCAAGGCTGAGAGTAAAGTGGCTATTGTTGTTGATGATGCTACTAGGAAAGCGCCGAGTGAAGTGATGCTTTTGCCAGTGCTCGCCGAGCTGAATCTGGCTGGCGTGAAAGACGGGAATGTAACAGTTATTTTTGGTTGCGGAACTCACCGGGCGGTTAGGCCTGAAGAAGCCACGGCGCTGCTTGGTGCCGAAGCGTTTAAACGGGTGAAAACAATCAGCCATGACTGCCGAGCGCAAGATTTGGTGCACATGGGTTCGACTAAGACGCATGGCAACAAAGTGTTTGTTAACCGCGTGTTCGCTGAGGCAGACGTGAGAGTGCTTTTGGGTGATGTTGGTTTTCACTATTATGCTGGTTATGGTGGTGGAAGAAAAAGCGTTTTGCCAGCTGTCTGTGGAGAAGAAACCATCAAGCAAAATCATGCCATGCTGCTTCACGCCAACGCGAGAACTGGAGTCTTGGAAGATAATCCCGTGCATCTGGACATGACTGAGGCGGCAAGATTAGCCAAAGTAGACTTTATAGTAAATGTTGTTGAGAACAAGAAAGGCGAAATCGTGAAAGCCTTCGCTGGAGATTTAGAGCAGGCATTTCTGGAAGCCGTGAAACTGGTAGACGAAATGTTCCGTGTAACAGTGGATCGTCGGGCAGACATTATAGTTGTAAGTGCAGGCGGCTATCCGGCCGACATGAACCTCTACCAAGCCTACAAAGCCTTAGACAACTCTCTCGATGCAATTAAACGCGGAGGAGTCATAATCCTTGTCGCCGAGTGCCTTGAAGGGCACGGAAACGAAGTGTTCTACGATTGGATGACCCGTTTGGGCGATTTGAAAAATGTTGAACACGAAATTAAACGCAACTTTGTCTTGGGCGGCCACAAAGCCTATTACCTCTTAAAAGCCATGCAAAATCACCAAATCATACTGGTCTCTTCCTTGCCTGATTACTATGCCGCAAACATATTCAAGTTGAAAACTGCGCGAGCCGTAAACGACGCCTTTGCTGAAGCGTTGAAAATTGCTGGTTCAGCCTCAAGAATTTGGGCGATGCCACAGGGTAACTACACGTTGCCCATATTCAAAGCCGCGGAAGAAACAAAGACTTAAACAATTGCGTGCGCAATGCAGAAAGCAAAAGGTTGACTCATAAAGCGTAACCTTTAAGTTATAACGGGGAAATTTGGTTTAAGAAGGCGAAACGATGCAACAAACTTTCAAGCTTCGAAAATTTGTCCCAGATGATTTACAAAGCGTAATGCAAATCAACCGCGTGTGCCTACCAGAAAATTATACTGACTTCTTCTTCATGGACCTGCACCAGCGTTTTCCTGAGACCTTTATTGTGGCAGAAGAAAACGGAGAAATCGCAGGTTATATCATGTGCCGCATTGAAGTTGGCCTATCAAACTTTGGTTTCGGCGGCTTGATAAGGAAAGGACACGTGGTATCCATTGCTGTTCTGCCACAGTACAGGCGTAAGGGCATTGCCAAAGCAGTAATCACCAAAGCATTGGAAGGCATGCAATATTACAAGGCTAAACAATGCTTCCTTGAAGTCAGAGTGACAAATGACGCTGCAATTTCGCTCTATAAGAAGTTAGGATTTGAAGTTACCCGAACCATAAATGGATACTATTCAGACGGCGAAGACGCGTACGTCATGACAAAAAGACTTTAGGCTGAGTCATCATTCGTTTTAAGGCTAACGGAACCGTCAAGTTTACCGTGATAATCAACACTGACAGTTCGACCTTCCGTTGCCAGCAAAGACGGGGTCAATGAACACTTGGAGGTTTCAAGTTCAACGCAACTTCTTTAAAAAGCTGGACACATAATTATCTTTGAGGAATCAGGTTTGTCAATTCAGAAAATACCAGAAAAAAACACCCTACTTTTCGTTTGGTTAAATCAGTATGCTGGAATAG
>Ga0187784_10003842_pt1 | contig 12162 bp, 9 predicted proteins | sample 1015_SJ02_MP15_2_FD_132964 | JGI IMG/M metagenome (GOLD analysis project Ga0187784, IMG submission 132964) | Tropical peat soil microbial communities from peatlands in Department of Meta, Colombia - 1015_SJ02_MP15_20_MG | ecosystem: Environmental > Terrestrial > Soil > Wetlands > Peat | place... | reverse complement strand
GATATAGCCCTCGACCGCGATGACGCGCGCGCCTTCATGCGCGGCCTTGCGTGCGGCGGCGGCATTGTAAAGCGTCGCGCCCTTGTGGAAGAGCGGCGTCTCCGGCGAATTGAGGTATTTCGCCGGCACGTCCTTATCGAGCGCGCGGCCGCCGAAGGCGACGGCGCGGCCGCGCCAGTCGGCGATCGGAAACATCAGCCGGTCGCGAAAGCGGTCATAGGGCACCGCGATGTCGTCGCCGGCGACCAGAAGCCCCGCCTCCACCATGTCCTCGGCGGAAATTTTGGCGGCGCCGAGATGCTCCTTGAGCGCATATTGCTCGCCGGAGGCATAGCCGAGCCGGAACTTCAACTGCGTCGCCGAGGCAATGCCGCGGTCGGCGAGGTAACCGCGGCCGCGGGCGCCAGTTCTTGACGCAAGCGTCGATTCGAAAAACTTCGCCGCCAGCTCGACGATGTCGTGCAGCGTCTTGCGGCGCTCCTCCTGCGCCTGCGCTTCCTGGGTCATCACCGGCAATGGGATGCCCGCCTGCCCGGCAAGCCGCTCGACGGCTTCCGGGAAGCTCACCCCTTCCGTCTGCATCACGAAGTCGAAGATGTTGCCGTTCTTCCCCGAGGAGAAGTCGAACCACATCGCCTTGGCGTCATTGACGAAAAACGACGGCGTCTTTTCCTTGTTGAAGGGCGACAGCCCCTTCCACTCGCGCCCTGCCTTGCGCAATTTGACGCGCCGGCCGACGACCTCCGAAACCGGAAGCCGCGCCCGCAGCTCGTCGAGGAATTGCGGCGAGAATCGCATGGTGATTCGCGGCAAGTTTAGCGCGGAAGCGGCTTAAATAGGGGGCGCTGTCGCCAGGCGACAGGGCCACCAGCGCTTGTCCCGGTTATCCACAATCGCCCGGCCCAGTCACCCCGCGAGCAGCTTCTTCACCATGGCGCTCGCCTTGGCGAAATCCATGCGCCCGGCGAAGCGTTCCTTCAGCGCCGCCATGGTGCGGCCCATGTCCTTGAGCGTCGCCGCCTCAAGCTCCTTGATGAGTTGGGAAATGGCTTCGCCGGCCTCGATGTCCGATAATTGCTTGGGCAGGTAGGCGGAGATGATCTCGATCTCCCCGCGCGTTTTGCCGGCGAGGTCGGTGCGGCCGGCCTTCTCGTAGATGTCGAGCGATTCCTGGCACTGCTTGATCATCTTGCCCATGACGTCGAGGATTTCGGCGTCGGTGAGCGAGACCCGCTCGGGGCCGCTGGTTTCCCGCTTCAATATTTCGGCATTGATCAGGCGCAGCGTCGACACGCGCGCGGCGTCGCCCGCCTTCAGCGCGTCCTTGAGCGCGTTGTTGATCTTTTCCCGCAGCACATCGACCTCATTTTGCCCGCGGCGCCGGCCGGCCGCTTAAGTCCGCAGCCGCCACCGCCACACCGCCTCGACCAAACCAAATGGCCAGGCGCCCTGCATAAATCCATAGAGCAATCCGAGCGCGCAAGCACCCGCGCCGGCTTTTGACGGCGCACAGGCCTGCGGCTATGTAGGCCGCTTAATGACAAGCGAACAAGACGGCAGAGGCTGGCCGGACACCGTTCCGACCGCGGTGTTGGTGCTCGCCGACGGCACCGTGCTCGAAGGCTTTGGCTTCGGCGCCAGCGGCCACGCCGTCGGCGAGGTCTGCTTCAACACGGCGATGACCGGTTATGAGGAAATCCTCACTGACCCCTCCTACGCCGGCCAGATCATCACCTTTACCTTCCCCCATATCGGCAATGTCGGCACCAACGAGGAGGACATCGAGACCGTCAACCTCGCGGCGACGCCGGGCGCCCGCGGCGTCATTCTGCATTCGGCGATCACCGCGCCGTCGAATTACCGCGCCACGCGCCCTCTCGATCAATGGCTGAAGAGCCGCGGTGTCATCGGGCTTGGCGGCATCGATACTCGCGCGCTGACCGCATTCATCCGCGAAAAGGGCATGCCCAATGCGGTGATCGCGCATGAGCCGTCGGGCCGCTTCGACCTCGATGCGCTCAAAGCCGAGGCCAAGGCGTGGCCGGGCCTCGTCGGTATGGATCTCGTGCCGATGGTGACCACGGGTCAGCGCTTCACCTGGCACGAGACGCCATGGGTTTGGGGAGAAGGTTACGGCGAGATGCGCGAGCCGGCCGAGTTTCACGTTGTTGCCATTGATTACGGAATCAAGCGCAACATCCTGCGCCAGCTTGCCGGCAATCGCTGCAAGGTGACGGTGGTGCCGGCACAGACTTCGGCCGCCGATATTCTGGCGCTCAAGCCCGACGGCATCTTTCTCTCCAACGGCCCGGGCGATCCGGCCGCCACCGGCACTTACGCCGTGCCGGTGATCCGCACGCTGATCGAGAAGAAGCCGGTGTTCGGTATCTGCCTCGGCCACCAGATGCTGGCGATCGCACTCGGCGGCAAGACGATGAAAATGCACCAGGGCCATCACGGCGCCAACCATCCGGTGAAGGATTTGACCACCGGCAAGGTCGAGATCACGTCGATGAACCACGGCTTTGCGGTCGACCGCGCGAGCCTGCCGGCGCAGGTCGTGGAGACCCACGTGTCGCTGTTCGACGGCTCCAACTGCGGCATTGCGCTCAAGGACCGGCCGGTCTTCTCCGTGCAATATCACCCCGAGGCCTCGCCCGGTCCCCGCGACAGCCACGGTCTTTTTAAACGCTTTGTTGGCCAAATGCGCGATTTCCGGCGGGCGTAAGCCGCACTGCAACATTTTCGTGCCTAGAACTTTTGGCCAAACACCGAATTGCGAATGTCGACCGCCAGGAAAAGCACAGCGCCGCCGATTACCCACGTCTTCGCCGACGACGGGCGAATCCCCAATAACACTCTTCCGTTCGTCCTCTATCGGGGCGCCATCGACCTTGCCGGTTCACCCGACCCGGAGCACGTCATTGAAGAAACTTTCACCGCCAACGGCTGGCGCGGCCTTTGGCGCAACGGCGTCTATCCTTACGTGCACTATCATTCGATGATCCATGAGACCATGGGGATCGCGCGCGGCCGCGCCAAGATCCGCTTCGGCGGCGAGAACGGACGCGACATCGACGTCGTCTCCGGCGACGTCGTCATCCTGCCGGCCGGCACCGGCCATCAGCGCCTGTGGCAAAGCTACGATCTTGTGGTGATCGGCGCTTATCCGCCGAGCGGCAAATACAACCTCTGCCGCGGCAGCAAGGCCGACTACGCCAAGGCGCTTGTCGCCATCCCGAAAGTGCCGCGCCCGGCAAGCGATCCGGTATTCGGACCGAAGGGGCCGCTCATCGCGCTGTGGCGCACATGATCGACGACTGGATCGCGTTCTGGAACGGCCCGAATTCCATTTATGTCAATGCGCGCCACAAGGACGCGCATTACCGGTTGCTCGCCGAAGAAATCGCCGCGCTGGTGCGGGGAGAGGACGCGCGCGTCCTCGATTACGGTTGCGGCGAGGCGCTTCACGCCGATCGCGTCGCTGCGGCCGCTGGCGAAATCCTGCTGTGCGAAGCCGCTTCCGCCGTGCGCGAGGGATTGCAAAAACGCTTCGCCGATAATCCCAGGATTCGCATCGTCGCGCCGCACGATGTGGCGCGGCTTCCCGACCGCTGCCTCGATCTCATCGTCATGCATTCGGTCGTGCAATACCTCACGCCCGCCGGCACCGGCGCGCTGTTCGTGCTGTTTCATCGGTTGCTGAGGCCCGAAGGCCTCCTTGTGATCAGCGATGTCATCCAGCCCAAGGTCGCTGCGGCGGCGGATGCCCTGGCGCTGTTGCAATTCGCCAAGGCCAACGGCTTTTTCTTTGCATCACTGTGGGGGCTGACGCGTACGCTGTTATCGGATTATTGGCGGCTGCGCTCCCGGCTCGGGCTCACGCGCTATACGCAGGCGGCAATGATCGAGAAGCTCGACGCCGCCGGTTTTGCCGGCGAGCGCGCGCCGAAGAATATCGGCCACAACCAGCGGCGCATGACTTTTCACGCGCGCCCGCGTTAAGGGCCTGCCCTGGGCGCCCACAGAGGCGCGACAAAAGTTAAATCCTTCCGGCCTTCCCTCTCCCGCGATTCTCGTCTAAACACCGCCCCGCGCGGGGCCGGCCCCCGCCCGCCGACGCGCCTTAAGGGCGCGCTTTTTTTGTGTGTCCCCGTCATTCCGGGACGGCCGAAGGCCGGGATTCCGGGCTCGCGGGCTAAAGCTGCGCCCCGGAACGACCAACTTACGGAAGCAATGCCGAAACGGACCGACATCTCCTCGATCCTGATCATCGGCGCGGGGCCGATCGTCATCGGCCAGGCCTGCGAATTCGACTATTCCGGCACGCAAGCCTGCAAGACGCTCAAGGCCGAGGGCTACCGCATCATCCTGGTCAATTCCAATCCGGCGACGATCATGACCGACCCGGAATTGGCGGATGCGACCTACATCGAGCCGATCACGCCGGAGATCGTCGCCAGGATCATCGAGAAGGAACGCCCGGACGCGCTCCTTCCCACGATGGGCGGACAAACCGCGCTCAACACCGCGCTGTCGCTCCGCCGCATGGGCGTCCTGGAGAAGTTCGGCGTCAAGATGATCGGCGCCACCGCCGCCGCGATCGACAAGGCGGAAGATCGCAAGCTGTTCCGCGAGGCGATGCAGAAGATCGGGCTGTCGACACCGCGCTCGCATCAAGTCAAGACGCTGATCCACGCGCTCGAGGCGCTCGAAGATATCGGGCTGCCGGCCATCATCCGGCCCTCGTTCACGCTCGGCGGCACCGGCGGCGGCATCGCCTATAACAAGGCGGAATTCATCGAGATCGTCGAGCGCGGCATCGACGCCTCGCCGACCTCCGAGGTGCTGATCGAGGAATCGGTGCTCGGCTGGAAGGAATACGAGATGGAGGTGGTGCGCGACAAAAACGACAACTGCATCATCGTCTGCTCGATCGAGAACATCGATCCGATGGGAGTGCACACCGGAGATTCGATCACGGTAGCGCCGGCGCTGACGCTCACCGACAAGGAATATCAGATCATGCGCGACGCCTCGATCGCGGTGCTGCGCGAGATCGGGGTAGAGACCGGCGGCTCGAACGTGCAGTTCGCCGTCAATCCCGGCGACGGCCGCCTGGTGATCATCGAAATGAATCCGCGGGTGTCGCGCTCGTCGGCGCTGGCCTCCAAGGCAACCGGCTTTCCGATCGCCAAAGTCGCCGCCAAGCTCGCCGTCGGCTACACGCTTGATGAAATCGCCAACGACATCACCGGCGGCGCCACGCCGGCGTCATTCGAGCCGACCATCGACTACGTCGTCACCAAGGTGCCGCGCTTCGCCTTCGAGAAATTTCCCGGCGCCGAACCGGTGCTTACCACCTCGATGAAATCGGTCGGCGAAGCGATGGCGATCGGCCGCAGCTTTCAAGAAAGCCTGCAGAAGGCGCTGCGCTCGCTGGAAACAGGTTTGACGGGGCTCGACGAAGTGGTCATTCCCGGCCTGGGTGAAGGCGACGACAAGAATGCGATCCGCGCCGCGCTCGGCACGCCGTCGCCCGACGGCATCCTCAAGGTAGCGCAGGCCATGCGGCTCGGCATGAGCGATGCGGACATTCATCTGTCGTGCCGGATCGATCCGTGGTTCCTGGCCCAGATCCGCGGCATTATCGACACCGAGGCCGAGATACGAATGCGTGGCTTGCCGACGACGGCGGCAGCGTTGCGCCGGCTCAAAGCACAGGGCTTTTCCGATGCGCGGCTTTCGCGGCTGACCGGGATTGCCATCGAGGACGTGGCCGAGCGGCGCCGTAAGCTCGGTGTGCGCCCGGTGTTCAAACGCATCGACACCTGCGCCGCCGAATTCGCTTCACCGACCGCCTACATGTATTCGACCTACGAGGCGCCCTTCGCCGCCCGCGTCGCCGACGAGGCAGCGCCCTCGGACAAGAAGAAAGTGGTCATTCTCGGCGGCGGCCCGAACCGTATCGGCCAGGGCATCGAGTTCGATTACTGCTGCTGCCATGCCGCTTTCGCGCTCAAGGACGTCGGCTACGAGACCATCATGGTCAATTGCAATCCGGAGACGGTCTCGACCGACTATGACACGTCCGACCGGCTGTATTTCGAGCCGCTCACCGCCGAGGACGTGATCGAGATCATCGATACCGAGCGCAAGCGCGGCAGGCTGCATGGCGTCATCGTGCAATTCGGCGGTCAGACACCGCTCAAGCTTGCCGAACCGCTGGAGGAGGCGAAGGTTCCGATCCTCGGCACCTCGCCTGATGCCATCGATCTCGCCGAAGATCGCGATCGCTTCCGCGAGCTGCTCGACCGTCTGCGGCTCCGCCAGCCGCGGAGCGGCATCGCCACGTCGCTGCAACGGGCGCATGTCATTGCCGAAGAGATCGGCTATCCGATTGTCATCCGGCCCTCTTACGTGCTCGGCGGCCGTGCCATGGAGATCGTGCACGACACCCATCAGCTCGACCGCTACGTCACCCGATTAGCCGCCGATCTCGACCGGCCGTCTGAATTCGCCGTCTCCGAGAAGCGGCCGCTGCTCATCGACCGCTATCTCACCGATGCCGTCGAGGTCGACGTCGATTGCCTGGCCGACGGCCGCGACAGCTACATCGCCGGCATCATGGAGCACATCGAGGAAGCCGGGATTCATTCCGGCGATTCCGCCTGTTCACTGCCGCCGCACAATCTGTCCGCCGAACTGATCGGCGAGCTTGGACGGCAGACCAAGGCGCTGGCTCTGGCCCTCAAGGTCGGCGGTTTGATGAACGTGCAATACGCCATCAAGGACGGCGACATCTATGTGCTCGAAGTCAATCCGCGCGCGTCGCGGACGGTGCCCTTTGTCGCCAAGGTAACCGGCATCCCGGCCGCCAAGATCGCGGCGCGAATCATGGCCGGCGAAACACTGAAAAGCTTCGGACTGCCGCCGCAGAGCTTCGAGTTTTCCAAAGCGCGCCACGTGGGCGTGAAGGAAGCAGTGTTTCCTTTTGCGCGGTTCGGCCCGGCGGTCGACACCGTGCTCGGCCCGGAAATGAAATCGACCGGCGAGGTCATGGGCATCGACCGCGACTACAACGTCGCCTTCGTCAAAAGCCAGCTCGGCGGCGGCACAAGGCTGCCCAAGCGCGGAACCGTTTTCGTGTCGGTCAAGGACGCCGATAAACCGCGCATTCTCGAGGCGGTCCGCCTGCTCGCGGGCCTTGGCTTTCGCGTGCTGGCAACGTCGGGAACGCAGCGTTACCTCGAAGGCGAAGGCGTCGCCGCGGTCCGCATCAACAAGGTGGCGGAAGGACGCCCGCACATCGTCGACGCCATCAAGAACGGCGGCGTTCAGCTCGTCTTCAACACCACCGAAGGCGCCACCGCGCTCGCCGACAGCCGCTCGCTGCGGCGCGCAGCCCTCTTGCATAAAGTGCCGTACTACACCACTCTTTCCGGGGCCGTCGCCGCAGCGCAGGGTATCAAGGCCTACCTCGGGGGAGACCTCGAAGTGTGTGCGCTGCAAACTTATTTCGCGGCCGCATCTGAGCCAAAATCGGACCGGCCAGCGCGACGGCACGTGTAGCGACAGGGTTTTAGCCGCGGGGCCGAAGGTGCTTCGGCCCGCGACTTGAATTTTGTCTCTACAAGGATGGAGACCGAGACCGATGGATAAGATCCCGATGACCGCGGAGGGCTATGCGGCGCTTGAGGCGGAACTCAAGCACTGCCAGCAGGTCGAGCGCCCGCGCATCATCCAGCAGATTACCGATGCGCGGACCCACGGCGACCTTTCGGAAAACGCCGAATATCACGCCGCCAAAGAATCACAATCGCTCAATGAGGGCCGCATCGCCGAGCTCGAAGACAAGCTGGCGCGCGCCGAAATTATTGACGTGTCGAAGCTTTCCGGCGACACCATTACGTTTGGCGCGACCGTGACATTGATCGACGAAGACACCGACAAGAAGGCGGTGTGGCAGATCGTCGGCGAGCCTGAGGCCGACGCCAAGAAGGGCAAGATCTCGATTACCTCGCCGCTGGCCCGCGCCCTGGTCGGCAAAAAGAAGGGCGCCCAGGTCGAGGTCGTCACCCCCGGCGGCGCCAAGGCCTACGAGGTCGTCAAAGTCGAATGGAGATAGGCGCGAAGAGTGAGTGGCGAATAGCGGCTCTATGACCCTAGAGCGACCTGCTATTTCCCCATTCGCCTCCCGATATTTTTCCCCATCTGGGACGATTGGGGGCCTTGCGTGCCTTGCATGGCTCCCGAAAATCCCTAGATTCCAGATGGATGCGGCGGCGCCGCCGGATTCGGACAGGCTTTGGTTCGGCCGCAGCCCAATTCGACTGAAGTCCAGACATCCGCCTTGGCGGAGCTTTCGGGCAGGCCGTTCGATCGGCCGCGCCCCAACGACGGATGAGCCGGTGAGCAAGACGACCCACGCCAAGCTTGTCATCGTCGGTTCCGGGCCGGCCGGATATACCGCGGCCATTTATGCCGCCCGCGCCATGCTCGATCCCATTCTCATCCAGGGACTGGAAACCGGCGGCCAACTGACCACCACGACCGACGTCGAGAATTATCCCGGCTTCGCCGACGTGATCCAGGGCCCCTGGCTCATGGAGCAGATGCAAAAGCAGGCGGCCCATGTCGGCACGAGACTCGTCTCCGATCACGTCAGCAAGATCGAGCTTGACCGGCGTCCGTTCCGCATCGAGTGCGATTCCGGCGACGCCTACATCGCCGACGCGCTCATTCTCGCGACCGGGGCGCAGGCGCGCTGGCTCGATCTGCCCTCCGAACAGAAATTCCGCGGTTATGGCGTTTCCGCCTGCGCCACCTGCGACGGTTTCTTCTACCGCGACAAAGAGGTGCTGGTGATCGGCGGCGGCAACACCGCGGTCGAGGAAGCGCTGTTTCTCACCAATTTTGCCAGCAAGGTGACGCTCGTGCATCGGCGCGACCATTTGCGCGCCGAGCGCATCCTGCAAGAGCGATTGTTCCGCAACTCGAAAATATCGGTGCTGTGGAGCACGGCGCTTGCCGACGTGGTCGGCGAGGAGGCGCCGCTCAAGGTCAGGGCGGCGCTGTTGCGCAACCTCAAGAGCGGCGAGACGACCAAACACCCGGTTGACGGCATCTTCATCGCCATCGGGCATTCGCCGGCAACCGCGCTGGTCAAAGGCCAAGTCGATATGAAGCCTTCGGGCTACATCAAGACCGCGGCGCATTCGACCGCAACCTCGGTGCCCGGCCTGTTCGCCGCCGGCGACGTCGCCGACGACGTCTATCGGCAGGCGGTGACCGCCGCGGGGTTCGGCTGCATGGCGGCGCTTGAGGCCGAAAAATTCCTGGCGGTCCACGGCGAGGCGGAACCGCGCGTTGCCGCGGAGTGAGGAACGGAGAACAGACGACGGAGGACAGATGACAGATAATAAGTGACGGATCATCGCTTTTTTCCGTCATCCGACCTCTGTCTTCCGCCCTCCGTCGTCCGACATCATGGATTGGGACAAGCTTAAAGTCTTTCACGCCGCCGCCGAGGCGGGCAGTTTCACCCATGCCGGCGAACAGCTCGGGCTGTCGCAATCGGCGGTGTCGCGGCAGGTGAGCGCGCTCGAGCAGGAGCTCGCAGTGTCGCTCTTTCATCGGCATGCGCGCGGACTGATCCTGACCGAGCAGGGCGACCTCCTCTATCGCACGGCCCACGATGTGTTCATGAAGCTCGAAGCGGCGCGCGCAAAGCTTACCGACAGCCGCGAGCGGCCGAATGGCGATCTGCGGGTCACCACGACGCCGGGCATCGGCGTACACTGGCTGACGCCGCGGCTGGGCGAATTCATCGACCTCTATCCGGAAGTGCGCGTCACACTGCTCACGACCGAAGAAGAACTTGACCTCGCCATGCGCGAAGCCGACGTCGCCATCAGGCTGCGGCAGCCGACCCAGCCGGATCTTATTCAGCGCAAGCTATTTTCGGTACATTTCCACGTCTACGCGTCGCCCGAATACCTCAAGCGCTACGGTACGCCGCGCACCTATGAGGATCTCGACAGCCATCGCATCCTGGTGCTCGGCGGCAATGTGCCGCAATACCTGCGGCCCGCGCTCTATCTCACCGAACTGGCGCGTAACGGCAAAGGCCCGCGCACGCCGCATCTCGTCATCAACAATATTCTCGGCATCCTGCGCGCTTGCCAGCGCGGCATCGGCATTGCCATGCTGCCGGATTATCTGGTCGAGGGCGATGGCGGGCTCGTGCAGCTTTTCTCCGACGGCGATCCGATTGCGCTTGATGCCTACTTCGTCTACCCGGAAGAACTCAAGACGGTCGCGCGCGTGCAGGCGTTTCGCGACTTCCTGGTCGCCAACGCACAGCGTTGGAATTTCTAGCCGCCGGACGGATTCCGCCGCAAAATGTCACAGCAATCCAGCCACTGCATGGCTGGCATGTCCGCCACCACGTTGCCGGACTGGGATGTGTCTCGCATTATGATTGTTCTGCTGCGCGATAATGCGTTTGCCTGCGATCCTCCAGATCGTGTGAAGTGGCAAGCGCCAGAACGCAGCACTTCCCCTCTGGAAGGTGATCGTCGGCGCCCCCACGCCGGCGAACCTTAAAACCGGGCCCGCAAGGGCCCGGTTTCTTTTTGTTGAACCCGGTGAGTAAGTGAATAAACCAAAATGTGATTTCCAATTCGCTGCCGCTACTTGCCCATCTTTAACGGTCGGACTCTCCGATCCGCCATCGTCGGGGCCGATCACTTCACCAATTGTTGCCCTGGCCGTTACCGCCGTTATCGTGACTGGCGACCTGGACTCGACTATAGGACGAACCAGATCCAGGAGGGCGAACCATGTTCACACGCCGACATGTTTTCTACGCGGGGGCGGCGTTGGCGGCGCTGTCCGTCGGCCGCTTGGCGCGGTTCGATGACGCTAACGCCGCGGCGAGCTATGAAGTGACCCACACCGACGAAGAGTGGCGCAAGCTGTTGAGTCCGGATGCCTACCAGGTGCTGCGCCACGAGGGCACTGAGCGACCGTTTACCAGCGCGCTTCTTGACGAACATCGCGCCGGTACATTTGATTGCGGCGGCTGTGATTTGCCGCTGTTCTCGTCGAAGACCAAATTCGACAGCGGCACCGGCTGGCCGAGTTTTTGGGCGCCGCTCGACAATGCGGTCGAGGAGAAGTCGGATCACTCATTCGGCATGATACGCACCGCGGTGTCGTGCCGCCGCTGCGGCGGTCATCTCGGCCACGTCTTCAACGACGGTCCGAAGCCGACGGGACTGCGCTACTGCATGAACGGCGTGGCGCTCAAGTTCGTGCCAACCGCTGCCGGCTCGAGTTGATGATCGCGGCGGTCAAGCTGCAACAGTACTGAGGAAGCGTTCGACCTCGGCGCGCAGCGTTACGGTCGCGTTCTCGACCTCATCGGACGCCGCCAAAACCGTCTGCGCCGAACTGCGCGTTTGCACGACGCCGCTCGCAACATCGCCGAGGGCCGCGACCACGGCCTTGCTGCCGGTGGCGGCGCTGGTGACGCTGTGCGAGATCTCTCCCGTCGCCTGAGCCTGCTGGCCGATCGCGCCGACGACCTCCGAGGTATGGGTGTTGATGTCCTGCATCCGCTGGGTGATGGCGCGAATCGCGGTCACCGCCTCGCCGGTCGAACCTTGCACGGACGAAATTTCGCGGGTGATTTCTTCGGTCGCCTTGGCCGTCTGCACCGCCAGCGATTTCACCTCGGAAGCGACGACGGCAAAGCCGCGCCCGGCTTCGCCGGCGCGCGCTGCCTCGATTGTGGCATTGAGCGCCAGAAGATTCGTCTGCTCGGCGATGTCCTGAATGAGCTTGACCACGTCGCCAATTCGCTGCGCCACGCGCGCGAGCGAGGCGATGTCTTCATTGGTGGCGGCGGCGGCGGCGTCGGCGCTGCGCACCACCTCATTGGCCTGGGCGAGCCGGTGGCTGATCTCCCTGATCGAAGCGGACAGCTCTTCGGCAGCCGCAGCCGCCGTTTCGACGTTCGCCGCCGCTTCATTCGACCCGCGCACGGCTGTCTCCGCGCGCTGGAGAGTGTGATCGGACGCCGTCAACAACGACCTGGCAGCGTTCTTCATCGCGCCTGCTCTCTGACCCACCGTCATCAGCATCGCCTCGACCCGG
>Ga0187784_10003841_pt1 | contig 12163 bp, 11 predicted proteins | sample 1015_SJ02_MP15_2_FD_132964 | JGI IMG/M metagenome (GOLD analysis project Ga0187784, IMG submission 132964) | Tropical peat soil microbial communities from peatlands in Department of Meta, Colombia - 1015_SJ02_MP15_20_MG | ecosystem: Environmental > Terrestrial > Soil > Wetlands > Peat | place... | reverse complement strand
TTCCCCCGAAAAAACATCTTTTCTTCGATCTTCTCCGTCTCTTCTCCCGTTGACCGGGAGTCAAGAGAAAAAGAGGTTCTTTCCCCCCACTTGGGCAATGTTACATAATGACCGCTGCATGCTCGTGTCCAAACCTTCCAGAGTCAAGAAGTCGAGAGTCGAAAGTCGATGGTCGGTATTGGGACAGAGATTCCGCATGATGTTCGAGTTGTTCAGAGCGCTCCTTTTTTTTCATAGACATTCCCGGTTCGTTCGCTCAAATTCGGGTCGAAAGGCTCAGAGTCGAGAGGTTGAGGAGCAAACAGGTCCGTTGACGCCGGGCTCCCGCCATCGGCCCCGGCAGAACCACTTCTCAACTACTCGACTTCTCGACTGCTCAACCGCCATTCCTTTGTTTTCATAGACATTCTCGCTTTGTTCCCTCAAAAATCAGCCGTCAGCCGTAGCAATCCCGGCTGGCGCGGACCCCGCAGTTTGAGGTCTGCGATGTCCCGAAGGGATAGGCGAGGGCAAGCTCTCAAATCGGACAGACCCTGCGCCTGCGGCGCATCGCAGACATTCAAAAGCAATGTCTGCGCCATCCCGATCCTTTGTTTTCATAGACATTCTCGCTTTGTTCCCTCAAAAATCAGCTTTCAGCCATACCAATCCCGGTTGCCGCAGACCCTGATGTGTGGGGTCTGCCGCCCGGCCCCAAGTGTTGATTCTAGCCTATTATGCTGGGTTTGTCAAGAGACAAAAAGTCCGGGCGTGGTTCGCTTCATTGCGGAGGCGGCTGCCAGGCTTCAAGAGGGATCCGGTGAGTTATCGTAAGGGCACCCCGGGGTGGCTGCCTCAGGCCGGCTGGGAGGGCCGGTTCTGTAAGCGAGCGCACAAGACCTGCATGGCGACGTGTAAGAGGATCATGTGGGCGTCTTCGGCCTTTTGCATGTCGTGCACGGGGGCAAGGATTGGGGTACACACCGCAGCAGCGAGTTTTCCGCCATTGAAACCGCACAGGCCGACCGTGTGAGCGCCATGGCTATTCGCGTAGGCAATGGCTTTGAGGACATTGGGAGAATTGCCGCTGCCCGAGATACCTACCACGAGATCGCCGGGCTGAAGGAAGTTCCTCAACTGCTCGACGAAGACATCCTCGTAGGAAATATCGTTAGCATAGGCTGTCATTATGGCCAGGTTATCGTTCAGAGAAATCCCACGGAAGCGCTTCTGGCGGCCGTAGGAGACGCCTTTGTTGAGATCGCAGATGAAATGGGAAGCGGTTGACCCACTGCCTCCATTTCCCAGGAAGAAGACCTGGCGATCATTGTGATATGCATTTTCGAGTAGGTGGATAAACTCCTCGAAGCGCTCTCGAGAGACGCCGTCGAGGGCCTTGCCCAAGTCTGCGCAATAATCTGCCAAGTGCTCGCGGATCATATCCCTCTCCACCGTCACGAACCTCGCTCACCCGCGGGATTCCGGGCGCGGCGAGGAATCTTGCTCTGACTCCTGTTTCGCGAGCTGCCCGAAGCGGGGAGCGATTCCTCGCTGCGTTCCGAATGACAGCGATGCATCGTCTTTCAGCGCCGTCTCGAACGATTATATCATTCCGCTTTGCTGATCAGGAATTCAGCCGCGGCCAGCAAGTTGGTGACGGTCGCGCGCGGGGCGTGTGGAAGCTTCTCCAACGCGGCCGCGGGCGTGTCGGAGACCATGATCGCGGGACATCCCGCAGCGCGGGCAGCCAGGAGATCGCTTTCGGTGTCGCCGACGAGGAAGGTTTGCGCACTGTCGAAGTGGTGCTCCGCCTGCGCACGCCGCAGCAGGCCCGGCTGGGGCTTGCGACACTCGCAGCCATCCTCGGCACGGTGGGTGCAATAGTAAACACTGAGTATTCGTCCGCCCTGCGCTTCAACCTCAGCGATGAACCGGCGCGTGATTTCGTCGAGGTCAGCGGCCGTCATCAGACCCTTTCCCACACCTGCCTGGTTCGAAACGACGATGACTTGGTAGCGGTTCTCATTCAGAAGGCGCAAAGCCTCAAGAGCGCCGGGCAGGAAAGCAAACTTCTCCCATCCGGTAACATAGCCGGAGAAAATTCGGCGGTTGATCACTCCGTCGCGGTCAAGCAGAACGAATCTGGGCATTGGGCTTCCTCGGATCTCACAATAAGTCTTCTGTGCGCGCGAAGCTTTCCCTCTCGAGATAGCGTTTCAGTGCATCCTGCCAGGCAGGCAGGAGGCCAAGGCCTTCGCTTTCCAGGCGCGTGGGGGCGAGTCGAGAGTTTTGAGGGCGCAGGGCAGGGCGGTCCGAGGCCGAGGTCGGAATGGGGGCCAATGGAATGTGCTCCAGTCCCGTCTGGCGGAGGATCTCGCCGGCAAACTCGAACCAGGAGCAGTAGCCTTGGTTCGTGGCGTGATAGATGCCGGGTTGTCCTCTCATCACAATCTGTTCCAGCTTCTCGGCCAAGTCCACAGTGTAGGTGGGCGCTCCAAACTGGTCGTCGACTACGCGCAGGGGATTTCCTTGCCGGGCCCGCTCTAGAATGGTGCGCACGAAGTTCTTGCCCAAGGGACCAAAGAGCCAGGATGTTCTGACAATCCAGGCCGCCGAAAGTAATTCCGCGACGTATTCTTCGCCTTGCAGCTTGCTGGCGCCGTAGACGTTGAGGGGGTTGGGCGTGTCGCTCTCGATGTAGGGAGTTGGCTTGCAGCCGTCGAAGATGTAGTCGGTGCTAATGTAAAGCAATGGAACCGAGGACTCGCGGCAGGCGATCGCTACGTTGCGAGTTCCTTCCGCGTTCACCTGGAAAGCAACCTCGGGCCGCCGATCGCAGTCGTCCACGGCGGTGAAGGCTGCGGTGTGGATCACGGCCTCGAGCCCGGCGCCCTGGATTGCTCTTTGCACGAGGCGTAGATTGGTGACGTCGACTTCCGGCAGGTCCGCGCCAAGCACTTGGTGGCGGACGCGCAGCAGGGCCGAAAGGTCACGGCCCAACATTCCCTTACTGCCTGTTATAAGAATTCGCATGAGGCGCTAGGGCGGCGACGGAAAGGTTTGCCAGGCGTCGTCCTGAGCGAAGGAGCCATGGTGCTTCGGCTCACCACCTGTCATGAAAGCGATCCCCCCGCTGGCGCCGCTTGGTAGCGCGGACCCCCGGTTTTGGGGTGCGCGGTTTGTCAATGGTGTGACGGAAAAGCCGCGGACCCCAAAACCGGGGGTCCGCGCTACCCAACCCGTCGATTTCAGAGCAGTCATTCATGCCCGTCGGCTGGCGGGCACCCTGAAACCATGAAAATGGATGGGGTAGCGCATACATTGCCTTGTATGTATGCGCCCTGTAGCGCCGACATAGAAAGCAATGTCGGCGCCACCCACGGCACAATCATTTTCAGGGCAGTTGCTCATGCCCGTCCGCTGGCGGGCACCCAGAAACCATGAAATTCCCCTTGTAGGGCCGGGGCTTGCCCCGGCCAGGCCGCCCCAAGGGGCGGCCCTACGAGAGGTGGCCAATTTCAGAGCAGTCCGCCATGCCGCCGGCGGCAACCGGAATGACGGCGTATTTCAAAGCAACGGTGACCGGCTCGACAATACCGCGAGGGGTTACAATTGCGCGAGTGATTTCCCCCGGTTCTCATAGTATTTCCGGTAGTAGTCCCTATACTCACCGCTTTTGGTTTTCTGCACCCATTCAGGGTGGAGGCGATACCACTCGACGGTTCGCAGCAGCCCCTCTTCGAAGGTCACGGCGGGCTTCCAGCCCAACTCGGCGCGGATTTTGCCGCTATCGAGCGCATACCGGCGGTCGTGTCCTGGCCGGTCCTCCACGAACTTGATCAGATCCTCAGGCTTGCGCAGGATTTGCAGGAGCCTGCGCACTACAGTTAAATTCGTCAGGCCTTGACCGTATCCGATGTTATAGATTTCGCCCGGACGCCCCACCTCCAGGACGCGGTCGAGAGCACGGCAGTGGTCCTCCACAAAAATCCAATCCCTTTCGTTGAGCCCGTCGCCGTAGACGGGAAGCGGCTTACCTTCAAGAGCGTTGGTAATCATCAACGGCAGGAACTTCTCCGGAAATTGGTAGGGCCCATAGTTATTCGAGGAACGTGTCAGGAAGGCGGGAAAACGGTAGGTGACCCAGAAACTCCTGACCAGCAGATCTGAAGCCGCCTTGCTCGCCGCGTAGGGGCTGTTCGGCTGAAGGGGAGCGTATTCATCGGCGGTGATGCCGTGGGCCAGACTCCCATAGACCTCGTCGGTGGACACGTGCAGGAAGCGGGAGAGCTTAGCATGGCGCGCAGCTTCCAAAAGCGTACAGGTGCCCTGGACGTTGGTGCGAATGAACTCGCTCGCGTCGGCAATGCTCCGATCGACATGACTTTCCGCGGCAAAATGCACCACTGCGTCGACGTGCTGCTCGAAGACATCCCTGACGGAGTCGGCATCGCAAATGTCTCCCAGGACGAATTTGTAGCCGGGGTACGACTGCAGATCGGAGAGGTTATCGAGGTTTCCCGCGTAGGTTAACTTGTCAAAGTTGACCACCACGCTTTCAGGATGGGCGCTGAGAAAGTAATGAATGAAATTGGAGCCGATAAAGCCCGCGCCGCCCGTGACGAGTATCTTCAAATCTCACGCTCCCAAGTCAGGAGACTTTATTCGCTCCCCCTTGCGCGACCAGGTTCGTGGCGCGCAAGAGTGAATCGAAAGTGCCGGCGTCGGTCCACCAACCATCCAGCACACTGTGAGTGAGCGTGCCGTCGGCCAGGAACTGATTGTTCACATCGGTGATTTCGAGCTCTCCCCTGGCGGAAGGCTTCAGGTTTCGGATGCGGTCGAACACCGTGGCATCATACATGTAAATGCCAATGACGGCGAAGGCGGACTTGGGCTCCGTGGGTTTTTCCTCGATGCGCACGATTCGTGCGCCTTCAAACACCGGGACGCCAAAGCGTTGTGGATCGGCAACTTCCTTCAGGATGATGTGGGCGCCGCTTTCCTGCTTCCTGAATTGCGCGCAGGCAGCGATAATGTTCGTCTCAATAATATTGTCGCCAAGAACCACGCAGATCCTCTCGCCCGCCGCAAAATATTCCGCCAGGCGGAGGGCGTCCGCAATCCCGCCCTCGCCCTGCTGGTAGGTGTAGTTGATATGCTTTAGACCGAAGTCCTTTCCATTGCCCAGCAGGCGCAAGAAATCACCCGCATTCTGTCCTCCCGTCACCAGGAGGATATCTGTTATCCCGGCATTCACCAACGTCTGGATGGGGAAAAAAACCATGGGGCGGTCGTACACGGGAAGCAGGTGCTTGTTGGTGACCCGCGTGAGAGGGAACAACCGCGAACCGACCCCGCCTGCCAGTATGACGCCTTTCATGCGGTTACACTCCGGGATGGAGCCGAGGAAATGATGGCCTTGGAGCCGAGGCCGAGCACGACCGCAAAAAGCAAGGCGTTGGCCGGGATTTGCAAATTAAAATCCATAGTGGAGTGAATGAGCAAGGCCGCGGTGCTGCCAACACAGGCCAAAAGAACGGAGCGGCGGTAGGGGTTTCGCGCTCCGGCGTAAGCCAGGATCATCTTGATCAGCAACGCCAGGATGGGGACGAAGAGCAAAAGCGCGCCGGCGATGCCCGTGTCCGTGGCCGCTTCCAGATAATCGTTGTGCGCGTGGTCGACTTGCAGCTCGAGCAAGGAGGTCCGATAGCGCCGAAATGCCACGGGAAAAGTTCCCAAGCCCGAACCCACGTCAGGGTAATCCTTGAGGATGCCGCTGGCTTGCTTCCAGATGGTCGTGCGCGCCCAAGGGTTCCCAGACGGCGTGATGGCTTCGAATCGCTTGACAATGGGGTCAAGGCCGATCCAGACGGCGTAGGTCAGAGAACAGGCTATAACGAGCACGGTGATAACCATCCAGGCGCGACGCCCTTCTCCCAGCAGGCCTAATAACCCCATCAGGATAAGACTCGCTACTACCGAAAAGATGCCCATGCGCGAGCGGGAAAAGACCACTCCAACCAGCATCAGGATTACAATGAACGCATAAAAGATGATTCGCGGATCCAGCCCTGTCCGACCGTACCGTCCTCCCCACCTATCGCCCCCGCCACGGCCGGGCCGGGATTGCAGGTTGTAGAAGACCATCATCACCGCAAAAGGAATCACCAGCTCCAGCAGGCCGGCATAATGATTATGATTGATGTAAGTCCCGGTGGCTTCCTCGGTGTAGAATTGCTTGGTCATGCCAAAAATCTTCTGGTAACCAGTCAGATACTGGACGATCCCATAGCCGGCTTCAAAAGTTCCCAACACGATCAGGCCGGGCGCCAGGACGCTCCTGCCTTCTCTGGGCTCAAAGGAATAAGCGGCCAAAATGAAAGCTGCCAGGTAGGCGAGCAGCTTGACGAATCCGAACAGGGTGTCGTGCGGATAGATGCTCAAGGTTGCCCAGTGCGCGGCCCCCGGAGACAGGCCAGCTTCAAGGTCAAGGAACAAACGATTCGGCGAGAGCCAGGAAACGATCTTCCCCGGAAGGGGAATCATCTGGATCAGCACCAGGCACAGAAAGGGAAGGATCCACAGCGGAACTGGAAAGTTTATTTTCCCCTCCCCGGTTTGTTTGATCAGCACCACCGCGGACAAGAGGAAGAGAGCCGCCTCCATCGCGCTATAAGCAGGAGGTTGCACAGCTCCGAAGGCCAGCGCGGACCCCGCAATGATCAGTAAAATACCCCATTGAATAATTCGCTTCACTTATTCTCCTCGAAAAGCAGGCGTAAGAACCGCGCACCTCAAGCTCCACCCAGCCCTAATAGGCGTTCTTGCTGAAGAAACCTCGCCACAGGGTCAGCCAAATGATCTTCATATCGAACCAGAGCGACCAATTCCGCAAGTAGTAAAGGTCATGCTCAACACGTTTGGTAATGGAGGTATCGCCCCGCCAGCCGTTGACTTGAGCCCACCCTGTAATCCCCACTTTCAGGTAATGGCGTGTGTTGTACTGGGCAACGTCATCCTGGAACTTCTTGACGAAGTAAGGCCGTTCGGGCCGCGGGCCGACCACGCTCATTTCGCCTTTCAAGACATTGTAGAACTGGGGAAGTTCGTCGAGATTCGTGGCGCGCAGGAAGGCACCCAGCCTGGTTCTTCGGGGATCATTGCTGGTGGTCCATCGCGTATCGCTTTCTCCCAGGTTGCCCGCGCTCATAGTTCGGAACTTGTATACACGGAACAATCGCCCATTCAAGCCCACACGCTCCTGGGCAAAGAAAACCGGCCCCGGAGAGGTCAGGCGAATGGCCACGGCAATCAGCAACATCAGAGGGGCCGTAAGGATCGCGACCACCGTCGCAAAGATCAGGTCAAAAGACCGTTTCAGAATTGTGTAGGCAACCGCCTCGGAGGGTGTCGCTCTCAAATCCAGCAGAGTGGTATCGCCGGAATGGAAGATAGTATTTCGAAATGAGATTCCAGGCCCCAGATCCAGGATTGCTCTCACGGGGACGCTCAAGCGCTCCAACTGCCGGACGAAGGCGGAGGCTTCCGGGAGGCGCGGAAGAGGAACGGCGATCAGCACATCGTCGGCGCGGGGCTGTACAGCCATGGTTTCGAGCGCCTCGAGTTCGAGCAGGGGCCTGCAACCTGGACATGCGGTTTGTCCCGGCAAGCGAACAAATCCCTCCACGCTGCACGGGATCACCATGGACTGGAGGAAGGAGTTGAGCGCTTGCGCGGCATACTCGTCGGCCCCGACGACAAGCAGGCGGGAACAGTTTTCACCCTTTCGCCTCAGGCTGTTGAGGTAGGCCCGAAAGGCCGCCTGAGCGGCGACGACCAGGAAGAAGAGCAGCACGCCGCTGTAGACGACGAAAAGTCGGGAAAAGCTGAAATTCCGGTAGAAGAAGGAAGCTGCGGTTACCGCCGTGTGAGCGGCTCCGCTGGCCAAGAAAGCGCGGCGGGCGGCGTCCCGGGCGGGGAATAGGCGATCCAGGCGTGACAGGTCAAAATGCTCGACCACCACGGCCCAAGCCAGGACTGCCAGCAGCAGCAGGCCGAAATAGCCGTGAGGGTCGATTTCCTGCACTTTACCCGGCACTGGGATGAAGCCGGTAGCAAAACGCAGGTAAGCTGCGGCGCCAAAGGCTGGAAGCGGCAGCATTAACACCAACAGCCGCAGTGCGAACTCGATCTGGTTGAGACGTCGTCGGATCAACGCTTTAGTTCCGGTACCCTTTGGGATACCTCTGAATCCACGCCCAGGCGGACCGAATGATGTTCTTAAGGTCCGAGTGCCGGGGTTGCCATTTCAAGTCCCGGCGCAGTTTTCGTGCGGTCGCAACCAGGACCGCCGGGTCGCCGGGGCGTCGTCCGCTCACCTGGACCTCGAGCTTGTGTCCAGTAATTTCCTCGACGGCTTTCAGCACCGCCCGAATCGAATATCCTTTGCCGTGACCCACATTATATATCCGGCAACCCAGTTTTGGAAGAGAGTGCAGGGCCAGGATGTGAGCCTGGGCAATATCCAGAACGTGCACGAAATCTCGCACACAGGTGCCGTCCGGGGTCGGATAATCGTCGCCATAAATCTGGAAAGCGCCTTTGGGATCGGAGGCGGCTGCTAACAAACGGGGCAGAAGATGGGTCTCCGGCCTGTGGTCTTCCCCAAGCTCCGCAGCTGCCCCGGCGGCATTGAAGTATCTCAAAGCGGCAGACTGAATTCCGTAGGCGTTATAGTACCATGCCAGTGCCCGTTCGATCACAAGTTTGGTCTCGCCGTAAGGGTTCACAGGGCTGGTCGGATGATCCTCCGGGATAGGAACAATCTTCGGCTCGCCGTAGACGGCGGCGGAGGAGGAAAAGATCAGCCATTGGATCTTCAACGATACCATGACTTCCAGAAGCGCGATCGTGCCACTGACGTTGTTGGAATAGAACAAATGGGGATTGCGAACGGACTCCTCCACCAAAGCGCTGGCTGCAAAGTGCATGACGGCCTCAATGCCGTGCCTTTTGCACACTCGCCTGAGCTTTTCGGTATCTGCAATGTCTCCCACCACAAGTCGAGCGCCCCTAGCCACTGCCTGGCGGTGCCCCGCGCTCAGATTGTCGTAGGCGATCGCGTGGTTGCCTTGCCTCGCCAGTTCCGCCACGCAGACACTGCCCACATAGCCCGCCCCACCTGTAACTAGAATGTTCATCGGTCAACACGCTCCATGGCGATTAACGATTTCTCCCACTTGCGCCGCTGAGGCCCAACGCAGCTTCCGGCCGCACTCCAAATTCAACGTTCAAAACTCAAGAAGCAGCGAAGCTGAAGAATTGGCTCAAACAACACGAATTTAGGAAATGGCCGTGCCCAGGCGCCGAGGGTTGAATCACAATGCCTTCTCTCGGAGTTTCAGCGATTTCGCAGCGAGGCTCCCATGTTTTCATGCGCCCGTCTTGACCCTCGCTTTCCAATAGAAAATGAGTTCTCGCAGCGTGTCCGTCAGTTCGTGACGAGGTTCCCAGCCGACCGCGAGCCGGGCTTTCGAATAAACGCCCCAAATCTCAGCCGCGTCATACTTGCGAAGTGAGGACTTGTCGACCACGACTTGAATTGGTTTCGAGGCAAAGGGGATCAGCATGTCCAGGATGCTTTTGATCGAGACGGGATGGCCCGAACAGAGCTGGTAGACTTCGCCCGGCGCGCCGTGTTCCAGTAGATCGAAGTAGCCCCGCACGATGTCGCGCACGTCGCTGAAGTCGCGCACAGCATCGATATTTCCGGCCACGATCGTGGGGGGGCGTAAACCCAATTCGATTTCCGCCACCTGCCGGGCAAGGTTCGAGCAGACGAATCTCGAGGACTGGCGAGGGCCGGTGTGATTAAAAGGCCTGACGAGGACAATGGGCAGCCCATAGCTTCGGAAGAACTGCAACGCCAGGATCTCTGCGGCCGCTTTACTTCCCGCGTAGGGGTTGATGGGGCGAAGTTCCGCTTCTTCCCGCAGCGGCAGTTTCTCCTTAGGAACTATGCCATATACCTCGGCTGAACTAATCAGGAGCAATCGACTGTCCATCCCGACTCGGAGCCAGGCGGAGAGAAGGTTGAGGGTACCCATGAAATTCACACGGTAAGTTTGCTCCGGGTCCCCGAACGACTCCGCCGGCGAAGAAAACGCAGCAAGATGATAGATGCGTTGGGGCTTGACCGACGCGATCACGTCGCGCACGCGGTCGAATTCGCGCAGATCCACGCCCACGATTTCAAGATGTTTCTTGATGTGCTGGAGGTTCTCACCTTCGTCATTGGGAGCAAGAAGACCGATAACCTCTTCGCCTTTGCCTAGAAGGTATTCAGCCAGATGAGAGCCCGCGAAGCCCGCACATCCTGTAACCAGCGTCTTCATTCCGCCTCTAGCCGTGCCAGATCCTCATCCACCATCATCTTGACGAGCTCCTCGAAGCTCACTTTGGGTTTCCAGCCCAGTTCCTGCCGGGCTCGAGTCGAGTCTCCAAGCAGGTGATACACCTCCGCGGGGCGCAGCAAAACCGGGTCTATTTCCACGTACTCCCGGTAATCCATACCCAGATGGCCGAAGGCGATTTCCAGAAGCTGGCGGACCGAATGGGCCACTCCGCTGGCCACAACGTAATCTCTAGGCTCTTCCTGCTGCAGCATTTGCCACATGGCTTCCACGTAATCGCCCGCGAATCCCCAGTCGCGTTCGGCGTCAAGGTTCCCCATCTTGAGCCTTGCTTGCCGGCCCAGTTTGATCCGCGCCGCGCCGTAAGTTACCTTTCGGGTGACAAATTCCAGGCCGCGGCGGGGCGACTCGTGATTGAACAGAATTCCTGAACAGGTGAAGAGGCTGTAACTCTCCCGATAATTGACGGTGATCCAGTGGCCGTAGAGCTTGGCCACGCCGTAAGGGCTGCGCGGGTAGAAGGCTGTGTTTTCGTTTTGCGGGCTCTGGCGGACCATGCCGAACATCTCACTCGAAGAAGCTTGGTAAAACCGTATCTTGGGATTTACTAACCGCAGTGCTTCCAGCATCCGAGTCACCCCCAGTGCTGTGAACTCGCCGGTCAGAGTCGGCTGGTTCCAGGAGGTGGGGACAAAAGATTGCGACGCCAGATTATAGACTTCCGTGGGTTCGCAGTGCTGCAGGGCGCTGATCAGCGAATTCTGATCCAGGAGATCCCCGGGGATCAGCTCGAGCCTGTCTTGCAAGTGATACAGCCTTTCGAAGTTCACCGTGCTACTGCGCCGGACCAAGCCGCACACACGATAACCCTTGGAGAGCAGGAACTCAGCCAGGTAAGACCCGTCTTGCCCGGTAATGCCTGTAATCAGCGCCGTGTTCGCCACCAGTAGTTCCCTTTTGCGATCCGTGAAAAGAAGTCAGTTGTCAGAAGCCGGAAGTCAGAGTGGAGGATCTGAGTTTGCTTCACGCCTTCCTGCACCCTGGAAAGCTGCGCAAGTCACAGGAAGCTCCTCCGGGGCGACAGGCTCACTCCAAGTATATCGCGCATTACAGCCGATGTGGTCCCAAGTTTAGGAGCGCATCGTCCGCTGAAACCTCGCGATGGGCCCGTCTTGAACGTAGTCGTGCGTAAGGGGCAATGCGCTCTTGGTGTAGCGGCGCTCGACAAAGATCTGCTTAATTGACCTTAGCAAGTCTCCCGGGATAGCCGCAACTATCTCCTCTTCAAGAGTCTCGGTGTCTATCTTCAGAACGTCAATCTCTCCGCGCTTCTCGAGGATCCCGCGAAGGACGCCGCCGACCTCCCGACACGCGACGCGAATTTGAATCTCATGTTTCGTGCCGATCCCACCATAGCGGCCGGTTTCCTCAAATCCCATTTCGGCCTCACCGTCCCACAGGGCGATGGCAATGGGGTGAAACTCATACCGGCCTACGAAATGATCGAGGTTCTTCAGAAGCTTTTTGCAATTCACAGGTTGCGGCTCGAAAAGATACACGAACGCCTCGCTGTTTCGGGTGAGGAAGTAGAGGGCACTGATGCCGATGTTAGATCCAATATCAACGACCGTTCTGATCTGGTCACTGCATTGGTAGTCCTCACGGCAAAAAATCTCAGAAACCGTGAGCATGTCGTGGTGCGAATAGATCACCGGACGGACCATCCCGAGAGGAGTCCGTATCGGCATCGTCACCGGATACCGCCCCGC
>Ga0187784_10003839_pt1 | contig 12165 bp, 12 predicted proteins | sample 1015_SJ02_MP15_2_FD_132964 | JGI IMG/M metagenome (GOLD analysis project Ga0187784, IMG submission 132964) | Tropical peat soil microbial communities from peatlands in Department of Meta, Colombia - 1015_SJ02_MP15_20_MG | ecosystem: Environmental > Terrestrial > Soil > Wetlands > Peat | place... | reverse complement strand
CCAAGCGACTTAAGACCCTCAGAGGTCTCACGCCCTACGAGTACATCTGCAAAGTCTGGACGACACAGCCAAATCGGTTCAGGTTAAGCCCGCTTCACCACACCGTGGGACTGAACACCTAGTGCGTTCGCGGGCACCCGTTCGATATGTTCAAAGTAAGTCTGAGCCGTCGCAATAGGCTGATCGGTTTTTGCTGCGCTAAGTAAGGGACACGCTGAGCTCAATGCAGGCTCGGGCCCTTGAGGAAGCGGTCGCGCGCGCCCGACTTGACGCGCAGCTCCATGGTGTGGCCGTTGCGGAAGATGGTGATCGGCACTTCGACGCCGGCCTCGCCCTGCGCCCAGACGCGGCGGAACAGGGCGGCGAGGTCGCGGACCTCGCCGCCGGCGACCGCCAGCACGATGTCGCCGGTGCGCACATCGGCGCGCTTCGCCGGTCCGCGGTCGGCGACTCCGACGATGACCAGCCTGTTCTCCACTTCGGTCGCGTAGAGACCGAGCCAGGGTCGCGACGGCGCGTTGCGCCGGCCGAACTTCAACAGGTCGTCGAGGATCGGCTTCAACAGGTCGATGGGGACGATCATGTTGATGTTCTGCACCTGCCCCTTCTCGACCGTGTGCTGAAGCTGCAGCGAGCCGATGCCGAGGAGATCGCCGGCGGGTCCGATCAGCGCCGTGCCGCCCCAGTTCGGATGCGCCGGCGCGGTGAAGATCGCCTCGTCGAGCACGTATTCCCAATAGCCGGCGAATTCCTGCTTGGCGACGATGCGCGCGGCGACCGAGCGTTGCCGGCCGCCGGCGGCGCCGACGACGACGCGCTCGCCGAGCGCGGCGGCCGCCGACTCGCCGAGTTCGAGCGCCGGCATGTCGAGTTTGGCGAGCGCCTGCACCAGCCCGAATCCGGTCTCCTGATCATAGCCGAGCACATGGCCGGGCACCGAGCGGCCGTCGCTCAGCGTCAGCCAGATCGTCTCCGCCTCGGTGATCAGATAGCCGATGGTCAGGACGAGGCCGTTGCCGCGAATGAACACGCCATTGCCGGCGCGCTCGGTGCCGAGCGTTTCCGCGGTGAAGGCGTCCGCCGGCACGGTCGCATGCAGCGCCACCATGGCGGTCAAGGCCAGGTCGAGATCATAGGCATAGTCTTGCGGTTTCGGCTGTGCGGAAGCCGGCACCTTCCAGTCGCTCACCGACGCCATCGCGCTTCCTTCGCTGCGGATGTGATCTTGTAATCGGGATTGACCGGAAGCGAAATACGGGCGGGCACCCCGCGTCCCTCTCCTTCGCCACCCGCAGCGGCGCGGTCATTCCTTCTTTTCCGAGGCCGCGGAGTCCTTTTCCAGCTGCTGCAGGCTTTTCTCCAGTTCCGGCAGGCTCTGCACCAGCTCGCATCGCGCCTTGTCTTCCTGCGCCTGTTTTTTCACCTCTTCCCGGCGTTCCTCGGCATCCTGCAAATTCCAAGGCCGTCGTTTCTCCGGATTGAAGGTCTGCGCCTTCACCAGGTCTTCCAGCGAGTGGAGATACGCTTCGAGATCGAGGACACGATGGCGCAGCCGATAATAGAAACTCTTGCCGGTCAGCTCGTTGCAATGTTTCAGCCCGTCGGCAAAAGTCAGCTGGGCGGTGCGGGCGTCGGAAATCTTCGCTTTGAGATCGTCGATCGCGGGATTTTGCGCGCCAGCAGGGCAACAGAGAAAACATAGAAAGAGGGAGAGCGCCACGGCGCCTCCGGCAAACAGCTTCACGTCACCCTCCTTGTCTCGCACCACGTTCATCGGGCCTCTCCTTGACATGATAGCAGCGTGACGACAGGGCGAAAAACCGCGGATCGCCGGCTCGGTTCCTTTACCACCCGTTATCCATGAACGATGCGAAAGGACATTGCGCGGCGCCACCGTCCATGGCGCAGCGGTCTCTGTTGCCTTGCTGCCTTGTTCCCGCCAAATCTCCTTTGCACAACACTCTGGGGATCATCCAAGGGCTTCGCCTTGCGAGCTAGCAGCAGCCTTGTCGCGATCGCGTTCGCCCTCGCCGGCTCGTTCGGCTTGGCGGCCGCACAAACCTATCCGCCGCCGCCGCCGCCACCGCCAGGCTATTACCCGCCGCCCGCGGCCTATCCGCCGCCACCGCCGCCAGCCTTCACGCGTGCACCTTTGCCGCCGCTCGACGTTGGAGCGCAGGCAATGGAACCGCCGATTGATTCCTACGGGCACGCGCTCGAAATCTATCGCGATGCAAACGGCATGCCGTTGGTCCCCTATGACCCGCGATACGACGAGGAGGCCGAAGAGGGTCTGCCGGCGCCTTATTCGCCCACGGCACGGCCGTATTTCGTGCCAGATGATCGCTCGGCGCCGCAGCCGCTGCCTTCGCTCGGCGGCGCGCCGGTTACCCGGCCGCCGGCGGAAATCGGCGGCGGTCCCGCGCCGGCCGAAATCACCGGCTCGTTCCGCGGCCCAACTGATTCCGCCGTCGCGCCGCCTGCGGACCGCGCCACGGTGATTGCGGCATTGCCGCCGGAGGATCAGCCCGAAGCGGGCCCGGCCAAGGAACTACCGCCGCAATTGCGCCGCCAGCTCGTCGATTACCGGACCTCGGAGCCGGCGGGCACGGTCATCATCGATACGCCGCATACTTATCTTTATCTGGTGCGCGGCAACGGCAAGGCATTGCGCTACGGCATCGGCGTCGGGCGCGAAGGCTTCACCTGGTCGGGCAGCGAGCGCATCAGCCGCATGAGCGAATGGCCGGATTGGCATCCGCCGAAGGAGATGATCGAGCGCCAGCCTTACCTGCCGCGGTTCATGGCCGGCGGCGAGGGCAACCCGCTGGGCGCGCGTGCGCTCTACCTCGGCAACACACTCTACCGCATTCACGGCACCAATCAGCCCTCGACCATCGGTAGCTTCGTGTCCTCGGGCTGCATCCGGCTCACCAACGAGGATATCGAGGACCTTTACAGCCGAGTGAACGTCGGAACGCGCGTCGTCGTCTTGTCGGGATCGCCGCCGGCCTCGGCTCTCTCGCAAGGCCCGCTGGTGCGATAGAGCGGCTAGAAGGTCGCGACTCGCGCGGTTTCTATTCGCGAGGGACAGGTCGACACGCTATCGGAACGTCACGGTCGCGACGGCGCGGTTGACTTTGTCCGCCGGCCAGAAAGTCACGGGTCCGGGCGCTGAGCCCGGCGTGGCGATATTGGTGCCTTGGCCGGGCTGGCTCAGGATCTGCTCGCCCGCCGCGTTCGACACGCTCACGGCACCTTCGATGAGGAACACGCCGAGCGCCTGATTGTCGATCGGGCCGCCCCAGAATTCCGTCCCGCGGATGCCAAGCGTCGCGACGGGCGTCGTCACGCTGACCTCGGAGCTCGGCAGCTTTTGCACCTGGCCGGAGAGAAAGCGGAGGGCGCCGATCACCCCGAACTTGATCGTTCCGCTGCCAGCGGCCGGGTCGAAGACGTACGTATCGAGCGTCAGCTTCGCCTTTTCTCCGAGCGTCAGCCGTGTGTTGTCAATGAATGTGACTTCGAGCCGTGCTGCTTCACCGGTCGATACGACGTCATTGCGGAAGAGGGACGAATTGAGGCCGAGCGCCCGTGCGGCACCGTCACGTGTTCCGCTTGCCTCTCCCTGTATACGGCTGACCGTGCCAATCGCCTCCTGCGCCGCGGCCTGCCCGCCGGCAAAGCCAAAGAGAAGCGTCATCGCCAGGACGATCAGCCGATGCAACATGAGCCTGCCCGTCCGAATACCGTCGAACGAATTCTGCCACAATACCGCCGCGCGCCCAATGCCGGGTACGCTGCTTTTTTTGCTGTTGGTTTTTCGCCGACTCAAGCTAATCTTTTGCGCGTTCGAATCGGCGGGCCGCGTCGGGCTGGTTCCCGCCGCTGCCTCGACCGACGGGCCACGGTCGAGGCCCAGTGTTCGTCCTGCCCTCGCGATGATCTTCGCCCATTGTGACGCGTGCTGCTTTTAGGTCGCGCGCGGGCGTTTTGCGAGGTGGAATGTTTCCTGATTTTCGTCTGATAATTGCGGCGGTCGCTGCCTCCGTCATTGCGCTGATCTGCGGGTTCGCCGTGTTCGCCGCCTTCCGCGTCAATCATGCACCGCTCGCGCGGCTTTCGCCGGCCACCGCGCCGCTACAACTGGCCGGCAACAGCGCGGCGCCGGCCGCGCCGGCGGCCCCGGCGCCGCCAGCCGATCGTCGGCCGCAGATGAGCGAGGTTCAGTCGGCGCCGGTTGCGGCGGCAAGCGCGAGCGAGGCATCATCGCCGCAAGCGCCGCAAGCGTTGGAAGCGTCGCAAACGGCGCAAACCGAGCAGATGCCGGAAACCGGTGGGGAAATGCGGCCGGACGCCGCCGCCGGAACGACCGGCCAAGGCGAGCCTGCTGCGACGCCGGCCGTCGCCACCATCGAAACGCCAACGGAACAGACGCCCCCGGCTCCGACCGCGCCCGAGACCGAGCTTGCACCCGCAAGCGTCGGAAGCGTGCCCGCGGCAGCGCCGGTGCCGACCGAGGACAAGGTCACGCGCAAGAAGCCCGCGCGCACGCCCCTCGTCCAGGCGCCTCGTGGCCGCGGACCGCTGCGTGGTGCCGCATCCGTCCGGACCGCCACGCCATATCTCACGTTCCCGCAACCGCATTTTCTGTCGGCCCCGCCGCCCTGGCCGGCGCAGGCGGCGCAGGCGGCGCAGGCGGCGCAGGCGGCGCAAGTGCAGCCGGCGAAAGTTCGCCCCGTCAAGAGCACCGTCAGCCAACCTGCAGTTCGCCAACACGCAGTCAGTCAACCCGCAGTCAGTCAACACGCAGTCAGTCAGCCTGCAGACGCCCAAACTGCGAAAACTCCCTCTTCCATCGGCGGCCCATTCGTCGGCCCGGGCAGCCAGTGAGCCTGTTTTGCCAGATTGACTGAGGGCGCGCTTGCGCCCACGTTTTGTGGTCAGTCGGCTTTCACTTCCAGGCGCGCGTGACTCCGCTGTCCGTCCTCGATCTGTCGCCCGTCACCACGGCCACGCCGGGATCGGCGGCATTGCACAACTCGCTCGATCTGGCGCGGCTGGCCGACCGGCTCGGCTACACGCGCTATTGGCTCGCCGAGCATCATAATCTTGCGAGCATCGCCAGTTCGGCGCCGGAGATCATGATCGGGCAGATCGCGGCGGCGACGACGCGCCTGCGCGTCGGCGCTGGTGGCGTGATGCTGTCCAATCATGCACCGCTGATGGTCGCCGAGCGCTTCAAGGTGCTGGAAGCGCTCTTTCCCGGCCGCATCGATCTCGGCCTCGGCCGCGCGCCGGGGACCGACCCGGTGACCTCTTACGCCTTGCGCCGGCGCCAGCAGGCGGGCGAAGGCGACGACTTCCTCGAGCGCTTCCAGGAATTGATCCTGCTCGAGCGCGGCGGCTTTCCGCAAGACCATCCGTTCCGCAATGTGCGCGCCGTTCCCGCCGATGTCCCCCTGCCGCCGATCTGGCTCCTCGGTTCCAGCGGCTACAGCGCCGAGCTTGCCGCCGCCGTCGGCATGGGGTTCGCCTTCGCACACCATTTCGCCGAGCACGATGCCGCCGGCGCGATGCTGAGCTATCGCGCGCATTTCAAGCCGTCGGCCGAGCTGGCACGGCCCTATGCGATTCTCGCCACCGCAGTGATTGCAGCCGATACCGATGCCGAAGCCGAGCGCATCGCGGCGAGCGCCGATCTGCATTTCGTCCACCGCGCCAAGGGTGAATATCTGCCGCTGGTCTCGCCCGCCGAAGCCGCCGCCTACCCCTATACGCCGATCGACCGTGAGCGCCTGGCGCAGCATCGCGCGCGCCTCATCGTCGGCGGCATCGACCGCGTCATGAGCCGATTGCTGCCGCTGATCGAATCCACGCGCGCCGACGAGCTGATGATCACCACGATGGTTTATGATCACGCCGCGCGCCGACGCTCCTACGAACTGCTGGCGCAGGCCTTCGCACTGGCGCCCGCTGCCTGAGGCGCGCCGCAACGCGACCGCCGAGGGCCCACGGCGCCGCCGCGATGTCTTTCATTACCCTTAATTGCCGAAAGTGAATCTCGCTCTGCTTGCGGCCCATGGCGGGGAACGGGTGTGTCCGGTAGAATTTGTATCTGATTCGGGCTTTCCAATTGCTGGGTGGACGAATTGAGCAGCTATCCCCCGTATGGCGCTTGCGCGCCCGCCTGTCCTCGTCAGCGTAAACATCTCGTCCTCGCCGCCGCCTGCGCCCTCGGGCTCGCCTGCGCGCCGGCGATCACGGCGTGGGCGGCGGTCAAACCCAAACCCAAGGTCAACGCCGAAATCGACGCCGCGTGGAATGCCCGGACCAACGCCAGGACCAGTGCCAAAACCAATGTCAAGACCAGTGCCAAGACCACGGTCAAGGCGAGGGTCAAGACCGCCGGCAGACACGGCGCCAAGAAACTCGCCCGGCGCGGCGTCAAGGTCGCCAGAAAAAACGCCAGGATCAACGCCAAGCTCAGGCCTAAGGGCGGGGACCGTATCGGCAAGGAGCCGTTCGGCAGCCTTCCGCCCGGGCCGCTGCAGATCATCATTTCGACCAATCAGCAGAAGCTTCACCTCTACAGCGGCGGCGTGCATGTGGCCGACGCGCCGGTGGCGACCGGAGTGCCGGCGCATCCGACGCCGCTCGGCGTTTTCAGCATCATCGACAAAGAGCGCTACCACGAATCCAACATCTACAGCGGCGCGCCCATGCCCTACATGCAGCGCATCACCTGGTCGGGGGTGGCCATGCACCAGGGTAACGGCGTCGGCCATCCGGCCTCGCATGGCTGCATCCGCATGCCCGAGGAATTCGCCGCGCGGCTGTGGGTCCTTCGCAGCCTCGGTGCCCGCGTGGTGATCGCCCGCCCCGAATTGTGGCCGCAGGATTTCGCGGACCCGCATCTGTTTGTCTACAAGGAGAAGCCGCCGGCCGCGGTTGCCGTTGCGGCGGCACCGGCGGTCGACACCATGAAGACCGCAGGGAGCGTCGATGACAGCCGCGCGACCGACGCCGCCACCGCGTCGATTCCCAGCATGCGCGCGGGCGATGTGTCCGGCGCTGGCCTGATGCGCGTCGCCAAGGCGGAGGCCCCCGAGGACACCGACGAGGCGGACGAGGACGCCGCGGCGGTGGTGCCCGACGACGCCGCTTCGGAAATCGCGCGGGTGCTGGTTGCCAACCCGGAACTCGGGCGCCGCGGCGCGCCGATCGCGATTTTTGTCAGCCGCAAGACCGGCAGGATTTACGTGCGGCAGCACTTTGCGCCGTTGCTCGATGTGCCGATCGTCATCGAGCATCCGGACGAGCCGCTGGGGACTCACGTGTTCACGGCGATGGACCTTCTCGCCGACGGCTCGACCTTCCGCTGGAACGTCATTTCGCTTCCCGCCGAGGCTGCGAACGCGACCCGCAAAGCCGGAGACGACAGGCGATCGGAAAAATCCGTCCTGGGAAAACGCGAGGAACACGCCGCCAAGGCGAGCGCCGATCCGCCGGAGCCGCATGCGGCGCTAGCGCGCATCGAAATTCCCCAGGGCGTGATCGACCGCATTTCCGAACTGATGGTGCCGGGGTCGTCGCTGCTGATTTCCGACCACGACCTCGGCGATGAAACCGGCGAGGGCACGGATTTCATCGTCGTCTCGCACTGATCGATTCGCCGTCGCCTTTCGCGGTTCCACCCTCCGGCCGCGAGCTTCGCCGACGGAACGAATGGCCGCCGCCATTCAAGCGACATTGGCGCTCGTCTATGCTACTCCCGCGAAGGGGAGGGCGCCCCTCATCGAAGGAGGATCATCTTGGGTCAGCATCTATCACTGGTCGCGTCGGACGGGTTCAAGCTCGGCGCCTACTGCGCCGACCCGAGCGGGCCGGCCAAGGGCGGCGTCGTCGTCATTCAGGAAATCTTCGGCGTCAATCATCACATCCGCGCGGTGTGCGACCGCCTCGCCGGCGAAGGCTACACCGCCCTGGCGCCGGCCTTGTTCGATCGGCAGCAGCCGAATTTCGAGTGCGGCTATTCGCCGGAAGAGATCGCCAATGCGCGCAAGTTCGTCGCCAATCCGGACTGGGGCGCGATGCTGCGCGACGTGCAAGCCGCCATCAACGCGCTGAAAAAGGACGGCCCGGTCGGCATCATCGGCTTCTGCATGGGCGGCACCATCGCCTTCATCTCCGCCGGCACGCTCGACGGGCTTTCCGCCGCCATCGGTTATTACGGCGGCCAAATCGTCAGGAGCGCCGAGCAGAAGCCGAAAGTGCCGACGCAGCTGCATTTCGGCGATAAGGACGCCTCGATCCCGATGAGCGACGTCGCGATCATCAAACAGAAGCGCGGCGGCGATTGCGAAATCTACGTCTATCCCGACGCGCAGCACGGCTTCAATTGCGACGAGCGCGGCAGCTACAACGAGGCGGCCGCCAAGGTCGCCTGGCGGCGCTCGATCGCGTTCCTGGAGAAGAATGTGCGGAAGTAGCGGGCAGAGACAAACGACGGATAAATTATTCCGTCCTCCGTCCTCCGTCATCTGATCAGAGACGAGGCGAACCGCATCGCGCCCCTATTAGGGTGCAAGGCGCTACATCAATCAAGCGGTCATCATGCCAGAAACTCGACGTGACCATCGTCGAGATCATAGCGCGCAGCTAGTACCTTGACTTTGTTTGCTTTGATGAGATGCGAAACGATTTTGCTCTTGGTCGCGATCTTCGTTGCGGTTCGTTTCGCGCTCTCGCGAACCGTATTGTCGACAAAGTCGCCAGGCTTGCGGTAAACGGCCTTCGCCGCCGGAACGATGGCATTGACCATAGGACCGATAGAGCCAGGAAATTTCGCATGCTTTTCAACGACCGCGCATGCGGCAGCGACGGCCCCACATCCTTGATGGCCCATGACCACTATCAGGGGGATGCCAAGGTGTTCGGCTCCGTATTCGATTGTCCCCATCGTCGCTGTGTCGGCCATGTTGCCGGCGTTACGGGCGACAAAGAGCTCGCCAAGACCAAGCCCGCCAAACAAAAGCTCTGGCGGAACGCGGCTGTCAGAGCAAGCAATGATCGTCGCCCACGGCATCTGAGCCTTGGCAACTTGTTCGCGCTGCTTCGCCAGATCGACGGCGCAGACCTGGGGAGCGCTGACGTATTTTTCGTTGCCAGCTTTTAGTCTGGCAATCGCCTCATCCGCCGTAACGTTCGTTGTGGCGTCCGCAGCAAATGCGAAACGCATGCTGACGAAGCCGGTCGCAGCGATGCTCAGCGCCGACAGCGAGAGAAACTTACGACGGTCCGGCGCAAATTTATCGCATGCGACGCACATTGCTCGGCCCGCTTTTTGCTCGCGGCTCGTGGCCGCCTCGGTCCGCATCGGACTTGGTGACGTCGTTTCCGCGAGGTAAACTAGCCTAATTCCATAGGCGTGTGGAAGGCCGCGAAACCTGCCGATTGCCATTTTCGAGGAACCAACCGCGACATCGTCAGTCCATCTCGACCTCGACCGGCGGATTAAAGAAGCGGATAGATCTATCATATGTATATCTTGCGGAAGCTCGCGCGCTCGCTTCGAACGTCCCTCCGTTGCGAGGACAAGAAGTGCAGAGGCAGAGATCATGACAAGGAAATCGTCTGTCCTGACCGGTCTAACGGCGGCTAGCCTCGCGCTCGCAAGCGGGCTGGCTTTTGCCGCAGGCCAATACAGACCCGGCATCGGCGATACCGAGATCAAGGCCCGCAACACTGTGCCCCATAACTGCATGGCTTCGAGCGACGGCCCGACTTCCATGTCAAAGCCGCTGGTTATTTCCGTTCCCCATCACCTCAGCAGGCGGGAAGCCCTTCGCCGCCTCAAATCCGGCCTGGCTGCGATCGAGAGGGATTATGCTTTTATATTCACCGTCCAAGAGCAAACCTGGATCGACTACCACCTTCAATTTCGCATAAGCGTGCTCGGGCAAGCGGCCTGCGGCAGTATCGATGTGACCAACCACCAGGTCCATCTCGAAGCGTTCTTGCCTTGGTTGTTGGCGCAACTGGCCGAGGCCGCAGAGCCGATCATTCGCAGGCAGGGCGCCTTGATGCTGGAGACGAAGTGAGAGGGCTGCCGAGCGTCATCTTTCCCATTCGCCTGCGGCAGGTGTCGTGCGCGCTGACGGGTTGCCGATGGAGTGCCGGACGTTGGCCGCGCTCTATGGGTGATATTGGGTTCATTGATATGCCGGGGCGTCACTTGCCGCCGTCGCCGCATAGCCGAGCCCGCCCATGGAGCGATCAGATGAAAGCCATAAGGGTGCTACTGCGGGCGGCAACAATTCTGCTTGTGGCTGCGTTCGCAATCGGTCGTTCCTGAGCGGCGATCTCGCAAGTCACCTTGAACCTCGTCGGCTCACACGCCGGCGGCTGGGCTGCTGCGACTGCGCGACGCGCGCACGGCTTGACGTGTCCTCGACGCAGATCCAGCGGCCCCTTGAAAAATAATTTGCGGTGCTTTGGAACCGGCAAAGACGGACCAATACCCAGTTGGTTCTCCAGCGCAAGTGAAACTCGGCGATGACACCTGCTTTAGGGCGGACGTCATCGACCAACGTGGACTGTGCCGCGGCCGCGAGGCCGGTCCGGTGCTGCCGCTCTGGCAGGAGAAGATATTCGCCGCCATGGTCAGGAACGCGTCCCACGTCACCGACTATTTCCGCCTACCGAGCGAACAGGTGGTCGAGATCGGCCGCCAGATTTCGATTTGAGTCAGACTGCGCTCCGGCGCACGGTCTGTCGCCCGCATAACGGCGGGTCATTCTGCCATTATCGCGAGTGCGACCGACAGGTTCTGTGCCAGGCCCAGCATCGCGACCCATTTCGACGGGCCGCGTCCATAACGTGCTGCACCGCATTGAGAAGGCCAGGGTGTTTTAGCATGGACCCTCGCTTCCTCCGGCGCTGGTCCTGGAGTGGTTCAACGTCGACGATTTGAAGAATAGGTCGAAGAGGCCGGTGCGCTTCTAAGCCTTTGACCGTCCAGACACTCAAAATCGCTGGGAGATGCCGGCAAAGACCTGGACATTCGGCGTTGCGCTGTTGAGGCCGAAATCAATTCCGGCGTCCAGCTGCAGATTGGGACGAACCAGCCAGGCGACGGCGATGTCGAAGCTGTATTGCTTAGTTTTTTGCGCCGGATCGTCGTTGTAGTCGGACCAGAATTCCACGTACAGCGTGACGTCCTTGATCACTTGCCGGCTGAGATTGACGAGATTGATGAAGTTCGCGTGTCGTCCGTCGTCTGCGCTGTCTTTCAATGCGTCGATCTCGGAATTGAACAACAGCGTGTATCCCTTCGGCAGGCTAATCGAGAGCGGCGCGATAACGCCTTCCTCGACGGCGCCATTGCCGATCCCAGCTGGCGCGGTCGGCGCCTTGATGTAGGGAATGAGCGCAAATGCGCTTTGGCCGCCGTCATTTCCCCAGAGATTGAGCTTTGTGCGTATAAATACATCGTCAATGCCCCAAATCGTGCTCGATACGTTGGTCGCGGAGCCGAAGGTGTGAACGCCGACCACCGTCGCGGCATTGACCTCAAGGTCGATGTTGTTGGTGAGGCCGAGCTTGAACGTCGGATTAGGCATTAGCAAGGTATCGGTGTGCGTCGGGCCGATCGCCTGGTTGGCGAAATTGACGATGTCGGTCTCATATTGGAAATGACCGGCGTCGACCGTGTAGGGCACGTTCGCTTTCGGCGGGCGATCGGTGTTGAAATCGCGCATCTGATCATTCGGGACAGGATTGAACAGCGTGTACTGATCCTTGTCGGGCTGGGAGGCAGATTGTGCGAGCGCCAGGCCGGAGATGCCCGTCGCCACCCAAAATCCCACGCTCGCCAAGACTCTACGCGCGATGTGCATGCCGCCCCCTGATAGGAAGAGGATACCCTAAACCCCGCTACGGATTCCACGGGGACCTTGGCGTCGGATGACGGCAGTGCTGGACGCCGTCGCTCGCGGGGTAATAGCCGACATCGCGCCAGGGCGATCAAAACGATGCGAATGACCGATGCTGTCGAAAAAGGCTTGAGAACACCTGCGAACAGTGATTCCCCTGATTCCATGGATTGGGCCGTGGAGGCGGGGGATGATGGGTCGGCGGAGTGATCAGACAAGTCTGTTCTAT